>WNFA01000118.1_pt1 | contig 87271 bp, 86 predicted proteins | sample 5400481 | NCBI WGS metagenome assembly WNFA01 (sample SAMN13153340, study PRJNA577476) | soil metagenome | isolation source: 120 cm saprolite under Douglas fir tree site 2 hole 1 replicate 2 | place: USA:California | collected 2015-04-18 | reverse complement strand
TCGCGCTCGGCCTCGATGGCCGCTTCGGCCTGGGCCTCGGCATCGACGACGGCCATTTCGGCCGCCGTGCGCCGCCGCCGCTTGGGACGCTCATCGGCGGGGGGCGCCGCCACGGGCTCCACCGCTTTCACGGCGCGGCGGCGTTTCGGGGGGGCGGGGCCGTCCTTTTGCTTGCGCTTGTCCCGCTCCCAGCGCGCCCGCATCAGCGCCACCTGCTCCGGCTTGAGCGGCGAGAGGTGGCTGCGCACGAAGATGTCGAGCTCCTTGAGCATGCCCAGGAGCTGCTCCGAGGGGATGCCGAACTCAGCCGCCAGATCGTGAATCCGCGTCGTCGTCACTTACTCCTCCACAGACCGAACCAGCCCGCGGGCCAGCGCGCCGTCTTGCACGCCGACCGCCTGCACCGGCGCCCGCCCGAGCCCCGCGCCCAGGGCCGTCGCCCCGGGCCCCTGCACGATCGGCACCCCGCGCGCCCGCGCCAGGCGGGCGACCTTCTCGAGCGTCCGGACGCTGGCATCGCCCGCGAGCACGACGCAATGCACCGCATCGCGCTGCAGCTGCGCCCGCACGCCCGCCACGCCGACCACCACGCGCCCGGCCCGCAGGCCGAGCCCCAACAGCCGGACCACGCGCTCGTTCACGCTGCCGGGGCCGCCGCGCCGCCCGGCGCGCCCCCCGGCGCATTCTCCGGCGCACTCCCCGACGCACTCTCCGGCGCACTCCCCGACGCACTCTCCGGTGCCGGTGCCGTCGGGGGCCTCACCTCCTCGTCCTCACCGCCCTCTTCGGTCATCTCGGTCAAGAAGGCCATGAGTTTATCGGCGAGCTCGGGCGTCATCCCGGCGATCTTGTCGACGTCCTCGCGCTCGAGATCAAGGATATCCTGCAGGGTCTTGTGGCCCGCCTGCGCGAGCACGTCCACGAGCTCCACGGGCAGGCCCTTGAGCTCGCGCAGCGCGACCTTGGTCGCCGGGTCGTCCTCGGCCGCGGGTGGCAGCGGGGCGAACAACGGGCCCTCGCCGCCGCGCTCGAGCCACTCCCGGCTGGAGTAGAGGTCGATCTTCCACGCCGTCAGCTCGGACGCCAGGCGCACGTTCTGGCCGTTGCGCCCGATGGCGAGCGACAGCTGGTCCTCGTCGACGATCGCCTGGATCGTCTTGGTGTCGGGGTCAGAGAAGACGCGCGCCACTCGCGCGGGGGCGAGCGCGAGCTTCGCGAACCGCTCCGGGTCAGGCGACCAGGGGACGATGTCGATCCGTTCGCCGCCCAGCTCGTTCACGACCGCCTGGACGCGCGAGCCCTTGAGTCCGACGCAGGCGCCTACCGGATCGATCGAATCGTCCCGCGATGACACGGCGATCTTCGTGCGGCTGCCCGCCTCGCGCGCCGTCGCGCGGATCTCGACGATCGCCTGCTGGATCTCGGGCACTTCGAGCTTGAAGAGCGCCTTCACGAACAGTGGATCGGCGCGCGACAGGATCAGGCGCGGGCCCTTGGGCGTCTCCTCGATGCGTTTGAGCACCGCGCGGATGGTGTCGCCCTGATGGAAGTGCTCGCGGTGGTTCTGGTCGCGGTAGGGGATGATCGCCTCCGCTTCGCGGAACTTCGCGAGCATCACGACGATCTTGCCGCGCTCGATCTGCTGCACCTCACCCGAGAGCAGCTCGCCGACCTTGTCGGTGAACTCTTCCCGAATCCGGGCCCGCTCCCCCTCGCGCACCCGCTGGATGATGCGCTGCTTGGCGGCTTGCACGGCCGTGCGGCCGAACGCGTCGAACGGCACTTCCTCTTCCAGCACGTCCCCCACCTGGAAGGCGGGGTCTTCGAACCGGGCTTCCTCGAGCGCGACTTGCACGCCGGGGTCCTCCACGGTCTCGACCACCGTGCGCAGCACCACAATGCGGATCGTGCCCTTGAGCTCGTCGATGCCGATCTCGGCCCGCACGTTGGGGCCGTGCCGCTTCACGAGCGCCGCGTGCAGGCCATCCTTGAGCAGATCGAGCAGCTCCGTGCGCTCGAGCTGCTTGGTGTTCGTCAGCTCGCGGATCGCGGATACCACGTCAGTTGTATTTGCCATCAGTTCCTTCCTCGCACCAATGCTTGCCTCTCGCTCACCAGTCCACCGCCAGCCGCGCGTCGCGGATGCCCGCCAAGGGCACCGGCCGCGGCTCGGCGCCGTGGGGTTGCAGCACCACGGTCCGCTCGTCGGGCACCGCCACGATTCGAGCGCGCACCCGCCCGAGCCCCGCGACGGTCGCCTGCACCTCCTGGCCAACGAACCGCACCCAGTGGCGGTGCCAGCGCAGCGGCCGCTCGAGCCCCGGGCTCGATACTTCGAGCATGTAGCGGCGCCCGAGCGGCCCGTCGGCGTCGAGCCACGCCTCGAGGACGCGGCTCGCCGTGGCGCACTCCGCCACGCTCACGCGCCGGGGCGGGAGCTCCGGCCCCGCCGGAGGGGGCCACTCGATGCGCACTTGAACGAGCGGCCGATGCTGCGTGCCGCCGATGCGGAGGTCGGCCAGCTCGAGCCCCAGCGCAGCCAACCGGGCCTGAAACGAGTCGACGAGGCTGTCGGAGAGCATAAAAAAAAGCGCGGGCCGAACTTCGCCCGCTTCACCGGCCGGAATCTAGCCGCTCGGGGGCGGCTGTCAAGCGAGCGGGAGCCCCAGGTAGGCGATCATGCGTCCGTCGCGCCCGCCCGAGGCGCGATGCGAGAAGAACTGCGCGCGATCGTGGGCGCTGCACCACGGCGAGACGGAGACGGCGCCGAGGCCGAGCGCCGCGGCCTGGCCCGCAAGCAGCGCCCGCAGATCGGCGTGGGCGGACCCGCGCGGGCCCGCGCGCACCCCGGGCCCAATCGCGGCCGGCGTGGCGCCGAGCTTGTCGATCACTTCAGAACCTACTTCATAGCACGCACCGCAAATACCTACCCCGCAATGCATTATGATGTCTGCCGGTCCCACCGCCGCGTGCCGCGCCAAGAGCTCCACGCCGCGCGCGAGAATGCCGCCCGCGGTGCCGCGCCACCCGGCGTGCAACAGCGCGACCAGCGGGCGCCCCGGCACCGTCAAATAGAGCGGGATGCAGTCGGCGACCGTGACGGTGAGCAGCAGGCCCCGCGCCTCGGTGGCGTGGCCGTCCTGGCCGTCCCCGATGAGCCAGCCCTCGGCGCCACCGGCGTGCCAGGCGACGCTGGTACCGTGGACCTGATGCGCGAGGACGAGACCCGGGAAGCGGGGCCGAAAGGTCGTGCGCACGGCGCGCCAGCGCGTCATCACCTGCGCGACCGATTCCTCGCTCCAGAGCCCGAGTGAGAAGTCCCGACCGCGCGTCGTGATACCGGCCACGATGCCGAAGCGCTCGCGCCAGGATGCCAACTCGAGCCGCGGCACCGCGGCGTCGCCCACCGGCTCTTCGCGCGCGAGCGCCGGCGCGTGCCCGCGCTGGTCGGGCCGCCCCGCTTCCCGCTCCGCGCCGGGCGCAGGGCCGGGGCCGGGGGCGAGGGAGCGTCCGAGCGTCTTATCGTCCGCCATCGTGGCGGGCGATCACGGCCCCGAGCGCTCGCAGCCGTTCGTCGATCCGCTCGTAGCCGCGCTCGATCTGTCCGGCGTTGTGGATCACCGAGTCGCCATCGGCGGCGAGTGCCGCGAGCAGCATGGCCATCCCGGCGCGGATGTCGGGGCTCTCGACCACACCGCCGTGCAGCGGCGACGGGCCGGCGATCACGGCGCGGTGCGGGTCGCACAGGACGATGCGCGCGCCCATGCCAATCAGCTTGTCCACGAAGAAGAGGCGCGACTCGAACAGCTTTTCGAACACGAGCACCAGCCCCTCGCACTGCGACGCCACGACGATGGCGATCGACATCAGGTCGGCGGGGAACGCGGGCCACGGGCCGTCTTCGAGCTTGGGCACGTGCCCGCCCAGATCGGGACGGATGCGGCGTTCCTGGCCGGCGTCCACGACGAGGGTCGTGCCGTCGAGCCGGGGCCGCACGCCCAGGCGCTCGAACGCCAGCAGCGTGGCGCGCAGGTCGGCGCCGCGCACGCCCTCGATCGTGACCGCGCCGTTGGTCACGGCGGCGAGCCCGATGAACGAGCCGACCTCGATGTGGTCCGGTCCGAGCGTAAACGCGGCGCTCTTCAGGGCCCGGCCGCCCTGCACCGTGAGCCGGTTCGTGCCGATGCCGTCGATCTCGGCCCCGAGCCCTACCAGGAAATTGGCGAGGTCCTGGACGTGCGGCTCACAGGCGGCGTTGCCGAGCGTCGTGGTCCCGTGGGCCGCGACCGCCGCCATGAGGGCGTTCTCGGTCGCCGTGACGCTCGGCTCGTCGAGGAAGATGTCAGCGCCCGCGAGCCGCTTCGCCTCCACGTGGTAGCTGGCGCCCACGGTGACCGCCGCGCCTAGGCGCTCGAGCGCCAGGAAGTGCGTGTCGACGCGACGGCGCCCGATCACATCGCCGCCGGGCGGCGGCAGGCTCACGCGGCCGAAGCGGGCGAGCATCGGCCCCGCGAACAGGATCGAGGCGCGGATGCGGGCGCTCAGGACGGGATCGAGCTCACGCGGCTCGGCGCGCGCCGTGTCCACTTCGACGCTGTTCGCCCCGGTCCAGCGGACCGATGCGCCGAGGTGCTCGAGCAGTTCGAGCATGGTCTCGACGTCGCGGATGTGGGGCACGTTCTCGATGCGGCAGGGTCCGTCGGCGAGCAGGGTGGCGGCGAGGATGGGAAGGGCGGCGTTCTTGTTGCCCGCCGGGCGGATGGTGCCGTTCAGCGGGCGACCGCCCGTCACCGCGAAGGACGGAGTCATGGGTGAGGCAAGCTATGGCGCGGCTTGCGCCGGCGTCAAGCGTTCGCGAACGTTCGCGCGTGACCGTGGGTCCCGTTCTCGCGCGATTCGCGGGGCTCGCCGCCGTCGGTCTGCTCGCGGCCCGCCTGCCGCGCCGCGCGTGGCGGCGCCCGCCGGGGCTGCAGGTGTTGCTCGCGGCGGGCGGGCCCCTGGTGGTGGTGGGTGTGGCGCTCGGGCCGGGTATCGAGCTGCTCGACCAGCCCACGTTGCGCCGCCTCGCGCCGCTCACGGCGCTCGCGCTCGGCTGGCTCGGGGCCGCGCTCGGCGCCCGCTTCGAATGGCGCTATCTCCGGCGCATTCCGCGCGGCATCTGGCTGCTCGCCGCGCTCGAGGCCGCCAGTGCCTTCCTCAGCGTGGCCTTCGGGGCCGCCCTGCTCGCCCGGCTGCGGCCGGCGCTCGCCGCCGCCTGGATCCCGCGCCTGCCCGCCATCCTTACCCTCGCCGCCGCGGCGGCGGCGGCGGGACCGGGGGCCGCGGTGCTCGTCGCTCGCATCGGCGGCGTTCGGTCCCGCGTGGCGCGGGCCGTGGCGCGCGTGGCGCTGATCGAGGCGGGATGCGCGGCGTTGGCCCTCACGGTGCCGCTCGCGCTGCATCGCGCGCACGCCTCGACGGAGAGCGCCGAGCTCGGGTGGGTCGCGTGGCTCGTGTTCACGACGGGGAGCGGCGCGCTCCTCGGCCTGGTGTTCCGGTCCCTCACCCGGTTGCGGCCGGATCGCGCCGAGCTGGGGGTCATTCTGCTCGCCACCCTACTGTTCGGCGCCGGGATCGGCTACGCGGCGGACCTGTCGCCGTTCCTCGTGTGCGCGCTCGCGGCGGCGGTGATCGTGAACGTCTCACCCCGCCGCCACGCCGTGCGCCAGGTGCTGAGCGACTCAGAGCGCGTCGCGTACGCCGGGTTGCTCGTCATCACGGGGGCGCTCTTGCGGCTGCCGACGGCGTGGCTCCTCGTCGCCGCACCGCTGCTCGCCGGGTTGCGCGCGGCGGCGAAGTGGGGCGTGGTGCGTGGCGGCCGAGTCGCGTTCCCGCTGCCCGCGGTCGCCCCTGACGTGGGGCTCGGCACGCTCGCGCAGGGCGGTGTCGCGCTCGCCTGCGGGCTCACGTTCGCCCTCGTCTACGGCGGTCTGGGGCCCGGGCCGGCGGGCGCCACGACCGGCGCGGGCGGCGGGGGCGGCGCCGTGCTCGCCACCGTGGTGTTGGCGGTAGCCGTGACCGATCTCGCCGCGCCCCGGCTCATGGCGTTCCTGCTGCGAGCCGGCCCCGCGCCGTTGACACCCCGGCCCGTGCCGCCCGAGCTTAGTGCCACCAGTTCCGCGGAGTGGCCACGATGATCCCGATGTGGGTAGCGGTAGTGACGGCGCTGTCGCTTGCGGTGCTGGCGCTGGCGGCGATCGTGATCGCGGTGAGCGCGGTTGTCGCCGCCCTGGGCGTGCAGGCGTTCTTGCGGACACTGCGCGAGCTCAGCGCGCCCGCCCTGGGGGACGTGCGCCAGCTCGTGGCCTCGATTCGTCACGAAGCGGAGAGCCTGGTCGGCACGTCGCGCGAGCTGCGGGCGCGGATCGTGCGCGCCGCCGCGGCCGCCGAAAACCGGCTCGCCGACTTGGACGCCCTGTTCGAGGTCGTGCAGACCGAGGTCGAATCGACGGTCTTGGACGTCGCAGCCACGGTCCGCCTGGTGCGGCGCGGGCTGTCGCTCGTCGACTGGGGCCGCCGCGCCCTGAAACGCCGGAGGAAGCGCTGAGCGGCAGGCACTGGGTCATCGCCATCGTCGCTGGCCTGGCCGGGATCGCGCTCGCGCCCGCCGTGGCCCATGCGTGGACCCCGGGGACCCATGTCTACCTCGGTGAGTCCGTCCTCGCCAATCTGCACCAGCTCCCGAACGTCGTCGCCGATCTGCTGCGCGCCTTCCCCTACGACTTCCTCTACGGCAACATCGCCGCCGACACCTCGATCGCCAAGAAATACGCGCCCGTCGGCCGCCATTGCCACGCCTGGCACGTGGGCCAAGAGATTTTCGACCTCGCGCCCACGGACCCGCTGCGGGCGTTTGGCTGGGGCTATCTGTCCCACCTCGCCGCCGATTCGGTGGCGCACAACTTCTTCGTCCCGCGCCAGCTCGTCCTCACCTCGAGCACGACCGCGCTGGGGCACAGCTATTGGGAGAGCCGCTTCGAGATGCACTTGGGCGACGCCTACGCGAAGGAGGCAAAGGACGTCATTCTCCGCGACCACGCGCCGAGCGATGCCCACCTCGATTCGATCATCTCGCCCACGTTGTTCAGCACCCAGACCAACCGGCGGCTGTTCCGCGGCATGGTGCACCTGACCGAGAGCGAGAGCTGGCGCTGGGCGTTCCAGCTGTTGCTCGAGAACACGCGGTGGGACCTGCCCGACGCCGATGTGGAGCGCCACATGGCGGTGGCATTCGAGTACGTGATGCAGATGCTGGGCGAGCGGGATGCAGCGGCGCGGCGGCTCGATCCGGCGGGGGAGCAGGCCCTGCGGCTCGCGAAGCGGATGCGGCGTCAGGCGTTACAGGAGGGGGGGCGCGAGGAGCCCGAGCGCATGCTGGAGACGGCGGAACAGCACTTCGGCTTGCCCACGCCGGCGCTCGCCTATTGGCACCAGTCCGAGTCGCAGCGACCGTGGCGGGATCGCGAGGGCAGCCCCTAGGTGGCGAGTTTCTCCTCGAGCACCTTCTGCACCAGCTTCGGGTCGGCCTTGCCGCGCGACACCTTCATTACCTGGCCGACGAAGAACGGCTGTAACTTGGTCTCGCCGTTCTTGTAGCGGCTGACCTCGGTGGGATGGGCGGCCAGCACTTCGCTCACCCACCCCGCGACGACGCCCGTGTCCGCCACCTGGATCAAGCCCAGCGCCTCGGCGACATTGCGCGGCTCCCCGCCCCGCTCGGCGACCTCCGCGAACACGCGCTTCGCCGCCTGATGGCTCAGCGTCCCGCCGCGCACGAGGCCGATCAAGTTCGCGAGCGCCCCCGCGGGGACGCGCAGCGCCGCGGCGTGATCCTTCGCGTCGCCGAGCACTTCCGTCATCACCCAGTTCGCCGCGGTCTTGGGCTCCGCCCCGGCGTGCACCACCGCCTCGTAGTAGTCCGCCACGGCCCGATCGGCCGTCAGGACCGCTGCATCGGTCACGTTCAGTGCATACCTCTCGACGAGGCGCTCGCGCTTCTTCGCCGGCAGCTCGGGCAGCAGGGTCTGTTGCTCCGCGATGAACTCATCAGTGAGCACGAGCGGCGGCAGGTCGGGATCGGGGAAGTAGCGATAGTCTTGGCTCCCCTCCTTGCTACGCTGCGGCCGCACGGTGTTGGCCTTGGCGTCGTAGAGCATCGTCTGCTGCTCGACCGCGCCGCCGCCCTCGAGCACGGCGATCTGGCGATCACGCTCCGCGACGAGCGCCTTCTCGACGTTGGCGAAGGAGTTGATGTTCTTCACTTCCACTTTCGTGCCGAGCGTGGTCGCCCCGGGACGGCGCACCGAGACATTCGCGTCCACCCGGAGGCTGCCTTTCTCCATGTCGCAGTCCGAGATCCCGGCGTATTCGAGCACCTGCTTCAGCGTCAGGAGGTAGGCCCGCGCCTCGGGCGGGGAGCGGAAGTCGGGTCCCGTGACGATCTCGATGAGCGGCACGCCGCAGCGGTTCAAGTCGATCGCCGTGTAGCCCGGGAAGCGGTCGTGCAGGGAGCGCCCCGCGTCCTCCTCCACGTGGAGGCGGCCGATCGACGCCGTCGCGAGACCGCGCTCGGGCGAGAGATAGGACAGCGATCCAGCGGTCGCAAGCGGCTGCTCGAACTGCGAGATCTGGTAGCCCTTGGGCAAGTCGGGATAGAAGTAGTTCTTGCGCGCGAACACGCTGCGCGCGTGCACCGTGCACCCGAGCGCCAGCGCGGCGCGCGCCGCGAGCTTCACGGCCTGACCGTTCGGCACCGGCAGGGCACCGGGCAACCCCAAGTCGACGGGGCAGACGTTCGTGTTGGGCGGGTCCCCGAACGCGGCCGAGCAGCCGCAGAACATCTTGGACAAGGTCCGGACCTGGACGTGCGTCTCGAGCCCGATGACCGTCTCCCACCCACTCGTCCCGCCCGTCCCGCCCATCCCCCCCGGTCCCGCTGGCCCGGCCATCAGGCTTCCTCCGTCGCCGGCACGACCCGCTCGAGTGCGTAGGCGGCCTCGAGCATCTCGTCTTCCAGAAATGCCTGGCCGATGAATTGCCCGCCGATCGGCAGGCCTTTGATCCGCCCGATCGGAATCGAGATGGCCGGCAGGCCCGCCAAGTTCGCCGTCACCGTAAAGATGTCGGACAGATACATCGCCACCGGATCGCCCAGCCGCTCGCCCGCCTTGAACGCCGGGGTCGGCGTGGTGGGAGTGAACAGCAGGTCCACCCCGCGATCGAACGCGTTCCGGAAGTCCTGGGCGATCAGGGCCCGCATCTGCTGGGCCTTGCGGTAGTAGGCGTCGTAGTAGCCCGCCGACAGCACATACGTGCCGACGAGGATGCGCCGCCGCACCTCGGCGCCGAAGCCCGCGCCGCGAGTCGAGCGGTAGAGCGCCCGCACGTCCGCGGCCCCGTTGAAGCGCGGGCCGTAGCGGGCGCCGTCGTAGCGGGCCAGGTTGGACGACGCTTCCGCGGGGGCGACGATGTAGTAGGTCGGGACGGCGTACGGGGTGTGGGGCAGTGCCACCTCGCGAACCGCCGCCCCCAATTCCTTCAAGAGCCGGATGGCGCGGTCACAGGCGCGCCGGACCGCGGGGTCCAAGTCGGCGGGGAAGTACTCCTTGGGGATCCCGATGACGAACCCTTGGAGCGATTCCGGGACGTTGGGCAGGCGCAGCGGGTCGCGGTCCTCGCAGGTCGAGTCCTTGGCGTCCCGCCCGCTGATCACGGCGAGGACGCGCGCCGCGTCGTGCACGCTGCGGCCCAGCACGCCGATCTGGTCGAGTGACGAGCCGAAGGCGACGAGGCCGTAGCGCGACACGCGCCCGTAGGTGGGCTTGATCCCGACGACGCCGCACAGCGACGCCGGCTGGCGCACCGAGCCCCCCGTCTCCGAGCCGAGGGCGGCGGGCACCGCTCCCACGGCCACCAGCGCCGCGGACCCGCCCGACGAGCCCCCCGGCACGCGGGTCTTGTCGAACGGGTGCAGCGTGCGGCCGTAGGCCGAATGCTCGGTCGAGGAGCCCATGGCGAACTCATCGCAGTTGGTCTTTCCCGCGATCAGGGCCCCGGCCGCCTTGAGCTTCGCGACCGCGGTCGCTTCGTAGGGCGAGCGGTAGCCTCCGAGGATCTTCGAGCTGCAGGTGGTGGTGAACTCGAGCGTGCAGATGACGTCCTTCACCGCCACCGGCATCCCGTACAAGACGCCCGACGGGTGCGCCGCTTGCGCCTGGGCGACGAGCGACTTGCGGAGTTCCCGGGGTGGTGTGATGCAGGCGTTCAACCGCTTGACGCGCACCACCCGATCGGCGGCGGCGTTGGCGCTCGCGAGCGCTTCGCTGGGATCGCTCACGTCTCGGGCACCTCGAATGCGCCGAGTTTCGGGACGAGGAAGAACCCGTCTTTGAAGGCCGGTGCCAGCGTCTCGGGACCGAACGCGAGCGGCCAGGGCTTCACTTCGTCGGGGCGGAAGCGCACGGCGTCCGGTCCGGGTACGAAGGGTCGGAGTCCCTCGCTTGCGGGCACGCTATCGATCTGGCGGACGTAGTCGAGAATCCGCGACATCTGCTCGGCCAAGAGCGGCAGCGCGTCCTCGCTCACCTCGAGCTCCGCGAGCCGCGCGATCTTCAAGACGTCGTCGTGTGTAACGCTCATGCGCTCTCCCACTCACGCTCGAGCCCCGCGTAGGCCACGAGCAGCTGCTTGGTCCCGATCTCCTGATCGTCGAACTCCACGGTGACCTTCAAGTCCCGGCCCGCACCCGAGACGGTGCGCACGACACCGCTCCCAAACTTGCGGTGGCGCACCCGTTCGCCCGCGGTATAGTGGGGCGCGTCTTGGGACGCCTCGACGTCCCAATCGAGCTCGACCGGCGTCGGCCGCCGCGCCCGGGGCGCGGCGCCGCGGCGCGTGCGGTCCCAGGACGGCGTCGTACTGCGCTCGTCCAGCGCGGCGGCGGGCACCGCTTCGAGAAACCGCGACGGCTCCGCCAGCTCCAGCCGGCCGTGGCGGTAGCGTGTGCGCGCCCATGAGAGATACAATTTTTCGCGCGCTCGCGTGAGGCCCACGTAGCACAGGCGGCGCTCCTCCTCGAGCCCCCCGGGCTCGCCGGCGGCGCGGGCCAGTGGGAACAGGCCATCTTCGAGACCGGCGAGCACCACGAGCGGCCATTCGAGCCCCTTCGCCATATGGACCGTCATGAGGGTCACCCCGGTGGGATCGCCGCTGCCCTGGTCCGCGGACGTCACGAGCGCGGCCTGGGTCAAGTAGCGCTCGATTAGGGTCGCGCGCGGCGGACGGGGCGCGGCGCCGGTTGCTCCCCCCTCCCCCTCCCCCTCCCCTTCCCCCTGGCCCTGGCCCCGCACCGCCTCCCCCGCTACCTCCGACTCCCCCTCCTCCCTCTCCTCCTCCTCCTCCTCCTCGTCTTCGGCCGTCTCGGCCCACGCGGCGGCGCCCGCGATCAGCTCCTCCACGTTCTCGAGCCGTTCGATCCCTTCGGGGCCTTCCGCGGCGAGGTACTGGGCGTAGCCCACGGCCGCGATCGCCTGCTCTAGCGCCGTCGCGGGATCGCGTCGGCGGACGCGGGTGCGCAGGTCAGCGATGAGCTGGGCGACGCCGGCGAACGCCTCGCGCACGTTGGGCCGCAGCTCGGGAATCCGGTCGGCCGCGCGCGCCGTCTCGAGCAGCGGTTTGCGCCACTGGGTCGCGGTGCGGACGAGCTCGGCGATAGACGCGTCGCCGATCCCGCGGCGCGGCACATTGACGACGCGGGCGAACGCTTCGTCGTCGGCGGGGTTGGCGATGAGCCGTAAGTAGGCGAGCGCGTCCTTCACCTCCCGCCGCTCGTAGAAGCTCACCGCACCGACCAGCCGATAGGGGATGCCGCGGAAGCGGAACGCCTCTTCGAGCGGGCGCGACTGCGCGTTCGTGCGGTACAGAATCGCCATCCCTTCGTACGCCACGTCGGCCTCGGCCGCGCGCCGCGCCAACTCCGCGGCCAGCCACTCCGCCTCGTCGCGCTCATCGGCGGCGGCGAGCAGGGTGACGGGCTCCCCGCCCTGGTGGGCGGTGAACAGCGTCTTCCCGAGACGGCGCGCGTTCTCCGCAATGACGCCGTTCGCGGCGTCCAGGATCACCTGGGTCGAGCGGTAGTTCTGCTCGAGCTTGATGAGGGTCGTGCCGGGGAAGTCGTGCTGGAAGGCGAGCATGTGCCGCACGTCCGCCCCGCGCCAACCGTAGATCGCCTGATCGTCGTCGCCCACGACGCAGAGGTTCTGGTGCGTGGCGGCGAGCTGCTTCACGAGCCGGTACTGCGCCGCGTTCGTGTCCTGGAACTCATCCACCAGCACATGGTCGAACCGCCGCTGCCAGTACGCCAGCCGTTCGGGGTGTTCGGCGAAGAGCGTCAGCGGCAACAGCAGCAGGTCGTCAAAGTCCATGGCATTCGCCTGCTTCAGGGCCGGGCCGAGCCGGGCGTAGATCTCGGCCGCCACCCGTTCGAGCGGGCTCTCCGCGCTGGCGCCCAGCTCCTCGGGGAGCAGCAGGCGGTTCTTCGCCCCCGAGATGACGGCGTGGATCGTGCGCGGGGGATGGGCCTTGGGCGAGTGGCCGCCCTGCTCGAGCAACCGTTTGATGAACGACTCGGAATCGTCCTGGTCGTAGATCGTGAAGTTCGGTCCGAACCCGAGCAGCGGCGCCTCGCGCCGGAGCAGCCGGGCCGAGAGCGCGTGGAACGTGCCGATCCACAGTCCCCGGGGGTCGGCGCCGAGCAACGCCGCTACGCGCGCGCGCATCTCGCCTGCCGCCTTGTTCGTGAAGGTGACCGCGAAGATCCGCCCGGGCGCGACGCCGCGCCGCTGGATCAGGTCGGCGATGCGCGCGGTGAGCACGCGGGTCTTGCCCGAGCCCGCTCCGGCGAGCACGAGCATCGGTCCGCCGGGATGGCGCACGGCCGCTTCTTGCGCCGGGTTCAGGGGCAGCGTCACGACGGCGTTCTCTCCCCCGCCCCCGCCCCGGGGCGCGCGCCGCGGCCGCCGTCCCGCTCGCGCACCAGCGGGAACTCGAGGACGAACTCAGCGCCTGGGCCGAGGGCGACCGGGCGGTAGGTCAGGCGGCCGCCGTGCTGCTGCTCCACGATGCGGCGGGCCAGGGCGAGCCCGATCCCCCACCCGCCGGGCTTGGTCGAGACTCCCGGCTCGAACAGCTTGGTGCGGACCTCGGGCGCCACGCCGGGGCCGTCGTCCCGCACACTCACGCGCGCCGCCCGGCCGCTGGCCTCCACGGTCACGTCGATCCGTCCGCCCCGTCCCGACAGGGCGTCGATCGCGTTCTTGATCACGGCCTCGAGCGCCCATTCGACGAGCACCGGATCGCCCAGCGCCGTCGGGCCGGGGCCCGTGGCGCGGAGCGCCAGCGCGACGGGGCTCGCAAGCGTGGGGAGCCGGGGCCGGAAGTAGCTCACGACGCGTTCGGCCACGGCGCCCAGGGCCACCGGCTCACGCCGCGCCGGTCGGCCGATGCGTTCGAACCGCTTCGCCACGCGCTCGAGCCGCTCCGCATCGGCCTGCAGGTGCTCCGCGAGCTCGGCTCCCGTGGTCTGCGGGTTTTCCCGCAAGTAGGCGATCCAGCCGGTGAGGCTCATGAGCGGCGTCCCGAGCTGATGGGCCGATTCGCGGGCCATGGCGACCCAGAGGCGATCCCGCGCCGCGGCGACCTGCGAGCGGTAGGCCCACGTGCCGAGCAGCGCGAGGCACAGGAGGACCGCGCCCTCGAGCAGGGCGAGGCCCGCGAGCCGTCGCGCCGCGGGCCCGCGGCCGTAGTGGATCGTGCCCACGCCGGGCTGCACGACCGGCCTGTTTTCTGCGTCGAGCTCGGCAATCCAGGCGCGCAGGCGCGCGGTATCGGCGCCCACGACCGGTGGGGCGTTATCGAGTGCCGTGATGTGTCCTGCCATGTCGGTCACGACAATGGGGATGCCGAGCGAGCGGACCTGGCGGGCGAGATCGAGCAGGGCGTCGGTGGCCGCATCGGGGTAGGGATCGTTCAGGCCCGCGAACACGCGCCCCAGCAACCCGCTCGTCTGGCGGGCGTCGTCGGAGAGGTGTTGCGCCACGATCCAGCCGTAGCCGACCGTGATCCCGGCGAGGACCAGCGCCAGCCCCACCACAATCGGCGGACCGGCTCGTTGCAGCGCGCCGCTACGCGCCACGGGACGGCGCGATGCGCTCGGTCCCGAGGTAGGGGACGAGCGCCCGCGGGACGATCACGGAGCCGTCAGCCTGCTGGTGGGTCTCGAGGAGCGCCGCGATAGTGCGCGGCAGGGCCACTCCCGAGGCGTTGAGCGTGTGCACGAACTCGGGCTTCGCGCCCGGCCCGGCGCGCCAGCGGATGTTGGCGCGCCGTGCCTGGAAGTCGGTGAACGTGCTCGAGCTCGACACCTCGAGCCACTGCCCCACGCCCGGCGCCCAGACCTCGAGGTCATACTTCTTCGCGGCGGCAAAGCCGAGTTCTTCCATCGCCATGAGGACCACGCGGTAGGGGAGCTCGAGCCGTTGCAGCACCTGTTCGGCATGGCCGGTCAGCGTCTCGTGCTCGGCGGGCGAGTCGACCGGGCGGCAGAAGCGCACGAGCTCGACCTTGTCGAACTGGTGGACGCGGAGCAGGCCGCGCGTGTCCTTGCCCGCCGCGCCCGCCTCGCGGCGAAAGCAGGGCGTATAGGCGGTGTAGCGGATGGGCAGGGTTGCGCCGTCGAGGATCTCGTCGCGGTGCAGATTCGTCACGGGCACTTCGGCGGTGGGAACGAGGAAGAGATCGTCCGGCGTGGTCTTGTAGGCGTCCTCCTCGAATTTCGGGAGCTGCCCGGTGCCAATCATGCTGTCGCGACGCACCACGACGGGCGGCTCGACTTCGACATACCCGTGCTCCCGCGTGTGGAGATCGAGCATGAAACTGATGAGGGCGCGCGCCAGCTTGGCCCCGACGCCGATGAACACGGGGAAGCCCGAGCCCGACAGCTTGGCGCCGCGCGCCAGATCCAGCAGCCCCAGCGTCTCCCCGATTTCCCAGTGCGGTTTGCCGCCGCGTGGCGCCGGCTCGCCCCAGGTGCGCACGACCTGGTTGTGCGATTCGTCGCCGTCGGGCACGTCGGGCAGCGGTAGGTTCGGGACGTAGAGGAGCTTCTGCCCCAGCGCCTCCTCGACGCCTTTGAGCTCCGCCTCCAGGGCGGCGCCGCGCTCGCCCAGCTTGCGGCGCGCGTCGCGCACCGCCGTCGCGAGCTCGCCCTGTTCTTTCATCCGGCGGGCATCGGCCTTAGCGGCTTCGTTCCGCTCCGCGTTCACCTGGTCGAGCTGGCCCGCGAGTGCGCGCCGGCGCATGTCGAGCGCTTCCACCTCGTCGAGCAGTCGGGTGACGCTCGGGTCGCCCCGCCGGGCGAGCGCGGCGCGCACCTGCTGGGGGGAGGTGCGCAGCAGCTTGAGGTCAATCACGGTGCTAGTGGCTCGGCAGTCCCGGCTGAAGATCGTGGTAGCCGCAATTCTGGTTGACGAGAATGGCGAAGTCCACGCGCTTGGCCGTCGAGTCAACCGCGAGCACGCGCAGCTTGGCGTAGAGCGAGACCGTTGTGCCGTAGACGCAAGTGATCGGACGCGAGGCGACGAGCAGGACGCTGCCTGGCGTGATCGCGGTCGGCCGGTCCGTGATGTAGCCGGTGGTCGGCGCCGACGCGATCGCGTCGAACGCCGTGCTGGTCAGCTGCACGCCCGACCCGGTGCCGAGGCGGAGGGCGCCGGTGGGGAAGAAGGCCGGCTCCCCGACCGAGTCGTAGTCGAACGCGAAGTCGAGCGCCACCGTCTGGTCGATGCGTACGCTCGTCCGGGTCTGGACCGAGTAGGCGGACGGCAGACTGATCGGCGTGCCCCGCAGCGCGTAGAGCGACACGGTGTCCACGACGTTCGTGAGCGTGGCGGGAGGGAGGCCCGTGGTGCTGGAGCACGCGCCCGCGAGCCACGCGAGACCGGCGACGGCGGCGAGCGCGGCAACGATGGCGAGTGAGCGGCGCGGAGTCATGCGGTGGGGAGAAGATACCGAGCCACGTCCAAGTGGGTCAACCCACGGTGGCTGCTTGACTTCGCTAGTCCCCATTCCTAGCTTGGCCGCCGTATGGCGACGATCCGTGAAGTGGTCGAGGCGCTGCGGAGCCGCGCCGGTGTGGACGCGGCGATCGTGGTCGGGCGCGACGGACTGCCGATCGACTCCCGTACCGTGAACGGGGTCGACGCCGACAACGTCGCCGCCCTCCTCCCAGCCGTGATCAACGGCCTGGCGCAGTTGGGCGAGGCCGGCGGGCGCGGGGCGTTCGGCACCGGCGTGCTCGAGTTCGGCGCCGGCCTCGCCGTCGTCTCCGTCCTCAACGCCGATGCGCTGCTGGTGCTCTTGGTGCGGCCGTCCACCAACGTGGGCGCGCTGCTCTTCGACTTGCGCCGCCACCGCGCGGCGATCGCCGGCCTCCTGTAGCCCGAGGCGCCCGCCTTGGCCCCGGTCCAGCGGCACCTGCTTGTCGTGGACGACGAGCCCCACATCGGGCTCCTGTTGCGCCCCCATCTGGAGCGACGCGGCTATCGGGTGAGCCTGGCGCGGACCCTGGCCGACGCCCGCGGCGCGCTCGCGGACCGCGCCGCCCCGCTCGACGCGCTGCTGCTCGATCTCCACCTCCCCGACGGCTCGGGGCTCGATCTCTTGCGCGAGTTGCGCGCCGCCGCCGCGACGCGCGCCCTGCCCGTCATGGTATTGACCGCCGAGGGCGACGAGCGTGTGCTGGGCGAGGCGGAAGGGCTCGGTGCGGCGCTGCTCACCAAGCCCTTCAGCCCCACGAAACTGACGGCGCGCATCGCCGGCATGCTGGGCGACGGGCCGGCCACCCCGCGCGACGCATCGTGAGCGTCTGGGCCGCGATCCTCGCCGGGGGGTCGGGGACCCGGTTCTGGCCACTCTCGACTCCCGAGCGCCCCAAGCAGCTGCTGCCGCTCGCGGGCGACCGCCCGCTACTGGTGCAGGCCGTGGAGCGGCTCGAAGGGCTCGTGCCTCCCGAGCGCACGCTCATCCTCACGGGACCGTTTCTGGTAGACCCGGTGGCGCGCGCCCTCCCGCAGATCCCGCGGGGTCAGGTGTTTGCCGAGCCGCGGGCAGCCTCCACCGCGCCCGCCCTCGTGTGGGCCGCCCACTGGATCTCGCAGCGCGATCCCGGCGCCCAACTCCTGTCGCTGCACGCCGACTGGGCGGTCCAGGACGACCGGGCGTTCCGCGCCGCCGCGCGCCAAGCGCTGGCCGTGGCGACCGAGTACGACGTGCTCGTGACCGTGGGCGTCAAGCCGACCCGTAACGAGACGGGGTACGGCTACATCGTTCCCGGCAAGCCGCTGGGCGGCGCGCGCGGCGTGCGGCGCTTCGTCGAGAAGCCATCGGTCGCGCGCGCCGCGCTGTTGCGCCAGCGGGGCGCGCTCTGGAACACGGGCCTGTTTGCGTGGGGGGTGGCGCGCTTCCTCGGGGAGGCGGGCGCGTACGCGCGCGAGCTCAAGCCGGGGTGGTCGGCGCTGGCGGCGGGCGACGTGGCGGGCTTCTTCGGGGCCGTGCGGCCGGCGGCCGTGGACGTCGCGGTCCTCGAGCGCTCCAAGCGCCTCGCGGTGGTGGCGGGCACGTTCCGCTGGGACGACATCGGATCCTGGGACGCGCTGTTGCGCATCCGGCAGCCGGACGCGCGGGGCAACATCGTGGTCGGCAACGTCACGGTCGCCGACGATGTGCGCCGCTCGGTCATTTGGTCGGAGAGCGAGCACGTGGCCGCGATCGGGCTCGAGGACATGATCGTGGTGCGCGCCAATGGCCACACGCTCGTGATGCCGACGGGCCGCGCCGAGCGGCTGAAGCAGCTCGTGCAGCGGCTGTGACGCACGCGCTCTACTTGCTCGACCCCGAGCCGACCGCGCAGTGGGCGCCGTTTGCGGGCGCGCGGCCGGTGTGCGAGCTGCGGGCCGGTGCCCACCTGATCCGCGAGCGCTGGGAGGCGTTCGTCGGGTCGGAAGCGGCGGGGATCTTCGCCCTGCCGCACCTGGCCGGCTTTGTCGAGCCGGGGGTGCCCGCGGTGCTGCCGCGGCGCGCGGTGACGGGCCCGGCGGTGATCGGGTCGTCGACGTTCGCGCCGCAGGGGCTCGCGCCCGCGCTCCCGGGCAGCAGCTTTCGCCTCACCGCGGGCGGGATCACGGTGGGCTGGGGGGTCGGGCCGGGCGTGACGTGGGACGGCCCGCAACCGCACGCGGCCCCGATCGAGGTGATGGGCGTCGTGCTGCACGGCGTGCACAGTCTGATCCCGGCGCTCGAGCGCCTCTTGCCGGGCGACGTGCGCGCCCTGCTCGGGGACACGGATCCCATCCCCGCCGGGAGCATCGTGCTCGGCGATCCCGCCGCGCTCGCGTTGCGCGACGCGGCGGTCGAGCCGGGGGTGGTGTTCGACCTGCGTGGCGGTCCGGTGGTGCTCGAGAGCGGGGCCGAGGTACGGGCCGGTACGCGGCTCGAGGGGCCGTTGTGGGTGGGGGCAAACGCTCACGTGTTGGGCGGGCCGGTGCGCGGAAGCGCGATCGGCCCGCGCACCAACGTGCGGGGCGAAGTTTCCAATTGCGTGTTCCTCGGGTATGCCAACAAGGCCCACGACGGGTTCGTGGGTCACTCGGTGATCGGGCGCTGGGCCAACCTCGGCGCCGGCACCATCACCTCGAACCTGAAGAACACCTACGGCCGGGTGCGCCTCGACGTGGCGGGCACGCCGCTCGACACCGGTCTCCAGTTCCTCGGCAGTCTCATTGGCGACCACGCCAAGACGGCGATCGGCACGTTGCTCGGGACCGGGACCGTGATCGGCACGGGGGCCAACGTGTTCGACGCCATGCGGCCGCCCAAGTACGTGCCGCCGTTCGCGTGGGGGGCGACCGGCAGTGCCCGCCTGAGCCGGGACGGGTTTCTCAAGATCGTCGAGCGGGTGCTCCCGCGGCGCGACGTCGTGGTGGACGAAGCCACGCGTGCGCTGCTGGGACGCATCTACGATTGGGCTGCGGGGTAATAGACGGTACTAGACACGGATTGCCTGCGTCCTTCGGACTGCGCAAATTGCACGACTCCTCCCCAACAAACGGCATGGCGGAAACCGAGCAACACCGGCAGGTCGGCAAATTCGAGCTACGCGAACTCATCGGCGAAGGAGCGATGGGCGTCGTGTGGCGCGCCTACGACTCGGTCATCCGCCGCTTTGTCGCCCTCAAGCTGCTCTCGCGCGCCGGCCGCTCGCCCGACGCGCGCGAGCGCTTCCTGCGCGAGGCCCGCGCCGCCGGCGCGCTGCAGCATCCGAACCTCGTCACGATCTACGACCTCGGGGATGCGGACGGGCAGCTGTTCATCGCCATGGAGCTGGTCGACGGACGCGACTTGAGTGCGCTGATCGCGCTCGCCGAGCCGCTCGCGCTCGAGCGCAAGCTCGACATCGTGATTGAGGTGCTGCAGGGCCTGTCGTACGCGCACGAGCGCGGCGTCATTCATCGCGACATCAAGCCGTCCAACATCCGCCTCGCATCCGACGGCGCGGTCAAGATCATGGACTTCGGCATCGCCCGCTTGCAGTCAGCCGACGTCACCGGGTCGGGGGCGATCGTCGGGACCCCCACCTACATGGCGCCGGAGCAGATCACGAACGGCGCGATCACGCCGGCGACCGACATATTCGCCGTAGGTTGCCTGTTGTACGAACTGCTGGCCTACCAGAAACCGTTCGCGGGAGAGACGGTCCACGGCGTGCTCTACCAGGTGCTCACGACCGACCCCAAGCCGCTGCGCACCTTGGCGCCTTCGATCCCGGCTGCGCTCGAGCGCGTGGTCGCGAAGGCCATGGCCAAGGTGCCGGAGGACCGCTATGAGACGGCGCGCCAGATGCGGTCCGCCCTGTTCAGCATCCGGGTTGCGCTGTCGGGCGCGCACGAGACGACAGAGCGGCTGAGCCTGAACTGGACGCCGATCCCGGCGGCGGTGCTGCGGCTCGTGACCCACGCGCCCCTCAAGTGGCGGGCAGCGGCGCTCACGGCGCTGATGGGGACGGCGCTCGTGCTCTTCTACGTGTCCCGCTCGCCTTCACCCGCAGCCGCGCCCGCCGAGGCCGCGAGCGCGACACTCGACCAGCTCGTGACCTATCCCCTGCCGACGCCCTTGAACCCGGCGCTCGCATCCCGGCGCGACTCGGCGCTGGCGGCGCGGGAGCGGGCCCGGCGCAGCGGCGCGATCAAGAACAACGTCCCGTCCCTGACCCTCGCCGAGACGGTGCTGCAGAACGCCGAGCGGGCGTTGCGCACCGGGGACCTCGCGCACGCCGCGACCGGCTACGTGGGCGTGATCCCGCTGTACGCCAAGGCGCAAGACGAAGCCGCCACGCTGCGGCGCGACGCCGAGCAGGCGCTCGCACGGGCGACGCCCGTGGTGAGCGCGCTTGGGTCGACCCGGCCCGAGGCAGGCCGCGCGGCCGCCTCGCTCGGGCGCGCCGAATCGCTCTACCGGGCGATGGAGTACGTCGTCGCCCGCCTCGCGGCGCTCGATGCCGAGCAGGTCGGCGTCGCAGCCGGCGTCGCCCCGCCCTCCCCGCAGCCCGCGGCGACGCGCGCGGCGATCGGCGTGCTGCTGCAGGACCTCGAGCGCGCGGTTTCGAGCGAGCGGGTCGGCAATCTGCGGGTGCTGATGCCCACCATGGCGGGAAAGGATGTCACGGGCTGGGAAGCCTTCTTTCGGCGCTATACGCGGCTCACCGCGCGCTACACGATTGAGCGCCTGGGCACCCGCGGCGACACGGCGTATGCCGCGGTGCGCACCCAGTACACCTACGTGCCGGCCGGCGGCGGGGCTCAGCGCGAGACCCGGGTGCGCCAGACGATTCAATGCGTGAAGACGGCGAACGGCTGGCGCATCGGCAACATCCGCGACGCGCCCTGAGCGCTCTTAGTCCCAGGCGCGCTCGGTTGGTGGGGGCGGCGGCGGAATCGCCACCGTATCGGCGCGCGCGGTGGGTGGGCCGACCCGGTGCAGCGTCACCGGCTTCTCCAGATCCCCTCCCGACAACGTGAGCTTCTCCGCCGTGATCCGCAGCCCGTACACCTGCCACACGCCGTCCCCAAGCGTGAGCCAGAGGCTGTCGCCCACCACCCGCCAACGAGCGATCTGATCGCCGAACTGGGCGGAGCTGTCGGTGCGCACCATGATGTGTCGGATCGCGTCCTCGGTCTTGGCCTGCCACTTCCCTTCGAGGCGCGTGCCGTGGATCGCCGTTTGCGCGACGAGGCCCGGGCTAAGCCCGAGGAGGAACAGCAGGGTGAGGGTGGCGGAGAGCGGCCGCGTCATGCAGGGGAGCCCGACGTTCCGAGGAGTCGTCACAAAGATACTACCCCACATTCGGCCTGGGGGTACGGGGGGCCGGCTGAGGGCGGGGGGCCGGGGGGCCGGGGGGACGCGGGCGGCAAACGCGGCGGGCAGATCAGATCCCGGCCGCGGGCTCCACGGCCGAGATCACCGGTGTGTGCTCGTCGGTCACGACGGTCAGCCGCGGCTCCCATTGCGCCATCATGCGCACGAACCCGCCGACCAGATCCGCATCGAACTCGATCCCGGCCCGGTCCGTCAGGTAGGCGAGCGTCTTGCCGTGCGGCCACGCCTCCCGGTACGGCCGGTTGGTGCGGAGCGCATCGTACACGTCGCACACGTGCACGAGCTTGCTTGCGTAGTGGCAATCGCGGCGGAATCGGAACCGGGGGTAGCCGTCGCCATTGAGCATGACGTGATGCTCATAGGCGACCACCGCGGCCACGTCCAGGTCCTCCTCGGATCGGAGGATGATGCGGGCGCCGTCGGCGGGATGCTCGTTCATCAACAGCCGCTCGTCCTCGCTGAAGCGCCCGGCCTTGGTGAGCACCTCGAGCGGGATCTTCACCTTCCCGATATCGTGCAGCAGCCCCGCGATGCCGACCCCCCGCACGTCGCGCGCCGCGAGCCCGAGCGCTTCGGCGAGGGCCATCGTCAGCACCGCGACGTTCATCGAATGGGTGGTCGTGTACTGGTCGAACTCCTTGAGCTGCAGCAGCGGAATCACGATCTGGCGGCCGCCGTGCATGGCGATCGAGAGCGAGCGCACGACGGCCTCCGCCTCCGTCAGCGGGAGCCGGCCCCCTGCTCTGACCTCCTCCTGGACCCAGCGGAGCGTGTCCGCCTCCTCGCTGAGCGAGTAGCCAAGGGTCGCCGTCGGGATCGACGCCGCGGCGTCTTCGGCGCCGCCCCGGACGCCGACGGTCCCGAACCGGATGCTCGAGCGGCGCATCTGGCGGGCCTCCGTCGTGTCGATCGCGGACAGCGTGAGGCGGGCGAGCACTTCATCGAGGAACTCCCCGAACTCCTCGCGACTCACGGCGTCGGAGAACTCGAGGCGCTGAATCCCCGCCTGCGCGAGGCGTGGCCCCCAATCCCACGCCTTGAGCTCGCGTAGCGGCAGGCGGCCCTGCACGACCTCGTCGTCCAGGAACGTGAACAGCGGCCGCGGGTCGACCGCCTGCAGGTCCAGGAGATCGCGGTAGGCATCGTCGATCGCGCGCTCGCGGGCGGGGTGGCCTTCGGTGTACAGGGCCATGGCGGCGAGCGCGTGCGCGAACGCGGTGAGAAACCCGGGCCCGGTCACGTGGGGTCGCCGTCGGGAGCGGCGGCGGCGCGGATCTCGCGATCCGAGGCCGCGGCCGCGCGGGCGAGCTGCGTGCGGGCGCGCGGGTCGTGGCGCCACATGGTCGCGAGCGCCGCCAGGGCCACGAGCAGCTCGGGCGACTTGGGGGGCAGCTTCTCCCGGCCGAACAGCGTGCGTCCGGCCGAGGTGAGTCGGAGCAACGCCTGGAGCGCGCTCGCGGCCGTCGAGTAGCCGAGGACGCGCACCGCGAGCACGCGCACGTCCGCCGTGACCGTCCGATCGCTCGCGCGGCTCGCAAGCACGGGGACCGCTTCCTCCGGGCACGTCTGGGTGGCGACCGCGACGCCGAGCGCCAGGCGCAGCGTGCGCGGATCCGGATCGGAGAGGCCCGCGGTGAGCGCGGCGGTGCGGTCGGCCGGCTGTTTGAACTGCAGCTTCACCGCCTGCCAGCGCACCCGGGGATCGGGGTGGCGCAGGTAGGCGGCGGCCGAGTAACCCTCGGGCAGCGGCCCCAAGTCCTCGAGCAACGCGAGCAGATTGCGGGTCACGTACCAGCGGGGGTCCTCGAGCCGCGCGATCACGAGCGGTGCGATCGCGGTACCCATCTTGGCGAGCAGCGCGAGCAGCCCGCGTCGCGTGCCGCGCGCTTCAGTGAGGGCCAGCCGTTCGAGCAGGGGTGTCGCTGCCGGGGGGCCGACCCGCGCGACCAGCCGCTCGAGCGTCGGGAAGTTCACCGGCTCGTCCGCCACGAACCGCGCCACCATGTCCGCGGTCGCGACGTGGCGGCGCACCACCTCGGCCGCCCCGCTCTCGGGGGCCTCATCGAGCGCGTCGAGCAACCGCGTCAACCGGCCCCCGCGCGCGACCGCGTCGACGGTCGCGGTGAGGCGCGGGCCCGCGACGCCGACCTCCAGGGCCATCGCCACCACGCGGTCCGGCTCGAGCGCCTCGCCGTCGGCGCGCGGCGCCGGGACGCGCGCGCTGGGCGGGGCGGGCGCGGCGGGCGGCGCGGCGCGCGCCATCCCCTGCAGGGCGGCGCCGTAGGCTCCGGGGGTCGGGTTGGGCAGCGTCCAGCCCTCGAGCAGGGCGCGGACCTGGTCGCGCAGCGCCGCGTCCGCCTGCGGCCGCACGGCCGCGACGCCCGTCTCGGCGTGGGCGGCGAGCTTCGAGAGCAGGCGCACCAGCGCATGCGAGATCGACTCTTGCGACGTTTCCGCCGCCGCCGTCAGGATATCGAGCACCGAATCGACAGCCATGCCGTCGGTGGCGTCGACGACGAACTGCCGGCGCTGCGTGAAATCGCCGCCCATTTGGACCAAGCGCCGCAGTGTATCCGGTCGGAGCGCGCGGATGAGGCGCGCGGTGCGGCGTCGCAGGGCCGCAGCCTCGGCGCTCCCCGCCGTCTTGAGCTCGGCCGCGATCTGCAGCAGGTACCCCACGATGACTTGATCGTAGGCCCCCGCATCGCTGCTGCCGCGCGCATCGATCGCCTGCGCGATCACGGCCGGCTCGGTGGGCAGGGGCTGGGCGTCGTCGGGCGTTGTGGCGAGCGCCGCGCGCGCGAGGCCGACCCACAGCTGGGAGGCGCGCGCGCCGCGCCCAGCCTGTTCGTCCTCCCCCTCGTTCAGCTCGAGGCGCTCGTAGGTGAGCGCGTGCAGTTGGACGTGGGGCCACGCGCCGCGGCGCGCCGGATCCCCGAGGCCGAGCGGCTGACCGCCGCGTTCCGGGTCGACCGCCAGCGTGCGCAGGGCGTCGGACACCTCGTGGGCTGCGACGCCGCGCCGGAAGGTGACCGCGCCGATGTGGTGGCGGTGGAGCCGCCCCGCGAGCTCTCCGAGCACCGGGTGCTTGGCATCGGTCGCGACCCCCTCGATCACCAGCTGGCGGCGCGCCACGCCGAGCGACAGCGTGGCGCGGTCCTCGAGCAGCAGGGCCGCCCGCCGCGTCACCGCACTCGCCGCCGGCCCGAGGGAGGGGTGGTCCGCGGGATACATGGCGTGCTTGTGGAGGGCGATGGAGAGCTCGATCAGGAAATCCCCGAGGTCGCGCGACAGGGTCGCGCGCTCCAGGGACACTGGCCCGGGCCGAGGCGTCATGCGCGGTCGCTCGCGAGGGCCACCACGCGATCAACCTAAGCAAAACGCCCCGGGATTGCTCCCGAGGCGTCTCGCCGACTGACCTGACCCGCCGCCTGGGCAGGCGGTGGGGTGCGGCTTAGTACATCCCACCCATGCCGCCACCACCGGGCATCGGGGGAGCCTTCTCCTTCTCCTTCTTCTCCACCACGACGCACTCGGTGGTGAGCAGCAGCGCGGCGATCGAAGCCGCGTTCTGCAGCGCCGTGCGCGTCACCTTGGTGGGGTCGATGACGCCGGCCGCCACCAAGTCCTCGTACGAGTCGGTCTGGGCGTTGTAGCCGAAGTTCTTATCCTTCGACTCCTTCACCTTGCCGACCACGATCGACGCCTCGGCGCCGGCGTTCTGGGCGATCATCCGCATCGGCTCCTCGAGGGAGCGGCGCACGATGTCGACGCCGATCTTCTCGTCGTCATCGGTCCCCTTGATCCGGTCGAGCGTCTTCTGGCACCACAGCAGTGCCACGCCCCCACCCGGCACGATGCCCTCCTCGACCGCGGCGCGCGTCGCGTGCAGTGCATCTTCCACGCGCGCCTTCTTCTCCTTCATCTCGGTCTCGGTGGCCGCCCCGACGTTGATGACCGCGACGCCGCCCGCGAGCTTCGCGAGCCGCTCCTGCAGCTTCTCCTTGTCGTAGTCCGACGTCGACTTGTCGATCTGGGCCTTGATCTCCCGGATCCGACCCTGGATCACGTCGTGCTTGCCCTTGCCACCCACGATCGTGGTGTTGTCCTTGTCGATGACGATCCGCTTGGCCTGACCGAGGTCGTTGATCGTGGCGTTCTCGAGCTTGAGCCCCATCTCTTCCGAGATCACCTGCGGCGCGCCGGCCAGCTTGGCGATGTCGATCAGCATCTCCTTGCGGCGATCCCCGAAGCCGGGCGCCTTGACGGCGCACACCTTCAGCGTGCCACGGAGCTTGTTGACGACCAGCGTCGCCAGCGCCTCGCCTTCAATGTCCTCGGCGATGATGAGCATCGGGCGCCCCGCCTGTGCCACCTTCTCGAGCACGGGGAGCAGGTCCTTCATGGCCGAGATTTTCTTGTCGTAGATCAGGATGTAGGCGTCTTCGAGGACCGCCTCCATCTTCTCGGGATCGGTGATGAAGTAAGGCGAGAGGTACCCGCGATCGAACTGCATCCCCTCGACCGTCTCGAGCGTGGTCTCGAGGCCCTTCGCCTCCTCGACCGTGATGACGCCGTCCTTGCCCACCTTCTCCATCGCGTCGGCGATCAGCTTGCCGATCTCCGGGTCATTGTTCGCCGAGATCGCGGCGACTTGGGCGATGTCCTTCTTGTTCCCCGAGGTCGGCACGGAGATCTTTTTCAACTCCTCCACGACGGTCTCGACCGCCCGGTCGATGCCCCGTTTCAGCGACATCGGGTTCGAGCCGGCCGTGACCGACTTCAGTCCCTCGCGGAAAATCGCTTGGGCGAGCACGGTCGCGGTGGTCGTCCCGTCCCCGGCGAGGTCCGAGGTCTTGGTCGCCACTTCCTTCACCATCTGGGCGCCCATGTTCTCGATCGCGTCCTCGAGTTCGATCTCCTTGGCGACGGTGACGCCGTCCTTGGTGACCGTCGGGTTCCCGAACTTCTTGTCGATGACGACGTTGCGACCCTTGGGGCCGAGGGTGACCTTCACCGCCTCGGCCAATTGATCCACGCCCCGCTTGAGGCGGGCGCGGGCTTCGGCGTTGAACTCCAATTGTTTGGCTGGCATGTGTCCTCAGTTCCTCCCCGACGTGTTAGCCGAGCTTGGCGATGACGTCGGCTTCTTTGATAAGGATGATTTCTTCACCCTCGAGTTCGACTTGAGTGCCGCTGTACTTACCATAGACCACGCGGTCCCCGAGCTTGAGCTCCATCGGGACCACTTCCCCCTTCTCCCGCCGTCCCGGACCTACGGCCACCACTTGGCCCTGGATCGGCTTTTCTTTCGCGGTGTCGGGGATGTAGAGACCGCCTTTCATCGTGGACGTCTCTTCGAGCGGTGTCGGGGATGTAGAGACCGCCTTTCATCGTGGACGTCTCTTCGAGCGGCCGGATGGCCACGCGGTCGGCGAGCGGGAAGATCTTGAGCTTGGTTTTCGTTGCGGTTGCGCTTGGCATGTGCTCGACCTCCACCTCGGTACCTAGTTGCTTAAGTGCCTGTGGGACAAGATTGTTAGCACTCTCGACCATCGAGTGCTAAGCAACAGAGGGGAATCTCACCCCGCGGCGCGGGAGTGTCAAGGGGGCGTGTCGCCGGGGCGGAGGGCCGGCGCGCGGGCCAGTGCCTCGACCACGGCGCGCGCCTGGGCAGCGGCACCCGAGCCGAGCGAATCGAGCGGGGCGGAGACGGCCGCCACAATCGCCCCGCTGCGGGTGTCGGCCAGGCGGACATGGAGCCAGACGAGCCGCGGCGCTTCCCGCTCCTCGAACTGGAAGCTCAGCACGTAGGCCGTAGGACGGCCCCCACCCCGCACCCGGTCGCGCACCGTAAAGCCCTTGTCCCGCAGCCCCGCCGCGATCCCCTGGCCGAGCGAGTCAGTCCGGGTGACGAGGATCTCGTACCCCCCGAGCGCGCTCGGGGCGTCGTAGCGCAGCGCGGGGCCCGGGGGCGCGCAGGCGCCGACGAGTCCGCTGGCCCAGAGGACGAGGCCGAGCGCGCCGGCGCGGTGGGGCCGAGCGACCCCGCTGGCGCCCACGCCCCGCCGCCCGGGCCGCCAGCTCACGGCATCACGCGCCGCGCCCCGACCCAGCGCTCCAGCCAGTAGGCGCCTTCGGGGTCTCTCGGGTCCAAGCGCGAGAGCTTCACGCCCTGACTCGAACTGTGAATGAACCTGAGCTCGCCCACGTACATCCCCACGTGCGTCACCCCGGCCCCGGACCGTGCTGCGAAGAGGAGGATATCCCCGGGCCGCAGCGCCTCCGGCGCGGGCATGATCTCAGCGCCGACGTGCGCTTGCTCGCGGCTCATGCGTGGCAGCCGGATGCCGTGCTCGCCGTAAGCGTACTGAATCAGTCCCGAGCAATCGAAGCCGTTGTCCGCGGTGCCGCCCCAGACGTAGGGCGTGCCGAGCGACTCGAGCGCCGTCTGCACGACGTCGGCGGCGTTGCCCGTGACGATGGGGGGGAGCGCGGGCGGGGGCAGCGGGACGGGGTGGCCCGCGCCATCCGGCCCACCGTCGCGCCCGCCGGCCCGCCGGCCGAGGCCGACGGACATGCCGAGCGCCGCGCTCAGGCCCAGGCGACGGTCGCTCTGCGCCTGCCAGAAGCCGCGCGGCCCGCGATCCTCGAGCCGATAGCGCAGCTCGGTCCCCAGGGCGACCCCCTCGAGCGGCCGCCATTCGAGCCCGCCACCGAGGCTCCACTGAGCGGCGAGCGCCTGGGTGGACGGGTCGGTCGAGAGCCCCAGCGCGAGTCCGGCCAGCGCGTAGGGTCCGAGCGTGGCCTGGCCGCGCCCCGCCTGCAGCTCGTAGCCGAGCCCGTAGAACGCGCGCCGCCGGCCGAGCGAATCGTTCACGAGCACCGACACGCCGAACCCGTGCGTGAGCGGCCCGGCCGCGCGCGCGCTCGTCCGGAATTCGTAGACGGTGGCCCGATTGCCGTTGTACCAGCGGCCGACATGGACCTCGAAGCCACGGCCCTGCCCCAGGAGCGTCGCAGGGACGAGGCCGAGCGCGATCCGCCAGGGTTTAGTCGGCGGCCGCAATGGCCCGGTGCTCCTCCGATGCGCGTGGCGCCATGTGATGCGACAAGAGGTGTGGCACCCGGCGCATGAAGCGCACCCACAGAGCGAGGGATCCGAACCCGCACAGCGCCGCGATTCCCCCCGCGAGGACGAGCGTTAGGAAGGGATTCGTCAAGCGGGCACCGAGCACCGCCCCGCCCCACAGCCCGGCGTAGGACGCGCTCCACGCCAGGATCGGCGTGAGCAGCCAGCCGAGGGCCACCAGCAGATGCGCGAGCCAGCGGGGCACGTCGGCAGGTCCCCGGCGCGCTAGCCCTTGCGCGCGAGGGCTAGGAGGGCGAGCGCGGCGAGCGCGAGTGTGAAGGCGCCTCCGGTCGCGACGGGCAGCGGCACGGCCAACCCGGCGAGGCGCGCCAGCGCGGTCAGAATCACCGTGCCGGCGACGCTCGGGGCGGCCACGCGCACGAGCGTCCCGTCACCCCGGGCGGTGCGCGCCGTGACGATCCCGCCCATCCAGGCGAGGAACGTTCCCAGCATCCACCACACCGGCAGATACCACCACGTGCTGCCGCCGCCGATCGCGTCCCAGGTCCAGGGATAGGCCTTGAAGGGCCGCAGCAGCACGATGTCGATCGCGCTGAAGACGACCGTGCCCACGAGGCCGAGCGCCGCAGCGCCCGCGATCCCCTCGGTGCTACGGGCCGCGGTCCGCGCGGCGGGGACGAACGCGACGAGCGTCGCGGCCACCAGCACCACGAGCGCCTCGACTCCGCCCGCGATGCTCGGGCTGCCGGCGAGCAGTCGTGACGCAGCGACGACGAGGACGACCGCGACGCCCGTGGTGGCGCCGACCAGGGCGCCGCCCAGCGTGACGGTACGAAAGTCCGAACGGTCCGACGCAGCGGGTGCCGCCGTGGCCGACATCGGTGCTGTCTCCTCGCGCTCGGGGGGGGTGGGGGGGAAGCTCTAGCGTCTCGCAATCTAAGCGCGCGGTCTTAGCGGGCAAACACCAGCAGCGCCGCCACATCGGTCGCCGCCCACGCGGCGAGCGCCCGGTACATCCCACGCTGATGATCGGCGGGGGTGAAGCGCGTGCGACCCGCGTACCACGGCACGAGCACCAGGAGCCATGCGACGAGCGGCACGACGAGCGCCAGCGCCCACGCGCCGACGCCGCGGCGGGCCGCCGCCCAGCCGAACAGGGCGAACGCTGCCAGGGTGCTCGCGATCGCCACCCCCAGGCTCGCGCGCATCCCCAGGATGAGCGCGAGCGTGCGGTCGCCGCGGCGCCTGTCCTCCTCAAACTGATACAGCTGGGTCAGCGGATAGAGCGCGGCGAAGAGCGGGCAGAAGGCGAGCAGCACCAGGGCCGCGGTGCCGTCGAGCGGGCGCCCGGTCGCAGCCCAGCCCGCAAACGGCGTGAGCGTGCCGAAGCCCCACATGTTGATGAGCCAGTCCACGCCTGCCACGGCCTTGAAGCGGAACGGCGGGACGGAGTAGAGCACCGAGAGCACGAAGCAGATCGCATACGCGATCGCGAACGCGGGCGGCAGGCGCAGGGCGACGAGCTGCCCCAGGACGAGCAGGGCTACGCTGAACGCCAGCAGGTGGCGCGGCGGCGGGGGCGGTGCGACCAAGTAGCCGATGTCCCCCTCGTCCTTGTCGAACACGGAGTTCAAGGCGAGCGTGCCACCGTTCAGGCAGATCACCCACACCGCGAGCGCGCCCAGGGCCGTCCCGAGCTGCGCCCCGCGCGCCACGCCGCCCAGTCCCACGGCCAGCCCGTAGCCCACGAGCGTATGGCCCGCCATGATGGGCCATTCCGCGGGACGGAGGTGCAAGACGTAGGAGAAGCGCTCGCCCCCGAGCACCCGGTAGCCCCAGCGGCGCCACGGGTTCGCGGTGCGCGCATCGGCTACCACTTCAAGCCCAGCGCGCTGGCGGCGATGCGGAGTCCCGTGAGGGTCAGGTCGGGATGAACGGACTCAATCTCGCGGGCGAGCGGTGCGACCAGGCTTGCGAGGCCCCCGGTCGCGATCACGTGCGGCGCCTGGCTGTTGGGCCATTCCGCTTTGATGCGCCGCACGATCCCGTCCACGGCATCGGCGGCGCCGAGCAAGACCCCGGCGCGGATCGCCTCCTCGGTGCGCCGCCCGATGGTGCGGGTGGGGGGGGCGAGATCGGTGGCCGGGAGCTTGGCCGTGCCGCGGATCAGCGCGTCCGCGCCGGTGCGCAGGCCCGGCATGATCACCCCGCCCAGGAAGTGGCCCGAGGCGGTGATGCAATCGAACGTCGTGGCGGTGCCGAAGTCGACGACGATCGTGTCCCGTTTCATGAGGTGCGCCGCGGCGAGGGTGTTCAAGATGCGGTCGGCGCCCACCTGCAGCGGCTCTTCCACGTCGAGCGTGATCGGCAGTTTCGAGCGGCCGTCCACGACGATCGGCGCGATCGTGGTCGCCCGTTCCACGGCCTCGCACAGCCCCTGCGTTACCGGGGGCACGACCGACGCGACGGCGGCGGCGCGCACCTCCTGCGTGGAGCGGCCCTCCTGGGCCAGATACGAGGTGAGGGTGGAGGCCCACTCGTCCGACGTGCGCTGCGTGGTGGTGGTGAGGCGCCAGTGGGACTCAAGGCTGTCGCCGCGGAACAGCCCAACTTTGGTTTCCGTGTTGTTGATGTTGATGGCGAGCAGCATGGCGCCGCTAAGATAGAACGTGAGGCAGGGGGCCGCTACGCGAGCTCGACGTGCCCTTCGCGCACGGCGATCGTCCCCGCGCCCAGATCGACGAGCAGCGCGCCATCGGGGCGGAGCCCGCGCGCGCGCCCAGCGGCGGGCGAGCGCAACTGGCGTCCGAGCAGCCAGTCGCGCCGTGCGAACGCCGCGCAGTCGCGCTCGCTCAAGTCGGGTGCCGCGACCGCGAGCGTCGCAAGCGCCGGCACCAAGCGATCCAGCAGATCGATGCGCCGCACGGCGGGGAGCCATTCGGCGAGCGCCACCGCGCGGCGCGCTACCGGGCCCGGGATCGGGTTGCAGACATTCACCCCCACCCCCACCGCGAGCCACTGCACCGTCGTGCCCTGCCAGCGGCCTTCGCACAGGATCCCCGCCAGTTTCCGTTCGCCGAGCAGCACGTCGTTGGGCCACTTGAGGCGCGTTTCGGGGCGGCCGAGCAGGGCGTCAACGGCGTCCGCGACGGCGAGGCCCACGCGCACGGACATGACGCCGAGCTCGGCGCGCACCGGGCGCAACAGGACGCCGAGCCACACGCCGCCTGCGGGGGATTGCCAGGTGCGTCCGTCTCGCCCCCGCCCCGCCGTCTGCGCCTCGGCAAGCACCACCGTGCCGGCTGGGCTGCCTTGGGCGGCTACCTCGTGCACGGCGTCGAGCGTGGAGCCGAGCGCGCGGAACAAGCCGCACTGCGGCACGCCCCAGCGCCGGGCGAGCTCCGGTGCGGGCACGCCGTCGAGCGTCAGGCGTGCCACAGGGCGTACGCGATCGTCAGGACGCCGACGATCCAGTTGTACGGCGCGAACGCGTAGAAGCGGCCGCGCTGGAGCAGGGACACGAGAAACCGGATCGACCAGATCCCGCCCGCGAACGCGACGACGAAGCTCACCGCGAGTGGCACGGTACCCACCGCGGCGACGTCTACGATCATGTGGCGGCCTTCGACGAGCGCCGCGCCCGCGATGACCGGGATCGCGAGCAGGAAGCTGAACTCCGCCGCCGCGACCGGCGCGAGCCCGCCCCACAGCGCGGCGCACACCGTCGCGCCTGAGCGGGAGACGCCGCGAAACACGGCCGCCAGCGCCTGCGCGAATCCGATCCCCACCGCGGTGCCCACGCTCGGCTCGGCGCGCGTGCCCGCCAGCCGCCGTGTGGACCAGTTGAAGACCCCGGTGAGCAGGAACCCCGCGCCGACGACCAGGAGTGGTGCACCCGCCTCGACCCAGCGATGGAGCAGCACGCCGATGACGCCCGCGGGGAGCGTGGCCAGGACGAGCAGTCCCGCCATGCGCAGCTCGGTCGGACGCCGCGCCACGACGCCCTTCACGATCGCCCACAGCCGTGCCCCGTACACCACCAGCACCGAACCGAGCGTCGCCACGTGCAGGGTGACCTCGACGAACACGCCGGGCGCCTTGACGCCGGTCAGGACCTCGAGCACGCGCAGGTGCCCGGAGGAGGAGACCGGCAAGAACTCTGCGAGCCCCTGCACCAGCCCCAGGAGAATCCCTTGCCACAGGGTCATCCGACCCGCCCCGCCACGAGGGCCACGGTTCCCACGAGCATCGCTCCTTTGAGCAAGAGACTGTTGCCGGGCGTATGCCCCGTGAGCAAGCGACTCGCCACGGCGAGTACCGCGAGCTGCGCGACCAGGGCGATCAGAAAATACGCGGTGCCGTAGTGCGCCCGCGCGGGCAGCACCAGCGACACCGGTACGAACCCCAGCGCGAGCGCCGCCGCCGCTTGCGCCGTGCGCCGCGGCCCGAGCACGAGCGGCAGGGTGCGTCGCGCGAGCGCCTGGTCCCCCGCCTGGTCGTCTAAGTCCTTCACGATCTCGCGCACCAGGTGCACCCAGGCGGCGAGGGTCCACGGCACGAGACCGGCAGCCGGGCGGCCCACGGCGAGGGCGCCGAACGGCAGCGGCAGCCCGGCTACGAGCGCCACCGCCACGTTGCCCAGCAGGCCGCGGCGCTTGAGCACGGGCGAGTACACGACCATCACCACGAGGGCGAGGGCACCGACGAGGACGGCGCTGCCGCTCACGAGCCCCGCCGCGGCCAGGCCGACGAGCGTCCCGCCCACGACGCACCCGTGCGCCGTCCCCTCGGCCAAGCGGCCGGCGGCGAGCGGTCGCTCGCCGGCGGGGTGGTTCACCCGGTCAGCGGCGCGGTCCCAGAAGTCGTTGAGCGCGTTGCCAGCCGCCCCGAACCCCACGGCGGCGAGCGCGGCCCACGCCAGCACGTGTGGTGTCGACACGGCACCCAGGGCGATCCAGCCACCGGCGAGCACGCCCAGCGCGGCGAGCAGCAGGTTCGGGGCGCGCACGAGCCGCAGCACGTCACGCACCGAGGACCTCCTTGTACAGCCGCTCGTAGCGCGGCACGACGCGATCAGCCGTGAACTCGAGCGCGCGCCGCGCCGCGGCGTCCCGGAGCCGGGCGTGCAGGGCGGCGTCGCCCAGGACCCGCACGCCGTTGGCGATCATCGCGCCGAGGTCGCCCGGCGGGGTGAGGAAGCCGGTCTCGCCGTCGACCACCACTTCGGAGAGCCCACCCACCGCATTCGCGAGCACGGGGACGGCGCAGGCCATCGCTTCGAGCGCCGCGAGCCCGAACGACTCGGTCTCGGAGGGCAGGAGGAACAGGTCACTGCCGCGCAGGATGTCGGCGACGTTGTCCACCTTGCCGAGGAAACGAACATCGCGCGTGAGCTGCAGCCCGTCGGCTTCCTGCTCAGCGGCGTCGCGGTCCGGCCCGTCGCCCACCAACACGAGGGTCGCGGGCAGCGCGCGGCGGATCCCGGCGAATACGCGCACCACGTCGCGCACCCGCTTCACGGGCCGGAAGTTCGATACGTGGACCAGCACTTTGTGGTCGGCGGGGGCGAGCGAGCCACGGCAGGTCCCTGCCGAGGGTGGGTGATATTCGGCCGGCGTGATGAAGTTCGGGATCACGACCACGTCACACCCCGCGCAGCCGAACGCCTGGTAGGTCTGCTCGCGCAGGAACGCCGAGACAGCCGTCACGCGGTCCGACTGCTCGATGGAGAACTTGGTGAGCGTATAGTACGACGGGTCCTGCCCCACCAACGTGATGTCGGTCCCATGCAGCGTGGTGACGAGCTTCAAATCCCGCTGCCCCTTGAGCATCTGCTTCGCGAGCCAGGCCGTCGCCGCGTGCGGGATGGCGTAGTGCACGTGCATCAGGTCGAGGTTCTCGCGCATCGCGACCTCGTGCTGCTTCACCGCCAGCGCCAGCGCATAGGGGGACGAATGCTCGAACAGCGGATACTCGGTCTGGGTGACCTCGTGGAAGGTGACCCGCTCGGCGTAGCCGCGCAGCCGGAATGGGCTGGCGTACGAAATAAAGTGGATCTCGTGGCCGCGGCGCGCGAGCTCGAGCCCGAGTTCCGTCGCGACCGCACCCGAGCCGCCGTAGGTCGGGTAGCAGGTGATGCCGATTCTCATCGGCCCGGCGGCGCGACCGGGGTGCGTGCCGCAAGCGCGGGGGCCGCGGCGCCCCAGCGCTCCGCGATCCGGGCCGCGAGCGCGTCGACGCTCGCGGTCGCGTCGAGCACCCAGACCGACCCGTCCGCCAGGGTGCCGCGCGTCTCCCGCAGTTGATGCCGAAACCAGGTTTCCTGGCGTTTCGCGTAGCGGCGCGTGGCGCCCACGATCGCGTCCCGCAGTCCCCGCTCCGGCAGCCGTCCTTCGAGCATCGCCACCACCTCGCGGTACCCCACCCCATCGAGCCCGGGCGCGTGCGGTGCCACCCCGCGCGCCAGCGTGCGCCGCACCTCATCCACCAACCCCGCCGCGAGCATCCGGTCCACCCGGCCGCCGATGCGGCGCTCCAGCGCGTCGCGCGGCAGCGTCAGATGAATGTACCACGGGCGGAGCGCACCGGTCTCGCGCGCGTGTTCCTGCCACCAACTGAGGCCGCGTCCCGTGAGCAACGCGACCTCGATGGCGCGCGCGGCCCGTTGCCGACCGCCGCCCGCGAACCGCCGATCCAACCGCGCTGCCCAATGCGCGAGCCTGGTCACCGGGAGCGCCGCGGTCCAGGTCCGCAGTCGCTCGCGCCGCCCGGCGTCGAGGGGCGGCTCGCGGAACAGGCCGGCCGCGAGCGCGCGGACATACAACCCACTGCCGCCCGACACCACGGGCTGCCGGCCCGTCGCGCGGATGTCCTCGAGCCAAGCCGCCGCATCGCGCGCGAACTGTCCGGCGCCGTAGCGCTCGCCCGGCTCGATCAAGTCGAGGCCCACGTGCGGCACGCGGGCGCGCACGTCGGGTGGTGGCTTCGCCGTCCCGACGTCGAGCCCGCGGTACACCTGGCGCGCGTCCGCGGACACGACCGTGATGGGTTCGTGCTCGGCCCAGGCCGTGACGACCGCGGTCTTGCCGATGCCGGTCGGCCCGACCAGCACCGGGACCCAGGGGCGACTCTCTCTCATGGCCGGCCGGCCCTAGGCACGCCCGAACCTGCGTTCCAGCTCCCCGCGCGCCAGCTGCACGATCGTGGGCCGGCCGTGCACGTCGTGGGCCGGGAGGGTAGCACTGAGCAGCTGGGTCATGAGCTCGCCCATCTCCGCGAGCTCCAAGTGCTGCCCCGCCTTGATGGCGGCGCGACACGCGAACGTCGCCGCGAAGCGCTCCAGCCGATTCGCGAGCCCGCCGAACCGGCCGCCCGCGAGATCGGCCACGAGCTCCTGGAGACAGCGTGCCGCGTCGAAGCGCGGGTGGGGGTTCGGCGCGGTGTGCACCACCACGCTCCGGCCTGAGAACGGTTCCAGCTCGAAGCCCACGCGCGCGAGCAGCTCGCGGTGGACGTCGATGGCCTCGAGCTCGGGCGCGGTGAATTCGAGCGTCAAGGGCAGCAGCAACCGCTGTGCCGGTGCGCCGTTGCCCGCGAGCTGGCGCATCACGCCCTCGAACAAGACCCGTTCGTGTGCCGAGTGCTGGTCCACGATCGCGACGCCGGACTCGGATTGAAACACGATATAGCTGTCGAACACCTGCAGCAGCGGCGTCGGCGATCGGGGCGCGGGCGGTGTGGCAGCGGTGGGAAAGAGCTCCGTTGGCGAACCGGCGGCGCTCGCTGCCGGAACCTCCGCCCACGAGCCTCCGCCTCCCCCGACCCCGGCTTCGGCCCCGGCCCCGACGAGCGGGGCGGCCGCCACGAGGGGGCCGAGCGCGTGCCGCACGGCGTCCTCCACCACTTTCGCGACGAAGAACCTGTCCCGAAACCGCACCTCCAGCTTCGCGGGGTGGACATTCACGTCCACCGCGTCTCCGGGCAGGTCGAGCGCGAGGATCAGCGACGGGCGGTCTCCCGGCGCGACGGTGGATCGATAGCCCGCCTCTGCCGCGCGCAGCAGGAAGAGATCCCGGATCGCACGGCCGCGCACGAACACGTAGCCCTTGCGCCCCGCGGGTTTCGCGTCCGCGGGGCGCTGCGCGAAGCCCCGCACCTCAAGCGGGCCCTCGCGGTGGTCGATCGGCACCAGTGTGTCGGCCAGGGTGCGGCCCCACAGGGCATGCAGGCGATCGATGGGGCGCGCCGCGGGGCGCACGTCCATGAGCGTCCGCTCATCGCTCGTGAGCGTGAACGCCACGTCGGGGCGGGTCAGGGCGAGCGGGGTGACGGCCTCCACGACGGCGCGGGTCTCCGTCGCCGGGGTGCGCTGGAACTTGCGGCGCGCTGGCAGGTTGAAGAACAGGCTCCGTACGGTCACGGTCGTGCCGCGCTGGCGCACCGTCTGCTCGACGCTCTCGCGCTTGCCGCCGACCAGGTGCAGTCGGGTGCCGGTTTGCCCGTCGGGCGACGTAACCAGCTCGAACCGCGACACCGACGCGATGGCGGGCAGCGCTTCGCCGCGGAAGCCGAACGTCGCGACGCCGATCAGGTCTGCCGCCTCGCGGATCTTGCTCGTCGCGTGGCGCGACACAGCGAGCTCGGCGTCGGCGCGGGTCATCCCCTCTCCGTCGTCGCTCACGCGGATCAGGCTCTTGCCGCCGTCTTCGATCTCGACCCGGATCGCGTGTGCGCCGGCGTCGAGTGCGTTTTCCACGAGCTCCTTCACCACCGAGGCAGGCCGCTCGACCACCTCGCCCGCGGCGATTTGGTCCGCCACCCGGGGCGAGAGGACGGCGATCCTGCCCGTCACAACCGCTTCACTTCGGTCGCGAGCACCCAGCCCCGCACGCCGTCATCGCGGCGCAACTCGAGCCAGGGGCCGTACACTCGCTCCACCGTCAGCGCGGCGCCGCCGGCAATCGTGGCGGCGGCGCTGGCGCTCCCGTACGGGGCGACGCGCACCGCGGTGGCGGGGTTCAGGATGATCACGACCGGCCGCGCCTGGCGCAGCGCTTCGCGCGCGGCGAGTCCGGCCGCCCCGGTGGTGAAGAGGGTGAGCGTGAGGAGGATCGTGCGGCGGCGCCGGGCGGCGACCGCGATCCACAGGGCGACCCAGCCCAGGGCGGCCGCGAGCGCCCCTTCGCCCGGCGTCGCCGGCCCCACGGCGAGCAGCGGTTCGCTCGGGGCATCCGGGGTGGGGAGCAGCTCGCGCGCGCGCTGCACCAGCGGGTCACGCGGGGCGAGCCGCGCGGCGATCGCCCACGCGGCCGTCGCCTTGCCGTCCGCCCCCGCGCGGTACAGCGTGGCGCCGAGGTTGTACCAGTGTGCCGCGACGCGCGGCTGAGCCGTGGCGCGCGCCGCGAACGAGTCGGCGGCCGCGCGCAGCGCCCCGGCGTCATATAACGCCTCGGCGCTCAGCGCCTGCGCCAGGGCGGGGCGCGTGCCGAGGGGCAAGGCCGCGAGTGCCACGAGCACCCCAGCAGCCACGATCCTGCGTCCCACCCTCGTGGGGTCCGCGCCCAAGGCGCGCAGCACCTGTTCCAGTTCCGACGCCAGCGCCGTGGCGTCACCCAGTCCCCGGGGTCCGTAGCGGGCGGCGCGCAGTCGGTCGCGCAGCCGGGTCACATGCTCGGCGACGGCGGTCTCGACCCCTGCGGCGCGGAGGGCCCGGCCGAGCCCGTCGCCGTCGCGCGCGACGGGGTCGGGTACGTAGTTCGCGAGCACCGCCTGGAACTCGTGCTCGAGGCGGCCGATCCGCGTAAGCCGCACCGGCGCGGGCTCGGCCGCGCGGACCGGTTCCGAGCCCTGCCGTCGGCGCCACAGCCAGGCGATCAGCGGCGGACCCACGAGGAGAACGAGCCAGCCCCACGGCACCAGGTCGCGTGCGAGCGCGTCGGTCCAGATCGGGCTGCTCCCGCGGGCGAGCGGTGGCAGGGCGCGCGCGGCGCGGGGTTCGGTGCCCGGCGCCACCGCCAGTGGGCGGGGCGCGAGCGTCACCGCGACCACGTCCCCCGTTACGAGATCGTGGTAGGGATAGCGGATCGCCGCGAGCTCGAACGACCCTGCGGAGTCCGGCATCACGAGATAGTGGAAGGTCTTGGTCCCGCCGATGCGGCCGTCGCGCGCCGTGACGCGTGTGCCGGTCTCGCCGGGATAGACGCGGAACCCCGCGGGCCAGCGAATCGCCAGCTCGGGCCAGAGCGCCACGTTCCCGATCCCCGACACGGCCGCCGTCACGGCCATCGGCTCCCCCACACGGCCGTTCGCCGGCTCGACGCCCAACTCGAGCGCGAGCCCCTGCGCCACCGCCGCCGCGTCGGCCGCTCCCTGGGTGCCCGGCAGGGGCAGCACGGTCACCGGCTGCGGATCACTGCGCAGGGCGTAGCGATCCTCGCGGCTGAAGAACGAGAAGCTCGCCGGCACCGCGTAGTCCAGCGTGGCCGGCGGAATGACGATCCGGCCGGGCGTGAGCGGGAATACGGCCTCATGGGCCACGAACAAGTCGAGCCAGCGTCCCCGCACGAGCCGCGAGGCGGCCACGTCGCTCGGCGCGGCGCCGGGATAGGCCCACACCCCGTCCGGTGTCTGCAGCGTGAGGATCGGTGGGCGTCGCAGCCGCAGGCGCAGCTCGCGCGGAAACCACGCCGCCGCGATCACGTCCAGCTGTTGGCCCACGCGCACCGAGTCGCCCGCGATGACCACCGTCAGCTGGACCTGGTCGGTACGCGCGGGCGGAGGCGCGGCCGCGATCAGTCGCCGCGCGACCGCTGACCCGGCGGTGACGAGGCCGGGCGCGGCGCTATCTACCGTCACAGTGAGCGCCGGCGTCGCGACCTCGCGACTGCCCTGATGCACGCGTACCGGTCCAATCACGAGTGTGCCCGGGCGCTGCGCGCGCAGCTCCAGTTCCCGCGTCGTGGTGCGAACCCGGCCCCCCAGACTCTCGAGCGTGACTTCGGTGATCTCGCGGGACCCCACGAGGATGAAGCCGGTCAAGGCGGGCAGCGTGAGCCGCACGGGTTCGGCGGACCGCGTGCGGGCCCGGATCGTGACCAACAGCTGGTCACCCGCCGTGACGTGTGTCCGATCGAGGTGCGCGGTCACGTCCGGCGCGGCCCCGCCCTGCAGGGCGAGGAGCGTCCACCAGGCGAGCATCACCAATCCTTCACTCGCGGCTCGGCGGCGCGGCGCGTCTGCCCGGCGCGGTCGCGGCGGGTCTTCAGCTCCTCCTGGCCGAGCGAGCGTAACAACTGGTCGGCCTGGGCCGGGCTGAGGCCGCCCTGCGATCCGCCGCTGCTGCGCGCCGGGGGAGGAGGCGCGCCGGGTCCGCCGCCCCCCGCTTGCGGGGAGGTGCGGGGACGGCCCCCGCTGCGGTGCCGGACGGCGAGCTCCAGGTTCCATTTCGCGCCGAAGTCCTGTGGCTTGAGCAGCAGCGCTTCGCGGTAGGCCCGCTCGGCGTCCGCCAGACGCGCATCGCGTCCGGCGCTATCCGCGTGCGCGCGGCGCAGCGCCAGCAAGCCGAGATTGAACAGGGCGCGAAACCGTACGTCGGGCTCGAGTGACGCGGCCGCGTGACCCAGGTTGGCCTGCGCGGCCTCGGCGTCCGAGTCCGCGAGCGCCGCGGTACCCGCGTTATACCACGCGGTGTCGTTCTTGCGTCGCGCGGCGAGCTCCGCCAGGTAAGCGGTGCGCGCCCGCGCGAGGTCGTGGCCGTCCCAGGCTTTCTCGGCCGGCGTGCGGGGGTGCTCGGGTTGTTGCGCCGCGGCGGCCGGCGCGCCGAGGGCGCACGCGGCGAGGCCGATGAGCGCCGCGGTGCGCCGGGCCGCGGCCTGCACGACCAGCAGCGTGACGGCGAGGAGCAGGGGGATCCACGCGTGCGGCCGGCCCAGGTGCGTGCGCGTTTCGCTCGCGCGGGCGCGCCGGTAGGAGGCCACGATGTCGCGCACCGCCCCCGCCTGATCGGGGAGGTCCGCGGCGACGAGCGTCCCCTGAGCGGCATCCGCCACCGCCCCGAGGATGTCGTCACGCCGAGCCGTCCCGATCACACGACCGTCCTCGTCTTTCTGATAGCCCAGCAGGGCGCCGCGGTCGTCCCGCAGGGGGATGCGGGTCGGCGTGCGTCCGCCCTCGGCGATCAGGATCAACCGAACGCCGGCGGCGCGGAGCTTCTGAGCCTGGTCGAGGACCGCGGGGAGCGTGTCGTGCGCCTCGCCGTCGGTGAACACGATGAGCGCTCGGTCGGCGAGATCCGAGCCCGCCCCCAGCAGCTCGCTTCCCTGGCGTAGGGGGGCTGCGAGCGCCGTGCCCCCCTGGGACGCGATGTCGGGATCGAGCGCGTCGAGGTAGAGGATCAGCGCGGAGCCGTCACTCGAGAGGGGCGACATGATGTAGCTCGAGCCGGCGAATGCGACCAGGCCGACGCGGTCGCCATCCAGGTCCTGGACCAGGCGCCGCGCCTCGCGCAGCGCCCGGCCGAGCCGGCTGGGGGTCGCATCCTCGGCGAGCATGGAGCGCGAGATGTCGATGGCGATCACGGCCGAGAGCCCGCGCGTCTCCGCCACGATCTGTTCCTCTCCCCAGCGCGGGCCGGCGAGTGCCACGACGCCGAGAAACGCCGCGACCGAGAGGGCGGTGGGCCCGACGCGCCCGGAGGCGATCGCGCGGCGCACCGTTTCTTCCGACCATAGCGCCGCGCGGCGGAGGCGCACGCGCCGCGCCCACGCCGCCGCGAACCACACGGCACCACCGACGAGCGGCGCGAGCGCCAGGACGACGGGCGCGTCGAACGTCATCAGGGCACTCGCACCGAGAACGTCCCTGCCAGCACGATTTCGAGCGCCAGCGCGACGAGGCCCAAGGCGAGCGGCACCCGATACGCCTCGTCGAAGCGGCGGTACACCACCTGTTCCACCGTACTCTTTTCCAGCCGGTTGATCTCCTCGAACACGTGGCGCAGCGATTGTGTGTCTGTGGCTCGGAAGTAGCGCCCGCCGGTCATCGACGCGATCTCGGTGAGGAGCGCCTCGTCGATCTCCACGGCCATCATCTCGTAGCGCAGCCCGTTCAGGCCTTCTCCGGTCGGCACCGGCGCCTCGCCCCGCGTGCCCACCCCGATCGTGTAGATCTTGATCCCGAAGGCGGCCGCCGCCCGGGCGGCGGTGCGCGGGTCCACGATGCCGCGGTTATTGACGCCATCGGTCAGGAGCACGATCACGCGGGTCTTCCCCGGAGCGCGGCGCAGGCGGTTCGCGGCCGTGCCGATCGCCGTCCCGATGGCGGTGCCGTCCTCGATCATGCCGATCTTGATCGCCCGGATCGCCTCCTCCAGCACCGCGTAATCGGTCGTGAGCGGCACCTGGGTGAGCGCCTGCGCGGCGAAGGCTACGACCCCGATCCGGTCTGACGTGCGGGCCCGCACGAAGTCGATCGCCGTCTGCTTGGCCACGTCGATCCGGTTCGCCGGCGCGAAGTCTTCCGACAGCATGCTGCTCGACACATCCACGCACAGCACGATCGAGATCCCTTCGCCGCGCGTCGCCAGGCGCGCGGATCCCACCCGCGGGCCCGCGGCGGCGATGATCCAGGCGCCGAGACACGCGCTGCGCAGCGTGACCGGGAGGCGTGCGATCCAGAGCCGCTCGGCCACTCCCGTCGCAGGCCGCACGTCGCTCATGCGGGTGCCGGAGAGCCGGCCGAGGCGCCTGGCGCGGAGCCACCACCACAGCGGCAGCACCGCCAGCGCCAGCAGGATGAACGGTCGCGCAAAGCTCACGGGGTGAGCTCCGCGGCGAGCCGCCGCGCCATCGTGGCGAGCGCGGCGACGTCGGTGCCGTGACTCGAAGCGAACGCCACCCGCTCCAGCTGCTCGAGCAGGTCGGCGAGCTCCCGCACCGGCGCGCCGGGACGCGCCTGGTCGAGTGCCGCCAGGCACTCGCGGGTCGCGAGTGCCACATGGGCCTCCGGCACCGCGCGAGCGAGGGCGGCGCGCAGCCGCCAGGTCGCCCGCGTGGCGACGGCCTTCGGCTCGCCGGCGGCGAGCCAGCGGGCGTCGGGCACTTCGCGGTCCACTGGCACCGGAGGTGGGGGCGCCACGGTGTGGGGCCCGCGGCGTCGCAACGCGATCCCGCCGGCGAGGAGCGCGACCGAGACGAGGACGGCGGCGAGCGCGGGGGCCGGGTTGCGCGCCGCGAGGCGCAGTGGCCCGAGCGGCCCCCGCGGTGCCGGGTCCTTGAGCGTGTCCGGGATGACGTTCGTCACCCGGAAGCTCGCCGCACCCCCGGCGCTCGAGTCCGCCTGCCCGTTCGGGCCCAGGCGCCAGATGGGCGGCAGGGGCAGGGTGTGGAGACCGGGTTTCCACGCCACGACGGCGTAGCGCACCACCCATCCGGTCGACCCCTGAAGCACCGCCCCGTCGTCCAGCGGGTCGACCTCCGCAGTCGCGTCGAGCTTGCCGGCGCGCACCTGCCAGCCGCGGGGCACCACGATGCCCCGCTCGAGCCACACCGTGTCACCGACGCGCGGCTGCGCCGGCGTGGCCACCCAGGCCCCCCCTCCCCCTCCCTCGGCCCGGACGCGGGCACGTTGCCCGAGCGCCGCTCGCCCCGGTGTCACGGCACCGAGCGCGGCCAGGACGGCGAGCGGCGCGACGCCTCGTGCCAGGGACGGTCGGGGAGTCGCGCGCCCGGCGCTCATCGAGCGAGGCGCTTGGCGCGCTCGGCGAAGGCGCGGCGCAGCGGGACGGCGTAGGGGATGCTGGTCTGCAGGGCGACGCGGTCGACCCCCGCCGCGACCAACTTCCGGCCGCGCTCTTGCAGCTGCCGCTCCGCCGCGACCCGCACCCGTGTGCGGGTGGGGCCGTAGCTCGTGTCGACGAGCACCCGGCCGCCGGTCTCGGCGTCTTCCATGTCCACCCAGCCCGTATCGGGGAGGTCGAGCTCGCGCGGGTCGTCGATGGTGATGGCCACGACGTCGTTGGCGGCCGCGAGTTGCGCCAGCGCGTCCTCCCACCCGTCGGCCCGGAAATCGGAGAGCACTGCGACGATGGCGCGGTGGCGCAGCAGTTTGGCGGCGTAGCGCAGCGCCTCCGCCAAGTTCGTGCCGCGCCCGCGCGGTGTAAAGGCGACCAAGTCGCGGATCACGCGCAGGGCGTGCGGCCGGCCTTTCCGGGGACGCACCACGTATTCGACCTTGTCGGCGAACACCAGCGCACCCACGCGGTCGTTGTGGCGGGCCGCGGCCAGCGCCAGCACCGCGGCCACCTCGACCGCCAGGCCCGCTTTGGTGTAGGGGCGCCCGAATTGGCACGAGCCCGACTGGTCCACGACGAGCAGCAGGGTGATTTCGCGCTCTTCGTGGTAGGTCTTGACGAACGGGTGCCCCATGCGGGCCGACACGTTCCAGTCGATCGCGCGGAAGTCGTCCCCCTGTTGATAGGCGCGCACCTCGGCGAACTCGATGCCCTGCCCGCGGAACACCGAGCGGTACTCGCCCGTGAACAGGGAGTTGACGATGGAGCGCGTGCGCAGCTCGATGCCCTTGACCTGCCGCAGCACCTCGGGGGTGACGGCGCGCCGGCGGGCGCGCAGCGGCGAGAGTTCGCCGCTGCGCCGGTCTTTGCCGTCGTACTTCACGGCACTCCCACGGCCTCCAGGATCTTTCCGATGACGCGATCCGAGTCCATGTCCTCGGCTTCCGCTTCGAACGTGAGCAACACGCGGTGGCGCAGCACGTCGAACGCCAGCGCCTTCACGTCCTCCGGCACCACGTAGGAGCGACCGCGGAGGTAGGCGTGCGCCCGGGCCGCCTGCGCGAGATAGATCGAGGCGCGCGGCGAGGCGCCGAACGCGATCAGCGGCTTGAGCTCGGGCAGCCCGATCGCCTGCGGCTCACGCGTGCCGCGCACGATGTCGACGATGTAGTCGACCACCTTCTGATCCATGAACAGCTCGGCGATGGCGCTGCGCGCCGCCAGGATCTCGTCCGCCGCCGCGATCTGTTGCACCTCGATCGGCCGACCCGATGCCATACGCGCCACGATCTCCTTCTCGGCGTCGCGGGTCGGGTAGCCCACCCGCACCTTCAGCATGAAGCGGTCGAGCTGCGCTTCGGGCAGGGGGTAGGTGCCCTCCTGCTCGATCGGGTTCTGCGTCGCGAGCACGAGGAACGGCTCCCCGAGGAAGAACGTTTCGCCGCCCAGCGTCACCTGCTTTTCCTGCATCGCCTCGAGCAGCGCCGACTGCACCTTGGCGGGAGCGCGATTGATCTCGTCAGCGAGCACCAGGTTCGCGAACAGGGGGCCTTTCTTCGCATAGAACTCCTGCGAGCGCTGGTCGAACACCATCGTGCCGATCACGTCCGCGGGCAACAGGTCTGGCGTGAACTGGATCCGCGAGAACGAGATCCTCAGGCACTCGGCGACGGTGCGCACCGCGAGCGTCTTCGCGAGCCCGGGCACGCCCTCGAGCAGGACGTGGCCGCCGGTGAGCAACCCCACGAGGAGGCGCTCGACCATCAACTCCTGCGCGACGACGCGCTTCGCGACCTCCCGGGTAATCGAGGCACTGAGGACCGCGTCCGGGGTCTTGGCTGCGCGAGTGGTCATTTCAGTGCCGCCTCCGCCGCTTTCCGCACCGTGGGCTCCTTGTCCTTGCTGTAGAGTTCCAATAGGCCGCGCGCCTCGGGGCGCGCGATGTGGCGCAGCCCGTCCACGGCCGCCGCGCGCACGCTGGGGCTGTGGCGGTGCCTCATACCCCCCGGCTCGGCGAAGCGAGCCAGCACCTCCAGCGCCTCCCTAGCGCCGAGCCGGCCGATCGCCCGCAGCAACTCCGCCTGTACCCCTTCGTCGGGTTCCTGCTCCACGCGTCGGATGAGCACGGTGGAAGCGGCGGGGTCGCCGCCGGCCGCCACCGCCCGGACCGCCGCCGCGCGCACCGCGACGCTCTCGTCCTTCAAGGCCGGCATGGCGGGGCGTGTGATCTCGCGGCCCCCTGACTCGGCGAGCCCCAGCAGGGCGGCCTCGCGTACGATCTCCGACGGGTGGCGGAGCAGCGGGATGAGGAGCACGACGGCCTGGGGGCTGCCGCTGAGCCCGATGAATTCGGCGGCCGTGGCCGCGATCTGGGCGTCCCCGTCGGCGAGGCGCCCCTGCAACGGCTCGAGCGCTCGGTCGGCGGCCCGGCGCACGGCGGCGCGAAACGGCGCCCGCTGCTCCACCGGCGCCGCGAGGAACGCGTCAACGACGAGTCCCATCGAGAGCGAGGCGAGCGCCCCCACCGCCGCCACCAGTGCCTCCCGCTCTTCGGCCGGCACGCGCGGCTCACCCAGTCGGCGCACCATGCGCTCGACCAATCCACGGTCTGAGAGGGCCAGTGCCGCTGTGTCGATTTGCTCGAGCAGGCCCCGGTCCTCGACCGTCGGCAGCAGGCGATCGAGCGCCGCGATCGCTTCGGCAGCGAGGGCCACATCGTGGAGCCCGAGCACTTGGGGAGCGAGCGCCACCAGCTGTACGACGGCGCCGCGTTGCTCGTCGAGGGTCGTCGCCGTGCGCAGCGCCGCCACGGCGCGTTTCGCTTCCACGTCCGGCGGGAGCGCGTCCGGCCGGAACGGCGTGCTCGGGCCTTTCCCGGCAAGCACATCGGCGGCCGGAGCGGCCGGGCCACCGGTCGAGCCGGGGTTCTCGGCCGCCGCCGCGGGGCCGGCGGTCGCGGCGGACAAGCGCTCGAGCCGGGCCGCCGTGCGGCGGCCGAGGGCGAGCGTGATCCGTCCGAGACCTTGAGCATCTGGCGGGGCCGTGCCGGTCGCCACCTGGAACAAGGCCAGCACGTGCTCCGCCGTCATTCCCGGGTTCATCGTCAGGGAGCGCACGCCGCGCGCATACAGCAGGCCCGCCAGCTCGGCGATCTGCGTGTTGCGCGGCAAGAGATGCTGGCCCTGCCAGTGCAGGCCGGTGGCGCCGATCTTCCATTCCACGGTGCCCAGCGCCGCGAGGGGCGGCAGGGCTTCGCCAATCTGGCGCAGCGCCTCCTGCACCGCGGGGTGGCTAGGCGGATACAGCCGGGTCAGGCGGAACGTCGTTCCGATCGCCCCGAGCGCGCGGTCGACTCCAACGGTGTCGGTCGCCATGCTAGCGCCTGATTCGCTCTCCCCGGTCTTCGAGCCGGAACATCCGATCACGCAGGTCCATGGAGTCGCTCAATGGCTTCGAGTTCGTTCGAGGCGAGTCGCCGGTACTTCCCCTCGGCGAGGCGCCCGAGCCGCACCGGCCCGTAGGCGACCCGGTGTAGCCACTCGACTTTGAGCCCCAGCGCCTCGGCCAGGCGGCGCACGATGCGCTGGCGTCCTTCGGCGAGCGTGAGCTCCACCTCCACGCCGCGCTCCACGCTGCGCACCCGGAAGTCGAGCACCCGCACCGGTCGGCCGTCAATCGCCGGGGGCCGCGTGAGCGCCGCGCGCACGTCGTCCACACTCCGGCCATGGGCGCGCAGCCAATAGGTGCGCGGCACCGCGAAGCGCGGATGCATCAGCCGGTGGGCCGCCGCCCCGTCCGTGGTGAGCAGCAGCAGCCCCGACGTCATAACGTCCAGACGCCCAACGTACGTGAGCCCTGGGACTTTGGGGAGGAGGTCATAGACCGTGCGCCGCCCCGCGGGATCCCCTCGGCTCACGACGTAGCCGACCGGCTTGTTGAGGGCGAGCCAGGTGAGGGGCCCGGCGCGGACCGCGCGCCCATCCACCGTGAGGCGCTCGCGTGCCACATCCACGCTCATGCCGAGCGTCGCCACCGCCCCGTCTACGCGCACGCGGCCGGCCCGGATCAGGTCTTCGGCCTTGCGGCGCGACGTCACGCCTGCACGCGCCAGCGCGCGTTGCAGGCGCATCAGGGTCATTCGGGTGCGGCGGGCGCGGGCGGCCGGAGCGCCACGGACAGCTCTTCCAGCCGCGGCAGCTCGTCCAGGTCCTTGAGTCCGAGGATCTCCAAGAACTGCGGCGTGGTTCCGTAGAGCAGCGGCCGGCCCAGCCCCTCGCCCCGCGTCACGACCTCCACCAGCCCCCGCACGCTCAGCTTGTCGATCACGGCGCCCGAGTCGACACCGCGGATCTCGTCCACCTCGAGGCGCCCGACCGGCTGCCGGTAGGCGATGATGGCCAGCGTCTCCAGTGCGGCGGGGCTCAGCCGGCGCGGCCGCAGCGCGAACTGGGCGCGCTCGATCGCCTCGGCGTACTCGCGGCGGGTGAGGAACTGCCATCCCTGGGCGATCTCGACGAGTTCCACGCCGTGATCCCCGGTGGCGAAGGTGTCGCGGATGTCGGCGAGCGCGGTGCGCACCGCTCCCTCGCCGACCGTCGGATCGAGCGTCCGGAGCTCCTCGAGCGTGAGCGGCCGGGACGAGGCGAACAGCGCCGCTTCAAGCAGCTGCGCGAGGGGGCTCACGGCGGATCTCGATAGGGGCGAAGGGGGCGCGCTGGTCGAGCCGCAGCGCGCTACGCCGCGCGAGCTCGAGGAGAGCGATGAAGGCGGACAAGCTGTCCACGATCGAGGGCCGCGGGCCGACCACGTCGAGCCACCCGAAGGCCTCGCGCTCCGCGAGCAGCGCCTCGATCTTGGCCGTGGCGCCCTCCACGTCGAGCGGGCGTGGCACGACCCGGTGCAGCTCCGGTTCGGGGATCAGCGCGATCACCCGCTCGGCGGCCGCGAGCAGGTCATTGAGCTCAATCACGAGGGGCGCGGGGGCCGCGGCCGGGGGTTCGGGGCGGAAGCCGCGCCCGAACTGCTCGGCGCGTCGTGCCGCCGCTTCCCCCAGCCACTCGACCAGCTCGCGGATCTGCTGGTACTCGAGCACGCGGCGCACCAGTTCGGCGCGCGGGTCTTCCCACTCGTCGTCCCCGAGCCGCCGCGGCAAGAGCACTTGCGCCTTGATGCGCAGCAGCCGCGCCGCCATCTCGAGATAGTCGGCCGCTTGGTTCAGGCCGAGCTCGTTGATCACGGCGAGGAACTGGTCGGCGATCTTCGCGATCGGGAGGTCGGTGATGTCGACCTCATCCTCGTGAATCAGGTGCAGCAGCAAGTCGAGCGGGCCGGAGAACTGCTCCAGCTCGATGACGAAGCCGTTCTGGTCCGGGGCCACGACGGGCGGCGGCGTCATTGCGAGAACACGCCAGGGGAGACGCCGAAGCGTCCGACGAGCGTGAGGGCGCCGTGCATCAGCTGCTGGACGGGCCACAGGTAGATCCCGCGGGCCGCCGGCACGAGCCGCACAAACACCAGAAACGCGATGATGGGCGCGTAGCCCAAGCCGTAGAGCTGCCGATACTTCGTCGCCGCCTCGAGCGGCAGCAGGTACTTGAACACGTGACTGCCATCCAGCGGCGGGATCGGGACCAAGTTGAAGAACGCGAGCAGCAGGTTCATCCACATGCCATAGAACAGCATGCGCTGCACCACCTCCCACGACCCGAGCAGCGAGGGGAGCGCGCCGCCCACCAGCCCGACGCCCGCGAACAGCGCGGCGGCCACGACAAACAGGGCGAGATTGGTGACGATCCCGGCGAGCGAGACGATGATGTCGCCCCTGCGGAAGTTGCGGTACTTGCGAGGCGTGACGGGCACCGGCTTGGCGGCACCAAACGTGAACGTGCCGTTCGAGGCGACAAAGAGGATGACCGGAAACACGACGGTCATGAACGGGTCGATGTGCTTGAGGGGGTTCAGCGTGAGCCGCCCCAGCATGTAGGCCGTATCGTCACCTTGCCGATACGCCGCCTCCGCGTGAGCGTATTCGTGGGCCACTATGGAAAACAAGAGCACCGGGGCCCACATGAAGAACGACGCCAGGAAATCGAGCGAGATAGCCGGGGCTCGGGGGTCGGTGACGGCCTAAGATAATGAGCGGGCTGGGCCCGGGTCAACGCTGTAGCGCCTTGACCGACCTGCACTTACCCTCTATCTTCCGCGCCTCAAACGGAGGCCTAGCGTGCCGAGAATCAAGTCCGCGAAGAAAGCCATGCGTCAGGGACGCGCCCGCCACGTACGCAATCGTGCGCAGAGCTCCGCGCTCCGCACCGCGCTCAAGCGTGTCCGCGGCGCCACCACGCGCGAGCAAGCCGGGGAGGCCTACCGGGCCGCCGCTCGACTGCTGGACCGCGCCGCGCGCAAGAACCTGATCCACGCCAATACCGCGGCCCGCCACAAGTCCCGGTTGGCGGCCGTCGTCCGCAAGCTCGCCACGGCGTAAGCCAGACCCGCACGCTCGTTCGCGGCGTGGCGCGCGATCGACCTGATCAGCCGCCGCGACGCGAGGCACCTGCTGTTGTTCGGCTAGACCGCCGCCAGCTCCGCCCCGCACTGTCCGCAGTACCACTCGGTTGGCAGGTTCATCGTGCCGCAGTCCTTGCACCGCAGGGTCCGGGCGGCGGCCTCGTCCTCGTCTTCGCTCGACTCGGGCAGGATCGGTGCCGGAGCCGGACTCGCGGCGCGCGGCGTGCCCGGAGGCGCGGCGCGCGGCATGTCGGCAGGAACCACGGGTTGGAACTGGGCACCGCTCGCGCGCTGCGGCGACGGTGCGTGATCCTCGGTGACCGACTTGAGAAACGCCAGTTCGTCCTCGTGCGCGACCTTGTCGGATCGGGGGTGCGCGCGCTGGGGGGCCGGGGCGAGCGGAGCGGGCGCGGCTGGCGTCGAGACGCTCGGGATGGTGGGCTTGCTGTGCACTAGCGCGTCGAGCTCCTGCAGTTTCCTCAGGTCCGCCTCGACGGCTTGCAGATCCTCACGCACGGATACGACTTCCGCCAGGATGTCTTTGTGCACCTGGCCCCACTGCCCCTCGTCGTATTCCCCGACCGCGTGGCGCAGTTCGGCTTCGGTGAGCTTCTCGGCGGCTGTCGTTTCCTTCTTCTGGAGCTCCCCGCGCAGGTGCCGCTTCTCTTCGATCGCCTGGCGGGCGCTGTCGGCGTGGGCTTTGAGCTCCTCAGTCACCGCGGCGAGCCGGGCTTCGTAGTCGGAGCGGACCCGCGCGCGCACCTGCCCCGGGGTCGCGTCCGCCGAGTCGTTCAGGCGGGCGATCCAGGCCTCATACTGGCGTCGCTCCTCGAGCAGGCGCTGAATGATGGCGGTGTTCTTGGACGTCCCTCTAGGCATGTGGCTCCCGTCGTTCCCGTTCACGCTGGGCCGCCAAGCGCGCCAGCGCGTCCGGTGTCAGCTCGTTCACCTGGCCCAGCGTCCGGGCCGTGCAGATGATACGGGCCGCGTGCTCCAGGCTCTCCATCCGGATCCAGGCCACGTCCAATGTCGGACCCACGGTGACCGCACCGTGGTTCGCGAGCAGCAAGGCATCGTGCCCGGCGATGAACCGTTCCACCTGGTCGCCCAATTCCGGAGTTCCCGGGGTGCCGTAGGGTACCAGGGGCACGTGCCCACACTGCAAAATAAGCTCCGGCAGCACAAAATTCTGGAATCCCTGACCAGCGACCGCAAACCCTGTTGCCACAGGGGGATGCGCGTGCACGACGGCGTTCACGTCCCGCCGCCGCCCGAGAATCCGGAGATGTAAGTCGATTTCGCTTGTGGGGTCATGGCGCCCGCGCCGCTTACGGCCTGAGAGGTCCACCTCGACCATATCGGTCGGCTCGACTAACGCCTTAATCACGCCGCTGGGCGTGACGAGCACGCGGTCGGGGCCGAGGCGCACCGAGAGGTTACCGTCCCGGCCGGCGATCAGCCCGTGCGCGGCGAGCTGGCGGCAGCATAGCGCCATGCGCCGGGCCACCGCGGTCGCCGTCACGGCCGGGGGGGAGGCGCTGCTTGGTGAACGATCGTCCCGCCCACGAGGGTCAGCACGGCGCGCCCGGTGAGCGTGCGGCCGGCAAACGGCGTGTTCCGGCTCTTCGACAGGAAGGCCGCGGGATCGACGGTCCACGGCGTGGTGATGTCCAGCACGACCACGTCTGCCGGCGCTCCCGGCCGCAACGTCGCTTCCGGGAGGGCGAACGCCGCGGCCGGCGCGCTGCTCATGCGCGCGATCAGCTGCGGGAGGGAGAGCGTGCCGCCGAGCACGAGCTCCGTATGGGCCACGCCGAACGCCGTCTCGAGCCCGACGATCCCGAAGGGGGCGTCGTCGAAGGCGGCCTCCTTCGCGTCATAGGCGTGCGGGGCGTGGTCCGACGCGATGCAGTCGATCACGCCATCGCGGAGCGCTTGCCGCAGCGCCGCGACGTCCGCCGCCTCGCGCAGCGGCGGGTTCATCTTAGCGTGCGTATCGTAGGCCTCGCAGGCTTGATCGGTCAGGGTCAAGTGGTGCGGCGTCACTTCCGCCGTGACTCGGATCCCGCGCTCGCGCGCGCGCCGGATCAGCTCGACCGACCCGCGAGTGGACACGTGGCACAGATGCACGTGCCCCCCGGTCAGCTCGGCGAGGAGGATGTCGCGCCCCACCATGATCTCCTCCGCCGCGGCCGGGATGCCCTTCAGGCCCAGCCGCGCGGAGACGAGTCCCTCGTGCATCACGCCACCCGCGGCGAGGGTCGGCTCCTCACAATGGTCGGCGACCGGGATCTCGAAGGTGCGGGCGTACTCGAGCGCCGTCCGCATGAGGTGACTCGAGACGACGGGTTTCCCGTCGTCTGAGACGGCCACCGCGCCCGCTCCCACCATCTCGCCGAACTCCGACAGCCGCTCGCCCTTCTCACCCACGGAGATCGCGCCGATCGGGTACACGCGCGTGAGCCCGGCGCGTCCCGCCTGGCGCACGATGAATCCGACCGCGGCCTGGTTGTCGGTGACGGGATCCGTGTTCGGCATGGCGCAGATGGCGGTGAAGCCGCCCGCCGCCGCGGCACGCGCGCCCGTCGCGACCGTCTCGACGTCCTCGTTGCCGGGCTCGCGCAGGTGGACATGCAGGTCCACGAGGCCGGGCGCGACGATCTGATCGCGCACGTCCAGCACCTCGGCCCCATCTGGCGTGCCGAGTCCGCTGCCGACCGCGGCGATCTGTCCGTCCCGGATCAGCACGTCCGCCCGCTCGTCGAGCCCCCGGCTCGGGTCGAGGACGCGGCCCCCGCGCAGGACCAAGGGTCGCGTCATTCGGTCCCTCCGACCCGTTTCGCGGCGTCCGCGAGCTCGGGGCGCCCGCCGGCGAGGAGGTACAGCACCGCCATCCGCACCGCGACACCGTTCGTCACTTGAGCGAGGATCACGCTGTGGGGTCCGTCGGCGACGCGGGAATCGATTTCCACGCCGCGATTCATCGGTCCCGGGTGCATGATCGTGAGCGGGCGCGGCGCCTTCTCGAGGCGCTCGAGCGTGACGCCGAAGACGCGGTAGTACTCCCGCACGCTGGGGATGAACCCCATCTCCATGCGCTCGAGCTGCAGCCGCAGCACGTTGAGCACCTGCGCCCACTCCATCGCCTCCTCGATGCGGCGGAAGCGGCGCACGCCCAACTCCTCGATGGCTCGCGGGACCAGCGTGTCGGGGCCGCACACCCCCACTTCAGCGCCGAGCTTCAAGAGGCCCCAGATGTTGGAGCGGGCGACGCGCGAATGCAGGACGTCCCCAACGAGACAGACCTTGAGGCCGGCGATCGTGCCGTGTCGGTCCCGGATCGTGAGCAGGTCGAGGAGCGCTTGGGTGGGGTGCTCGTGCTTGCCGTCGCCCGCGTTGACGACATTCGAGCGGATGCGATCGCCGAGGAACTGCGCCGCGCCCGAGGAGGGGTGGCGGATCACCACCATGTCGATGCGCATCGCCTCGAGGTTCTTGGCAGTGTCGACGAGGGTTTCTCCCTTCTGCACGGAGCTGCCGCTCGCGGCGACGTTGACGGTATCAGCGGAGAGGCGCTTTTCGGCGAATTCGAAGGAGATGCGGGTGCGGGTGGAAGCCTCGAAGAACAGGTTGACGATCGTCTTGCCGCGCAGCGCGGGCACCTTCTTGATCGGCCGCTCCGAGACCTCTTTGAACGGCTCGGCCGTGTCGAGGATGAGCCGGATCTGATCGGGCGTGAGTTGCTCGAGTCCGACGAGGTCCTTGCCGAGGGCCGCGCTCACGTGGGGGCTCCGGCTGCCACGAGGTCCACCTCGTCGCGGCCGTCGAGCTCTACGACCAGCACCTCGACGCGCTCGCCGCTGTTCACTTTCACCTGCTTCCCCACGATATCGGGCTGGATCGGCAGTTCGCGACCGCCCCGGTCCACCAGCACGCACAGCGAAATGCGCTGGGGGCGCCCGAAGTCCGCGAGCTCGTCGAGCGCGGCGCGTACGGTGCGGCCGGTATAGAGCACGTCGTCCACGATGACGACGTGCTTGCCGCCGAGATCCCCGGGCAGGCGGGTCTCGCCGATCACGGGCTTCGGGCCGATCGTTTCCAGATCGTCGCGGTACAGGGTGATGTCGAGGGCGCCTCGGGGTACGACCACGCCCTCGTCCCGCTCGATGAGCTTGGCGATCCGCTCGGCGAGCTCGACGCCACGCCGCTGGATGCCGATGAGCACGAGATCGTCGGTCCCGCGGGCCAGCTCGAGCACCTCGACTGCCATACGCTGAAGCGCCCGCGACAAAGCGCGGGCGTCCAGGATGATCGTGCGTTCCGGCCGGCTCATCTCGAGGCTGGAACTTAACTACCGGAACACGGGGGTCAACGGCGGATCGCCATTAAGCACGGCGCGCACGTTGGCCAGGGCCAGGGCCGCCATCTGGCGGCGCGCCGCGTGGGTGGCGCTGCCGATGTGCGGCAGGAGGACGGTGTGCGGTGCCGCGCGGAGCCGCGGGTGAACCGCGGGCGCCTCCGCGTACACGTCGAGCCCGGCCGCGCCGAGCCGCCCTTCCTCGAGGGCGAGCGCGAGTGCCTCTTCGCGGATCAAGTCACCGCGCGCGCTGTTGATGAGGATCGCGCCGGGCTTGAGCTGCCGCAGCGTTTCGCCATTGATAATGCCCTTGGTCTCGGGCGTCGTTGGCAGGTGGAGCGACAGCACATCGCTCTCGGCCAAGAGCCGTCCGAGTTCTACGCGGGCGGCGCCGGTCTCGCGCTCGAAGCCGGGGCGCGGATTGCGGGCCGTGTAGAGAATGCGCATCCCGAAGGCGACCGCGCGGCGCCCCACGGCCTGGCCCACGCGTCCCGCGCCCAGGAGGCCGAGCGTGCGCCCGCGCAACTCGAGGCCGAGCAACAGTTCGGGACGCCAGCCCGTCCATGTACCGCCTCTCATGAGCTCAGCGCCCTCCACGACGCGGCGGGCGCAGGCGAGGATCAGGGCCCACGTGAGATCGGCCGTCGCATCGGTGAGCACGTCCGGCGTGTGCGTGACCTTCACCCCGCGCATCTCCGCCGCGACGACGTCCACGTTGTCGTGCCCGACGCCGCAGGTCGCGATGACTTTCAACTTGGGGAGATGTTTGAGCTCCGTCCCGCCGATCCAGCGCGACAAGAGCGGGACGACCGCGACGTATTCGCCCCGCGGCGTGGGTTGCTCGGCGGGCACCCAGGTCACGTCGAGCCCGGCGAGGTGCTCGGGCTCGAGCAGCGGCTGGAGTTCGGCGGCGATGAGGACGGGGTGCCCCACTACCGCCGCAGCTTCGCCCGCCGCAAAGAATCGTCCACCGCGAGCGCGCGCTCGGGGCTCCACTTGTAGTACAGTTGGAGGCACGCGCCCGCCTGTATCTTGGCCCGCCGCATGCACTCGACGAGCTCCCGGTGGTGCTTCGACGCGTCCTGGCGCCAGAGCGAGTCCGCGGTGGCCGTCGCGCGAGCGTCGGCCCACCCGAACGTCGTGAGGCAGCGCGCCGCCTCACCGGAGGGATCGCTAGCGCACAGGGCGATCTCTTTCTTGTGCCGCGCCGCCGCGCTGCGCCACGTCGAGTCGGCCGTGAACTGCGCGACCGAGTCCTGGTGGCGCTGATACTGCGTGGCTGCCGTGAGCGCTGCGGCCTGCTTCCATTTGAACTGCAACACCAGGCACTGTGCCGCGCCCCCCGCGTTCATCGTGATCCGACTGCACTCCCGGACCTCGGCCGCTTTCTTCGCGGCGGATTTGCACGCGAGCGCGAGCAGCAGCGGCGCGGCGGCGAACCAACGCTTCGTCCAGCGCATCAGGGCCTCCAGGTGAAGGGCGACGGCATGGAACGGAAGCCTCCCATGAGCGGGGCATGTACGCGATCGACGCAACGGACAGGGTGGGATTCGAACCCACGGTACCCTTGCGGGCACACCGGTTTTCGAGACCGGCCGTTTCAACCGCTCACGCACCTGTCCACGGATAGGGTGGGATTCGAACCCACGAAACGGTTACCCGTTTACACGCTCTCCAGGCGTGTGCCTTCAGCCGCTCGGCCACCTATCCCGGCATGATCCCCAACCGGCAACCCGACTTAATGTTAGCGACCGGAACCCGTAAGGTGGGAGCGTGCTCGAGGTCCCGGTGGGTCGATTATTCACCACGGTGTTCCATCCGTATTACGACTTTTCCTCGGGCGTGCCCTTCCTCCAGATACCGGATAGCCTCAGGGACATCACTCAACGGGTAGCTCCGATCGATGACCGGAGCGACTTTTCCCGCTTCGAGGAGCTCTCGCAGGACGATCAAGTCGGCTTTGCTCGAATGCGCCAGAAACGGGCGCAGCTTCTGGCTCACGAACCGCGACACCACGACCGCTTTGAGCACACCTGTCAGAGGTCCCACCCAACGCCCCTTGTTCGGTCCTCCGACCAGCACGAGAGTCGCCTTGGGAGTCAGCGCGCGCCTGCAATCGGACAAGGAATGATTCCCCGCCGTATCGAATATCAGGTCATACTGCTGCCCACTCGTGGTGAAATCCTCTTGCGTGTAATCGATGACGTGGTGGGCGCCGATCGATCGGACCATATCCAGATTCCTCGTGCTGCACACGCCGGTCACGTCCGCCCCGAACACCTTAGCAAGCTGGACGGCGAACGTTCCCACACCTCCCGCCGCGCCGTTGATCAAGACCTTCTGGCCTCGCTGAATCTGTCCTTTGTCGCGAAGACCCTGCAGGGCGCTGCATGCCGCCACAGGCACGGCCGCCGCTTGCTCGAAGGTCAGGTTGGCCGGCTTCAGCACCACGGCACTCTCAGAAGCACACACAAACTCGGCAAAGGCTCCTTTGCCCACGCCGAACACCTCGTCACCTGCTTGGAACTGCGTCACATGGTTGCCGACCGCATCAACCTGCCCGGCCAGGTCAGCGCCGAGGCGGGTGACCTTGGGCTTGCGCAACCCGGCTGCTAACCGCAGGACGAAGGGGGTGCCTCTCATGTAGTGCCAGTCAAGGGGATTTACGGATGCCGCACGCATTCGTATCAAAACCTCATCGTCCTTGGGCGCAGGTGTTGCGACCTCCGTCAACTGAAGAACGTCCGGGGGGCCGTACTCTGCATATACAATTGCCCTCATACGTCTGCCTTGCGATTGTGTCGATCGGGTCGCCTTTGCGTGCGGTTCACGACACCCTGACCGAAAGACTCGTGAAACCTGAAGGATCGCGGAGCCGGCGCCCGTTACCTCGCTCCAGGCGTGTGCCTTCAGCCCGCTCGGCCAATCCCGGCCGCCCAAGCCGCGAGACGCGTAGTAAATAGGGACCGCACGGGGGTTTCGCCACGGGGCCGGCCCGTGGGTTGAACCTCCGCCGTATGCGCCCGCGTATCATATAAGGCCGCGCTTGAGCCGCGCTCGACGCCGGCTACAGGCCAGCTGCCCGATCAGACGATCCTAGGGAGGTGCCACGATGAATCAGCTACCGACCAAACGCCAGCCCGGCGAGCCCGAGATCAGCTCCATCCCCACCTGGCGGGAGTTAGCCGATCGGTTCCGCGACCTGATGAGCGATTTCCTGAAGGAAGGAAAGGAACTCGAGCGGGAGCTCGAGCCGAAACTCGTACCCGCGCTCAAGCGCCTGAGGCTCGAGATCGAGAAGATCATCGCCAAGCTCGAGGAGCGCACGAAGCCAGGGAAGCCGCCGCCGCCGCCCCGCTAGCACGGCTCGAACCGCGCAGTGAAGTGGCGCAGCCAGGGTGCCTGCTCCACGATGCGCAGTCCGCGCAGCCGCTCCTTGCGTCGCGCCACCTCGGCGATCACCTCGGCCACGTAGTCGATGTGGCTCTGCGTGTAGGTGCGGCGGGGCACCGCGAGGCGTACGAGCTCGAGCGGCGCCAGCGTTTCGCTGCCGTCGGGTTGGGGGCGGCCGAACATGACGGAGCCGATCTCGACGCCGCGTACGGCGCCTGCGCGATACAGCTCCACGGCGAGCGATTGCGCGGGGTACTGGGCTGGTGGGACGTGCGGCAGTAGCGCCTTCGCGTCGAGGTACACCGCGTGCCCGCCAGGCGGCTGCACGACCGGTACGCCGGCCTGCTCCGCCTTCTCCGCCAGGTACGCAGTTGAGCGGAGCCGGTATTTGAGATAGTCCTCGTCCAGCGCCTCCTCGAGCCCCGTTGCCACCGCCTCGAGGTCGTAGCCCGCGAGGCCGCCGTAGGTCGGGAAGCCTTCGGTGAGGATGAGCAGGTTACGGCACTCGCGCGCCACGACCGGATCGTGCATCGCGAGGAACCCTCCGATGTTCGCGAGCCCGTCCTTCTTCGCCGACATGGTGCACCCATCCGCCAGCGCGAACAGCTCCCGCGCGATCTCGCGCGCCGTCTTGTCGGCGTAGCCCGGCTCACGGAGCTTGATGAAGTAGGCGTTCTCGGCGAAGCGACAGGCGTCGAGGTACAGCGGGATGCCGTGGCGCTCGCACACGGCGCGCACCGCCCTCAGGTTGGCGAGGCTCACCGGCTGGCCGCCACCCGAGTTGTTGGTGATGGTGACGAGGACGAGCGGCACCCGCTCGCGGCCCACCTCGGCGATGGTCCGCTCGAGCGCCGCCACGTCCATGTTCCCCTTGAACGGGTGGCGCACGGCCGGCACCTGTCCTTCCGCGATCAGGAGATCGCGCGCCTCCGCGCCGCAGTACTCGATGTTCGCGCGCGTGGTGTCGAAGTGGGTGTTATTGGGTACGACCTGGCCGCGCTTGACCATCACGGAGAAGAGAATCCGCTCCGCCGCCCGTCCCTGATGGGTCGGGATCACCTCGGTGAGCCCGGTGATGGCCCGGACCACATCCTGGAAACGGTAGAACGAGCGACTGCCGGCGTACGACTCGTCCCCATCCATCATCGCGGCCCACTGCCGCGAGGACATGGCCCCGGTCCCGGAATCCGTCAGCAAGTCGATCAGGACTTCGTCCCCGTGGAGGCCGAACAAGTTGTAGCCGACGCGCTGGAGGGCGGCTTCGCGCTGCGCCGGCGTGGGGCAGGTGATGGCCTGCGTCGAGTGGATGCGAAAGGGCTCGATGATGGTGCGGAAGGACATGAGGCGCTCGTCGTGTCGGGTAGACGCAGAGTGCATTCGAGGGCTCAGGGGGTAGTAACCTACTCTCCCCTGCCCCCGGACGCCGCGCATTCACTCGGGGCGCGCCCCCCACCCCGGCTCAGCCCGGCCCGCTCGATCTAGGTCGCTGGTTGCCGCCGGGCCGCGAAGAACGTCGTCAACAGGTCGCGGCACTCCGGCTCCTCTACGCCACCCGTCACCACGATCCAGTGGTTGAGCCGGGGATGGCGCACGATGTCGCCCACGGAGCCGCACATGCCGGCCTTGTCGTCGTACGCGCCGAACACGAGCCGACCCACCTTTGCCAGCACGGCGGCCCCGGCGCATTGCGCGCAGGGCTCGAGCGTCACGTAGAGAGTGCAGTCGGTGAGGCGATCGGCCCCGAGCGTCCCGAGCGCCTGCTCGAGGGCGAGCCGTTCGGCGTGGGCCGTGGGATCATGACGGCGGACCGTCTCATTGTGGGCCCGGGCGACGATCGCGCCATCCCGCATGACGGCGGCGCCGACCGGCACCTCCCCCACCGCCGCTGCTCGCCGGGCCTGGTCCAGTGCCGTCGCCATGCCGGCGCGATCAGCCGGGCCGAGCGGCGGAGACGGCTGCGGCGCGCGCGCGGCGCCCCGCCCTGCGCGCTTAGGCACGCGCCGGTTCGGGAGTCGCGCCGGCCGGTATCCGCTCGAACGTGAGGTGTTGGCCGTCCTTGGCCCGGCCCACCCGCACCAGGTCCCCTTCGGAGTACTGTCCTTCGAGCACCGCGAGGGCGAGCGGGTTCTGCAACAGCCGCTGGATCGCGCGCTTCAGGGGCCGCGCCCCATATACCGGATCGTAGCCCTCTGCCACGAGCAGCTGCTTCGCGGCCGTCGCCACCTCGAGGCGCAGCTTGCGCTCGGCCATGAGTTGCGCAAAGCGGGCGATCTGGAGATCGACGATCTTCGCGATATCCTCACTCGACAGCGGCCGAAAGATGATGACATCGTCCACCCGGTTCAGGAACTCGGGTCGGAAGGTCTGGCGCAACAGCTCCATCACCTTGGTCTCGACCTGCTCCCAGTTCTCGGTGCCCATCTCAAGGATGTATTGCGAGCCGAGGTTCGACGTCATGATCAGGACCGTGTTGCGGAAGTCCACGGTGCGACCTTGGGAGTCCGTCAGCCGGCCCTCGTCGAGAATCTGGAGCAGCACATTGAAGACGTCGGGGTGCGCCTTCTCGATCTCGTCGAATAGGACGACGGAATAGGGACGGCGCCGGATCGCCTCGGTGAGCTGGCCGCCTTCTTCGTAGCCCACGTAGCCCGGCGGGGCGCCGATCATGCGCGCCACGGCGTGTTTCTCCATGTACTCCGACATGTCGAGGCGGACCATGGCCTTCTCGTCGTCGAACAGGAACTCGGCGAGGGCGCGCGCCGTCTCCGTCTTCCCGACGCCCGTGGGGCCGAGGAAGATGAAGGAGCCCGTTGGGCGATTCGGGTCCTGCAGGCCCGCCCGGGCCCGGCGCACCGCGTTCGCCACCGCCGCGAGGGCTTCGGGCTGTCCGATCACGCGCTGGGCGAGTTCCGCTTCGAGGTGCGTCAGCCGCTCGCGTTCGGACTCGAGCATCTTCGTCACCGGGATGCCGGTCCATTTGGCGACGATCTCGGCGATGTCCTCGGCGTCGACCTCTTCCTTCAAGTACTTGCCCTTCTTCTGGATGTCGGCGAGCCGCTTCTCGAGCTCACCGATCTCGCGCTCGAGCGCGGGGATCTTGCCGTAGGTCGTCTCGGCCGCCTTCTGGAGGTCGCCGCGGCGCGTGGCTTGCTCGGCCTCGGCGCGGAGCTGCTCGAGCTGGGCCTTCTTCGCCTGCAACTTGGTGATGGCGTCCTTCTCCGCCTGCCACTGCGCCTTCATCACGTTCGAGCGCTCGCGTAGCTCGGCGAGCTCGTGCTCGACTTTGGCGCGGCGCGCCTTCGAGGCCGTGTCCTTCTCCTTGGCGAGCGCCGCGAGCTCGATCTCGTGCTGCACGATCTTGCGCTCCACCTCGTCGATCTCCTGCGGCAGCGAGTCGATCTCGATCCGGAGGCGGCTCGCCGCCTCGTCCACCAGGTCGATCGCCTTGTCGGGCAGGAAGCGATCGCCGATGTAGCGGTGCGACAGGGTAGCGGCGGCGACGAGCGCGTTATCGGTGATCCGCACTCCGTGGTGCACTTCGTAGCGCTCTTTCAGGCCCCGCAGGATCGCGATGGTGTCCTCGACCGACGGCTCGCCCACGTACACCGGCTGGAAGCGTCGCTCGAGCGCCGCGTCCTTCTCGATGTACTTGCGGTATTCATCGAGCGTGGTTGCGCCCACCACGTGCAGTTCGCCGCGCGCCAGCGCGGGCTTCAGCATGTTGGAGGCGTCCACCGCGCCCTCGGCCGCGCCCGCGCCCACGATGGTGTGCAGCTCGTCGATGAACACGATGTACTTGCCCTCGGCGCTCGTGATCTCCTTGAGCACGGCCTTGAGCCGGTCTTCGAACTCGCCGCGGTACTTGGTCCCGGCGATCAGCGCGCCCAGGTCGAGGGCGACGAGGTGCTTGTTGCGCAGCGACTCGGGGACATCGCCGTTCACGATGCGCTGCGCCAACCCCTCGACGATCGCCGTCTTGCCGACCCCGGGTTCGCCGATCAGCACGGGGTTGTTCTTGGTGCGCCGCGACAGCACCTGCATCACCCGCCGGATCTCCTCGTCCCGGCCGATCACGGGATCGACCTTCCCTTTGCGCGCCAGCTCGGTGAGATCGCGCGTGAACCGTTCGAGCGCCTGGTACTTCTGCTCGGGCTCCTGATCGGTGACGCGGTGCGAGCCACGCACACCCTGCAGCGCCGCCAGGAGCGCCGCGCGGTCCAGGCCCGCCGCGGCGAGCAGCTGCTTGGCGGTGGTGCCTTTCTCCTCGACGAGCCCGAGCAGGATGTGCTCGGTCGACACGTAGGCGTCGCCCAGCGCCTTGGCCTCGGCCTCGGCGCGATCGAGCACGCGCGAGAGCTCGCGCGCCAGGGTCGGCTCGGCGGCGGCCCCGGACTGCTGCGGGAAGCGGGCCAGCTCCCGCTCCGTGTCGGCCTTGAGCTGGGTGACGTTGAGCCCCGCCTTTTGGAGCAGGGGGACGACGATGCCGTCGTCCTGGGCGAGCAGGGCGTAGAACAGGTGCGCGTCGTTGACGACGGGGTTGCCCCGCGAGCGCGCCAGCGCGCTCGCCTGCTGCAGCGCTTCAGCGGCTTTCACGGTCAAGCGATCGGGATTGATCATCGTGCCACCCCTGGGGGCAACCTTCGTGCCGGTCAAAGATGCCGAATCGGCAGACCCCACGTCAAAGCTCGTCGGTTCGCTACCTCGGGCTCGAGCATCCGAAATGACGCGGGCCCCGAGAGACGGGGGCGGGGGGGCGAGGGGGCGGGCGGGGGGCGGGCGGCCGGGTTAGCGCTGCGGCTGCTTGACGACGATCTTCTTCGTGAATCGCTGGCCGTCGACCACCAATTGATAGATGTAGACGCCAGAGGCTGCGGGTTTGCCGGTGTTGGCGACAAAGCCGTCCCAGTACGCGCTGTAGGCGCAGCCGAACTGGGTGGGGCAGCTCAAGGCGAGGCTGTCCAAGGCCTTGCCCGTGCCGCGCAGGATGGGGATCGCGACCAACTGGGCGAGGACATTGTAGATCCGCAGCGACACGACGGGCTTGTGGCCCTTGAGAAATAGCTCCCCGCTCAGCTTGAACGGGATCGTGGCCACCAGGTTGAACGGACCTGTTCGATCCGGCTGAAGCTCAATCGTGGGTCGCGGGGTCTGTCCCAGCGCCAACCGTGTGCTGCCCCCAGCCGCCCACAGGCCGAGCCCCAGCACAGCCCAGGCGTACTGCTTCATCCACCGCTCCTGTGCGAACGAGATTGTGACTCGAGACCGCTCTCCTTAGATCGCAGGTGATTCGGTCCTGCCAGGGCGCAAGGACTAAGCTAGGGCCCGCGTTTCCCCGCTGTCAACGGGGCGAGCACGCGGGCATCGCCCGCCCGGCGCGTCACCCCGCGGCGGTCCGCCCATTCGAGCAGCGGAATCAAGTACTTGCGCGTGAGGCCAAAGCGGTCGCGCAACTGGGCGGGTGTCGCCTGGCCCAATTCCCCGAGCGCGCGCTCGAGCGCGGTCCGGAATTCCCCGAGGGCGGCTTTCGTAGCGTAGCGCTCCTGATCCATCGACTCCACTACCCCATCGCGGGCGAGGTGGGCGAGGAGGGCGCGGACCGGCACGCTCGGCAGCTCCCGCTCGAGCTCGCTCACCGTGGGCACCTGCCACTTCGCCGCCGTGAGCCGCTGCGCGAGCTGCTCGCGGGCGCCGCTCGTGCGCGCATCGAATGCGGGTCGCCATCCCGGGAGGTGTACGACGCTCTCGAGCACCTCGAACCGGCGCTCGCGCACCCCGCGCGCCACGACCGCGTCGACGACGGCGGGCGGCGGTCCGGAGCCGCCCACCGCGGCCCGCAGCGCTTGCAGCGACATCCCCGGATCGAGCGGGTGCTCCGTGTGGTAATGTCGCAGCAGCTCGACGAGGCGTCCGGCTTCAGCGGCCACCGCTTGCTCGGCCACGACCGTCTCGGCGGCGACGACAAGCCCCGGGCCCGCGTCCGCAATGACCGCCGCCAACCGGGCTGGTGCCACCCCGAGCCGGACGGCCAGCGTATCCGTCGCGAGTCCAGCCAGTCCGGCCTCGGCGGCGAAGGTCACGAGGCGCGCCGCGCTCGGCTGACCGGTCGCGATCCGGCGCTGGCGGCGCTTGGTGCGCGCAGGTGGGAACGGGTCGAGCACCACCCCCCCACCGATCGTCGTGACCGGCGAGAAGGAGCGCAACACGAAGCGATCCCCGCCGCGGGCCACCAACGGGTGTTCGAGCAGTAGCCGGGCAGGGCCCTGCTCCCCCGGCGCCACCGCGCGGGTCTGCACCACGCGGGCGAGGACTTCGGCGGTCCCGAGATGCACCCGAACGCGCGTGCGCGACGCGAGCGGGTGGCGCGCCGTAGGCAGGAGCTCGACCGCGGCATCGATCAGCGTGGTGGCGCGCCACCCCGGCCCCGTCACCGCGACGTCGCCGCGGGCGAGTTCCTGCTTGTCGACTCCCACGAGCGCGAGCGCGGTGCGCCGTCCCGGCGCCGCGCGCGCGGCGGCGACGCCGTGCACCTCGATCGAGCGCACCCGGGCTTCGCGCCCGAGCGGCAGCAGCCAGACCGAGTCCCCTACCGCCACGCTGCCGCTCCACGTGGACCCCGTGACGACGGTCCCCGCGCCCGCCACCGCGAAGACGCGGTCGATCGGCAACCGGAACAGGTCGTCGGGCGGGCGCGCCGCGAGGTCCTCGGCCACGCGGGCGAGCGCGGCGCGCAGCTCGTCCAATCCTTGCCCTGTCAGGGCGGACACGGCCACCGGCGACTCCCAGCGCACGCGGCTCGGCGCCAGTCGCGCGACCACCTCGCCGCGCACCAGCTCCAGCCATTCCGGGTCCACCAAGTCGCGCTTCGTGATCACCGGGATGCCGCGCCGCACGCCGAGCAACTCGACGATCGCGAGGTGCTCCTCGGTTTGGGGCATGATCCCCTCATCCGCCGCGATCACGAGCAGGGCGACGTCGATGCCGGTCGCGCCGGCCAGCATGTTGCGCACGAACCCCTCGTGCCCGGGGACGTCCACCACGCTGGCCTGGAGCTCCGCCGCCAAGGGGAGCGGCGCGAACCCGAGGTCGATCGTGATCCCGCGGCGCTTCTCCTCTTCCCAGCGGTCGGTGTCGACCCCGGTGAGGGCCTTCACCAACGCCGTCTTGCCGTGGTCGATGTGGCCGGCGGTGCCGACTACAAAGCGACGGACGGGATCGGCGTGGGGCTGGGGGTGGAGTTGGGGCTGGGGGTGGGGGGTGCCCACGCGCGACGCTCCCAGAAGTCGAGGGCCGAAAGGGGGCCGGCTTCGCCGAGGTGGTAGCGGACGAAGCGGGCGACGAGGCGGCGGTGCGCTGCCGCATGCGACGGCTCGAGCACGGGCAGCTCGGCGCGTGGGTCGTTCAGGGCCACGAGGTCCCGGTAGGCGCCGGTCGGCAGCCGCGTGTGGTGCTGGGCGGGAGCGCAGCGGGGGCAGAGGGCCCCGCCGTCGGCCACGCTGAACGACACCGGATCCGGCCCCGTCGGTGCGATCGCCGTGCCGTCGCGCGTGCACGCCGTGAGCGACGGCGCGAAGCCGAGCACGGCGAGGAGCAGCCACAGTGCCCGCACGGCGGCGGCGTCGGTGCGCTCGGGCGGCGCCGCGGCCAGTGCGTCGAGGGCGCCAGTGAGGGTCTCGTAGGCGCTCGGCAGCGGGGCCGGAGGCGCCATCTTGAGCATCACTTCCGCGAGCGCCGTGGCGCCCGCGAACCGGCCGACGTCGGCCGCCAGCTCGCGCCGCAGGTCCACAAGATCGAACGCCCCGAGCGTGTGGAGCTCGCGCGTCTCGCGGAAATAGAGCTGCGCGACCCCTTCGCTCAGGAGCTCGAGCCCCGCCCCGAACCGGCTCTTCGGCCGCAACGCCCCCTTGGCGATCGCGCTCTGCACGCCGAGATCGCGCGTCGCGAGCCGGACCACCTTGGACGTCTCGCTGTAGCGGTACGTCTGCAGCACGACGGCGGGGGTGGAGATGAGGCTCATGGCTTACGGCGTCGTCGCCACGGCGGCGCTCTGCGGGCAGACGCCGACCGGGACCGGGCGCATCTCCACATAGTCGGGTGGCCCGCCGAGCACGTGCACCACGCCCGCCGCGGCACAGGTGCCGGGGGCGAGCGCGTAGACGTGCCCCCGCAGATCGAGCGCCACGTCTGAGACCCCCTGCCCCCCCGGCTTCACCCCGTTGCCCGGGCCGCGCGACAGCGTGCGGGTCAGGGTGTTGACCTCGAGGATCCCGTTCGTGAGCGAGGACACGAGCAGGCGTCCCGAGGGGTGGAACGCCGCATTACCGGGCGACTCGCCGAGCCCGTTCAGCACCGCCAGTTCGGTGCGCAGCGCCGGATCCACGATCGAGAGCTTCCCGTCCCCGGCGCCGGCGTGCCCGCCGGCGATCACGTACAAGAGACTATCCCCGCCCGTCACGATGGCCCGGGCCCGGGCACCCGTGAGCGGGATGGAATCGGCGGGCGTGGGGCCGCTGCCGCAGCAGTCGAAGGACGTCAGCCAGCTCGGGCCGGCGGGGCTGCCGCTCACGACGTTCGCGTTCACGACGAACACCCGCCCGCGTGCGATCACCACCGCATCAGGGTAGACGCCCACAGCGACGCTGCGGGTCCCGCCGCTCTGGTAGTTCAGTCGGGTCACCGTGTTCAGGGTCGGGTTCGCGATCCAGGCGATCGAGTCGTCCTGGATAGCGACGCCGGTCGCCCCCCCGCCCCGGGCGAGCGGGAAGACGACCACCGGCCGCACGCACGTCCCGGCACACAGCCCCGTATTGTGGATCACGGCCACCGAGTCGGTGCCGAGCGGTACGAGCACCGTACTGCCGCGCCCGTCGGCGGTCGTCGCGGCACTCGCCGGCGTCTGCAGGTCGAGCGTCCGGACCGATTGGTCCGTGGCCGACACGAACGAAACGGTGTGATCGCCCGCGTTGACGGCCGCGATCACCTGCCCCGCCGAGCTCGTCTGCTCGAGCGCGTCGCTGCACGCGCTCGCCGCCACGCATACGGCCAGCACTGCGTACCGTCGCCCCACCCACCCCCCTTCGCGTTTTCCGGTCGTCCGGACGTCACGTCCCGAACCGCATCCTGCCCCCGAATAATAGACTGCGGCCGCGTGCGGGGAAGTTCACGATGTCTTGGTAGCGCGCGTCGAGCAGGTTCTCGATCCGGGCCATGAGGGCCACACCGGGCCAGGTGCCGTGCGGCCGCGCGAGCTCGTAGGTGCTAGACGCGTCCACACGCGTGTGCGGCGGCAGCGTCACGCGCTGCGCGGGGAACGGCCCGTAGTCCAGGTCGTCGCGATCGCCGGTGAACACGGCGCCGAGCGACACGGTCCCACGCCCGCCCAGGGAGTAGCCGAGCCCGAGGCTGCCCGTGTGCGAGGGGCGGCGTTGCAGGCGGAGGTTGGTCGTGGCATCGCGCGGGTCCACGTAGCTGTAGCTCGCGTCTAGCGAAATGCCTGCGCCGAGTGCGCTCTGGAGCCCCAGCTCCAGCCCCGCGGCGGTCGCGTCGGCCACGTTGGAGTAGTCCGGCCCGACGAGCGCGAAGCTGTACTGGACCAAGTCGCGGAAGCGCTGATGGAAGTACGTGGCGCGCGCGGCTAGGGCGCGCCCCGGTGTGGTGTATTCGAGCCCGGTCTCCCAGCTGAACGAGTGCTCGGGTTTCAAGTCCGGATTGCCGTGCGAAAACGGGGTGGGGAAGGTCTCATAGAAGCTCGGCTCCCGGAATCCCGTGCCGATGGAGGCGACGGCCCGTGTCCCCGCCGCGAGCCGGACGGAGCCGCCGGCACGATAGGTGGCATAGCTGCCGAAGCGCTCGTTGTCTTCAAGTCGCGCCCCGAGCGTGAGGCTCGCGGGGCGCTCAGGCGGCGTGACGACCTGCAGATAGACGGCGCCGTCGTTCCGAGACTGTGCCGTGGCAAGGCTCGTGCCCTGCACCGCCTCCCGCTCGAGCGCTACCCCGAGCGTGATGACGTCTTGCTGCCGGAGCCTCGCGTTGACGCGTGCGTCAAGCCCAGTCCGGGTGTTCCAGTCGGAGCTCGACGAGGCGAAGGTCGTGTGGTCGCTCGAGTCGTTCGGGGCGATCGCGTACTGGTAGTTGTCGCGGTGCCAGGTGGCGGTGAGGCCGCCGTCCAGGCGCGGAGAGAACGTGTGCCCGAGGTCGAGCCCGACCGACGGACCGCGCGTGAGCTGATGCTGGTTGTTGCTCACGACGGCGCCGCGATAGTCGGTTGGGAAGTGGTACAGGGCGTCCCCATAGCGAAACGACAGGGCCGCCTCGGTACCAGCGTCCGGCCGCACCCGCACGCGGCCGCTCAGGACTTCGTTGCGGTAGTAGTTATTGAGGTCGTACACGCCGTCGCTTGAAAAGCGTGTGGCGCTGAACGCGTATCCCGCGTGCCCGTCTCCTCCGGCCACGCTCGTCGCGACGGCGCCGCTGCCATACGTCCCGCTGCTGACCGCCACGCTCCCGTGCGCGACGCCGCGCCCGTCGCGCGTGAACAGCTGCACTACGCCCGTGACGGCGTCGGAGCCGTACAGCACGCTTGCCGGACCGCGGACCACCTCGATCCGCTCCACGTTATCCGTCGTGAGATTGGCGAAGTCATAGAACCCACCCGGGGCGTTTTGCGGCACGCCGTCGATCAGCACCTTGACGTAGCTGCTCTGGCCGCCGCGCAGGAACAGCGACGTCACGCTGCCGTAGGCGTCGGTCGTGACCACGCTCGCGCCGGGGACGCTCCGCAGCGCGTCGGCCACCGTGCGGATGCCGCGCTCCTGGAGATGCACGCCGCTCAGCACCGTCACGGCGATCGGCACCTCCCCGACAGGCGTCGGGATCCGGGTGGCGGTAACGACCACGGGGTTGAGCTCGACCGTATCGTGCGGGGTCTGCCCCGCGATCGCTGTGGGCAGGACGACGAGCCAGATGGCGCGCAGCACGGCTTTCATGGACCCTCCTCTCTCTTGCGCAGGGGAATGATCTGGGGCGCTCCCTCGAACGGGGTGATCGACACCGGCCAGGCGAACACGCGCTCGACCGTCTCGCGTGTGAGTACCTCGGTTGGCGTCCCGCCGCCGGCGGCTCGCCCCTCGGCGAGCAGCAGCACCCGGTCGGCGAAGCGCGCGGCGAGATTCACGTGGTGGGTGATGAGCACCACCGCGAGGCCGTCCCGGTCGGCGAGCGCCCGCACCAACTCGAACAGCTCCATCTCGTGCTGCACGTCGAGGCTCACAGTCGGCTCGTCGAGCACGAGTAATTGCGGCTCCTGCGCGAGCGCCCGGGCGAGCCGTACCCGCTGGTACTCGCCGGCCGAGAGCGTCCAAATCCAGCGCTCCGCGAGTTGGAGGGTATCGGAACGCGCCAGCGCGCGCCGCACCGCCGCGTGGTCCACCGCGCGCTCCTGGCCCCAGAGCGAGAGATGGGCGTAGCGGCCGAGCAGCACCGTTTCCCGCACCCGCTGGGGGAACACGTTCTCCTCGCGCTGCGTCACGACGCCGACGACCCGGGCCAGCGCGCGCCGCGACCAGGACGGTGCGGGCCGGCCGAGGATCGCGGCGCTGCCCGCGCGCGGCGCGAGCACGCCGAGCGCCACGCGCACGAGCGTCGTCTTGCCGCTCCCGTTCGGGCCGAGCACGGCCGTGACTTCGCCGGCGCGCGCACCGAGGCTCACGCCGCAGAGGGCGTCGGCCTGAACGCCGCTATAGCGATAGTGGACGTCCCGGACGTCGAGGATCAGTTCGCGGTCCATCGCCGGAGCAGGAGGACGAAGACGGGGACGCCTACGAGCGCCGTGACGATCCCGACGGGCAGCTCGCGCGGTGCCACGGCCACGCGGGCCACCGTGTCCGACAGCGCGAGCAGCGTGCCGCCTCCGAGAAACGCGGCCGGGAGGAGTGGGCGGTGGCGGTGACCCCACAGCATGCGCATCGCGTGCGGCACCACCAGTCCCACGAACCCCACCACGCCCGAGACCGCGACGGCGGCCGCGGTGAGGAGCGAGGTCGCGAGGTACACGCGCCGTTTGAGGGCCTCCACGTCGGCCCCGAGGTGGCGGGCCGGCTCCTCGCCGAGCGCGAGCAGGTCGAGCGGACGCGCCGCGGCGAGCAGGACGGCGATGGGAATGGGGGCGTAGACACACAGGACGAGCACCGTGTCCCAGGACGCGCCGGACAGTCCGCCCCAGAGCCAGAGAAACGCGTTGCGGAGCTGGGCCGCATCGGACAGGGACGCGATGGCGGTGGTGACCGCGGCGGCGAACGCGCCCACCGCCACGCCGGCGAGAATCAACACCCGCGGGTCGAGCTCGGCGCCGCCTACGAGACCCAGGCGATACACGAGCGTCATCGCGCCCAGGGCGCCGGCGAACGCGGCGAGTGGCAGCGCCCAGGGACTCGACAGGTGGAGCGCGATAGCGACGACCGCGCCCAACCCGGCGCCGCCCGAGAGGCCCAACAGGAACGGGTCCGCCAGGGGATTGCGCACCAGCGCCTGGAGTCCCGTGCCGGCGAGGGCGAGCGCACCTCCAACGAGAAACGCGAGAATCGCCCGTGGCACCCGCAGCGAGCGCACGATGTCCGAGGTGGCGAGCTCGGCGAGCGGCACGTGCGCCGGCCCGAGCACCACGGCGAGCACGAACGCCGCCGTCGCCGTGAGCGCGAGCCCGAGCCATTTCACGGGAGCGTCTCCGCGAGCGCGCGGCGGAACTGGGCCGCGGCGTCGGCCGCGCGCAGGCTGGGGCGCCCGAACAGCGATCCCGTGAGGTACACGAAGCGCCGTTTCCGCACGGCGGGCACCACCTGCCACTCGCGGCGCCGGGCGAAGCGAGGCGGCTCGGGCTCGAGTGAGTCCCGCAGCACGACGATCGCGTCCGGATCACGAGCGGCGATCGTCTCCAGCGCCACCGTGGCGGAGGCGGAGCCGAGGTCGTGGAACACGTTCTCGGCGCCAGCGAGCCGGGCGAGCTCCTCCAAGTAGCTCCCGTTCCCGATCACGACCGGCGGCGTGTCCCACACCACGAACGCCACACGCGCGCGCACGGCGGGCGCCGGCTGCGCGAGCAGCCGAGCCAGCCCGCTGGCGAGCGAGTCGCCCGTCGCCGCTCGCCCCGTGAGCCGGCCGAGGAGGCGGGCGGCGCGGACGATGTCCTCGAGGCGGTCTTGCTCAACCAGCGCGGCCGCCACTCCCAGGCGGGCGAGCGTGTGCGCCGCGGTCTCGTTCAGGGCCGACCGATACAGCACCACCAAATCGGGCTGCCGGGCTGCGACGGCTTCGATGTTGGGATTGAGGCCGTCGCCGACGCTCGGAATAGCCCGGGCCTCTGGGGGGTAGTCGCACCAAGTGGTGCGACCCACGAGGCGGTCGCCCGCGCCGAGTGCGAACAACAGCTCAGTCATCGCGGGGGAGAGCGAGACGATGCGCGCGGCGGGCCGCGCGAGCGCGACCGTGCGACTGGCGTCGTCGGTGACCGTGATGGCGGCGGGTGGCGCGGGGCGCCCTCCCCGTCCGCACGCCGTGAGGGCGAGGACGAGGAGGCCCGCGAGGTGGGCGTGCTGTGCCCAGCGGCGCATTACACAAAAGCCCACCCCCGACGGAGCGGAGATGGGCGAGCGCCTCGCGCGCGCAGTGCGCGAGCGCCACCATCCCTCCCGCGAGGGATCTACAGGTGGCGCGAACAGGGAGGTCTCCTGGCTTCGGGCGAGCGGCTCGCCTTCCCGGTTGCCCAGTGGCGTTGAGCCGCTACGACATGCCCGTCACAGTGGCGGGGCCGCGCCGGACTCGCACCGGCTTCCGTGGTTCCCCGTTCGCTTGTAACGACCAGACCAGTCTACGTCACTTCGCCGCGTCGCGCAAGGAAGGGGGCGGTGCGCGTCGCAGCGCGATGACGAATCCCACGCCGAGCACGAGCGCCGCGATCGCCACGATCAGCGGGACGAGCGACTCGGGTGCGAGCCGCGGTGCCGGGAACGCGATCGCCAGCGGCGCGCCCGCCGAGAGCGGCGGCGTGCGGTAGCGCGCGAAGCGCCGTCCGTCGATGTCTTCGACGCCGAGCGAGTCGAGCTGCGGGGCCGTCACGACCGCGGTCGTGTCTTCGAGCAGGAGGTCGACCTCCTCGGTCGCCTGGTCGATCGGGAGGCGCAGGGCGCGCGCCGGGGCGGGCAGCACGTACGCATAGCTCAGCTGTTTGCGCTCACGCGGCGGGATGGGGCCGTACACGGCGACCGAGTCACCGCGCCGCGCCACCGCCTGCGGCGACACGTCGCCCTGGCCCACTTGGAACTGAATGGCGGGGCCCGGAATGGCGCCCGCCCAACTCGGCCGCAGCGTATCGGCGGGCACCCGGGTTGCTGAGCCCGGGTTCTCGAGCTCCAGGAGCTCGAGCACGTCCCGGCTGCCGTCGCGCTTGAACTTCGTCACCGTGACGAGCCGGCGCAGCACGCGCACCGCCGGGCCGGCGGTGCTGGTGTCGTACACGTACAGGGGCCGCAGCCGGACCGCCCGGTCACGCCCGGGCGCGATTGGCTCGGAGAAGTAGGCGATCCCCGCATACCAGCTGCTCACCACGTACAGCGCGGTCGAGTCCGGCCGCGGGATCGTGAGGGTGTAGCGCCCGAGCGCGTCGGTGCGGGTCGAGTCGATCGGCCGACCGGTGCCACCCATGGATACTTGGTGCAGGACGACAGCGGTGTGCGCGAGCGGTCGGCCGAGCGGTCCGTGCATGACCCGGCCCGAGACGACCAACTGCGCTTGCGCCGTGAGAGCCGCGCCGCCGCTCGCCCCACCCCCGCCCCCGGCGAGCGTGAGCAGCGCCACGACGCTAGGGAGTGAACTTCCCGAAGTCTTCAGGATCCAGGTTCTGGAGATAGGTTTTCAGGTCGTCGGGGCCGAGCGGCGCGGGGCCCGTCTCAGCGCCCGGTTCCCCGGTCTCGACCGAGGTGAGCGCCAGCAGGCTTTCGCTCGTGAAGATCGGCGCCTTGAGGCGCAGCGCGACGGCGATCGAGTCTGAGGGTCGGGCGTCGATCTGGATGACGGCGTCGCCGCGGTAGATGTGCAGCTCGGCGTAATACGTGTTCTCCTTCACCTGTGTGATGATGACCTTGCGGAGGTCGGCGCCCAAGCCGAGGATCACCTGCTTCAAGAGGTCGTGGGTGAGTGGTCGCGCGAACTTGACGCCGGCGAGCTCCATGGCGATCGCGCTGGCCTCGGCCGGCCCGATCCATATGGGCAGCACCCGCTCGCCCTCATGTTCCTGCAGGATCACCACCGGCGTGTTGGTGGTCCGGTCGAGCCCCAGGTGGGCCACCCGAACCTGGATCACGTTCGCGCTCAGGTCCCCATCTCCCACGACGCCAGATACTTTTGCTGCTCGGGCGTGAGCGTGTCGATCGTGACTCCCATTGCCGCCAGCTTGAGGCGGGCGATCTCGGCGTCGAGCTCGCGCGGAATGCGGTGCACGTCCTTGCCGAGCTCCCGGGCATGTTGCACCACGTACTCGGCCGCCAGTGCCTGGTTCGCGAACGACATGTCCATGACGCTCGCCGGGTGCCCTTCGGCCGCGGCGAGATTGATGAGCCGGCCGTCGGCGAGCACGAAGACCCGCTTGCCGTCGAGCTGCCACTCGTCCACGAACTCGCGCGCCCGCGTCGGGCCCTGAGCCGCCTGCTTCAATCCGTCCAGGTCGATCTCCACGTTGAAGTGGCCCGAGTTGGCGAGCACCGCCCCGTCCTTCATCGCGCGCATGTGCTCCACCCGCAGCACGTGCGTGTTCCCCGTCAGGGTCACGAACACATCCCCTACGCGGGCCGCCTCAGCCATCGGCATAACCCGGTAGCCGTCCATCTGCGCCTCGAGGGCTTTGAGCGGATCGATCTCGGTCACGATCACGTTCGCTCCCGCCCCGCGCACGCGCAGCGCGAAGCCGCGCCCACACCACCCATACCCCGCCACGACCACCGTGCTCCCCGCGACCAACAGGTTCGTGGCGCGCAGGATGCCATCGAGCGTGGACTGGCCGGTGCCGTAGCGATTGTCGAACAGGTGCTTCGTGTCGGAATCGTTCACCGCGATGACCGGGAACTGCAGCACGCCGTCGCGCGCCATGGCCTTCAAGCGAATGACGCCGGTCGTCGTCTCCTCGGTCGAGCCCGCCACGCCCGTGACGAGCGCCTTGCGCGCAGATCCCGACAGGGTCTCCACCCACGCGCGCACCGGTGGCGCGAGATCGTCGAGCCGGTTGAGGGCGATCATGTGAAGCGCGCCCACCAGGTCGGCGCCGTCGTCCATGGTGATGTCGGGCCGGTGCGCGAGCGCCGCCTGGATATGCTCGTAGTAGGTCGCGTGGTCCTCGCCCTTGATGGCGAACACCTTGATCCCGTGGTCGCGCACGAGGTGGGCCGCGACGTCGTCCTGGGTCGAGAGTGGGTTCGACCCGCACAGCGCCACGTCCGCGCCGCCGGCCTGGAGGGTGACGGCCAAGTTCGCAGTCTCGGTCGTGACGTGCAGGCAGGCGGACAGGCGGCGCCCGGCGAGCGGGCGCTCCCGGACGAAGCGGTCCCGGATGAGGCGCAGCACCGGCATCGAGCGCTCTGCCCACTCGGTGCGGCGGCGTCCTTCGGCGGCGAGCTGCGGGTCTTTGATGTCGGAGGCAGTGCGCGGGGCCGTCGTCGTCATGCCGTCACCTTCTTCGTGGTGTAGTGCTTGGAGCGCTGCACGGCGAGCCGCAGGTCCTCGACCCGGTTCGTCTGCTCCCAGGTAAACAACTCGACTTCGCGGTCCACGTCCTTGTCCACGAAGCGGCGCCGCTCGGGCGCCCGACCGAAGTGGCCGTAGGCGGCGGTGGCGCGATAGATCGGGTTGCGCAGGTTCAGGGCCTGGATCAGCGCGAGCGGAGTCAGGTCGAACACCTCGCGCACCGCGTCCTCGATCGCCTCGTCCGGCACGACGCCCGTGCGGAACGTGTCGATCATCACCGAGACCGGCTGGGCCACCCCGATGGCGTAGGCCACCTGCGCCTCGCAGCGCCGCGCCAGCTTCGCGGCGACCACGTTTTTCGCCACCCAGCGCATCGCGTAGGCGGCGGAGCGGTCGACTTTCGACGGATCTTTGCCGCTGAAGGCCCCGCCCCCGTGGCGCGCCATGCCGCCGTAGGTGTCCACGATGATCTTCCGACCGGTGAGCCCGGCGTCCCCCTGGGGCCCGCCCACGACGAACCGGCCCGTGGGGTTCACGAGGATATCGGCGTCGCGGACCTCGAACCCCGCATCGGCGAGCACCGGCCGCGCGACGAGCGCGATCACTCCCTCGCGCAGCTCGCCCGCATCGATCTTGTCCGAGTGTTGGGTCGACACGACCAGCTTCGAGATGCCGACGGGCGCGGCCCCTTCGTACACGACGCTCACCTGCGTCTTGCCGTCGGGCCGGAGCCAGGGGAGGTCGCCCGCTTTGCGCACGGTGGCGAGCCGCTCCGCGAGCCGGTGGGCCAGCACGATCGGCAAGGGCATCAGCGCGCCGGTTTCGTCCGAGGCGTAGCCGAACATCATCCCCTGGTCCCCCGCCCCGCCCCGGTCCACGCCCAGCGCGATGTCGCCCGACTGGCGGTCGATCGTGGTGAGGATGGCGCAGGTCTGGGCGTCGAACCCGAAGCTCGCGTCCGTGTAGCCGATCGCGCTGATCGTGCCCCGCACGATGTCGGGGATGTGCACGTAGGTGGAGGTCGTGATTTCGCCGGCCACGACCGCCATCCCGGTTGTGACCAGGGTCTCGCAGGCGACGCGGGCCGCGGGGTCCTTGGCGATGATCGCATCCAGGACGGCGTCGGAGATCTGATCGGCAATCTTGTCGGGATGGCCTTCCGTCACCGACTCGGAGGTGAAGACGTGGCGCTGTGCAGGCATGTGTTTATCCGACGCGGAGTTAGACGTTCAAACTAGCGGTGCGCGCTGCGCCCGGCAACCGGGCGTCGGGGTCGAGCAGGCGCAGGTCCACCGCTTCGGCGAGCGCGAGCCGTAACAGGTCGAGCACGTCGTCCGCGGACCGGGCGGCGAGCGCCTGCTGCGCCGCGCTCTGGGCGCGCGCGGCGCTCACCTGGCGCACGGTCCACTTGACGCGCGCCAACGCCGGCGGCGCGACCGACAGGGTCTGGTACCCGAGTCCCAGTAGCAAGAACGCTGCCAGCGGCTCCGATGCCATCTCGCCGCACACGCTCGCCGGTTTCCCCGCTGCGCGCGCCGCATCGACCACGGTCTTCAGGAGCCGGAGCACGCTGGGATCGTGGGGGTTGAAGCGGTCGGCGAGCCGGGCGTTGCCGCGGTCCACCACCAGGGTGTACTGCGTCAGGTCGTTCGTGCCGACGCTTAGGAAGTCGCTCGCCGCGGCGATCCGGTCCGCCATGACGGCGGCGGCCGGGGTCTCGACCATCACGCCCACGGGCAACGACGTCGCCGCGGCGACGCCCGAGCGCGCCAAGTTCGCGGCTTCCTCCGCTACGAGCGCCCGGGTGCGGTCGATTTCATCGAGCCGCGTCACGAGCGGGATCATCAGCTGGATGTCGGCGTGTGCCGCTGCGCGCAGCGCCGCCCGGATTTGCGTGCGGAAGATCTCGGGCCGATCGAGGCACACGCGGATGGCGCGCCAGCCCAGCTGGGGATTCGCCTCCGTCTGGACGCGAAACGGGCCGGGGAGCTTGTCGCCGCCCAGATCGTAGGTACGGACCACCACGGGGTGACCCGGAAACGCTTCCCCCACCCGCCGGTAGTACTCCGCCTGCTCGTCCTCGTCGGGGAGCCTAGTGCGGCTCGTGATCAGGAACTCGGTGCGCAGCAGCCCGACGCCCTCGGCGCGGTGCTCCTGGGCGGCCCTGATCTCGTCGGGGAGGTCGACATTGCCGCGCAGCGTCACGCGCACGCCATCGGTCGTGATCGCGGGTTGCTCGAGGACCTGCTCGAGCTGGGTGGCGAGCTCGCGGTCCCACACTTCGCGCGACTGCGCCGCCGCGAGCTCTTGCGGCGTGGGACTCAGCAACACGGTGCCGCGCGTCCCGTCCAAGACCAGCGTCGTGCCGGGTTGGATGCGCTCCATGGCCCCCGTGACACCGAACACCGCCGGGATGCCGATCGAATGGGCCAGGATCGCGGCATGCGAGGTGCGCGTGCCCTCCTCGCTCACGAGCCCGGCCACCAGCTCGCGATCGAGCTGCACGGTGAGCCCAGGGCCGAGCTCTCGCGCCACCACCACCGAGGAGCGGCCGATCCCCTCCCACAGCTCGTCGGCGCCGCGGTGCATCAAGTGCTCGATCACGCGAGTCGTGACGCCCGAGAAGTCGGCCAGCCGGTCCTTGAGTCGCGGGTTGCCGGTCGCGGTCCAGAGGTCGCGCACCTCGAGCGCCTTGAACTCGAACGCCTTCTCGGCGGTGAGATGGTTCTCACGGATCAGGTGTGCGACGCCCGAGAGGAACTCCTTGTCTTCGAGCATCAGCAGCTGGGCGTCGAAGATGCGGGCTTCGTCGGCGCCGGCGCGATCCGCGGCCTTGGCCTTGAGGTCCTGGATATAGCGTTTGACGTCGCGCACGGCGGCCCGCAGGCGCCGCACCTCCTTTTCCACCTGGGAGCGGGGCACGACCCGGTGCGGGACCTCCGGCATCGTCCAGCGCACCACCACCGCCGGGCCGATCGCGATCCCGGGGGAGACGCCGATCCCCTTGAGCAGCCGATCGCTCATGCCCGCTCCTCGTCCTCTTCCTCGGCGTCGCGCAGCTCGGCTTGGCGCAGGTCTTCGGTCAGGTGCATCTCGTGGAACCCGTCAGCCACGAGGGCGAGCAGCGCGACCATCGCCTCTTCGGCATCCTCGCCATCGGTCTTGATGCTGAGGGACGACCCGCACTCAGCGGCCAGCATCATGACGCCCATGATGCTCTTGCCGTTCACGGCGAGCTCGTCCTTGCGGACCTCGACGGCGGACTTGTAGCGGTTCGCGAGCTTCACGAACTCCGCCGCCGGGCGCGCGTGCATGCCGAGCGGGTTCACGATCTTCGCCTCGCGCTCGATCACGGCCACAACCAGCCCGCGAGCGCCGCCACCGCGAGCAGCGCGAGACCGAACCGCAGCCCGGTAAGCCAGGCGCGCTGCCACCACAACAGGGCGAGTCCGCCCGCCCCTACCACCGTGAGCAGGACGCGCGACCAGCCGACGAACCCGCCGCTCAGGTGGTGGGCCACCAATGGCAGGGCGGCGCCCACGGCGAGCGCCATGGCCGGGCCCGAGCGCGCCGCGGCGCCCTGCACGAACGGCTGGCGCAGCGCCACGGCTACCCGCGCCCCGTGGGTCCATCCCGCCTTGAGCGCCCACCAGCGCAGCGCCACGTGGCCGACGTTGTAGACCACGAGGAAGCCCAGCGTGGCCGACAGCCCGAGTCCCAGCGCCACCCCAATCAGCGCGAGCGCCGACATGAGCGGCAACCACCCCGCCCACACCAGGCGATCGCCCAAGGATCCGAGCGGGCCGCACAGCGCGGTGCGCAGGCGCTCGATCTGGTCGGGGGGCACGCCCTCGTGCTCGGCGCGCGCCGCGGCGCCGACCGCCAGCCCGCACAGATACGGGTGCGCGTTGAAGAAGTGTGTCCCCCGGCCCAGCGCGGCCCGGTAGGCGGTGTCGTCGTCCCCCGCTTTCAAGTCGCGCAGCAGCGCCTCCTCGGCCACGCCCATGCCCACGCCCTGCATCCGCTCGTAGTTCCACGAGCCCTGCACCGTGAACAAGCGGAGCAGGGTTACGCCCAACGCGGGCCGGGCGCGCGGTGGCGCGCTCACCGCAGCCATGCCACCGCCGCACCGCCGAGCACGCCGGCGGCAAACCAGCGCAGTTGGGCGCCGCGCCCCACCAGCCGCAGCGTTCCCGCCGTCCCCGCCGCGAGCGCCGCCCCGACCGCGGCCACGTTGAGGAGCACCACGCCCCGCACGGTGATCGCGCCCGGGAGATAGGCCCGCACGAGGTACGCGAGGGCGAGCCCCAGTGCGGTCACGAGCGCGGCGCGGACCGCGTCGCGCAGGATCGCCGCCGCGTGCAGCCGCACGAGGACGCGCGCATCGCCCGCGTCCAGGGCGGAGCTGGCGCGGCGCACCGCGCGCGTGGTCAGGGCGCGGACCACGTGCATGCTCATCCCGCCTGCCATCCCCGTGATCAGCCCGACCACGGCGCCGAGTCCGAGCCCGAGCGTCCCCGCGGCGGCGTGCGCCACGCTCACCGCCGCGACCGTCGCGGGGCCGTATTCTGGGTACCGGCTCGCGCCCTGGGGTAGCACGTCGTACTGGAACAACTCGAACAGCACCCCCAGCTCCAATCCAGTCCACACGTCCCCCAGCATCGCGCCCGCGATCGACCCGGCCACGAGTGGCCGCGCGATCATCATCTGCGGCACGCTCACCAAGTCGAGCCCGACGAGCGTCCCCCACCCGAGCAACAGCAGCTGCAGCTCGAGACTCACGTGAAGTCCTTTAACGGAACGGCCCGCGCGGTCGGCACGTCCTGCGCGGTCACCTCGATCCCGCGGGCCGCCAGCGCCTTGAGCTGTGCCGCTTCGGCGTCGCTCAGATACACATAGCGGAGCCGGGCCGAGCGCCCCGGGCGGTAGTGCAGGCCGCCGAGGTTGATCCGCGCCACGCGGTGACTGTTGCCGGAGAGCGCCGCCAGGGTGTCGATGTCCCCCGCCACGAGCAGCCCGACGCGCGGATCGCGCTCCCACGCGGAGAGCTGGGCCACGGCCTCGGCCGTCGACGCGAACACCAGCTCGATCTCGGGCGGCACGCCCATCCGGTAGAGCTCCTGCTCCGAGTCACTCGCGCGCACCGCGTCGTCCAGCAGCACGATGAATCCCACGTTGAGGGGCTTTCCCCAGCCCACGACCACCTGGCCGTGGATCAATCGATCGTCGATCCGATACAGCGCGATGCTCATGCCGCCGGCGTGCGGATCGCCCGGCTGCCCGCCTCAGCCGCCCGCCGGGCCGCATCGGCGGGTGCGAGATCGCGATGGAACACGAAGTCGAGCAGCATCGCCAGATTCACCCCCGTGACGACGGCCACGCCGGCGTTGCCCCGCGCCAGCCGTACCGAGCTCGTGAGACACGAGCCGCCCGGGAGATCGACGAACAGCACGGCCGGCTGGCCGCTGATCGCGCGGGTGAGCCGCTCGGCGAGCGCGCCGGTATCGCAGCCGTCGTTCGACACCCCGACGAGCGCATCTTCCACACCGGTTATCGCGGTCACCGCGGCGAGCAGTGCCTCGGCCACGGCGGCATGCGACACGATCACACCTCGCAAGGGCTCACTCATTGTCTTCCTCAAGGTACTCCTGCAATTCGCGGCGGTGGGCGAGCCGCTTGAGCAGCCGCTCATTGAACGTCCGGGCCGAGTCCACGCCGCTGAAGCGGAGGAGATGATTCATGGCCACGACCTCGCAGATGACGGTCAGGTTCTTGCCCGGATTCAACGGCACCGTTACGAGCGGCAGGGTCACATCGAGCACCTGAGTCGTCTGGCCGTCCAAGCCGGTGCGGTCATACGCGCGCCCGGCGTCCCAGGCGTCCAGCTGAACGACGACCTCGATCCGCTTCTGCTGGCGCACGGCCCGCACGCCGAACAGGGCCCGGATGTCGATCAGGCCGACGCCACGAATCTCCATGTAGTGCTGAGCCAGCTCGTGGCCCCGGCCGATCAGCACGTCGTTGCCGCGGCGCGTGATGTGGACGACGTCGTCGGCGACCAGGCGGTGGCCGCGCTCGACCAAATCGAGCACGCATTCGCTCTTGCCGATCCCCGAGGCCCCGAAGAACAGGAGCCCCACCCCGAACACGTCGGCGAGCGAGGCATGGACGGTCGTATTCGGCGCGAACGCGTCGTCCAGGAACGGCTTCAAGCGGCGGTAGAACTCGGCCGTCTTGAGCCGGGTACGGATGACCGCCACCCCCTTGGCGCGCGCCAACTCAACCAGCTCGGCGGGTGGCTCCTGGCCCTTGGAGATCACGACGCATGGCAGAGCGAATTGGAACAACGTTTCGAGCGTCTGGCGGCGGGTCTCCGCCGAGAGTGAGGCGAGGTAGCTCACCTCCGTCTCGCCCAGGATGTGAATGCGGTTCGCGGCGAAGCGCTTGGTGTAGCCAGCGAGCACGAGGCCCGGGCTCGACGCCTCGGCCGTCGGGATCTCGCGGTCGAGTCCGACGTCGCCCGTGAGCGCTTCGAGCTGCAGGGGATCGCCTTTGCGCTCGAGCAGGTCTCGCACCTTGGGCGGTTTCACGCGAGCTCGCGCGTGGTACGGCGGCCCGTGCCCTTGCGGCGCCGCCGGGGCGACTTGTCGAGCTGGCGGCGCACCTTCGCCACGGCCAAGTCGAGCGCGCTGGCGTGATCGGCGCCCTGGGCGCGGCCGACGTGTATCTCGCCGTGCGGCACGTGCAACTGGATCTCCACCGTCGGGCCGTGGTCTCCGATGAACAGCACTCTCCCGTGGTGCGGCCGCGGCGCGAGCCGCGCCAGCCGCTCGACCATGGTCTGCGCCCGCTCGCGCAGCGCTTCGGGAACGTCGCAGTGGCGTGCCGTGATGGTGACCTGCATGGTCAGCCTCCCTGGGCGATGACCCGCTCGAGGTGCGCTGTGGTCGCCCGGGCCGCCCGCTCCCAGGACAGCTGCTCCGCGAACGCGCGGCCACCGCGACCGAGCCGCGTCACGAGCGCCGGATCGGCGGCGAGGGCGAGCATCCGCTGCGCCAGCGCGTGTGCGTCCCCGTGGGGCACGAGGAACCCGGTCTCCCCGTCGCGGACCGACTCCCGGAGACCGGGGCTGTCCGAGGCGAGGGCGGGCGTAGCGCACCCCGCCGCCTCCATGTTCGAGATCCCCCACCCCTCTTTCGGGCTCGGGAACACCACCGCCCACGCCTGCCGCAGCCGCCGCCGCTTCTCGGCCTCGGCCACGAAGCCGAGGAAGCGGACGCCGCCCGCGACCCCGAGCGAGTGTGCCAGTCGTTCCAGGCGGGCGCGGTCGTCACCCTGCCCCGCCACCTCGAGGATGACGTCGGGGCGGATCGCGCGAACCTCGGCCAGCGCGCGGAGGGCCGTCTCCACTCCTTTATAACGCTTCAGGCGCCCCACGTACAAGAACGTCGGCACCGGCGCCCGCGCCACCGTTGGATCGGGGGCATACCACGCGGCATCGACGCCGGGATAGATGACCTCGATGCGCTCGCGGGGCACACCCCGCCCCACCAGGTCGTCACGCGTGCTGGCGGAAATCGCCTGGAACCACGCTCGGCGGTACGCCCACGGGATCGGTCGTTCTGCGGCCCAGACGACCGTGGCGATCGGCCAGCTCGCTTCCCGAAACGCCGTCGCGCCGAACAGGTGCGGCACGAGCGCACAGAACGGCAGCGGGGTGAGCCCGGGCAGAAACAGCGGCAGTTTGTTGATGTCCTCGACGAGGACGTCGTAGCGGCGCCGGGCGAGCTGGCGGCGCACGGCGGCGCGGGCGCGCAGGGCGTAGCTGTGCCGACCGCCGACGCGCTGCACGTGGAGGCCGTCGAGCTCGGCGGCGGGCGCGGCGCCTGGCCAGCCGCTCGCCACCAGGTCGATCGTGTGCCCCGCGCGCGCGAGCCGGCCGAAGATCTCGTGCAGGTGGATTTCCGCGCCCCCGGCGTGGGGGTTCTCCCGGTCGTTCCAGTTGGCGAGCAGGATCCTCACAAGGCGCCGGATTCCCGGGCCACCGCGTCCAGCACGCCGTTCACGAACGCGGGGGCCTTCGCCCCCGCGAACCAATGTGCCAGCTTCACCGCCTCGTCAATCACGACGCGCGGCGGCGTTTCCCCCTCCTCGAGCTCGGCGAGGGCGAGCCGCAGAATGTTTCGCTCCACGACGCCCACGCGCTCGAGCCGCCAGTGCTCGGCGGCAGCGGCGACGCGGGCGTCGAATTCGGGGAGGCCGGCGATGGCTTTCGCCGCCAAGTCGGCGCCGCGGTCGAAGCCCGCGGCCGGCGCGCCGTAGCTCGTCGCCAGCCGCCCCACCACCGTCTCGATCGAGGGGCGGCCCGACAGGTCCCAGGCGTAGAGCAGTTGGAGCGCGCGCGCCCGGGCCTTAGTCTCGGGGCGCTGCACGGGTGAGCTGGGCCAGGACGTCGGCCGTGGTGAGGGCGGCGGCGGCCGCTTCGTACCCCTTGTTGCCGCTCGCCCCGCCGGCCCGTGCGATGGCCTGCTCGAGGGTCTCGGTGGTGAGGACGCCGAAGCCGATCGGCAGCTGGTGGGCGAGGGCGACGTTGCCGAGCCCACGCGCCGCCTCGCCAGCGACGTAGTCGAAGTGCGGCGTCTCGCCGCGGATCACGCAGCCGAGCGCAACCAGGGCGGCGTAGCGTCCGCTCGCCGCCGCCGTCTCGGCCGCGACCGGCAGCTCGAACGCTCCCGGCACCCAGATCACGTCCACCCGCGTCTCGGCCACACCCGTCTCGCGCAGGCACTGGCGCGCCCCCTCGAGCAGTCGAGTGGTGACGATCTCGTTGTAGCGGCTGACGAGGACGGCCACGCGACCTTCCCGTGGCGCGCGGCGCGAACCTTGGAGCTCGACCACGGTCAGTGGGTCAGGAGGTGACCGAGCTTGTCCCGCTTGACGTCGAGATAGGAGCGGTTCTCGTCGGACGGCGTCATGACGATGGGGACGCGCTCGACGATCTCGAGGCCGTAGCCCTCGAGGCCCACGAGCTTCATCGGGTTGTTGGTGAGCACGCGGATTGAGGAGAGCCCCAAGTCGAGCAGGATCTGCGCTCCGATGCCGTAGTTGCGCAGGTCGGGTTTGAAGCCGAGCTCGCGATTCGCCTCGACCGTGTCGTGGCCGGCGTCCTGGAGCTCGTACGCCTTGAGCTTGTTCAAGAGGCCGATCCCGCGGCCTTCCTGATCGAGGTAGACCACCACGCCGCGGCCGGCGGTCGCGATCATGCGCATCGCCGAGTGGAGCTGCCAGCCGCAGTCGCAGCGTCCCGAGCCGAACACGTCGCCGGTCATGCACTTGGAGTGCATCCGCACCAGCACGTCGCCCTGGTGGCGCACGTCGCCGTACACCAGGGCCACGTGCTCGGCCGCGTCGACGTCGTTCCGATAGCCCAGGATCCGGAACTCCCCATACGGCGTGGGCAAGCGGGCCTCGGCCACGCGGTGCACCAGCCGCTCGTGCGCCAGTCGATAGGCCACGAGCTCCGCGACCGTGATGAACGTGAGCCCGTGGCGCGTAGCGAACTGCTCCAGGTCCGCTCGCCGCGCCATCGAGCCGTCGGCGTTGAGGATTTCGCAGATCACGCCGGCGGGGTAGAGCCCAGCGAGGCGTGCCAAGTCGAGGCTCGCTTCCGTCTGGCCGACCCGCTGCAGCACGCCGCCGGGCCGGGCCCGCAGCGGGAACACGTGCCCCGGACGCCGCAGGTCCGCCGGCACGCTCGCCGGGTCGATGGCGACGCGGATCGTCCGGGCGCGGTCGGCGGCGGAAATTCCGGTCGTGACGCCGAAGCGGGCAGCCGCGTCGATCGATACGGTGAACGCCGTCTCGTGCGCCTCGGTGTTGTGCTCGGCCATCTGGGTCAGGCCCAGGGCCTGGCAGCGCTCGGGCATGAGCGGGAGGCAGATGAGTCCGCGCCCGTGCGTCGCCATGAAGTTGACCATCTCGGGGGTGACCTTCTCGGCGGCGCCGACCAGGTCCCCCTCGTTCTCGCGGCTTACGTCGTCGGCCACAATCACCAGCTTGCCGGCCCGGATGTCCGCGATCGCCTGCTCTATGTTGGCGTACGGCATAGTTGCCTCACGTACTTCCCGAATACGTCGCCCTCGACGTGAACGCGGTCGCCGACCTGCAGGGTGCCGAGGGTCGTGTGCCCACGCGTGAACGGGATCAACGAGATCTGCACCGTGTCCGGTCCGGGGACGGCGTTGACGGTGAGACTCACGCCGTCCACCGTAATCGCCCCGTGCGGGATCGCGACCTCGCGCACCGCGGACGGCACCCGCAGGTCATACACCCACGCATCGGCCTGTTGCTCAGCCCGCGCCACCACCGCCACGCCGTCCACGTGGCCCTGCACGAGGTGGCCACCCAGCCGATCGGTGGCGCGCAGCGCGCGCTCCAGGTTCACGCGCCGTCCGACCCGGTACTCCCCGAACAGCGTCCGGCCCTCGGTCGTCTCGACCACGTGGGCCTGGAACCCGCCTTTCACGACCCGCTCGACCGTGAGGCACGCGCCGTTGACGGCGATGCTCTCCCCCGGCTTGAGCCCCTTGTACGGCGCCCGGATCGTCAGGGTGAGGCCCGCCGCCCGGGTCCCGTTCCCCGGACTCCGCGCCGCGCGGGCGACTCGCCCCACGGCGCTCACGATCCCGGTAAACATATCCGCTGGTCCAATACCAGTAATGTATCCGGGCCCAGGGCACGGCGCTCCACGGGCACCCAGCGTGGCGCGGCCGCGAGGGGCGCCGCCGCCACTCCGGGAAAGGCCGGAACGGCGGCCTCGCCGAGCCAGACGGGCGCCTGGACCCAGTACAGGCGGTCCACCAGGCCGTCGGCGAACAGCCGGGCGCCGAGCGCGCCGCCCCCTTCGCACAGTACCGACTCGATCCCCGCCTCGCGCAGCATCCGGAGGCCGTCGGGGAGTGAGCTGGGGCGGAACACGCGCACGCCGCTCCGCTCGAGCAGCGCCACGCTCGCGGTTGGCGCGTCGGGGGACGCCATGACCCAAGTCGGGACGTCGGGGGCGGTGCGCACCAGGTCCGCGGTCTGGTTGAGCATGGCGCGACGATCGAATACCACGCGCACCGGCGGCTTGCGCGGCGTCACCGCGCCGCGCACCGTGAGCTGCGGGTTGTCCCGCAGCGCGGTCGTGCCTCCGACCGCAATGGCGTCGAACCCGGCGCGCAGCCACTGCACGTACTCGCGGGCCGCTTCCCCCGACACCCAGCGCGAGCTGCCCGCCGCGTCGGCGATGCGGCCGTCGATCGAGGTCGCGAGCTTGAGCGCGACGAACGGGCGCTCCGTTTGCTGGCGCGCGAACAGGAACGGGGCGTTGAGGGCGGCTCCCGCCTCGGCGAGCAAGCCGATCGAGACGGTCACGCCGCGGCCGCGGAGCACGCCCGCGCCACCCTGCGCGTCGGGGTCGGGGTCGCGGATCGCCGCCACGACGCGCGCGATGCCCGCGCGCGCGATCGCGTCGGTGCAGGGTGGTGTCTTGCCGTGGTGGGCGCATGGCTCGAGGTTCACGACCAGGGTCGCGCCCCGGGCCCGCTTCCCCGCCGCCTCGAGGGCCACCACCTCGGCATGTGGGCCGCCGTATTCCGCGTGGTAGCCTTCCCCCACCACCCGGTCCCCCGCGAGCACGACGGCCCCGACGAGCGGATTCGGCGCCACGCGCCCCCAACCCCGGCGCGCGAGGTCGAGGGCGCGTTCCATCGCCGCCCGTTCGGGCGACGGTTCAGAAACCGAACCGGACGCCGATGCCTCCACAGACGTGCCCCGCCTTGGGATCGAACCCCGAAAAGTTGGTCGTGAGCCGCTGGTCCTTGCCGGTCTGCTTGCCGACCTCGCCCACACGCTCGAACAGGGCGACGCTCAGGCCCGCATTGAGAAAACAATACCTCGCGGGTATTGCTCAGGTCGAGGGTAACGGTCCGGGTGCTGGTCGCCGTGGCCGGGTTGTCATGGAAGCGAACGTCACCGCTCCGCGAATCTCACGCCCCGCGTCCCGGAGCGCACTTCACCGATCAGCCACGCCGCGACGCCGGCGCGCTGCGCGGCGGCAATCGTGGCTTCCAGGTCGTCGCGCCCCGCGACCGCGATCATCCCGATTCCCAGATTGAACACGCGCCGCATCTCGCCGAGCGACACGCCGCCGGCGCGCATCAGCACGCGGAATACTCGGGGCCAGGGCCACGCGCGGGTTTCGACGACGGCCTCGCACCCTTCCGCCAGCGCCCGCACCAGATTCCCGGCGATGCCGCCGCCCGTGATGTGGGCCAAGGCGTGGAGGCGGGCGAGCATGGGGGTGAGCGCCGCCGCGTAGCTCGTGTGGACGTCGAGCAACACTTGGGCCACGGTGCGGCCGGTGTCGGGGAACTCGTCGTGCACGTCGAGCCCCAGCGTGTCGAACACGACCCGGCGGGCGAGCGTGTAGCCGTTGGTGTGCAGTCCGTTCGACGCGTAACCGATCAACACGTCACCCGGGCGCACGCGGTCGCCGTGCAACGCGGCACGCTCCTCCACCACGCCGACGATCGTTCCCGCGAGGTCATAGTGGCCCGGTTGATACAGATCGGGAAGCTGAGCGGTCTCACCGCCCGCGAGCGTCATGTCATGGGCGCGGCAACCGCGTGCCACGCCGGTCACGATCGCGGCCGCGATGTCGGGGTCAAGCTGCCCGGTGGCGAGGTAATCCAGGAACGCGAGCGGCGTGGCGCCGTGCACGAGGATGTCGTTCACGCAGTGATTCACGAGATCCTCGCCCACCGTGTCGTGGATCCCGGCGCGCAGTGCGACCAGGACCTTCGTCCCCACGCCGTCGGTCGAGAGGACGAGCACCGGGCGCTCG
>WNFA01000053.1_pt1 | contig 87629 bp, 61 predicted proteins | sample 5400481 | NCBI WGS metagenome assembly WNFA01 (sample SAMN13153340, study PRJNA577476) | soil metagenome | isolation source: 120 cm saprolite under Douglas fir tree site 2 hole 1 replicate 2 | place: USA:California | collected 2015-04-18 | reverse complement strand
ACGCCCACCCGCGTGTGGGCGCTCGATTCGCAGCTTCGCCCGCTGGCCGTGATTCCCGCCAACGAAATTTCCATGGCCACCGCGTTTCCGTCGCAGAGCGATTGGATTCTGCGCATGCGCTGGCAGGAAAATTCCGCGGAATTTATTTTTGACGGCCTTTTTGCCGAACGCCGCGCGCGCCTGGCCGAAGCCGGTTTGCGCCACCTGGTTCAGCAGAAGGAACATTCTCCAGTTGCGCGCTCCCGCGCCAAGGCGGCCGGCGCCTGATGCTTTTCTGGACAATAAAAATTAATTCTGATTTTCCGTTTGTGTCGCGAAATGTGGCACAATTTATGTATGGCACGCGGCTGGGAATCAAAAGACGTTGAATCCCAGGTAGCCAGCAGGGAGAACATGGCGGCACCAGGCAAAGCCAGGAAAGCTCAGGACCAATTGGAAAAAGACCGCGAACGCGCGAACATCGAACTGTCGCGCATACATATCATCAACGATCTGGAGACCGCAACGCACCCGAATCACAGAAAGCAGCTGGAAGCAGCGCTCGCCCACCTCGATCACAAGCTGGCGGAACTAAAGTAGAAAATTTCGGATTTTTTGAAAAAAATTTTTGTGGAATCAGCTGGAATGTTTTGTGATGTTTTTCTATTCGCTGAAAACTTTTCGAGAAAATCTATTTCAAGAATTATTTTTTCTTCACTCGGTAAAAACCACTCCCACCGCGCTGTGCCCTTTTTCCTCGCTGGTTTCGATGCGCACCACGTAGCCGCGCATCTTCATCGCTTTCGGTCCGTCCACGCCCGGAGTCTCCATGGTGATTTGCAATTCCGATTGCAGCCGCGGGCAATGCTGCATGGAAATCAGCGCGCCCTGCAGCGCTAAATCGCGCACCACGGTTTCTTCCTCGAATGCGTGGCCGCCTTCGGTGAAGCCGCTGACTTTCGCGCGGAACTGCGCTTCGCGGCGCAGCGCCGTGCGCGTTACCGGCATGTGCGTTTCCAGCGTTCCGTCGGCGGAGCCAAGTTTGATGACCATGCCTTCGCTGGCGGCAAATACTGAATCGAATTCTTCGCGCGCCTGACGCAGCAACCCGTCCACCATACGATCGGTAGCATCCGGATCGTGATGGAATAGAACCAGAGTTTTTGCGCCGGCTTCGCGCGCAACCTTCACGCCTTCGCGCCAGGAAGAATGGCCCCAGCCTTGGCGCGTGCTGGCCAACTGCTCCGGAGTATATTGCGCATCGTTGATGAAAATGTCCGCGCCGGCAGCGAGCTCACGCAATTCGTGATCGAGTTGCGGATCGCCGGGTTCGTTGTCCGTGGCGTATACCACGGTGCCGCCGGGAGTTTCGATGCGATAGCCCAGGCAGCCTTGTGGGTGATTGATGTAACGAGCGGTAATTTTGTTTTCACCGATGGTGAAGGAGTCACCGCCGCTGACTTCCATGAATTTCTTTTTGGCGGTCATGGCGGACATGTTCACGGGAAAATACGGAGTGGCCATCTGCGTTTCAAATACCTGTTTCAGGCTGTCGCGGCCGAGATGTTTGGAACGAAAGCTGTAAAAATGAAATGCATTGTTCTCCGAATACAGCGGTGCGAAGAATGGCACGCCCTGAATGTGGTCCCAGTGGTAATGCGTGACAAGGATATGCGTCTCGGGATTGCGCACGCCGGAAGCAATCACTCCTGCGGCGGGAGCTGTCCAGCGGCTGCCGAGAACGCGGAGACCAGTGCCGCAATCGAGAATGAATTGTGTGCCGTCCGGCGCAGTGAGCTCAAGACAGGGCGTGTTTCCGCCATAGCGCCACGTCGCGGGATCCACCGTTGGCGTGGAACCGCGAACTCCCCAGAAGCTCAGTTTTGTCACCGGGCCGCTCATTGTTTATTCAAGGTACCTAAGACAGCGCACACAAATTGGAACGTGGCTTTTATCTCTGTGCGATGCGAGTTGCCACACACGCGCCGTTGCGCGAGTGTACTTTGATACTGTCAGCGGCAAGAGAGAGCGTCAAATGATTCGCCGGAGCGAGGTGTCAAAGTGCGTAATAAGGGCTGCCGAATGGTAACCGGCAAAAAGGCAGAAGAGCGGGAATGGCGAGTACAATAGCGGTTTATAGTGGAAAAGATGCGCAACGATATGCGTAACGAATCACATACTCATTCGCACGAACGTGGCGGAGGAGATATGCATTCGCACGGGCATGATCATGGTGGGCACACGGGGCGCGCACATCCGCCGATGCAGCCCGCGGTGCTGGCATGGGCGATGGCCGCGACACTTGGATTGGTGATCGCGGAAATTTTTGGCGGTTGGCTGGGACACAGCGTGGCGCTGTTGAATGATGCGGCGCATAATCTTTCCGACGTTCCGGCGCTGGGAATATCGTGGCTGGCAATGCGCTGGGCGCAGCGTCCGGCGGATAGCGAAAAAACTTACGGATACCGCCGCGCAGGAGTGCTGGCTGCATTTACCAACGCAGTGCTGCTGGTGATTTTGGCGCTATGGCTGGGATGGGAATCGATTGCACGGTTGCGCGCTCCAGTGGATGTGATCGAATCGTGGATGATCTGGACATCGGTGGCGGCGCTGGCGGTGAACGGCGGAATTACTTTGGCGCTGGTGCGCGGGCGGAACGACCTGAATTTGCGCAGCATTTTGGTACACAACTTCGGCGATGCGCTCTCGAACGTGGCGATTATTATCGGCGCGATTGTGATTGGCATGACCGGATGGCGCTGGCTCGATCCGGTGCTGGGCCTGGCGATAGGATTATTGGTGTTATGGTCAAGCATAGGGATTCTGCGTGATTCGGCGCACATTCTTCTGGAAGGGCGCCCGAAGGAAATGGGTATCGAGGAAGTGGCGCGTGCGATCCTCAAAGTCGAAGGCGTGATGGAAGTGCATGATGTACATGTCTGGTCGCTGGGCGGCGGAGAGATTGCGATGTCTTGCCACGCGCGGGTGCCCGATATGCATCTGGATAAATGCGAAAGTCTTTTGTCAGGGATCAAGGCAATGCTGGCCGAAGAATTTTCGATTGGGCATGTGACGGTGCAACTGGAACGTGCGGGGCTGCCGGCGCAGTCCGGCTATGTAATGCCGGAACCGGCGAAGCGGTGAAACTTTCAGTTTCCGAGGTGGCGAGTGGAATCAAATTCAAGACCCGCCTTCGCACGAAAGCCACTAGGCGCAACCGAGAGATTCCAAGTGTAAAGGTTGAGTTGCGGAGTTTAGGCAAATTGAGCATGAAGTTGACCCTAAACCCGCGCCCTTTGTTAAACCAAATTTGGGTGCGCCACCCAAGGCCGCTCGGGTCGTTTCATCTGTCGGCCATCCGTCCTGGCGCGCTATTCGGACTCTGAAGATTACAGGTGAAACAGGCGCTTCCGGAGAACACGAGGACGCGCCTTGTTAGAGGAATCCGAGTTGGTCGGGATACTTGGCTTGCAACGAGCTCACCAGAACCTCAAACCCCGGAAGCTCGCGTAGATTCTTGAGGTAAGGGTCCTTGAGAAAGAAGGGCCAGCACGCGAATCCGCTGCTAACACTTCTCTCCAGCCATTCGAACGCAGCTTCACGTCGCCCCAGCAAGGCAAGAATGCATGCGAACTGGTAGTAGCTGTGGTGCGCATGCCCAAAGGATTTTGGGCTCGTGCTGGCCCTGGTCAAACAGTCGAGCGCCTTTCCTTCTTTGCCCGTCAACGCGTAAAAGACGCCCTGTAAACTGACAATGAGTGGTTCTTCGGGCAAAGTTGGACGGCCTCATCCAGCAGGGTTTTTGCCTCTTTCAAATCTCCGGTCATCATGGCCGGTTGAGGAGCAAAGTAGAGTGGATACTTGTTGCTTGGATTCTCGGCCCGCCACGCTTGAATCTCCTCCCGCGCCAAGTCATATTCCTGGTTCCAAACGTACACTTGCACGATGCTGTGGCTAATGGCTTTTCTGTGATGAAAGGGCCGGCCTCTCTCATACATTTCACGAGCGTGGTCGAGCAGCCCGATGTGTGCCAGGATGGTGCCCAGACGGTTGTAGGCTTGAGGCTGATTGTTCTGTAGAGCAAGGGCTCGCTTGAGTTCCGCAATCGCTTCCAGGTGTTGGAAGTTCTTCGACGGCCCCCACAAGAGAAAAGCGCTGGCGACGTGCGCTTCGCGCAAATCCGGATCCAGTTCAAGCGAGCGCCGGCAATGAAACTCGGCCTTCTCCAACCACTCGCTCGCTGGATCAAGTTCGAAGTGGCGAGTTGCGCACACTAAGGAAAGGGCGGCATGAGCCAGGGAAAAACCGGGATCTCGAGTGACCGCATTGCTCAAGTGCTGAGCGGCTTCATCGAGCAGCGTTGGATCGCCGGACGAACTGACCCGGTAGCCCCGTACGAATTCCGCATACGCCATAGGGTCCTTGCTATATCGTGCGCGGCGTTGCACGGCCCCTGGGCCCAACGGCCGGTTCAAGGCAACGGCGATTTGCTTCGCAATCTCGTCCGCAATGTCGGACAGGCGGTCCACATCGAGATCACGTTTCCTGGTGAAGCAAGCGCTCTGCATGTGGATGTCAAACATTTCCATCGAGAGGCGCCATATGCCCTTTGATATCTGAATGGCGCCGTGGACGACAAAACGGACACCAAGGCGGGAAGCGATCTCCGAAGGTGCTGCCTCGATCGGCACATTCATCACCGCGGAAACTGGGAGAACGTCCACGCCCGGCAGATTGCCCAAGCGCGTGATCAGTGCGTCCGCGAATCCCAAGCATATGCCATGGTCATCGGCAGCCTTCCCGAGAAGAATCAGGGGCAAGACGGCCAACGACGAGCGCTCGTTCCACCTGCCGATCTTGTCTGGGCCGACCGCAAAATCGGATGGCGGATAACGCGCATCAATCACACGCACCGGTCCGATGAATCGGTACCCTTTGCCTACCACGGTCTCTAGAAAGCGCGACTTAGCGAAGTTGTCACCGAGAGCCGTACGGATCTTTCTCACGATATTGTTGATGTTCGGCTGGGAATCGATAAACAGATCCGAGCGCCACAATTTCGTGACGATTTCCCCGCGCGAAACCAGTTGTTCCCGCCGGCCCACCAGAAAAATCAGCAGCTCCATGGGCTTCTTTTCTAGCTTCACTCGCCGTCCCTGGCGGCGAAGCTCGTAGCGCCCAAGGTCGAGTTCGATGTCGTTTACTGCCGGGCGCGTACGTCGCATAAAGTCTCTCGAAGGACATTATCCCCTAGGAATCAGTAATTTGCGACGATATAGAAAAGATATGCAAGCTGCATTCGCTCTTCATTGTACTGAACTTCTGCGCAAGAGATCATCCACCGTTCGATACCGAGCAATGGAGGCTCAATCATGAAGCGTTACTTGTTCCTCGCACTGGCAGTGGCTGGATTGTTCGCTGGGGCGGGTCTGCTTTTCGCCAGCGTCACGCACGATCGTTCTCACGAAAAAAACGCGTTTACCCCGGACACCATTCCGTGGGGGCCGGCGCCGCCGGTAGTCCGTCCGGGCGCGCAGTTCGCCGTGCTTGAGGGTGACCCAACCGCGTCTAGCGGCGATTTCACCATTCGCTTGAAGATGCCTGACGGGTTCCGCATCGCGCCTCATTGGCACCCAAACAGGGAAAACGTCACCGTCATCTCCGGAACGTTCAAACTGGGGATGGGGGACGAATTTGAGAGCGACAAAATGAAGGCGTTCACTGCCGGGAGCTTTGCCTTTCTCGATCCCGACATGCACCACTTCGCCATGGCTTGCGGAGAAACCGTCGTGCAGGTCCACGGGCAATCTCCTCTGCAGTTCAACTACGTCAATCCTGACGATGACCCAAGCAGAAAAAGGTAGCCCGACTCTCGCGCGCAGGGTGGGCGAGCAGGCGATTTGGTCCACGGTTCACCATCGCTCGCGCAAATATTTTGGCTGGATGCGAGTGCCCAGGAAGCGGTCAGCGCTTCTTGGGTTTCAAACAATTGCGATCTCAACGGAGAATAAGAATGGCTGCCAACATCGATTCTGTGGCCGGCGGGCGGAAGAAACACCAGTTTCTTGTGCTGCGCCAGCGATTGATTGCTGCTGCCGTACTCTCATGCGTATTGTTTGCGCCGAGTCGATCTTATTCGGGGCATAAGCCAAACCAGGACGATTGCGTCGTGCTGGAGTTGTCGGCCCTGGGTAACCCGGGTGACACGATCGCGCGGGCGCGCGAGCAGGTTATAGATATCTTGCAAAATGGAAATGCGTGCTCCGCATGGTTCCAGGAAGCTGATCCTGACGCCACCGAAGTATTCCGGTCGCTGCACTTCGAGATGGAGGCGAAAGGACCTTCGTATGTTTACGGCATAAGAGATAGTGAGCGTGGGCAGCTCTTCAAACACCCATGGGCGGCCAGGTCGATTGAGAATGCGGGCCTAAACTCCACCATCCTATTGAATGCCAACGGACCGTTCTTCAATCGTACTTCGCGTATCATGCAACTGGACCGAGGGGGAACATTCGCGTGGCCCGGTGGTAACCTCTTGCTGACGATCTCCAGTTACAACGGGAACACTCCGGAGGCGCAAATTACGATATTGCTTCACGAACTGGGACACATCAATCGGGCGTCTTCCTGAGGACGACGATTCCTGGGATGGCCGGTCTCTCCGAAACACTTCCGAAGTGTCGCGGCATTGCAAGAGCGAGACTCGCGCGGCCGCACATAAGGGGCCCATAGGCAGCATCAGAGCCCACAATTCCGGCGGTTAAGCCGACAACGAAAGCCGCCAAAAAGCGCACGACAACTTCTTTGACAAAGCTTCGGTAAGGCGCTACAAAACCGAAATGAGCGCGAGATCAGGAAGAAGCTTTTTGCTCGGTGCGCAGGAGGGACGATTCGTGGCCGCGTGCGGAAACTTGTTCAATCGACTCGATGGCTCCTTCGCGCACTAGGAGCGCATGATCGAAATTGTTGACGGTGGGACAAATGTGGCGCGGCAGGAGATAGAGGGCTTCGCCGACTTGCGGCGCCTCGGCTCCCTCTTGCACGGCTAGAGGTAAATGTTCTTCGCTGGGCGCGCGTGGCGCGAGTTCGGGATGGCCAATTACAAGACAAGTTGGAACACCGGCGTCGGCAGAGACAGCTTTGTGACCAGCATCGCAAGTGACAATGCCAAGGCTAGGCTGGCTGACGACGCGAGCTAACACCAATACAGCAGGCCGATAGCCGCGCAGGTTGGGCAGTTGGGCGAGGCTGGAGGCATCGCAATAGACAATTGTGCCGGGTGAAACGCGGTGAATAAATTGCGCGTTGCGAAAACCTGCAAAGGAAAGCGAGCATGGAAAGGTGGGTGTTCCGGAGGTGATGACTTCGGGGACATGCCTTGCGCCTCGCTCCACTTCGTTTACAAGATTTAGTAAACGCAGGTAACCGGCATGAGTTTGTTCGGTACGCTCGGGCTCGGCGACGCCGCCGTACTGACCGTCGTAATAATGAAGACCTCGGAAAGCCAAGCCATTCGCGGCGATCTCGTGCACAAGAGCGACAATTTTTTCTAAGTTATTTTGGTCGATGCCGGTGCGGTTCATGCCGGGATTAACATCCAGAAAAATTCCGACCTGGCTGCCGTGCCATTGCCGGATTTGCTCTGCATTTTCGGCCAGGATGGAAATTTGCACGCAGGGAAACTGCGCGGCGATTGCTTGTACGCGCTGGGCGTTTGCACCTACCGAGGGATAGGCTAGAAGCACGTCAGCCGCGCCACATTGGCACGCAAGTAAAAGTTCCAGGGTGGTAGCGCACTTAAAATTGCGAATGCCACGTGCGACGAGCGTGCGCACGGTGTAGCCGAGCTTGGCGGTCTTGATGTGTACACGCCAGCGATTGGGATCGTCGTCGAGTAACTCCACTGTGCGATCGATATTTGCGGCAAGGATTTCTGGGTAGAGCAACAGAGCGGGCGTGAGTACGTCCGCGATGCTCGAGAGCTGATAGGGCTGGTCCCAGGGAAATTCAGTGACCATGGATTTTTGCGTGGACATTGTGTGGTGATGATAGCGCGCAATGTGGGTAACGGCCAAAGAGTTCATGGTCCGCCAGTCGGGGCGCAACGGAAGGCCCGACGCTCGGCGCTTAAATCGAAGAGGAAGAGAGATTCCTCGTCGCTTCGCTCCTCGGAATGACGGCGGATGCTGTTTTGTTGGTCTGTGGGTGTGAAGTCTGCGCTCCCGAAAGATGTTTGCATGATAGCAAGAATACGTTCGTTGACCGCGTTCATCGCTGATAGTACGCTCGGTGAACTTTATGAGCGAGAGCGATCCGGAATCAGCTGTGCGTCGAAGCCTATCGGACCGATCGGAGTTGATTCGTGGGCTGGGACTGTGGTCGGCTACGGCCATCGTAATTGGCGACACCATTGGCACAGGAATTTTTCTGGTGAGCAGCGACATGGCGCGGACCGTTGGCTCGGCCATGCTGGTGTTTGCGGCATGGATTTTTGGCGGGCTGATCGTACTGTTCGGAGCATTTTGTTACGCAGAACTGGGGGCGGCGTTCCCAAGAGCAGGCGGGCCGTACGTTTACTTAAGCCGAGGGCTCGGTCCAGTGTGGGGATTTCTGTTCGGGTGGATGAGTTCGTTTCTGGAGCGGCCGGTGGCGATGGCCACGCTGGCGGCGGGCTTTATGCGGTTCATGGGATTTCTGTTTCCGGTGGTGGCAACGCCGTTATTCACCCAGCATGTTGGAAGGTATGAGTTTAGCTTTACGGCGGCACAGCCGCTGGCGGCGCTGGTGGTCGTGGCTGTAACCGCGTTCAATTGTTTGAGTGTGAAGATGGGCGGAGCGATTCAAGTTCTGCTGACTTCGCTGAAGATAGCCACGATCTTGCTGATCGTGGCCGCGGGATTAATTTTTGGAAAGCACGCCACGATTGCGGCCACGACGGTGGTTACGCATACGGCCGTCGGCGCGGGAACGATTGGCGCGTTGCTGACCGCGTTGGTTCCGGCAATGTGGGCGTACAACGGGTTCAACGATTTGGGCGATGTGGGCGAAGAGATTCAGCGCCCTGAAAGGAATATTCCGCGGGCGATTATCATTGGATTGTTCACAGTGTGCGGTTTGTACCTGCTGGCGAACGTGATCTATTTTCGGATTCTGCCGTTCGCGAGCCTGGCGCAATCGCAGCACGTGGCGTCGGATGTGGTGCAGTCGTTCGGCGGTTCGCGCGGCGCAGTTTTGTTGACGATCGCGATGGCCATCTCTGCACTGGGAGCGCTGCACGTGGTGGTACTGACGGGCGCGCGCATTCCGTACGCAATGGCTCGTGATGGAGTGTTCTTTCAATTTTCGAAACGATTGCACCCTTCTTTTCGCACGCCTACCGGCGCACTGATTTTTCTTGGGACGATCGCTGCAGTGCTGGCGCTGAGCGGCACGTACGAGGAACTCTATTCGCTGTTCGTATTTGCGGTGTGGATTTTCTTCGCGTTGACGGCGATCGCTTTGATTCGACTGCGGATTAGAGAGCCTGAATTATCGCGTCCGTACAGAGCCTGGGCGTACCCAATATCGCCGCTGATCTTTTTGGTTGCTGCCGTGGCGTTGACTGTGAATTTGTGGATGGTGCGGCCAGTGCGTTCGACGTTGGGACTGTCGGTAATACTGGGCGGGATTCCCTTTTTCTACCGGTGGCACGACTCCGCGAAAGTTGCGGCTGCAGAACTCGAACGCAATTAACCGTCAAACTGTATTGTCCTGGATTCGTGAACCCGCCGCCTGGAAATCGAGGACGAGGAGGGTAATGTCGTCCTCCTGCGCGCGGATGGAGTTGAGGCCGGAAAATGCCGCGATGCGGGCAAGAAGATCGTCAGCAAAATGCGCGGCAGGGAGATGCCGATGGGATTCCAGGAATTCTTTGCAGCGCGATTTGCCAAATTCTTCCCGCGCAGTATTAGTAGCTTCGAAAACTCCGTCGGTGTAGAGGAGACAACGGTCTCCGTCGGCAATTCGAATTTCCACCGCTGAGTAGGTCGCCTCTGGGAAGAGGCCAAGCATCAAGCCGTTCTCTTCAATTTCCCGGACAGTTCCATCGGTGCTCGTCGCCAGCATGAGCGGCGGATGGCCGGCTGCCGAATAACGCAGCAAACGATTCTCCAAATCCACAAAAAGATAAGCGGCGGTTATGAAGTGCTCTTCGAACTTGCCGCAGAGGGCGAGGTTCAAGCCGGTGAGAACGCGTGCGGGGTCGTGAGCGTGAGAAGCTTGACCGGCGAAAGCGACTTTTAGCATAGAGGCGATCAGGGCAGCCGGGATGCCGTGTCCAGTGACGTCGGCGATCAGCACGCCGAGGTGTTTTTCATCGACAAGGAGAAAATCGTAGAAATCTCCGGCCACTGCGCTCATCGGAGCGTAGCGCGTGGCAAGATCGAGACCGGAAAGAGCGGGGACAGTTTGCGGAAGAATTGAGGACTGAATTCTGCGGGCGATTTCCAGCTCTTTATGGATGGCGAGGAGGCGTTCTTCGTTCGCGAAGATGCGGTACGCAGAGATGTAACCGAGGCATCCTACAAATACCAGGAAGCCGATGAACTCCAGGTTATTTCCAGACAGGAGTTTGAGACCCAAAAGATTTGCTTGCACGACGAACAGAAGCCAAACGACAAGACCCGCTATGAAGACCCACATTTCGCGGGTTATGGGTTGACGTAGTCCGGGACGCAGCCAACCGGCGAATACAGACAGCGTAATGACGATGCACGTAGTAAACACGACGATAGTGTTCGCGACGTTGAGCTTTGCCAAACTGGCTCCGAGGGCGGCAGCAAAGACTCCGAAAACGGCGAAGAGCATCTGGGCGGCAAGAAGCCAGCGAAAAAACTTCCTGAAGTATTGGCCGCCGACCCGGTAAAAGAAAAGGCCGAAAGGGATAAAGATGGCGCAGGTGATGTCCCAATTCAGGTAAATCCAAAAGGTGGGCGGCTGATCGAAAAGCGAACGGAATGATCGCACGGTTGTCAGCAGGCGAACGGCGTACATACTGCAGAACCATCCGAAGTAAATCAAAGTGAGGTCGCGGGTCTTGCGACGAAAGAAGAAAAGAGCAATAGCCCCAAGAGCCATGGATAGAAGAGCGATGGCGGCGGCGATGTTGAGGAACTGCCAACGCAGCTCTGAGCGTGAGAGAAGAGACACGGCCTGGGCGAGAATAGCGGCGATTGTTGGCAAGAAGTCCGACCTGCGGAATGAATTGTAGCCAAGTCACGATTGGAATGAAAAGCGGAGCCCGGCTCACACTTGGGCGCAAGGCATCGCGAGCAAGCTGCTTACTTCAGGCCGTCGGCGATGTGGAGGTGGGAAGTGACGCGGACATAGTTGCGTAGGTAATTCATAAGGTCACGAGAATCGTCGGGTGCGGCAAGGGGGGCGAGCCCGATGGGATCGGCCGGAGTGTGGGTTGCGAAGAGCTTCCGATGTCCGGTAGCCAGTTGGAGCGTCGAAACAACCGCGCGAAGCGCCGGAAGGAGAGCGAGCTAGTTTTTTGCGGGTAATCTTGCGAAGATGGCTGCAAGTTCCCCGCGCGATTTACGGCTAGACATCGATAGATTCAGATTCATGGAGGGCTCCATGGGAAGATTTTCTCGGAGTTGGGAGCTGGTCGAACAGAGTTTTGCGATTTTGTGGGCGGACAAGCAATTGATGCTGTTTCCGGTGCTCTCCGGGATCAGCTGCGTAATCGTGTCGCTACTGCTGGGGTTGAGCGGGCTTGCGGTGTTTTTGCCTGCGCTGCGCGCGGCAGGAATTAATCAGCACAATTTTCAGCATTTTTCGAAGTCGCCGGAATTTGCGGCGGCGATGTTTGTGCTGTATCTGGCTAACTATTTTGTGATCGTGTTTTTTAACGTGGCGCTGGTGGGCGTTGCGAACAGCCGGCTGACAGGCGGAGCATGGACATTCGATCAGGGGTTGCAACTGGCGTGGCAGCGCAAATGGGTGATATTGCAGTGGGCCTTCGTGGCGGCAACGGTAGGCATGTTGCTACGCATGTTGTCGGAACGCATGGGATTTATCGGGCGAATGGTGATTGGCATCATCGGCATTGCGTGGAACGTGGCGTGCTATTTCGTGGTGCCAATTTTGGCGTTTGAGGACATGTCGCCGGGCGCGGCTTTGTATCGTTCGGCGGAATTGTTTACGGAGACGTGGGGAGAAAGAGTGGTGGGCGGATTCAGCCTGGGGCTGGTGTTTTTTGTGTTGATGATCCCGGGATTTGCGCTGTGGTTCGCGGCGGTGCGGCTATACGGTCCGGGTGCGGTGCTGGTTGGCGGAGTATTGATGGGCGCGTACTTTCTCCTGCTTTCGGTGATGAGTTCCGCGGTGCAGGGGATTTTCAATGCCGCGTTGTACCGCTATGCGTGCGATCAGGCGGTACCGCCGGGGTTTTCGCGGGAGCTGATTCAAGGCGCGTGGAGCCCGAAGGATTAAGAACTGGAAAATAAGAATCCCATCCGGATACTGTTCATTATGAAGATGCGATTGCGCCGAAGCCGAGCGGACGTAAGGATTGACCCCGCTACCGGGTTTGGGCAGGTTGTGCTATAAGAGAGCCGCCGTGGAACAAGGTTTGAAATGGGGCGCGAAGCCATTCAGCGCATCCGAGGACGTTGAGGAATCTGGCAGCGGTCCTGCAAACTTCGCAGGGGTCCCTGCGGGGAGTACGGGTTACGAGGATGCTTCGCGGTTTTGCCCAGTCTGCTCGCAGCGACTGGAGTCGCGGCGCTGCAAGCTGGTCTGTAACGTCTGCGGTTATTACATGTCTTGTGCGGACTACTACTAAGGTTTGGTTTCAGAGGTTGGGCTTACGACCCTTGAACTAAACAATTTTGTGGATGACTGCGAAGCGGTCAATGATATGCTTTGTGGCTCCGGAAGTGGTTGCCGCCGGATCCGCTTTCCGACGAGGAGGAAATAACGTGGCATTGAAAATGAGTCAACGCGAAGTGGACGGCGTGATAGTGGTTGCACTTGACGGGCGCATTGTACTGGGTGAAGAAAGCAACGCGTTGCGAGAAAAAGTGAAGGCACTGCTGGCCGAGGGCAAGAAAAAAATGGTGCTGAACATGAACAACATTACATTCATCGACAGCGCGGGACTGGGTACGCTGGTAGCCTCGCACCACACGGCGAAGAAAGATGGCGCTTCGTTGCGGCTGTGCCACCTGGGCAACAAGTTCCAGGAAGTGCTGCAGATTACCAAACTGCTGACGGTGTTCGATGTTTCGAACACGGAAGCAGAGGCCGTGGCGAGTTTTTCGAAGTAGATTCGCGGCGCTGCGCGGTTCAGTTCACGACGAAAATTTTTGAAGAGGCGTGCTACGGCACGCCTCTTTTTTTAGCGCGGCAAGCAAATGACTATTAGAGGCGTGGATTCAAACAACGCCCGCCTCGGACGGCGACCGCTACAGATCGCAAAGCTAGACGCGGTACATGGTGATGCCGCTAAGGAGTTTGGGATAGAAGTCGGTGGATTTTTGCGGCATGACTTCGTTGCACGTGGCGATTTCCACTACCTTTTCGACGTCGACCGGATTGAGGAGGAAAGAGACTTGCGCGCGGCCGGAGTCCACGGCAGCGATGGCTGCGCTGGCTTCGCGTTCGTAGGTGAGATTCATTTCTTTAGTAGCGGCTTGCAAGGTGATGCCTAACGCGGGCTCGAGAATGCCATCATGGAGAAGAACGACATCCAGATCGCGCTGCAGGGGCGAAACATTGTGAAGCAGTTGCGCCAGATCGGCGCCCGGACGCAAGTGGAAAAGATAAAAGGCGCGCTGAGCGTTGGGAGTGGCTGGATAAGCACCGATAGAGCGCTGCCCGATGGTGCCAGCAAGGCGGGCTAGAAATTTTGTGCCGGCCTGCTCTTTTTCAGAATCATTGGCAAAGGGAAAAACTTCCGAAGCGAACCACGGCTCCAGATAGCGGCGGACCGCGGACCAGGAAAAATCGAGAACGTTGGCAACGACGCGATGCCCGGCGAGGATGACGAGGTCCTGACCACGGGTGTTGACGAAAGTCATCATGGAGCGTTCGTAGTCCGCGTTGGGATCGAGTGCTGCAGCACTGGCGCGGCGTTCGTTGCGATAGTTGAGCGCGGTTTCGTAACGATGGTGGCCGTCGGCGATAACCAGCTTTTGATCGGCCATAGCGCGCTGGATGCCCTCGAGGTGATTTGGCTCCGCAATCACCCACAGGCGATGAATCACGCCGTATTCGTCGGTGAGTTCGGTAACCGGAGCGGCGGAGGATTGCGCTTCGTCGAGAATCTTTTCCACCTGCTGCTGCGGATCAGAATACAACATAAAAAGCTGGCCGCTGTGGAGGCGAGTTTGGCGAAGCAGTTCGAGACGGTCGGCTTTGGGACCCGAGAGGGTGTGTTCGTGGCGGAAAATAACACCAGCGGAATATTCCTCGAGCCGGCCTGCGCCAATGAAGCCGCGACGGGTACGTTTTTCGCTACTGCCGGGAACGATGAACTCTTGCGCGTAGGCGTAGAAAGCGGGCGCGGGATCCTGCAGGATGATGAAATCGCGAATCCATTCATCCACTTTGGCTGCGGAGCGGGTATAGACATTATTCTGCGGTGCATCGTCCGGAAAAACACGACCTTTTTCGACGGCGATCAGATTATGCGGGTGCGCGGCGTAATATTCGGCCTGACGCTCGGGAGAAATTTTGTCGTAGGGCTGCGTGAGCACGTGTTCGAAGGGAGCGAGCTCCGGATTGAAGCGGTACGCGCGAAACGGGAATACCTGGGCCATGAGTTCTCCGGTGCTGTTCAGCACGATAGTGGAATCCAATATTTTACGCGAAGAAGAGCGGGGAATGCGACGCGCGTATTAAAATAAAAAGATATGACGGATAAGTTTCGCGGCAAAGTTCAAGCTCTGCTGTTCGATCTGGATGGCACGCTGATCGATTCGAAGCGCGATCTGGTGCAAAGCGTGAACGCCACGCTGCGCGAACTGGGCCGCGCGGAGCTGCCGGAAGATTTGGTGGCTAGCTACGTGGGGTCCGGTGCGCCGGTATTGATCAACCGCGCGCTGGGTGGAACTGCATCCCCGGACCAACAACAGAGAGCGCTGCAATTCTTTCTGGCGCACTACGAGGAGCACAAGCTGGATTTCACCAGGGAATATCCCGGCGTGCGCGAAACGCTGAAGAAGCTGCGCGGCGTCCCGATGGCGGTACTGACCAACAAGCCGGTGAATATCAGCGTGCGAATTTTAGAAGGACTGGGTCTAGCGGAATTCTTCCGGGCAATTTATGGCGGAAACAGTTTTGCGACAAAGAAGCCGGATCCGCTGGGTGCGAACACGATACTGAAGGAATTGCGAATTACAGCTGCGGAAAGCGCGATGGTGGGTGATTCGGAAGTGGATGTGCAAACGGCGCGCAACGCCGGAATGATTTCCGCGATCGTGAATTTCGGATTCGGCACGCACGACCGCGAAATACATCCGCCAGACCTCTATCTAGATCGGATGGAGGAACTGGTGCCACTGGTTCGTAATGGCGTCTTGCCACGAGGTTCCCGGTGACGACAAACTCGATTGCGAAAAACTTGCGAAGAGACAGAGCACAAGGCAGACTCGGCGCGTGCTGATTGGACTCTTTCCTGAGCTGGATGGGCCCGGTGGAGTGCAGCGTGCCGGAAGGCACCTGGCATCGGTGATGACGGAATTTGCTTCGAGCCGCGGAATGGAGTGCCGCATTCTTAGCTTGAACGATGGGCCGGAGTTGCAGCGGTTAACGGTGGCTGGCCGGGAAATTGTATTTACGGGCAGCGAACGAGCCAAGGGAAGATTTCTTGCGACTGCGATTCGCGCTGCGCGGCGGCCCTCCGGCAAAGGCAAGAGCAAAATAAAATTAGTCGTGGCTGGGCACCCGAATCTTGCGCCGGTCGCGAGCGCGATGCGTTTTGCCGCGCCACGGCTGAAGTCCGTCGTCTGCGCGCATGGAGTTGAGGTGTGGGAGCCACTGTCACGGATGCGGCAAATGGCTCTGCGACGCGCGAATGTGGTGCTGGCGCCGAGCAAGTACACGGCAGACCATGTGGCGGCGATACAGAGAGTTGCGACGCAAAAAATTCGTGTGCTGCCGTGGGCGCTTGATCCGCAATTCGAAGCGCTGGCTCCGCAGTCTGGCAAAGTCGCGGCTCCGGGGAATTTTCCTGAAGGGCGAGTGGTCTTGACGGTGGGACGCTGGCGCGCGGGTGAACGCTACAAAGGAATGGACACGTTGATCACGGCGCTGCCGCGATTGCTGCCGCGCTGGCCGGAATTGCAACTGGCGGCTGTCGGAGATGGCGACGATCGCGAGTGGTTGGAAGATCTGGCGGAAGAAAATGGCGTGCGGCGGCACGTACATTTTCTTTCCGGCCTAAGCTACGCGGAACTTGCGGCTTGCTATGCGCATTGCGAAATTTTCGCACTGCCCAGCAAAGGCGAAGGATTCGGCCTGGTTTATCTGGAAGCGATGGCCTGCGGAAAGCCGGTGATCGGCGGAGCGCACGGCGGAGCGCCGGAAGTGATTGACGACGGCAAGACCGGTTACCTGGTGGCGCACGGCGATGCGGCGCAACTGGCAACGGCAATTGAAACGTTGCTGGCCGATCCCGCTCTGGAGCAGGAAATGGGACGGCGGGGCAAGCAACGCGTCGAAAATGAATTCCGTTTCAGCGTGTTCGCAAAATCTTTCCGGAAAATTCTGCGCGAGTTATGCGAATCCTGAGCGTCACGCAATCGTACGCGCCGTTTTACGAATTCGGCGGGCCTCCCGTGAAAGTGGAATCGCTGGCCAACGGATTGACGCAGCGCGGGCACGCTGTGACGGTTCTTACCGCGGACTGGGGGTTCGAATCGCGCGTGGCGTCCGGAAAAAATGTGGGCAGCGCGAGGCGCTCAGCGTTTGGATGGATGAACGAAGTGAACGGCGTGCTAAGCGTCTACTTGCCGACGTGGTTCCGTTACCGCGCGGCGACCTGGAATCCTGCGATCGCCAGATTCTGCCGGGAACGGCTTGGCGACTTCGATGTGGTGCACATTTTCGGCTTATACGACTTACTAGGTCTCGCAGTCGCCCGCGAGTGCCGGAAACAGAAAATTCCATATCTCATCGAGCCGATCGGAATGTTTGTGCCCATCGTGCGAAATATTTTTCTGAAGCGCGTGTACCATGCACAGTGGGGCAAAGAAATGCTGCAAGGGGCAGCAGGGCTGATTGCGACGGCGGAGCAGGAAGTGGAGGAGCTAGCCGCGGGGGGGATTCCGCGTACGAAAATCGTGCTGCGACGGAACGGAGTTATGGCACCGCGACAATTGCCGGAGCGCGGAGGATTTCGCCGTGAACATGGCATTCCGGCAGAGGCGCTGCTGATTTTGTTTTTGGGACGGCTGTCCGCGAAAAAAAGTCCTGATTTGCTGCTGGAGAGTTTTGCACAGGTCCGCGAAACTATTGACGGGAAACAAGTGTGGCTGGCGTTCGCCGGCCCCGACGAATCGGGAATGCAGGTTCGCCTGCAAGAGCTGGCGAGAGCAAAGAAAGTGGATTCGCGCGTGGTTTTCAGCGGCCCGGTATTCGGCGAGATGAAATGGGTGGCGTATCGCGATGCCGATGTGTTCGTGCTGCCTTCGCAGAATGAAAATTTTGGCAACACAGCGGCGGAAGCCGCGGCCTGCGGTACGCCGGTGGTAATCACGGAAAATTGCGGAGTGGCTCCGCTGCTCGACGGAATAGCCGCGCTGGTGGTTGTGCATGAAACCACAGCAGTGGCACAAGCCGTCAAAGAGATACTGAGCAACCTGGAACTGCGCATGCGTTTGTCCGAAGGCGGAAGAGCCGCAGCCAGCCGGCTGGGATGGGACGAGCCTGTGTACGCTCTGGAACAAATATACGCGGAACTTGCAGCGCAGCGACCGGTCGGTAGACAATCGGCAGGTTAAGATTTGGGGTCTGGCAACTGATGAGGCAAAAGCTGTTCCGTATCGTGTGGCGCACGGTAAACGTCGCGCTGGTCGCATCGCTGCTGGCACTTGTGTATTCGGCTGGGTGGGAGCATTCCGTTCGCGATTATCTGGATGGCTTCGGCGACGCGATCGTTCCGTCAAATGCCACTCCGGAGCAGCGCGTTGATGCGATTCTGCAATGGATGCGCACAGGGCCACCGCGATCCGCGGAGCCGACACCAACCGGACTGACAGTGCGTGATCCGGAAACAACGTTGAATTACCAGCAATTGCTTGCCGTATGCGGAACGGCGACGAATGCTTTTCTGAATCTAGCGCGAACTTCGGATTTGCAGGCGCGCAGGCTGCTTTTGCTTTCACCGGACCGCAAAACCAAACACGTTGTGGCGGAAGTACTATTGGACCACCGCTGGATTGTGGTGGATCCAACATATCGGATGGTAATGCGAAACGCGAAAGGCGAGATGCTGACTCGCAAGGAGTTGCAGAATCCGCAAACTTTTGCAGAGGCCATCGCAAAAGTTCCCGGATATCCGCCCACGTATAACTACGACAGATTTGCGCACGTGCGCATCGCCCGGCTGCCGCTCGACGGTTTCCGATTGCGGCCGATGCTCGACCGTGTATTCCCGGCATGGGATGAAAAAGTGGATTGGAGTTTGTTACTGGAGCGCGAATCATTTTTTTCCCTGGCGACCGCCTTAGTTGCGACGCTCTTTTTGCTGCTGTTGCGGCTGTTCCTTGCCTGGTACGCGGATCATCGCTTGAAAATGGCGCGTTTCCATCTGCGTACCCATCTGGCACGCGCGGGTGCGGCATTCTTTACCACGCCGGAGATCAAATAATCGCGTGTGCGGAATCTGCGGCGTCGCGTTCCAGAATAGAAGCACTGACGCGGCCGAGCGCGTTCGGGCCATGGCCGCGGCCATGCAGCATCGCGGGCCGGACGGCGAAGGTTTTCTGGTGAACGATCCGCGCGCGCCAGGACTGGCACTGGCGATGCGGCGGTTGAGCATTATTGACCTGCCCGGCGGCCAGCAACCCATTTGGAATGAAGCGCGCGACGTCGCGGTAATCTACAACGGCGAGTTGTACAACTACCGGGAGCTGCGCGAACGGTTGAGCCGCCTTGGGCACCGCTTCTCAACCCAATCGGATACAGAAATTCTAGTGCACGGCTGGGAGGAATGGGGCGAAGAGTGTCTCAGCGAGCTGCGCGGTATGTTTGCGTTTGCGATCGCTGATTTTCGCAAACACTACACTTCCGGCCCTCTGTTATTCCTTGCGCGTGATCCGCTCGGTATCAAGCCGCTGTACTACACACAAACCGCGGAAGGATTTGCATTCGCTTCCGAAGTGGGCGCGCTGCTGGCCAGTGGAATCGCGTCGAAGCGCATTTCCCAGGATGCTCTTACGTCATTTTTGCTTTTTGGAAGTGTCAGCGAACCGGTCACCATGTACGAAGGCGTGTTCTCGCTGGCCCCCGGGCATCGCGTGCTGCTTTATGTGCCGGACCGACGGCGTTTGCCGCGTCCGCATCCGTGGTGGGACCCGCGCAGGAGCCCCGCGGCGAAAGATACGCGAAGGCCAAAAACATTTGCGGCAGCGGCAACCGCTTTGCGGCCGCTGCTGGAAGACAGTGTGCGCGCGCACCTGATCGCGGATGTTCCGGTGGGATTATTTTTGTCGAGCGGACTGGATTCCGGCGCGATCGCCGCGCTGGCCGGCCGCGAGCATAAAGGAATTCAAAGCTTCACGCTGGCGTTTCCGGGAACTGCGTACGATGAATCGGCGTTGACGCGGATGGTTGCCGAGCGCTGCGGCACTCAGCATACGGAAATTGCTTTGACTGGCGATGCGATTCCGGCGCGGCTGGATGAAGCTCTGGCGGCTCTCGATCAGCCGACCATGGATGGAATCAATACGTATTTTGTTTCGTGGGCGGCGCGCGAGGTGGGATTGAAAGTTGCGCTGTCCGGATTGGGCGGCGATGAATTGTTCGCCGGCTATTCGACTTTTGCAGACACGCCAAGGCTCGCACAGCTTGCTACGACGGCAAAGTTTGTGCCGTCGGCGCTGCGCGGCACAACTTCTGGAATGTTGCGATCGCTGCTGGCATCCGGGCGTTCCACGGATGCGGCGACGAAAGCGACCGCAGCCTGGCGAAATCCGGACCGATTGCCGCATCCTTATTATTTTGCCCGGTCTCTGTTTCCGCCGGGAGAAATCGAAAAGTTGATCGAACCGCGTTTCCGGCCAAGTACTTTGGCAGCGGATGGTTACACGCTCGAGCCGACCTGGCTGGGCTGGCTGCAGCTTGCGGCGGACGAAGCCCGGCACATGGATCCGATTGCGGCGGTAAGTTGGCTGGAGCTGCGAACGTACATGGCGAGCACGCTGCTGCGCGACACGGATTCAGTAAGCATGGCGCGGTCGCTGGAAGTGCGCGTGCCGCTGTTGGATACGCCCCTGGTGGAATTCGTCTCGGCGTTGCCGGCCGAGGCGCGGCGCAAGTCCGGCGTGCAAAAAGCACTGCTAGTGGAAGCGCTGGGAGATTTATGGCCGGCCGAAATCACTTCGCAGAAAAAGCGCACGTTTACATTGCCGTGGGAAGAATGGTTGCGCGGGCCGCTGAAATCGCGACTGGAGGAAAGTTTCACTTCCATCGCGCCGCCGCTCGCTTCTTTGCTGAAGACCGAAGGGATTCAATCGGTGTGGAAGTCTTTCCTGGCGGAAAAAACGTCGTGGTCGCGGCCCTGGTCTCTTTTTGTTCTAAATGAATGGGCGCGCCGCGAGGGCCTCAGCGACTAAAGGAATCACTGTACGCGAGATATTCCGCTCAGCGGCGCCGCGGTGATCTGAAGTCCTGCTGTACACTGATAGTTCAACCATGAATATTCTTGGGATCAATGCGTATCACGGCAACGCCTCGGCAGCGATCCTCTGCGACGGAAAATTAATTGCCGCGGTTGAGGAAGAGCGCTTTAACCGCGTGAAATATGCGGCGGGATTTCCGGTTGCCGCGATCCGCTATTGTTTGCAAGCGGCGGGAATTACGTTGAAGGACGTGCAGCACGTGGCGGTGCCGCGCAATCCATACGCGCGACTGGGTACAAAACTGTTTTATGCGCTGCGAATGCCTTCTTTCGCCCGCGAGCGTGCCAAAGTTCTGGCGAAATTTACCGGCATTCGCGAAGCGCTGGCGGCTGCGTTCGAAACGGATCCCGCGACGTTGCCCGCGCAATTCCATCGCGTGGAACACCACATCGCGCATCTGGCCAGCGCATTTTTCTGTTCGCCATTCGAACAAGCGGCGTTGCTCTCCGCCGACGGGCTGGGCGATTTCGCGAGCTCGATGTGGGGAGCGGGCTTCGAACGACGCATGAATATTCACGGCTCGGTTGCGTTTCCGCATTCGCTCGGCCTGTACTACAGCGCGGTCACACAATATCTCGGCTTCCTGAAATTTGGCGACGAATACAAAGTGATGGGGCTCGGAGCCTACGGCGAACCGGAATTTTTGCCGGAATTTCGCGACATCGTGCATTCGAACGGAACCGGATTCCGCCTGGCCTTGGAATATTTCACGCATCATCGCACCGGCCCGGAAATGACCTGGGCCGACGCCGACAAAACTCCGGTGTTGGGAAAAATGTATTCGGACGTGATGGCGCGCAAACTCGGGCCGGTACGCGAACCGTCTGCGCCGATCGAGCAGCGGCACAAAAATCTGGCGTGTTCGCTGCAAGCGCGGCTGGAGGAAGTCTATCTCGGCATGTTGCGGCGGCTGCAGCAAGAAACCGGAATGAAGGCAGTGTGCCTTGCCGGCGGTGTGGCATTCAATTGCGTGGCCAACGGAAAAATTATCGCGAATACCGGCTTTGAGAATGTTTATGTGCATCCGGCCGCGGGCGATGCGGGTTTAGCGGTAGGCGCGGGGCAATATATATGGCATCAGGTGCTGGGAAATCCGCGCGATTTCGTGATGGAACACGCGTACTGGGGACCGGAATTTTCGCGCGAGGAAATTCGTGCGACCGTGAAGTCATCGCGATTTTCTGAAAATGGCTGGACCGCGAGCGAACTGCCGGAAGAAGAGTTACTTCTCAGGACCGCGGCCATCATCGCCGATGGAAAAATTCTCGGCTGGTTTCAGGGGCGCGCCGAATGGGGGCCGCGGGCGTTGGGCAACCGCAGCATCGTGGCCGATCCGCGCCGCTCGGAGATGAAAGACGTCCTGAACCGCCGCATCAAGCACCGGGAAATTTTCCGGCCGTTCGCGCCGTCAATTCTCGCGGAAAAAACCAGTGAATGGTTCGAACAATCACATCCTTCGCCGTTTATGACCATGGCCTATGCGGTAAAAAAGGAAATGCGCGACAAAATTCCCGCGCCGACGCACGTGGACGGCACCGGCCGGCTGCAAACCGTTACGCAAACCGCGAATCCGCGCTACTGGAAACTGATTCGCGCATTCGAACAGCAGACTGGCGTGCCGGTGGTGCTCAATACATCGTTTAACGACAACGAGCCCATCGTATGCAAGCCGCAGGAAGCCATCGATTGTTTTGCGCGCACGCAGATGGACGCGCTGGTGCTGGGCGATTTTCTGATTACACGGGAAGATACCAGCGGCCAGCAGCGATCGGCGATCACAGCAACGGCTGAACAAGATTGATCAAGTTGCCGCAGCTGTCCTTAAAAACCACAGAAATAATTGGGCCCATGCTTTTTGGCTCGCCGTGGAATATCACGCCGCGTTCTTTCAACCGCGCAAACTCAGCCTGAATATCTTCGGTGAGGAAAGCGGTGGCCGGGATGCCAGCGTCAAACAACGCTTTTTGATAAGTCTGCGCCGGCAGAAAACTCATCGGCTCCAGAACCAGTTCCACACCTTGCGCGCCTTCCGGCGAATTCACGGTCAACCAGCGGAATGGGCCCATCGGAATATCTTTATCTTTCACGAATCCGAGAACCGTGGTGTAGAAGCGCAGCGCTTTCTCTTGGTCATCCACTAGTACGCTCGATAGCTTGATTTGCATGGCCGGAGCCTCCTCACCGATTTTTGGCGCGCAGAAAAGATTCCCGTCTATGCTGGAAGATGCGGTGCGCACAAGCCGTGAAGTAGGGTTGGAGACGCGATTGCATGTCAGGCAATTTTCAGGGGTACACTCTTGGCTTGCGTGCGACGGTAACCCCAGCGCTCGATCAGCCAACCGACAAAGTAATACCAGACGAACAAAAGAATTGGCATGGAAACCATGAAGGTCAGCACTTCGTCGAGACCTGCTTTGCTGAGAACCACCACGATCGCCGCACCGGCCAGGAACGCTGGCAGCGCCGAAATGATCAGCAAACGGTCGAGCCACGACGGTACAATTTTAATATTCGGAAATTCGCCGTTCGAGCAATACTGCTTTTCAATCGCGCAAGGCGCCGCGAGCTGCGGATTTTCATTCAAGGGGTCGGAGTCCAGGCGCAACGACGACCACCAGTAATACTTGCGCGGAGCTTCTTGTTCATGGTGATTCACGGGCATGGAGCGGTAGCTCACGGCCGCAAAAAGGATCAGGCCGACCATGGGCAAAATAACGCTCCAGCGCAGTTGCATACCTTATAAGACACCAAAATCAGCACGGGCGTGGCGAATATTTACGGCGACTTCGACAAATGTCACGCCGTCATTTGCCGCAGCAATAGGAGATGAGATCAGAACGCGGTTGTCCGCATGTACAATCGTTCGATGCGCATTTTGCTGCTGAATCTTTATTATCCGCCGGATACGTCGGCTACTGCGAAAATGGCGGAGACAGTGGTGAACGCGCTGGCGCGGCAAAACGAAGTGACGATTCTGTGCGGGCGGCCTTCGTACGACCCGGCGGAACGGCGTGCGTGGCAGCTTTTCCGGACAGAAGAAACAAAGAATGTGCGCATCGTGCGCGTGGGCTCGACGGATTTTCCGCGCTTTAACATGAAAAAACGCGTGCTGAATTATCTGACCTACACCGCGCTGGTGATTCCGCGTGCGCTCTTCACCACTTGCGATGCGGTGCTGGCCATGACCGATCCTCCCTTCGAAGGAATTATCGGTGCGTTTGTCGCGCTGCTGAAAGGCCAGCCCTATTTTTACAACATCCGCGATATGTATCCGGATATGGCGGTGGGTGGCTCGATTGTTGCGCCGGGATTGCTGGCGCGCATCTGGGAAAAGCTGCATCGCTGGGCCTTACGCCGCGCGACGAAAGTGATCGTGCTGGGCGAAGACATGCGCAACCGCATCGTTGCCAAAGGCGTTCGCGCGGATCAGGTGGAAATTGTGCGCGACGGCACGGAAATTCTTTCCGCCAACGCGCAACAAACTCAAACAGCGCAACTGGACCAGGAAGTGATTCGAACCATTCGCGGCGATTTTCGATTTGTGCTGCTCCATGCCGGGAACATCGGATTCTACGGTGCGTGGGAAACGCTGATTGCCGCAGCCAAGCAGCTCCAAGGCGACGGCATCGGTTTCGTGTTCGTGGGAGAAGGAGCGCAGCGCGCGCAACTGGAATCGGCCGCAAATGGCGCTTCGAATGTGCGTTTCCTGCCGTTTTTCCCCGGCAACAAAATTCCTTCGGTGCTGGCCGCAGCAGACGTGCACTTGATTACTATCAAACGCGGCCTGGAAGGCGTGGTGGTTCCAAGCAAGATGTACGGAATCCTCGCGGCCGGCAAACCGATCGTTGCGGTTGCGCCGCGCGAAACCGATGCGGTAGCTCTTGGCGAAAAATTGGGATTCAGCGTGGGTGCCGACCCCGATTACCCTGATCAGGTGGCGAAGGTGATTCGCAAACTGGCGGCCGATCCGGCGCGAATGACGGTAATGGGCCAGTCAGCGCGGGCTGCGGCGCCCGGCTATGATAGAGTCAAAGAGCTCGAAAAATTCGTGCAAATTGTCAGCGCCCCCCGCCCGCGGTGATAAATAAAATTTGGAGGATGGAAACGAGTGAAGTCAGCAGAAACGTTCTGGACCGGGAAGAAAGTTTTGGTCACGGGTGGCGCATCGTTCATCGGTTCGACGTTGACCGATCAATTGCTGGCCCGCGGCGCGAAGGTGCGCATCGTGGACGATCTAACCAGCGGGCATCTGGATAACCTGCGCCAGCCACTAGCCAAAGGTGAAGTCGATTTTATACAAGCGGACCTGCGCGAGCCTGGCGTCACCCGTGCCGCGATGAACGGCGTGGACACAGTCTTCCATCTTGCTGCGGACCATGGCGGCCGCGGCTACGTGGAGTTGCATCAGGCCGGCCCGGCGTCCAATTTTTTCCTGGATGGGCTGGTTTTTTCTGAAGCTCTGCGCGCTAAAGCAAAAAAAGTGGTGTTCGCGTCCTCCGGCTGCGTGTATCCGAATTTTCTGCAGTCCGACGTAAACAAGATGGTCTATCTCACCGAGGATCTGACCGAAGGACCGAACGACGCTGACAACACCTACGGCTGGGCCAAGCTGATGGCCGAATTTACGTTGAAGGCCTATCACAAAGAGCACGGCCTGGGGGCGGCATCCTGCCGCTATTTCACCGTGTACGGCCCCCGCGGCGTGGAAAATCACGCGGTCATCGCCATGATCGCGCGCGCATTTATCCACCAGACGCCGTTCGAGGTGTGGGGCGACGGAACACAGATTCGCAACTGGACCTACATCGACGACATCGTGCAGGGCACGATTCTGGCCGGCGAAAAAATCGACGATGGAACACCCGTCAATCTGGGCACCATGGAGCGCATCCGAGTAATCGATGCGGTACACATGGTCTGCGAACACACCGGCCACAAAGCGGACATTAAGCTGCGCAAGGACATGCCTACTGGACCGCTAAATCGCGTCGCCGATAATGCGCTTGCCAAGAAACTTCTTAACTGGGAGCCACAAATTTCCTTTAAAGACGGTCTGAAACGCACCATAGACTGGTATTTCGCCAGCAAAGACCGCGACGAAGTACAGCGCATTTTCGCGCGTATGCTTACCGAGCGATAAATTTATACTTGCTTATAATACAGGAAACACTGTAGGATGCGCACTCGCCGTTCTGGCGTTAGTATTTAGTGCCGGACGGCTTTTTCATCACATTTTCACTGGATGGCGAACGGTCTTTCGGGCTATGTTATTTGCGCCGCACAATCAAGGTTGATCGCCCAGGATCAGCCGCGTGTCTTACTTGGGAGCCGGTCCCCTCGAACCCGGCAGCGAGTCGCGTGCGTCGCCGGTAATGCCGCCCTAACCGGACCCGTAGCTCTGAAAAACTGAGGACGAATGGCCGCTGGCCTTCTTGCGTTTATCATCGCTCTTCTAGCATCTCTACTTCTCACCGCTCCGGTGCGCGCATTGGCCTTGCGCGTAGGCATGGTCGATCTTCCCGGGCCGCGCAAAGTACATTTGCAGCCGATTCCACTGCTGGGCGGACTGGCCATGTATGCTGGCGTTGTTCTGGGTGTGCTTTTTCTGTTTAACGGACCCGCCCGCACGCAAATCGCAGGCATCCTTGCCGGCGCCACACTGATTGCCGCGGTTGGAATACTTGATGATCGCGGACTCCTTCATCATCAAGTGAAACTGTTTATCGGCATGCCGCTGGCTGCGGGAATTTTGCTGCTCAGCGGTATTCGCGCCCAGGTTTTCAGCACAATGATCGGCGGCCCTAACGGCGACCTGCTCGATATCGCGCTAACCGTGGTGTGGGTCGTCGGCATCACCGCTTCGTTTAGCATCCTGGACCACATGGACGGCCTGTGCGCCGGAATCGCCGCCATGGCATCCGCGTTTTTCGCGCTTCTGGCTTATTTGAATGGTCAAATACTAGTGACAGTCTTGGCTGCGGCCGTACTTGGCGCTGCCACCGGATTCCTTCGCTGGAACTTCAAGCCTGCGAAAATTTTCATGGGCGACGGGGGAGCAATGTTCCTCGGTTTTCTGATGGCCACCCTCGGTTTGAAGCTGCGTCTCGAGAATTCCAATATGCTCTCCGCGTGGGTGGTGCCGGTGCTGGTGCTTGGCGCAACCATTTTTGATACTACACTGGTCACCATCTCGCGCAGCCGGCGCGGATTGCTTCCCTTCGCCACACCGGGAAAGGACCACGCAGCGCATCGTCTGGCAAATCTCGGTTTGGGACAGCGCGGCGCAGTCTTGGGAATGTACATTTTGGGTGCGCTGTCTGGCTCGCTCGCACTCCTGGTCAGTTTTCTGCCTATCCCGATTTCGCTTGGCGTGCTGGCGTTCGCCATAATTCTTGCCGTCGCCGGAATTGCATTTCTGGAACGCGCGCCCTACGAGCGGCAGACCAGCAAATCCCCTGCAGCCAGCGCAGCGGACTGATTTGTTGCCATTCGCAGTTTTCTGCTCATCTTGATTTCGCTATACTTTAGGGCCAGCAAGGTGCTTCTTGCCTGTGACTGCATCTCCTGCCCGGTGAAAACCGGGTAGTGATGGACAATTTTCGTGGAACCTTCCCCAGCGCGCCGTTCCGTCCGGCTGGGCATGATCGGAAGAACCGAACGAGTGCCTGATAAACAGCAGCGTCTTCAAAATGAGAACAAGAATGGCAGTGTAATCGTCGTGGGCGGCTCAGCTGCGGGCCTGCTCACCGCTGCAAAAGTGGCGGCGGGAGGTCGCGACGTTCGCGTGCTCGATGCAAAATCGGGATTGGATCCAACGCCACGCTCGCTGATTGTAACCCACCACTTTCGCGAACAACTGCACGAAGTGGCGGCATCCAGCATCGTCAACGAAATTCGCCGCTTCGAATTGTTCACCGACGGGCGCTCGGCGGAAGTTGCGCTCAGCCGTCCGGATCTGATTATTGAACGCGCGCGCCTGATTCCTGCGCTGGCCAATGAAGCGGCAAAAGCCGGCGCAAAAATCTCTTTTGACTCGCACTTTCTCGGCCTGGGCCCAAATTCGCGCGGATTGCGCCTGGAAGTCGAGACCGCAGGTAAGCGAGAAGAGTTGCACGCGGATCAGGTTGTAGGCGCCGACGGAGCCACTACCCGCGTGGGCCGCGCCGCAGGTTGGCCACCGGTCGAAACTGTTCCGCTGGTGCAAGCCATCGTGAAGCTTCCCAAAGATTGCCGGCCCGATACCACGCGGGTGTGGTTTGTTCCGGACGATACCCCCTATTTCTACTGGCTGATCCCAGAGAACGAATCGCGCGGCGCGCTGGGAATTATCGGCGAAGGCAGCGGCCAGGAAACCAAAAAGCGCATCGAGCGCTTTCTGGAAAAGAGAAATATGCAACCGCTCGAGTGGCAGGGCGCACGCATTCCGGTTTACCGCAAATGGATTCCGGTGGAGCGTCGCGTCGGCAACGGCAGAGTCTTTCTGGTTGGCGACGCTGCGGCGCAGGTGAAAGTGACCACAGTCGGCGGCATCGTCACCGGTTTTCGCGGCGCGCAAGGCGTGGCCGATAAACTGCTCGGCTCGGGTCGGGGCGGCGAACTTCGCGCGTTACGCCGTGAACTGGATACCCACTGGCTGATACGCAAAACGCTGCATCACTTCCAGCAGAAGGATTATTCCTACCTGGTGGATTTGTTGAACGTTGCCACGCGCGAGTCGCTGGGACAAATTCATCGCGACCATTCGGCGCGGCTGTTGTGGAACGTTCTGCGCCGCCAGCCCCGCCTGGTGTTGCTCGGCCTGCGCGGCTTGTTGATGGGCAAGAAGGATCGTTGATCGATTTGCTACTCGTGATTTGTTTGCGGCGCCGCTTGCATCCGCGCTGGCCTTTAGAAATTACAGGAGAATCTCTTTGCGTTTATCGGTGATTGGTTGCGGTTACGTTGGATTGGTGACCGGGGCGTGCCTCGCCGAGGCAGGCCACGACGTGATGTGCACGGACATTGATGCTGGCCGCATCGCGCAGTTGAAAGCCGGCCAGGTTCCCATCTACGAGCAGCACCTCGACAAAATCCTTGTTTCCGCGGCCAAGTCCGGAAAAATTTCCTATGCCGAAGATCCCGGCGAAGCCATTCGCTTCGGCGATGCGATTTTTATTTGCGTTGGCACACCGCCGCGGCCTGACGGCAGCGCCGATCTTTCCGCTATCGACCACGTGGCGCAGCAGATTGCCGCGCAAGCGCGCTCGCCCAAACTAGTGGTTGAGAAAAGCACGGTGCCGGCGCGTACCGGAATCGAATTGCAGCGCGCGCTTTCCGCATACAGCCGCGGTAACGGCGGCTTTCGTGTCGCTTCGAATCCGGAATTTCTACGCGAAGGCACTGCCGTCGAGGATTTCTTCCACCCCGATCGCATTGTTGTGGGCGTCGAGGATCCCGCCGCCGCCGAACAGCTTCGCGAAATCTATCGCCCCATCCTGGAGCGTAAATTCACCTGTCCCGTTCACGAAGGCAAGTGTCCCGATAACTACAAAGCGGAATTTCTGGTGACCACAATTAGCAGCGCCGAGCTGATTAAGCACGCCTCGAATTCTTTTCTCGCGTTGAAAATTAGCTATGCCAACGCGGTCTCCGATCTTTGCGAAAAACTTGGCGCCAACGTGGAGGAAGTTACCCACGCAATGGGGCTCGATCCTCGCATTGGCACGCAATTCCTGAAAGCCGGGCTGGGATTCGGCGGCTTTTGTTTTCCAAAAGACATTCAGGCGTTTATCAGCCTGGCGGCAACAGTCGGCGTCGATTTCGAAATTCTGAAGGCAGCAGAGCGTGTTAACAAACAACGCATCGACCGTTTTCTGGAAAAAATTGCCAAGGCGCTGTGGGTGGTCAAAGGCAAGCGCATCGCTATCCTCGGCCTCGCCTTTAAAGCCAACACTGACGATATCCGTTTCGCGCCCGCGTTGGACGTGATGAAGCGTTTACTCGATGAAGGCGCCGAAGTTCACGCTTGCGATCCGGAAGCGCTCGAGAAGGCCAAAAAGCAATTCCCGCAAGCTCACTATCACCAGGACCCGTACAAGGCATTGGAGGGCGCGCACGCCGCGTTGATCTGCACCGAATGGGATGCCTACAAGAAAATTGATTGGGAGCGCGCCGGAAATCTGATGGCTCGCAAGCTGGTTGTGGACGGCCGCAATCTTTTTTCACCCGCAAAAATGAAGGAACTCGGCTTCGAATACACTTCGTTCGGCCGGGAGTAGCGCTGAGTTCCGGATCACGCCGATATTCTTAACCCTCGCCTACCTGCGGGCGAACAACACCCGGCAAGTTGTCATCCTGAGGCGATCGAAGATCGCCGAAGGATCTCATCGTCAAATGGTTGCAGGCATCTAAAGTTGAGATCCTTCGGTCGCAATTGCGCCCCTCAGGATGACAGCGTTTTGTTGTAATCGATTAACAGCGCACTCACTATTCCCTCCTCATTGTTCACTACTCACTACTTGCTAGTCACTCACCGCCACATACTGCGTACGGAAATAATCGATCGTCGAACGCAATCCATCCGCGAGCTGCACTTTCGGTTCCCAGCCAAGCAACCGCTGCGCCTTGCGAATGTCCGGGCAGCGCCGCTTGGGATCATCCTGCGGCAGCGGCTCGAACACGATCGGCGCCGCTTTCGGAAAATATCCGCGCACGCGTTCCGCAAATTCCAGAATTGTGATTTCCAGGGGATTGCCGACGTTCACCGGAAAATGTTCCTCGCTCAACATCAGCCGGTAAATTCCGTCGATCAAATCGGAAACGTAGCAAAAACTTCTGGTCTGCTTTCCGTCCCCGTACACCGTAATCGGCTTTCCACTCAGCGCTTGATACACGAAGTTAGGCAGCGCCCGCCCGTCATTCAGCCGCATGCGCGGGCCATAGGTGTTGAAGATTCGCACGATGCGCGTATCGAGACCGTAGTGCCGGTGATAGCCCATGGTGAGCGCTTCGGAAAAGCGTTTGGCTTCGTCGTATACGCTGCGCGGCCCGACCGAATTCACGTGTCCCCAATACTCTTCGTGCTGCGGAGAAACTTCCGGATCGCCGTAACACTCGCTGGTGGATGCGAGGAAAAATTTCGCGCCCTTTGCGCGCGCCAGTTCCAGCGCGTTTTGTGTTCCCACCGAGCCCACGCGCATGGTTTCGATTGGATGGCGCAAGTAGTCGGGTGGGCTCGCCGGCGATGCAAAGTGCAGCACGTACGCCACCTCGCCCGCAACGCGCAGCGCATCGCACACGTCCGCTTCTTCGAACGAAAACTCGGCGTTACTTCTCAAGTGCGCCAGATTTTCCATCCGCCCGGTAATATAATTGTCCAGCCCCAGCACCGACCAGCCTTCCGCCAGCAACCGGTCGCACAGATGCGATCCCAGGAATCCCGCCGCTCCTGTCAGCACTGCCCGCATGAACCCTCCCGAAAAATTGCCGTTGTCAGTGTATCGTCGCTTTCCCCGATTGACCACCGCGGCCGCTGGAGATTACCATTCGCCTGCCATGAATCAAAGTGATGAATGAACGTCCGGCAAGAAGTTTGTACGTACGCCGATTCCTGCTGGCGACCGGGATCGGCGCTTTGGCATTGCTGCTCGCCGGAATTTATGGATTTTTCCATGCGGGCCTGTGGCTGGTTCGCGAAGATCCGCTGGAAAAATCGCAAGCTATCGTCGTTCTCAGTGGCGGCTTGCCTAATCGCGCCTTGGGCGCTGCACAGATTTATCGTGGCGGCTTCGCGAAAGAAATCTGGCTGACGCAACCGCTGCAGCCCGGCGCTGCGATGGAAGATCTCCATTTGCCATACGCCGGTGAAGAACAATACAACCGTATGGTGTTAATCGCGCAAGGCGTGCCACCAGCGAAGATGCGTCTGCTGACGCCGCGCATCCTCAATACCGCGGATGAACTTCGCGCCGTTGCCGCAGCTCTCGATCAGCAACCCGGCACGACTGCGATCGTCGTCACTGCAAAAGCGCATACCCGGCGCGTTCGCGCGCTCTGGAAAAAGATTTCGCAGGGTCATCATGGCAGCCTGCTCGTTCGTGCCTCGTCGGAAGATTCCTTTGACCCCGCGCACTGGTGGCGTACCACAAACGACGCGCTAGATGTTGTGCGCGAGTACCTTGGCCTGCTCAACGCCTGGGCGGGATTGCCACTCAGCCACACAAAGTAAGGCTCAATACCAGTTCGCTGTCATCCTCAAGCAATGATCAAAAGAAAATAAAGCGCTTCTTCTTGGCCTGCTCCTCGAAAACTTCCGGAACATGCGGCAACGGCCGCCCCTCGAACGCCGCCAGCGGATTTTCCACGAACAGCGCCTGCGCTTTTTCGCGTCCGAATTCCGCCTGCACCACGTCATAGGCCGCGCGTAGCTTGTGTGGCCGGCCGGTCAAGTTGTGTGCATCACTGGCTACAAAATGCACCAACCCGCGCGCAATCCAAGCCAGCGAGTTCTGCCGCGCCGACGGTCCAAAAGTCCCGATTAGCGATCCGCCGGTCACTTGCCCGTAACAGCCAGTTCGAATCCACTTTTCCAACCGATCCGGCTGCGAACGTAGGATTGCGTTGCGTTCCGGATGAGTGATGATCAGCCGCAATCCTGCCAGTTGAATTTCGTAAATGGTGTTGTCGATGGCAGGCGGAATGGAGAATTCATTGAATTCCACCAGTAGATAATTCTTTTGATGTATGCAAAAGGGCGCGGACTTCTTCTTGAGTGCCACCAGATTTTCTGGACTCCAATGGAAATCGCATCCCGTGGCAAGCTTTACCCGGTCACCAATCGCGCGTTGCAAATCGGCCGCCGCCTGCTGCACCGCCGAAAAATCAAAACGGTATTCGTTGCTGGAGTGCGGGGTAGCAACGATGTGCGTAATCCCATCAGCAATCGCCATTTCCGCCATGGCCAGCGATTCCTCAACGGATTTCGCTCCGTCGTCCATCCCGTTCAAAATGTGGCAGTGCAGATCAACCATATTTTCGCGGATCCGTCATCCAAGCAATGCGCTCACGATTTGCGATATTCCCAGCAAGAACATCAGCGCAGCAAAAATCCGCCGCATCTTGGCTGAAGGAATTCTTTTTGCCAGGCTGCCGCCCGCGATTCCTCCCAGGAAAACCCCTGGAATCAGCAGCAATCCCGTTTGCCAGGAAACGTATCCCGCGTGCGCGTACGCGATCACCGCCAGCAATCCAGTCGGTGGTATCAACGCCACCAGACTTGTTCCTTGCGCCCGGTGCTGGCTGAATCCCAGCAGCAATCCCAGAATTGGCACCAGTATCACGCCACCGCCAATTCCAAACATTCCCGATGCAACTCCCGCGGTCACTCCGGACAACAAGACTCCGGCGTCGATAAGCACCTGCCGATTCAAGCTCCGCCTTCCTTAGCCGCGGCCGCAGCGCCAGCCGGCTTTGCTTTCTTCCACAGTAGCACCGCCGAAAAAATCAAAAATCCTCCAAATAACCCTTTCAACATTTGCGCCGACATGGGTACGGCAAATTCGCTGCCGACGTAAGCGCCCAGACTCATCCCCAGCGCGCACAAAATCCCCGCGCGTAAATCCACGTTCCCGGCTTTCCAGTATTGCCGCAGCGCGCCCAGCCCGATCGGCGGCAGCAATATGAATAACGAAGTTCCCTGCGCCAGGTGCTGGTCCATACGCAGGACGTACATCATGGCCGGCACCAGCACGATGCCACCGCCGATGCCCAGCAGTCCGACCAGAATGCCAGCAACGATTCCCAGCGTTAACACCAGAACAATCGTCACGCCACCCGCCCTGAACAGCCATTCTACAAATTCCGGCCGCTGTTAATTGTGTCCGCGGCGCGCCGGTGAAGCAACGCCGCCCATCGCAAACAACGCGTAACATACACTTCTTCACCCAGCAACCGCTCTTGCGAACCTGCTATATTGGTAGTTCAGCCCTTCGCGCCGCGTGCGCATGTTTCTTTCATTTCTTTTTCTCTTGAGAGCGAGGAGCGATTCGATTCAGATGCCTGCCGACCGGAAACCAGAATTCTTCAAGGGTGCGCAACTAAAAGTTGGAATTATCGGATGCGGTTACGTAGGACTTCCCCTGGCCGTGCGTTTTGCCGAAGCCGGACACAGAGTGACGGGTTTCGATACCGATCCAGTCAAGGTTTCCATGCTCAATGCCGGCAAGTCGTACATCGACCACATCCCACAAAACAAGATTCAGCAGTTTGTGATCAGCCGTCACTTCAGCGCCACCACGGATTTTTCCAAGCTAAAAGAAACCGACGCGGTTCTCATTTGCGTTCCCACTCCTCTCGATGAGCGGCGCGAGCCGGATCTCAGCTACGTTGAACAAACCGCCATCTCCATCCAACCTCATCTGCAGAAAGGCCATCTGGTGGTTCTGGAGTCCACCACTTACCCTGGTACCACGGAAGAACTGGTATTGCCGATCCTGGAAAAGAGCGGCCTGCGCTGCCCAATTACCACCGGCATCGAAAGCGAAAATATCCCTACCGATTTTTTTCTGGCCTTTTCGCCAGAACGCGAAGATCCCGGCAACAAGCAGTACGGCCTGGCGCAAATTCCAAAAGTGGTTGGCGGCGCGAATCCGCCCAGCAGCCGCGCGGCTCAGGCCTTGTACGCGCAGGTGGTGGCTAGAGTCGTCCCGGTAAGCTCGACAAGAGCCGCCGAAATGGCCAAGCTCCTGGAAAACATTTTTCGCTGCGTAAACATCGCGCTGGTCAACGAACTAAAACTGCTGGCCACGCGCATGAACATCGATATCTGGGAAGTCATCGACGCCGCCGCTACCAAACCGTTCGGCTTTATGCCGTTTTATCCCGGCCCCGGCCTTGGCGGTCACTGCATTCCTGTTGATCCTTATTACCTCTCGTGGAAAGCACGCGAATTCGATTTTGCCGCTCGCTTCATCGAGCTGGCCGGAGAAATAAATACCGCCATGCCCTACCACGTGGTGGATTCCATCGGCAGTTCTCTCAACGGCCAGAAGAAAAGTCTCAACGGCTCAAGACTGCTGATTCTCGGTGTGGCCTACAAAAAGGATGTTGACGACCTGCGCGAATCCCCTGCGCTGAAAATCATGCAGCTGTTGCAGCAGCGCGGCGCGCAAATCGATTACAACGACCCGTACTTCCCGCAAATGCACAAAATGCGCCACTTCAATTTTGAAAACATGAAATCAGTCGCGATCTCCAAGGAATCGCTGGCCCAGTACGACGCCGCCATCATCGCCACCGACCATTCCAGCTACGATTACCACGCCATCGTGGACGGCTCAAAGCTTGTGGTGGATACCCGAAATGCTACACGCCGCGTAACCCGCAACCGCGAACGCATCGTCGCTTGCTGACTTGAAGACCAAGCCCTGCCACACTGGGCCTGTACGCAACTTTTTGCGATTTTGCGGGCAAGTACGTCTGAAGTAGGCCGTTTGAATTGTTCGCCAAAAGTATCGTGCTCACCTAAGCACAGCTCCAGACAATTCTAGTACTCATAGGCCTACCTTCCCCCTTATCCTCGTTTCAAGTGCATCGTCTTTTTGTGGCCCTTCGTTTCGGCCCATGCTTCCAGCGACGCGCTCCAGCCCTGTGCGATGGCTCCTGACGCTACGAAGGCGTTGGTTTCTTGCCGGAAGACGCTCAAGAGGCAGGCTAGTTTTAGCTATTTCACGAAGGAGTCAACACACTATGAAGTCCCCGCTCAAGTATTCTCCCCTGTTCCTGCTCGCTGGCCTGTCCATAGTGCTGGCCGGTTGCAGCGGAGCGAAGGGCAGCGCCGGTTTTGGTGGTGGAGGTTCGGGATCTGGTTCCGGATCCGGTTCAGGTTCTGGCTCCGGTTCCGGCTCTGGTTCTGGTTCCGGTTCCGGCTCCGGCGGGACGACATTCAATATCGGCGGAACCGTGGCCGGCCTCAAAGGGTCCGGTTTGGTCCTGGAAGACAACGGTGGGGACGACCTCGCGATCAGTGCCGACGGTGCCTTCAAGTTCCATACCGCTCAATCGAGTTACTCTGTCACCGTCAAGACTCAGCCAACGAGTCCCGCACAGACTTGCAGCGTCAGCAACGGCCTCGGCACCGCCACCGCCGCTGTGACCACTGTCCAAGTGCTTTGTGCGCAGGTGTTCACGGTTGGCGGCACAGTTACAGGACTCCTCGGCTCCGGGCTAACTTTGCAGGACAACGGCGGCGATAATCTGATCGTCAACGGCACCGGCAACGTCAACTTTACCTTCGCTGCTCCCTTGCTCAGTGGCGCCGCCTACGCCGTCACCATCCTTACGCAGCCCACGAGCCCCGCGCAGTCCTGCGTCATCTCCAATGCTAGCGGCACCATTAGCGGCAGCGTTGCCAATATCCAGATTTCCTGCCCGCAGCCGAAGTTCTCCATCGGCGGCTCCGTAACCGGGATGATTGTTGGCCCTGGTGACACCCTCGAAATCCTGGACAATGCCGGTGACAACCTCTTTGTCACCGGCGATACGCCCTTTACGTTCCCTACTCCATTCACGTTTGGCTCCACCTTCAGGGTTGACATGTTTCTGTCCCCCAACAGCCAGCCGCAGGGTTGCAATATTTTCTTTGCCTCGGGCGTGGTCATCGGGATTGTTTCCGACGTCCTTGTGGATTGCCAGCACAACGATTGGGCTTGGATGTTTCCTGCATCTACTCCCAAAATCAATGATTACGGAACCGCGTCCCTGCCGACCTATACGGCTGGGCAGCCTATCACGGGTCCTCCTTTTACTGTTTCAAACTCCAACACGCCAGGCGGGAGAGACTTCCCGATGGCTTGGACTGACGCCAATGGAAATCGCTGGCTTTTCGGAGGCTTGGGATTTGAGGTTACTCACTCCGGCGAAGATAGCATACCGGGCGTGTTGAACGACATGTGGGTTTGGCCAACCAGTCCAAGCTCCGGTGGAGATGACGGCTGGTGGACGCCGGGTGGCTGGATTCCAGCAAACTTGCCGATCAAGGTGGACAACAGTGTTGCTCCTCCGCAGTTTTCTGCTGACGTGACATCCCTTCAGCTCAAGAATAGCGTGGGCAACTATGGAACGCTGGGCGTTGGCGCCTCGTGTAATCCTCCCGGCTCAGGTTGCACGGTGCCGCCAGCCCGCTGGGGAGGCGTTACCTGGACCGATGCATCGGGCAACCTATGGATGTTCGGCGGTCAGGGAGCAGGGCTCCTCAACGACGTGTGGGAGTTCGATCTAACTTCCGGCCCTTGCAGCTATGACTTGACCACCAACACGGGAATCTTCACAAATTGCAAGTGGATCTGGCAGGGAGGCTCGAACGGCGCGAATCAGGCCACCACGGGCACGTTCCCTGGGGCACGATGGGGTGCCGCCAGCTATACCGACACAGCCGGAAACCTGTGGCTCTTCGGCGGGCAAGGCTACGACTCCACGGGCAACGTCGGCCTTCTAAATGACCTCTGGAAATACAACATCGCCAGCAAGACTTGGACCCTCGTGTTGCCCAGCAACGTTGCAAGCAACGTGAACGGTGTTTACGGTACCCAGGGGACGGCTGCGGCCAACAACATTCCGGGCGGCCGCCAGACTGCAGTCCTGTGGGCCGATCCTTCGGGAACCATCTGGCTCTTCGGCGGGTTCGGGCTGGATTCCACGGGTACCAATCTCGGAGCCGGACAGATTGGGTCAGTCCTCAATGACCTGTGGAAGTTTGACCAGGGAACGGGCCTGTGGACTTGGGTTTCCGGCAACAACACCGCAAACCAGAGGGGCACTTACGGGACTCAGGCAACCTCGAATGTGTCCACCAATGCTGCGGCATCAAGCGTTCCAGGCGCGCGCTGGGGCGCGGCTGGGTGGGTTAACCCCGACGGCGATCTCTTTCTCTTCGGTGGTTTTGGGTACGGTTCTGTTGCCACACAGCCCACGGGCTTCCTGAACGACGTCTGGGAATTTGATGTGGCCAGCGGTCAGTGGATCTGGTGGAAAGGTTCCACGGACGTTAATCAGCCCGGTACCTACATCACGACCCCGTTTAAGGCATTCCAGCTGAACTATGCGAATAACGCGGTCGGAGCCCGGCGTGGCGCCGCCAGGTGGCTGCCAGACCCGGGGGGTTACGTGTACTTCTTCGGCGGCGAGGGTTACGACTCGACTACCGGAGGTCCCTACGGAGACCTGAATGATCTGTGGAGATATCTGCCATTCCCATAAAGGGTTTTTAGGGTTTGTACTTACAACCCTAAACTGACACTGAACCGCAGTACTCACAACTTCCGCCGGGAGACATTGATATTCAATCAATGTCTCCCGCCATTCTTATTTAGCTCTGTTGTTCTTTCTTCTTACAGCGGTGGGTTTATCCCGCCGTTCTTTCTTTGTTGTTCCTATTGCGGCTGGCCGTTTTTCAAACAGGTTTTTTCCTGGTCGGGTGCCCCAAGTGTCGTCTTACACCTGGGGCATAGTTTCCTGCTAACCCTGGTATTCCACACGAATCGACAGACAACTAATTCTTAAATCCCCTCAAACCTGCGCGACCGGCGCCGGAACCGCGCTCACCAGCCACCGCCGCCAGACAAATCGCGCCGGCACGTACAAAATAACCATCCACAAGAGCGCCACCGGCCCGCGCCCAATCAAGAACAGCAGAATTGCGGACAAACTCGCGGAGGCTTCGCCAAATCCCGCGGCCGCAGCTGCATGCAACTGCGCGCCAAGCGATTCCTGCGGCGCGGTTACCACTTCCCGCAAGGAAAACTGCACGTTGGCAAAAATCACGCGATGTTCCGAAGCGTTCCGCTCTGCTTCCAGACGATTCACTTCGGCACTGGCGTTGGCGATCTGCCGCTGCAGTTCCCGCACGTTTCCGTCGGGGTAGGTCTGTTTCTTTAACAACTCCTGCAAACGCCGCAGCGTGCCTTGCGCATTGGCCAGCCGCGCTTCCAGGTCCGCTCGTTGCTGAGTGATCTCGTCGGCCGCTTGCTCTTCCTGCTCCACATCGCCCAGAGATTTCAGCTCGCTCACCGTCGCGCCCAATTCTGCCGCAGGAATTCGCAACGTGGCCGAAAGTACGCTGCCGCTACGGCGTCCCGCCATGCGCAACTTCGCCGCATAGCCGCGATGCCGCTCCAAGATTTCCTCAAGCGACGTCCGCGACTTGGCGAACTCGTGGGTCGCCACAGCAAGTTCCGCTGTGTGCGCCATCAATGGAGTTGCATACGGCATTGCCACCGAGGCCAATCTGTTCCCGAGCTCCACTCGAGATATTGCAGATTCCCTCTGCGCTTCCCGCAGATCCTTCTGCTTCTCGTCGTCCACCAGCGAGTCCGGGCTGATTGAAGGTGCGCTGGGCCAATTCTCCGTTTGTTGAAACTCGGCAATGGGCGGAGTTGTTCGCTTTAAGTGCGGGCCTCCCGCTTGCCCTAACAACAAAAAGCACAGAACCGCGGCAACCACCAGCAGCAAACCACGTTGCATCTTAGACAGGGCGCGAAACTTCAAAACCAGCGCAACGATTGCGTTCCTCATGGGATACCTCCTTCGGCATCCCCGTTAGAACGACCCTGCCAAAATTTCTTGCAGTCAGGATACCGCGACCGAATCGTCCGCTGTTAGGCGTGTGCCGGAGGGCGGCCCGTCCTCGTCACTAGTTTTTAACGGCCCGTCGCCCGCGCGTATCGCTGAAAATGACACTCTATGGCGTTTTTCTTGAGCCTGCTAAGATATCGCCAACATGACCGACACGCCTTCCCTCGTGGGACAATCCTTCTCTCATTATCGCGTCCTCGAAAGACTCGGCGGCGGCGGCATGGGCGTAGTCTACAAAGCCGAAGATACCCGCCTGCATCGTTTTGTCGCACTCAAATTCCTTCCCGACGACGTCGCCCGCGATCCTCAGGTTCTCGCTCGTTTCCAGCGCGAGGCTCAAGCGGCCTCGGCCTTAAACCACCCCAACATCTGCACTATTTATGACATCGGGGACGAAGCCGGCAAAGCCTTCATCGCCATGGAATTCCTCGACGGCAGGACCCTCAAGCACGCCATCATGGGCCGGCCGCTGGACATGGAGGTGTTCCTCGACATCGGCATCGAAGTCGCCGATGGCCTCGATGCAGCTCATTCACAAGGTATCGTCCATCGCGACATCAAACCCGCGAACATTTTTGTCACCAAACGCGGCCATGGCAAAATTCTTGATTTTGGTCTGGCCAAACTTCGTTTCGTCGAGAGCACCTCCGCCTCCTCCATTGAAACCATAGCGACGCAGGTCGTCGATCCCGAGCATCTCACTAGCCCTGGCAGCACCATCGGGACTGTCGCCTACATGTCGCCTGAACAAGTGCGCGCGAAAGAGCTCGATACGCGCAGCGACCTTTTCTCTTTCGGTGTCGTGCTCTATGAAATGGCCACCGGACAGCTGCCCTTTCGTGGCGAAAGTTCCGCGGTGATTTTCGAATCCATCATGAACCGCCTTCCCGTCCCGCCGGTTCGCCTCAACCCCGATCTTCCGCCCGAACTCGAACGCATCATCCGCAAAGCCCTTGAGAAAGACCGCGAGCTCCGCTATCAGTCCGCCGCCGATTTGCGTAGCGATCTAAAGCGCCTTAAGCGCGAACTTGACTCCGCGCGCAGTTCCGGCGCAGTCGCGGTTGCTTCCGAAGCAGGCACAGGTTCAGGCACTGGTCTGATTCTACCGGCCAGCGGCTCTGTCAGTTCCCCGGTCAGCGCTTCGTCGTCCATTTCGGCAAGCGCCAACCAGCCCGCGTCGATGTCAGCCTCCTCGGGCGCCGCCGGTCCCGTCGCCAGTGCCTCCAGTGTGAGCGCGGCATCGTCTACAACAGTCACCTCTCCTGCTCGCTCGAAGAACTGGCTTTGGATGGGAATTGCTGGTCTTGTGGTCGTTGCGGTAGCGATTGGACTCGTGTTTACCCGGCGCACCAGCGCTCTCACAGAAAAGGATTCGATTCTTCTCACTGAGTTTGTGAACACCACTGGCGATTCGGTCTTTGATGGCACTCTCAAGCAAGCACTGGCCGTGCAGCTCGAACAGTCTCCGTATTTGAACGTTTTTCCACAATCGCGAATTCAGGGTGCGCTGAAGTATATGGGCAAGCCATCTGACGAGCGCATCACCGGCGACGTGGGCCGCGAAATCTGTCAGCGCGTAGGCGTAAAAGCCATGTTGACCGGTTCCATTGCGAATTTGGGTTCGCATTACGTGATCACGCTCGGTGCTATCAACGCGCAGACCGGCGACACGCTGGCCAGCGAGCAAGTCGAAGCCGAAAGCAAAGAGCAGGTGCTGAAAGCCCTCGACCAGGGCGCATCGCAGCTTCGGCAGAAGCTCGGTGAATCCCTGGCTTCGATCCAGCAATTTGCCAAGCCCCTGGAGCAGGCGACCACTTCATCGCTCGATGCGCTCAAGGAGTACACTGCGGGCGAAACAGCTCATTTGTTGCAAAACGATGTGGCGGCTATTCCGCATTTAACGCGCGCTACCGAGCTCGATCCAAACTTTGCTCTCGCCTATGCAACTCTGGGCGTGGCAAACAGCAACAACTCAGAAAGCAAAGCAGCGGAAGAGAATCTGAAAAGGGCGTTTGCCCTGAAGGAGCGCGCTACCGAGCCGGAGCGTTTCTACATTCAGGCCCACTACTACGGCGAAGTATCTGGCGAAATCGATCAAGAGATTGCAACTTATGAAGCCTGGAGACGCGTCTATCCGCGTGACTCCATTCCGTTGGATAACTTGGCGCTGGATTATTTCGTGACCGGTGAATTCGAAAAGGCGCTGGCGGCCGGGAAAGAAGCCCTGCAGTTAAGCGACACGGATACCTTCGCGTATCAACGCATCGCAATTTCCTACAAGAGCTTAAACCGTTTCGAAGAAGCGCGGGCCGTAGCACAAGAGGCTATCTCCAAGAAGGCTGACAGCGGGCCCTTACACGTCCTGCTATTCGAGCTGGCATTTCTAAAGAGGGACCAGGCGGCTATGGACAAGGAATTGTCCCAAGGTAAGGGAACCGAGCGGGAAGCATTTCTGCTGGAAAAGAAGGCAGCAGCCGAAATGGCCTTGGGGAAGATAAGCCTCGCGCAAAATTCGCTGCACGAAGCGGAAGCGTCGGCGCTGCGCAACGCCATGAAGGAGTTCGCAGCCGTGATCACGGCCCAGGCAGGGAAGCGCGTGGCTGCATACGGAGACTGCAGCAGTGCAAAAACACAAACCGCAGCGTCCCTGGCCAGAATTCCAGACGGAGAAAACCGCCGGTTTGCCGCGCTCGCCCTGGCCCAGTGCGGGGATGGGACAGCAAAAAAGTTGATAGAGGCCGAAGCGAAAGCGCGTCCGCAGGACTCGGTGGTTCAAGGCATATTCGTGCCTCTGATCGACGCGCTGAGTAGTCTGCAAAAGGGTGACGGCTCAGCGGCCGTAGCTATACTGGAACCCGCTCGGCGATACGAACGCGCAACGACGCCGCCCAACGCCCCTTATTGGATCCTCTATACGCGCGGGGAAACGCATCTGCTGTTGAAGGAGCCGGATAAGGCCGTGGCGGAGTTTCAGAAGATTCTGGATTTTCGAGGGAGGGACGCGACAAGCGAATTGATTCCAATGGCGCAATTGCAACTCGCCCGCGCCTTGGTATCCAAAGGCGATACCGGAAGAGCTCGAACTACCTATCAGGACTTCCTTGCCCTTTGGAAGGACGCCGACCCAGACATCCCCGTCCTCAAAGAAGCCAAAGCTGAATACGCCAAACTGTAGTAGTAGCCCCGTGCAAGGAGCCGTTCGCCTCACGAGTCACTGCCTCTTCGTCAACTCCACTCGCGCGGCGGCAAATGGCAGCACCGCTTCCAACAGCACTGGCGTCCGTGCGGCATCCCTTGCCAGATAAACCGTAAAATGCGCGTCTTTCATTTCCGCGCCATCGTCGAAAACTTTGATGTCCACCGTTGCAGTGGAAAACTTTCCTGCCGGCACTTCCACTTCCGCAGAACCAATCTTCTGCGCGCGCACTTCATAAAGTTTGTGGCCGTCGTACACCGGGCCATGCACCACAGGAGTCTTGGTCCAATCCACTGATCGCAGATACTGCATCATTCCCAGCGGATCGCGCGTTCCCGGTAATACGCGAGCCTCGGACGCTCCGGCAGGCGCTGGCTCGCGGCCCGTCGGCGTCATCCTTTGAACCGATTGCACTTTCTGTCCGCGTTCGTTCAGGCGCATTTCATATTGCACGCTGGCAAAATCTCCCGGCGCGCTATAGGAATCGAACTGGTCGTCCAGCTCAAACACCATACGCAACGGATTCTGCGTGTGCGCAAACGCCTGCAAGTGCCATGCATCTTTGCCAGCCACTTCTTTGTGTCCATTGACCACCAACCGCAGGCTCGCCACGTTGCTGACTTTTGCCACGCTGCCGGTAAACTCCAGCACTTCTCCGGACACTGGTGTGAATGCCGTGGCCGGCGCGGCAGTCAATGCCGGCTTTGGCGCGCTGGAAGTTGCCGATCCGTTCGCGGTAGCCGCCGTCGGTGCCTTTTCATTCGCGCTATTTGAACTCGACGCCGGAGGATCGGGAGTAAACTGCACTACCGTCTTGCTCTGCCCGCCGGCATGCAGCCACACAAATGCCGCCGCGGCGCACACGACGGCAAGAATCACGGCAAGCACGGAAACAATTCGACGGCTCATAACCTTCCTGCGACGTGCCCCTTTATTCGGAATCCTGAGAGATCGGCTTTCGTCGTAAAATACAGTGTCACGCGAGCCACTTTTCCGGACCGCGCTGTTTCAGATTAACAGAAGCATTTTCGTGCGTCTTGGGGAAGCTCTCTGCATGTTCACCCGACCAACTGGCTCGGGAGGATCGCGAACGACGCAACGCGGGTTTCAGGGTTTCAGGGTTTGCTTTGCAAACCCTGAGTTAACAAAGGACGGTTCGAATGCGATACCTCGTTACCGGTGGCGCGGGATTTATCGGCTCCAACACCGTCGATGAATTGGTTCGCCGCGGCGAAAGCGTCGTCGTCCTGGACGATCTCTCGGCCGGCAAGGAAGACAATCTCGCCGAAGTCCGCAACAAAATTTCGTTCATCAAGGGCAACATCAATGACCTGGAAGCGGTTCGTCGCGCCATGCACGAAGCCGATTACGTGCTGCACCTCGCAGCGCGCACGTCCGTTCCCCGCTCGATAAAAGATCCTCTTGAAACCAACAGAATAAACATCGAAGGCACTCTGAATGTCCTGGTTGCTGCGCGTGACGCCAAAGTAAAACGTGTGGTGCTTGCGGCTTCTTCTTCCGCTTACGGTGAAACGCCCACGCTGCCGAAAGTTGAAACCATGCAGCCGCAACCGATTTCCCCTTACGGCATTACCAAATACGTTGGCGAACTTTACGCGCAGGTTTTTGGAAAAGTTTACGGACTGCAAAACGTCTGCCTGCGCTACTTCAATGTTTTTGGCCCGCGCCAGGATCCTACGTCGCCCTATTCCGGCGTGCTCGCGAAATTCTGTACTGCCTTCCTGGAAAAAACCGACCCGGTTGTTTTCGGCGATGGCCAGCAAACGCGCGATTTCACCTACATTGACAATGTGGTGCAAGCAAATTTGCTCGCCTGCGAAGCTCCCGCCGCCAGCGGAAAAGTGATCAATATCGGCACCGGGGCGCGTATTTCTCTGAACCAGACATTGCAACTTTTGCGCGAAATCAACGCCAGCGAACTGCAGGCGAAATACGACCCGCCTCGCGACGGTGATATTCGCGACTCGCAAGCTGACATCACGTTGGCCCGCGAAGCCCTGAAATACGATCCCACAATAGATTTCCCTGAAGGCCTGCGCCGCACCTTCGCCTGGTACCAGGAATCCGAAGCCAAGGCCGCCGCAAAACAGAAAATAGTGGGTAGCGAGTAGTGAGTCAGAAACACTAAGCTGGCACCTAAACTCACTACTCTCTATCCACCGCCCGCTAGCCAGCAGTCTCTGGTCTCTGGTCTCTGGTCTCTGGTCTCTGGTCTCTGGTCTCTGGTCTCTGGTCTCTGATCTCTTCGTCAGGGCGTGACGGTCTTACCGTAATTCAGTGGCGCGCCGCTCTTCGGCACATCGTAGTTATTCCAGAACCACAACGGCTCCAGTTTTTTCTGTTCCGGCCACACCTGGTTGAGCGTATCGCCCTCGAAGACTTCGCCGTTTTTCACTACCCAGTGAATGGTATTGGTGTTGTGAATATCGTCGAGCGGATTCTTGTCGAAAATCACCAGGTCAGCGAGTTTCCCCGGTTCGATGCTGCCAAGATCATCCGGCCGGCCAACAATTTTCGATCCGTTAACGGTCGCGCACTTCAACACTTCCAGAGGCGTCATGCCGCCGCTGGCCAGCATCCACATTTCCCAGTGGTAGCCGAGGCCCTGCAACTGTCCGTGACTGCCAACGCCGACCAGCCCTCCGGCGCGTTCCAGTTTCGTTACCTGCGCCGCAAGTTTGGGAAATTCGTATTCGTCTTTGCGGAACCAACTCGGCCGGCGCTTGGTTTTTTCGTCAATAATTCTATGCGGCGTAAAGCGGTTCAGTTTCGCGTTGTCATGCACCTCGCTGTATTCGTACCAGTAATCCTCCCCGAATGGCCCCCCGTAATTCACGATTAGGGTAGGAGTTTCCGCAATGCCAGACTGCGCGAACATCTGTAGAACATCTTTAAATAGAGGTGTAATAGGCAGTGTGTGCTCGTTTCCGTGGAAACCGTCAATGACGTGCGTAAGGTCGAGTTTCAGATCCAGCGCGCCTTCCGTGGTCGGCATCATTTCCAGCTCTTTCGAAGCCTGCACCATGTACTGGCGCTGCTTGCGGTTACCCACCAGGTAGCTCTTGATGTTGTGCGTGCCGTAATATTTGCGGTATTTGGTGAGCACACCTTTGACTTCTTCCTCGGATTGAAAATTATTGTCGGAGAAAACTCCAGGCCCGGTAGAAAATGCGCGCTGGCCAAGAATGTCTCCAGTGTCCACCAGATCCTGGTACGCAAACATATCGTTAGTTCCGGTTTGCACATCGAGGCCGGCGGTGACTCCGTAAGCGAGATTCGCGAGGAACGCCCAGTTCTGCGTGTCTAGAATGCCGCGGCGGATTTCAAACCAGTGCGCGTGGGTGTCGACAAAGCCGGGCGTGATGGTTTTGCCTTTGACGTCGAATACTTTAGCGCCAGAGGGAACGCTGCCCCTTGCGCCTACGCGCGTGATGCGGTTGTTCTCGATGACTACGTCGGCATCCTTCAACACTTCGTCGCCCTTCATGGTGACGACAGTTGCGCCGCGTAGCACAATCGTACCCTTGGGAGTTTTGCGTGGAACTTCGATGTCGATGGCGATTTCCTGAACGTCCTTTTCCTGCTCCTTGAATTTCTGCGGTTTTTTCTCGTCTTTCTTCTCGTCTTTCTTGTCCTCTTTTTTTGCGTCCGTGGAATCTTTCTTATCTTTATCTTTGTCCGCGTCCTTGGCGTCGCCGTCTTTCTTTTCACCGTCTTTTTTTTCATCCTTGGGGGGTTCGAAGGAGATCGAGCTGAATGGCTGGCGGAAATAGCTTGCGCCGACGGCCCACGCGACAGTCTTGCCGTTATCGGCCCAGCCAAAATAATCCGCGCCGATGTCCGTAACTTTCTTCAATGGAACAGACGGGCCGCTCACCATCACTGTGGGAGCCTCTCCGCCCACAGGCGGCATGGCCATCACGCAAAGCTGATTCTGGACGTGCGCCAGAACCCACTGGCCATCCGGGCTGGGGATCAAATCGTCCGCAGGAATCGGCTCTTCAAAGAAATAGAGCCCTTGTCCTTTCACTTGCAGGTGCGTGCGGCGATCCGTCCCGTCGTAGCGCAAGGAAACGAGTCCGCCGGGAGTGTAAACGTAAATGCGGTCTTTCTCGTTCGTGAAATGCGGGCCACCCGCGCCGCGCGCCGGAAGAATCAGATTCGGTTCGCCGCCATCCGCGGAAATCCAGACCAGATCAGCATTGCCGGTCTGTCCGCCATCGAATGCGCTGTTTTCACGGTCGTAGGCGTTGCCACGCAGTAGAACTATTTTTGTCCCATCAGGCGAAAATGCCGGGTTGCTGTAAACGGCGAGCGACTTGGAAAGTTGCAGCGGACTGCCGCCATCAGCGGAAATCTTCCAGAGCTGTCCGCCCTCGCTGGACCACGAGACATAGGTAATCCATTTCCCATCGGGTGACCATGCAGGCTGAAATTCCGTCGACTTGCTGCTGGTGAGCCGCTGCGGCTTTCCGCCCGGCAAATCGAGCGTATATAGGTGGGTCATCGCGGAAAAGACCAGCTTCTTACCGTCGGGAGATTCTGCCGGATCGTGAATCAGGCGAACCTTCACCGGGCCTTGCTCTACCTTTTGCGGAAAATCGAGCTTGGGCCCGAGATCCTGTGAAACTTCGGCGCTAAACGGAATCACCGATTCGGCGCCGGATTCTAGATTAAGCCGGCGGATTTTTCCGTCCTGGTTGTAAACAATTTCTTTGCCTCCGGGCAGAAACGCGTACCCAGGAAAGAGGTCGCGGGAAAAAATTGCTTCCTGGTCATCGCGCGTAACGGGATACCGAACCCAGTGATCTTCGCCTGTTTGCAGATTGCGAAGTCGCAATCCGCTTTCCGTTTCGTGCCGGGTTACATAAAGGAGAAATTTTCCGTCCGGCGTAAGAAGCGGCCGCATGGCGCTGCGTGGCTGCTCAATGATCGTGTCTTCTTCGCCGGTCTTGCGATCTTTGCGTTTGATCTGCCACAGCGGAAACATCGAGTTGTACGAAAAATCCCGGCGCCGTTCCGCGTAATAAAGATATTTTCCGTCGGCGGATGCCACAACACCCATGACGCTGGTGCGGTCCTCGCGCTTGGTAGTGGGTGTCGGCTTTGCTTTGGTGATCTGGACACCGCTGCCGCCATCCACGTGGTACATCCAGATTTCCCGTGGACCGATGCCGAAGTGAGTTTTGGAAACGTAGACGTACTTGCCGCTGGGATCCCAACTGGGCGAAGCGAATTCGCTGTTGGGGTCTTTGGAAACCTGCTTCACGCCGCTTCCGTCGGCATGCATGATCCAAACGTTTTCGCTCCCCTCGCGGTCAGAAAGAAACGCGATCCACTGCCCGTCAGGCGAAAATTTCGGCTGGCTGTCAAACGCCATGCCGCCATCAATCAACTTAGCCTTGCCGCCTTCGATTGGCAGGGTATAGATGTCACCAATCAATTCGAACGCGATCGTCCTGCCGTCAGGCGAAACATCGAGCGAGAGCCAGGTGCCTTCGTCGGTGGTGAAGCTGATCTTCCGATCCGACTTCAGTGGCAGCCCTTTTTTCTCGTCCTTCTTTTCGTCTTTCTTCTCTTCCTTTTTGTCCTTTTCCTGCGCAATCTCCTGGGCACGCAGACGCGAAGTTACGGTCAAGCCGCTAAGGCCAAGAGTCAAGACCAGCACATAAAACGCCAGCGACCGCCGGTTACCATACGTCCCATTCATGCTTTTCTCCTTAAAACTTCCCTCGCCCGCAATACACCGATACACACATGTTGTGGCAGCACTTTTGCTTTTGGCAAAGTTCAGACTGGCCGCAGCCAGGGACCTGCTGTGTTACATCATTCGAATCCAAACGTGATTATCCACACCCGCTCTGATGGCGGTTAGACGCGCGGTGTGCTAAATGGTTTCCACGGATCACCATTTCAGCGTCCGCCGTCGTCATCGTCTTGATCATTCCCGCCACTACCTCGCGGCGCCGGCGGCGCTGGCACTATATGAGGGATTCCTGCTTCATTCATCTTTTTATTGAGTGCCGCCAGATCCTCGTCGACTATCTTTTTCACTTGCGCGGAAGCTTCGGCAACCAGTGGCGTCAGTTCGGCCAGCTTTTCTTTTTGCTGGGCGCCTGGCGCGGCGGCAAAGTCGTCCAGGTCTTCCATCAGGTCCTGTACCTGGGCGGGAAGAGGCTCGGGCTTCCATTCGAATGGCGGCCCGGCGTTGCCCAGGCCCTGCTGCTCGCGTTGGTACTTCAGGGCAACCTGGTCGACTTTTTTCTGTAGCTCGTCGGCGCTCTTTACAATGGCCTCCGGCATTTTCGTGCCCTTAGGCTTCGTGGCTTCGGTTTTCCAATTCTCGCGCGCCGTTTTCAGGGCGCTCTGAGTGCCGAGAATCGTTTTGCGGTCCCGGTCGTTGGACTTTGCCATGGCGTAAAGCTGCTCGATCGCGCCACGCCGCGCGGCGCGATCTTCAGCGTTCAATTGCAGCCGCGGATCATCTTCGACGGTAACTTTCTGCATAGCTTCCTTGCTGCCGGCGGTAATCTTGATGGTGTATTCCCCGGGTTCAGCGTACGGCCCGCGCGGGCCCTGACCGTATCCTGCCGCAATTGCTTCCAATTGTTCCGGCGTAGGTTCGGCAGGCGGGTTATAGCGCAAATCCCAATTGGTACGGTTTACTCCCGCAGCCCCCGGCCCGTCCAGTTCGCGAACAATTTTTCCGTCCTTGTCAGTAACAACGATTTTGACTTTGCCTTCCTTTTTCGTTTCCTGTTTTTCTTCCTTCTTGTCCGTAGCTTTTCCCTCGCTCGGCGCAGCCGGCGCTTCGACGGGTTTTTCCGAAAGCTTACCGGTGGGCTTGGCTTCGGGCTCATCCGTTTTGGGTTTTGGCGATTCGGCCGTTGCTTCTTTCTTTTCCGCGGAATTCGGCGTTGGCTCCGAAGACGGCAGCGCTGATTTCAGGTAATAGTTGATGACAGCTCCGGCCGGTGGATTCTTGGCCGCGAAAGCTTTTTGCCCGGCGCTCCAGCGCCGGTTGTGGATGTGCCAGACATTCGCAGCACGCGGCGGAAAAAATGTCAGGTCGCTTGCCGCAACTGTTGCGTCCATTTTTTCCAATGGCGTGAGGTCGTCGAAAATCCAAATGGACCGCCCGTGCGTTGCAAGCACCAGATCGTTTTGTCGCGCTTGCAATTCGATATCGTCCACCGGAACAGTAGGAAAATTATTTTTGAAAGCGGTCCAGTTCGTGCCGCGGTCCCAAGAGATCCACAAGCCAAATTCAGTGCCGGCAAAAAGCAGATTGGCGTTGCGCGGATGTTCGCGAACCACGTGAACCGATCCGGCGGTATCGGGAATACCGTGGCGAATGGCCTGCCACGTTTCGCCGTAATCCGATGTAACGAAAATGTACACCGCATAATCATCCGTGCGGTGGCCATCGAAGGTAACGTAGGCCGATCCAGCGGCATATTTCGAAGCAGCTACTCGGCTGACGTAAGTGCCCTTCGGGACGCCAGGAATTTGTGGCGCCACGTTCTTCCAGCTCTTTCCGCTGTCCCGCGTAACCTGCACGTTGCCGTCGTCGCTGCCCGCCCACAATACGTCGGCGGTGACCGGCGATTCACTGATGGTAGTGATGGTCGGATATTCCTGGACGCCGTCGTGCCGCGAGAGAGTCTGCTTGTCGGGAGTCTTGCTGAAGATCTGCAGCTTGTTGCGATCAATCCCGCTCGTTAAATCGTTGCCCAGGCGCGTCCAGGAATCTCCACGATCCGTGGACTTAAACAAATAATTTCCACCGTAATAAATGGTGTTGTGGTCGTGAACCGAAACGGCCACCGGCGAATTCCACTGAAAACGATAGTGCGGTTCGCCAAACTTTGCTTCTGGCTTGATAGAGCGTTCCTGCGCAGCGCGTAAATTGCGCCGCGCCAGATAGCCATCCTGCGATTCGGTGTAAATGATCCAGGGTTCCACATTGTCGATCTGAGCGTAGAATCCGTCGCCGCCGTGAATCAGCGTCCAATCTTCATTGACGATGCCGTCACGCGCAGGCGTTGCGCTTGGGCCGCACCAACTCCCGTTGTCCTGCAAACCGCCGCAAATGTGATAAGGCTTTTCGTTGTCCAGCCCGATTTCATAAAATTGGCCGATAGCGATGTTGTTCAGAAAATCCCAAGTCTTGCCGTTGTCGTAGCTCCAGTGAATGCCGCCATCGCTTCCGGCAATGATGTGATTCGAATTGGAAGGATCGATCCATAGCGCGTGGAAGTCGCCGTGAATTTTCTGCACGCGCCGCGTGCTGAAAGTCTTTCCGCCATCCTCGGAGAAAAACATGGCCGCGCCCAGCACCCAAATCCGCAAATCATTATTCGGATCGACGCGTACCTGGCTGTAATAAGACGGGCGGGGATCGGTGTCGCTCATCTTCTTCCACGTTTCGCCTTTGTCTTCGCTGCGGTAGATGCCGCCTTTCTCATGTTGCACCAGTGCGTACACGATGTTGGGATCTTTCCGATAGATATCGAGACCAATGCGTCCGGTTTCGCCCCCATTTTCATAGGGCAAACCTTTAACGAGTTTCTTCCAGTTCGCTCCGCCATCGGTGGTTTTGTAAATTCCACTCTCCGTGCCGCCACCATTAAAGCCAAACGGAGTGCGTCTCCGCGTATACGCCGCTGAGTAAAGAGTGTCAGGACTTTCTTGATCCATGGCGATGTCGCTGACGCCGGTATCGTTGCTGATTTTCAGCACCTGATTCCATGTTTTACCGCCATCGGATGTTTTGTACACACCGCGTTCCGGATTTGCTCCCCACAGATGGCCAAGCGCCGCTGCGTAAACCACATCGGGATTTTTTGGATGAATAACCACCCGTCCGATGTGGTGGGTTTCCGCCAGTCCCATATTCTTCCAGGTCTTACCTGAGTCAGTGGACTTATAAATTCCGTCGCCCCACGAAGAACTCTGCCGATTGTTCGGTTCGCCGCTGCCGACCCAAATTACCGACGGATCAGAAGGCGCAATCGCAATATCTCCGACCGTCGACACACCTTCTTTGTCAAAAACGGATTCCCAAGTAGTGCCGTTGTTGGCCGTTTTCCAGACGCCACCGGACGCGACGCCCACATAAACCATGTTTGGATTGCTTTCTGCGGCTGCGAAATCGTCAATCCGGCCACCCATGACGGCGGGGCCGATTTCGCGAAACTCCAGCGCCTTAAATTTGTCGGTCAACGCTGGTTCGCTGGCAGCATCTGTATTCGCTGTTGCAGCAGGCTTTTCTTTGCTTTTGTTACTCTTCTTTTGCTCTTTTTGGCCGGGAGTTGAAAGCGCCAGGAGAAATATCATCGAGCAGCACGCCAGAATAAAACGAATACACTTCGTCGCCATGAAGCCTCCAACAATATTTTCCGCGGCCTGGAGCGGAGTCGCGAATGATACCGCGCTGGACGCTGGTATGCAGCAAATGAATTTCGGGCGAATAAGGTCGGATCCGGCCCCGAACGAAGTGGCGTACATGCCGTACGCAAACAAACCGGGCCGCGTCGCGTCGCTACTCGGAGTTTCCGTGCGCCGCACGCAACCTAAAGCGCGTGATAAGCTATCGAACTGTTTTTACTCTACCGCATGTTGCGCACTCATCCGACTCTGCAGAGCATGTCTATAACCCTGCGCCGCAATCTGTTCGCGCTGTGCCCGGCAATTTTGCTTTTGTTGGCAGTACCCTGCCACGCCCAGCAGGTGCGGCTGCCTTCCGGAAAAGGCCAGTACGCGGAACTTTCTTCCGACGGGCCGCAGACTCGCAAAGGCGACCTCTTCATCGCCGATAAAAGTGTGGATTTGCAGTACGCGGCGATGCGCCTGCGCGCCGACCACCTGGAGTACAACGACACCACGCATGACTCCCTGGCGCAGGGTCACGTGCAATTCGACTACGAAAACGAACACCTCGAGGCCGACGAAGCGCACTTCAACTTTACGACTGGCGTAGGCACGTTCACGAACGTGCGGGGCAGCATTAAAATTCTGCGCAGGCCGAACCCCGTGGTGCTGGTATCAGATAATCCCTTATATTTCGAAGCGCGCCAGGTCGAACGCTACGAAAACAATGTCTTCATGGTGCATCAAGCGTGGATCACAATTTGCGATCAAGAGCGCCCAACGTGGCAGATGTTCGCGCCGCGCGCCAGGATTCGCTTGAACAAATCGGTCGCGCTGGTCAATGCGAATTTCCGCCTGTTCAAAGTTCCTTTGATCTGGCTGCCGTACGCGACCGCGCCGGCCGGGCAGAAAATTCGCCAATCCGGATTTCTGCTCCCCGATATCGGCAACAGTTCCACCAAGGGTTACGTTTTCGGCGACGCGTATTATTGGGCGCCCACTACCTGGGCCGACGCAACCATTGGCGTGCAGGACTATACCAAACGCGGCTCCTCCCAGCGTGCCGAAATTCGCTTGCGGCCAGCCGAAAATACATCGTTTAGCTATACCTATTACGCCGTAATTGACCGCGGCCTGCCTAACGCGAATGGCGTACTTGTATCGCAAGGCGGCCATCAGCAGCGGCTCGAATTGCAGTCGGTGTTGCCGCAGGGCTGGCGCTTCGTGGCCGACTTCAACCAGTTGTCTTCGCTCACGTTTCGGCTGGCGTTCGCCGACACCTATGGCGACGCGATTAATTCCGAAGTGAACAGCGCAGTTTTTCTGAGCAACAATTTTCGCGGCTTCAGCCTGAATTTCGCGGGCGTGAACGACAAAAGTTTTCTGACCATCAGCCCGGAAACCAGCGTTTCGCTCCGCAATGTGCCGGAAGCGCGATTCGGCTCGGTGGAACAGGCCCCGTGGGGCAACCTGCCAATTTATTTCAGCTTGGATTCTTCCATCGGCGCACTTCATCGCCAGGACGAAAATTTAGCGACGCCCGCTGCCGTACAGCGCTCGGAGATCGCGCCCAAAGTGACTGTCCCGCTTCATTTCGGCCCCTGGCTGGACGTCACCGCTACTGCCGCGGTGCGCACCACACGCTACGGCGCATCCCTCGACACCGCGGGCAACCTAAGCACGCAACCCCTAACGCGAAACGACGGCGAATTTTCTCTCGAGCTTCGTCCGCCAACACTGGAAAAATATTTCGACCGCCCGAAGTCCAAACGAAAATACAAGCACACCATCGAGCCGGAAGTTACCTACCGCTATGTCACCGGTATCAACGACTTCGAGCGCTTTATCCGCTTCGATTCCGACGCCACCCTTTCCAACACCAATGAAGTCGAGTATGGCTTCACGCAGCGCCTTTATGTGAAAAACGGCGACGATCAGCCCTTGGAATTTATGTCCTGGAGTGTGGTGCAGAAACATTATTTCGATCCGACCTTTGGCGGGGCAATTGTGGATGGCGAGCGTAACGTTTTGCAGCCATTGAATTCCATCACTCCATTTGCGTTTGCCACAGGGCCGCGCAACTCTTCACCAATCGTCAGCGATTTCAAAATCACTCCTGGCGGAAAGTACGATGCCGAACAGTTGGTCGAATACGATCCGCAATTGAACAAGATCGTGGCCGAAGGAACACTGGTAAAAGTAAAACCTTACAGCGAATTTTTCGTGACCGTGGCCCACTTTCACATTCAGGATGATCCGATTCTTCAGCCGCTCTCCAACCAGATTCGCGCGCTGGTCGGTTACGGAAGTTTTAATCGCAAAGGCCTGAATTTTACCGGCGGCGTGAGCTACGACATCCAGAATAGCGCGTTGCAAAACCAGATCGCGCAAGTCACCTACAACGGAAACTGTTGCGGCCTGTCGTTCGAATATCGCCGCATCGCGCTCGGCCAGGTACGCACCGAAAATCAATTCCGCATCGCCTTAAACATCGCTAACATCGGCACCTTCGGTAATCTCCGCCGCCAGGAAAAAATCTTTTAGGATTCTTGTTCGTAAAAAATGCGTTCTCTTCCATCCACAAGCTGTCCGTTGTTGCTATACTCTCGCGAAGTTCCTTAACAAAAAGTTGCACCTCGATAAAATCGCCGGAGAAAATTGATGCGTACAGCTTATCTCGCTCTTGCCGTTTTCTTCCTCACACTGCCCTGCTCCGCGCAACAAACCGCTCCCGCACCACCTTCCGCACCCATCTTCAACATTCAGGAAGCGATGATCTCCGTACGCGACGGCGTCCACCTGCAAACCGTGATCCTCTCTCCCGTCGGCGCTACAAAACCTCTTCCCATTCTCTTTCGCCGCACTCCGTACGGTGTTCCAGAAAAAGCGCCCGAGCAGATGCCCGCCTCTCTCAAAGAACTCGCGCAGGACGGCTACATTTTCGTGATTCAAAATCTTCGTGGCCGCTTCAAATCCGAAGGCATTTTCCTGCTCTCCTCCTGGGTGGACCTGAAGGATGCAAAAGCCACCAACGAAGCCACCGACGCTTACGACTCCATCGAATGGCTCATCAAAAATGTTCCCAACAATAACGGCAAAGTCGGCATGTATGGCGTCTCCTACGACGGCCTCACCACCGCACTAACGCTGCTGCATCCTCACCCCGCCCTAAAAGCCATCAGTGAACAAGCTTCTCCCGTCGATCAATGGATGAACGATGACGATCACCGCTACGGCGCCCTGCGCGAAAGCTACGACTTCGAATACGCCGTGCTCGAACAAGCTGACAAAAACAAAAACACCAATTTTGCTTTTGAGATTTACGATACCTACGAGTGGTATTTAAACCTCGGCCCGCTCTCCAACATCAACGCAAAATATCTCCACGGCTCCATTCCCTATTGGAACGACTCGGTCGCGCATCCCGACTACGATGAATTCTGGAAAAAAGAAGCCTGGGTCAGCCAACTTCACGCCTCGACCGTTCCCAATCTCAACGTCGCCGGCTTTTGGGATCAGGAAGATCCCTGGGGTCCGTGGCAAATTTTTCGCCATGCCGCCGAACACGATCCCGATCACACCAACTTCATCGTCGCCGGCCCCTGGTTCCACGGCCAGTGGCAAACTCCCAAGGCCGATTCCATCGGCATCATTCCGTTTGCCGGACACGAAACCGCGCGCGAATTTCGCGAAACCCTCGAAGCTCCGTTTTTCCGCTATTACTTGCACGGCGTGGGAGACAAACCGGTCTGGCAAGCCAGCACGTTTCAAAGTGGCTCTAACTCCTGGCGCACCTACGTCGTCTGGCCGCCTAAAGAAGCCAAGTCCACCAATCTTTATTTTCACGCCGACGGCACGCTTTCATTCGATCCACCTTCTGACGCTGCCGCCAACAACTCATCCAATGCAAAACAATTCCGCGAATACATTTCCGATCCCGCCAATCCCGTTCCCTATCGCCAGCGCCCCATTTCTCCCACCTATCCCGCCGGCGATTGGCGTACCTGGGAAGTTGCCGACCAGCGCTTCGTCGATCATCGCCCGGATGTTTTAAGCTACGTCAGCGCCCCGCTCGATCACGACCTCACCATCACCGGCCCGCTCTCCGCAAAACTTTTCGCCTCAACCTCCGGCACCGATAGCGACTTCGTCGTCAAACTCATCGACGTTTATCCCGAAACCGCCCAGAGAAACGCCTGGGACCCCGAAGCTGGCCCCCAACCCGGCCAATTCGCGCAATCTCTCAACGGCTACGAACTGCCCATCGCCATGGAAGTTCGCCGTGGCCGCTACCTGGAAAGTTTCGAACACCCGCACGCCCTCGCACCAAATCAGCCCGCTGAGTGGAGCGTCCCTCTCCGTGACCACGACCACGTTTTTCTAAAGGGTCATCGCGTCATGGTCCAGATTCAATCCACTTGGTTCCCGCTCATTGACCGCAACCCACAAAAATTCGTCCCAAGCATTTACGACGCGAAACCTGCAGACTTCTCTCCCGCCACCCAGCGCATCTACGCATCGCCCAAATTCCCGTCCCACATAATCCTTCCCGCTATGCCATAGCTGGTCAGAGCACCTTCGCGTGTTCCGCCTTGGCTTGCTTGAGAATCGGGATCCCGAGATCGGCATCCTGCCAGAGACTGAGGAAATCTTGATACGCGGTGCCGGCCTTGGCAAAGTCTCCTTGCATGGAATAGGCGCGGCCAAGCTGGAGATGCGCGAGTGCACCGATGGGCCCATTGAGAACGATTCCGGGATGGTCAAGTATTTTCCGGTATTCCGCGGCGGCTTCTCTGCCCTGATGCGCGGCGAGATAAGCTTCACCCCGCACGAAGGCAGGATACAAAGCGGTCCAGCCGGAAGTGCTTCCAGTCGTCTGTCCCAGTTCAAATGGCGTGGCAGCTCTAAGGCTCTCGATCGCGAAGCCGCTATTCCCCCGTGTCAGTGCAAGCTTCGCCCGCAACGTCGGCAGGTAATCGTTCTGCACCATAGTGTCCTCCGGAAACTTCTTGCCCAAATCATCGGCCAGCTCTTGCGCTCGCGCATCGTCTCCCGCGAACGCCATTGCCAGCGCCGCGGCGTACTGCACGTCGCGGCCGACCGAGCGTGCCGGTGCCAACTTGGCCCGCCGCCGGGCTTCTTCCGCGTTGCCGAACAACGCTTCTCGCAGCGCAGCCAACACAATATAAGTCGCCGCAGATTCTTGCTGACCGTACCGCTCGGCGGAATCTATTGCTTGCTGGGAAAACTTCCGCGCCTCTCTTAACCGCCCGGAATTCGCTGCGGTATCGGCTTGCAAACCCAGCAGTTCGTCCTCGATTCCCGCTTGCCCCGTCGACTTTTCTACCTGGCGTGCCATCCCAGCCGCATCGTTCTGCAAAAAAGCGATCTGATAAAGTCCGAGCGCATAGAAACCGCTATCCAATTTGTGCGCGAGCGTGGTCTTATACGTGGCCCTGGCTTCATCCAACCGGTTCAGCGAAATATGGTTGAACATCAAGAAGGCATACGAAACCGCATCGTCTGGCTTCAATCGCACTGCCTCGATCGCTTCGCTGACCGCTTGTTCGTATTTTCCAATCTGCGGATAAATTGCCCCAGCCAAGTAAACATGTGGCATTTCTGCACGCGGGTAGGCCGCGATCCAAAGCTTGCAGGATTGCTCGGCTTTCGCGATATCTCCGGTGACCTCTTTGTGATAGATCGCCGAAATAAAATATTTTTCCACCTCGCTGGTCCGTTCCCGCAGTTCGTAGGCCTTCGCAGTGTATCCACTTGCCACGCTGGCTTCGCCAATTGACGTAAACGCGATCCCCAGGCGCGCATAGGCCAGCGCGAAATTCGGGTCAACCTCGATCGCATGCTTAAAAAACGGAATCTCAGCGCCATTTCCGCCCATGCTCTGAACTTTAACTCCGGAACTATAGGCTTTCAGCGCCTCCAGCGAAGGAGTGCTCGCCTGCTCCAGCGGCGTATCAAACTTCTGCACGGAACTTAACGATTCCCCCAGCCTGGCGCGCAGCTTTTTCGCGACCGCGTCCAGCGCCGTCAGCACATGCTCCTTGCTGTCGGCGGTAACCTGTTCCTGCGCCAACGTGTCACCTGTTTGACACTTCACAGCGTTTATTCCAATCACATACTGGCTGCCGAGGTTGGAAATGGTTCCGGTAAGAAACGCTTTGCTCGAAGCTCGCTCGCACACCTCCTGCGCAATAGCTGGCGTCAGCTTCTGGTCTGCAGGTTTCCCCATCAGCTGCAGTAACTGCCTCGTGTGCTGTTCGGAAATCAAGCTCAGGAATGGCGACTGCTCCAACTGCACGGCCATACCTTGTCGAAGCGCATCATCAAACACCGCATCGCCTGTTTTGTTTGTGAAGTCTGCCAGCACCACAGTATCGCTAGTGCTCAGTTCATGGCCACGGCGCGTGGTATAAACCCCGCCGCCCACCACCATCATCGCTGCCACCGTAGCAACGGCTGCCGCGATTGCCCGTCTGTATCGCCTGCCCCACGATGGCTGGTCTGTCTGCGCATTCGCCAGCAACCGCGAACTCGTACCGTGCCCCGACTCAAATTCCCGCCTCAGCACCTGCAAATCCGCACGCAGTTCTGCCGCGCTTTGGTAGCGCGACTCTTTGTCTTTTTCCATGGCCTTCTGGATTATCACTTCCAGGCCAACTGGAATATTGGGATTTGCTTTGCGCGCCGGTACCGGCGATCGGCTCAGAACCGCTTCGATAATTATTCCGCCTGTCCCTCCCGGAAATGCCCTTTGTCCCGTGGCCATCTCGTACAGCAGCAGCCCCATTGAAAACACGTCGGTGCGCGCGTCCAAATCATCGCCACGAATTTGCTCGGGCGACATATAAGACGGCGTGCCGCTGATCACGCCAACCATCGAAATTGGCCCTTCGTTTCCCGCGTCCAAATTTGCCTCCGGTTCGCCGGCGCGATTGCGAACCAGCTTGGCCAGCCCAAAATCCAAAATCTTGGCATGTCGACCACTCACCAGAATGTTTGCCGGTTTAATGTCGCGATGAATAATCCCTTTGAGGTGCGCGGACTCCAGGCCATCCGCAATTCCAATCGCCAAATCAAGCAGGACTTCCGTTTCAAGCGGTTTCCCGTTGATGCGATGTTTCAACGTTGCGCCCTCGAGAAATTCCATTGCCAGGAACGCCCGTCCGTCCTGCTCGCCGATGTCGTGGATCGTGCAAATGTTCGGATGATTCAATGCAGACGCCGCCTGCGCTTCGCGTTGAAATCGCGCCAGCGCCTGCGAATCTTTGGCGACTTCCTGGGGGAGAAACTTCAGCGCTACGAAGCGATGCAGGCGGTTGTCCTCAGCCTTATAAACAATGCCCATACCGCCGCCGCCCACTTTTTCTACGATGCGGTAATGCGATACGGTCCTTCCAATCAGCGTGTCAACCTTCTCTTCCGCTTCATCGTTCTGCTGGCTACCCATCGCCCGCGCCGCCACTTCGATCGCCGGAATCTCCATAAACTTTCCCGCTTGCTGCTCTGCGATCATCAACGAACGAACTTCGCGCTCCAGCTCTTCATCATGTGTACAAGCCTGTCGCAGGAACTCTTCGCGCTTGCCTTCGGGACGCTCCAGCACCGCTTGCAGCAGGCTATCGACTTGCTTCCATCGCTCAGTGTCCATCGGCCGTCTCGCCCGCCAGTTCCCGGTACAGCCAGGCTTTGGCAGTACCCCAGTCGCGCATCACGGTAACTGCCGACACATTAAGAACGGCCGCGGTTTCTTCCACGCTCAGACCGCCAAAAAATCGCATTTCAACCACCTGTACTTTGCGGCGATCGATCCGCTCCAGCGCGTCCATGGCACTGTCCAGTGCCACCAGGTCCGCAGCCCGCTCGCCGCCCACTTCAGCTGTCTCGTCCAGAGATACAAGCTGTACTCCGCGCCCCCGTTTCAGGTTGTGGCGACGCGCATGATCGACCAGAATCCGCCTCATCAGTTGCGCGGAAACTGCGAAAAAGTGGCTGCGATTCTGCCACTGCATGTTTTTGTAATCCACCAGGCGCATGTACGCCTCATTGACAAGCGCCGAAGTCTGCAGACTGTGGCCAGTCCGCTCTCGCTTCATGTAACTCCTCGCCAGCCGGTGCAGTTCGTCATAAACGATGGGCGTCAGCTTATCGAGAGCGTTTCGGTCTCCGTCGCTCCACGCCCGCAGCAGCCCGCTCACCTCCCCGCAAGGCGGCGTTTCAGGCTCATTGTTGTCCGGTGGTATCGAGTTCCCCATCGCCAAACTTTGCCGGAATCATAGTCCCTTAACCCGGTCCCTTCAAGAAAAGTAATCGGGTGCGGGCTGCACTTGCAGCCCGCAAAGTAAGAAGTTCGAGCTGTACTGGCAGCCCAAAAATAAAAATTCCTCGATGATAGTTCCGACCCGCGGCTTACGCCTATCTAGATGAGAGCGATGGAAGTCGCTCCACAGCCACCATGCAGCGTTGCATGCAGGAGAAAACAAAATGCCGTCAAATCATCCGGGAATTAAAAACTTTCGCGTCGTCGCGCTTTTCGCGCTGGAACTTTCGGTTGTTGCTGGGTCAGCCCGGGCGCAGCAGCCATCAGTGCCACCAGTTCGCTATAACATCACCGATCTCGGCACACTCGGCGGTCCGTTCAGCGAAGCGGTTAGCGTGAATAATCGCAGCCTAGTCAGTGGTGCCTCAAGTCTTCCGGACGGAACGACCCATGCCGTCCTCTGGCAACAGGGGCGCATAACAGACATCGCCGCGACCGGACTTGGAGGACCGGCCAGTAACAGCAGAGCGTTTGATGTCAACGAACGGGGCCAGGCCACCGGCGCAGCGGAATCTTCCACTCCGGATCCAAACGGTGAGGACTTTTGCAGTTTCGGTACCCACCTGACCTGTCCATCTTTCCTGTGGCAAAACGGGGCCATGACCCCGCTCAGGACGTTGGGCGGCAACAACAACTTCGTTTTCGCCATCAACAATCGCGGTCAGGTGGCGGGAGTTTCAGAAAACAACACCCACGACTCAAGCTGCGCAGTGCCTTTTCAGGTTCGCGATTTCGAAGCCGCGATTTGGGGGCCAAGCCCGGGCACACTCCACGAACTCCCACCGCTCGGTGGCGACACCGTCGGAGAGGCCACCTGGATTAACGACCTTGGCCAAGCTGTCGGCTCCTCCGGTTCGTGCGCGAACACTTTGCTTCCTCCACTCGCGGTTGGGCCTCACGCCGTGCTGTGGGAAAATGGTGTGCCCACGGACCTCGGCAACCTCGGTGGGACCTGCTCGACTCCCTGCACAAGCCCGGTACTCGGACCTTATGGAAACACGCCTTTGTTTATCAGCAACCAAGGTCAAGTGGTTGGCCTTTCCGCCTTGAAAGGCGACGCAACCTTTCACGCCTTCCTCTGGACTAAGGCCGCCGGTATACAAGACCTCCAAACGCTTTCCGGGGACGTCGCGAGCGTGGGCTTGGCCATTAACGGCAGCGGCGAGGCAGTTGGCCTGTCGCTCGACGAGGGCGGCAACCCGCGCGCATTCCTTTGGCGGAACGGCGTGATGACCGACCTCAACACGCTCGTCCCTGCTGATTCCCCATTTCTGCTTCTGTTCGTCGCGGACGTCATCAATGCCAGCGGAGAGATAGCAGGCTTTGGCTTGACCAACTCCTTCGAGGTTCACGGCTTTCTGGCGACGCCGATAGACGGCGCAGGCGCCAGCGGCGAAAGCGCCTCAGTCGCCGCGCAGAGTGCAACCGCAGAGACCACGAAGACCACTCTACGCGATAATGTTCACAAGATGCTTCAGCAGCGGCTGCGCTTCGGCCGGTTCGGAGTGCGGCCCCTGGGACCGCAATAACCGCCGCGGAAGTTCTACAGTCATTCCGCTGGTCTCATGACAAAGTCTCGCAGGCCGAAAAACCGCGGAAAACTCAGAAACAGATCCGTGGATCAGAGAGCGGGATAACTCCCGCTCTCTTTTTTTACGCCAAAATCGTGGGCTTCGCCGTAACGAACTGACGGAAACCTTCGCTTCGAAGGGAGGTGCACTGCGTTGGCAAGCCGCGCGGACAACTGTCCGAAAACTGGCCGTTCGACCGTTGCGTTGGAACGGTAAATTTCGCTATTAAGTCTGCACCATCGGTAGGCCCAATTTTCCATTTCCTAGCTGGGATAGCACGTCCCGTCAGGAGTTTCTCATCCATGAGAGCCCGGCCATCGAACACGGTTCCTTTGGTCCCCGGCATCTGCCGCACTCTTGCAAATCTTTCCAGGAAAGGCTTTCGCCTCAGAAATGAAAGGACAGCCATGTCTGCGTACAAGTTGACTCGCAAATTGGGATTCTTCGCCGTACTAGCGCTAGCCGCCGTTGGCGCTCTCGTCGCAACGCCTTCCGTCTATGCGCAAACCGAATCCGGCCTGCACGGTCGCGCCAGAATCATTCAAGCTGTCAATGAAGCGGATCGCGTCGCCCTCGCAGGAAACACGCATCCCGAGGCGCGAATTGCAAATGACCGCGGTCCCGTGGCGAACGCTTTCGCCATGGAGCACATGCTGCTCCAACTCAAGCGCTCTCCCGCTCAAGAACTCGCAGTGCAAAAGTTCCTGGACGAGCTACAAAGCAAAGGCTCGCCAAATTTTCACCACTGGGTAACCGCCCAGGAATTCGGCGAACGCTTCGGCCTGGCGAAGTCCGACCTCGACGCAGTGACGACCTGGCTCGAATCGCATGGTTTCCAGGTGAATGTTGTCTACCCCAGCGGTATGCTGATTGATTTTTCCGGAACCGCCGCGCAAGTGCGAAAAGCGTTCCAAACCGAAATTCATTACCTCGCCGTCAAAGGCGAGCGGCATATAGGCAACATGAGCGATCCGCGAATTCCCGCCGCGCTCGCTCCCGTCATCGCCGGCATCGTTTCTCTGCACGACTTCCGCCCGCACACGATGCACCATCTACGCAAGGTCAATACGCAATTTACTTCAACAGATATTCTCGGTGACACTACTTACGCGGTTGTGCCCGCAGACCTGGCGAAGATTTACAACTTGAATAGTCTTTTCAGCGCCGGCATTTCCGGGCAGGGCCAGACCATTGCGCTAATTGAAGACTCCGACGTGTTCAGCGCTTCGGACTGGAGCACCTTCCGCCAAACTTTCGGCTTATCAAGCTACAGCGCCGGTTCCTTTACGCAAATCCATCCGCCCGCGCCTCCGCCGCTGCCCGGAAATAACTGCGCCGCTCCCGGCGCGTTCCCTCCAGATGAAGCGGAAGCCATCCTCGACGCCGAGTGGGCCAGCGCCTCCGCGCCAAGCGCCGCAATCGAAATGGCAGTTTGCAAGAACACCAGCACCACGTTTGGTGGCTTGATCGCCATTCAGAACCTGATCAACGCCACCGCTCCGCCTCCCTCAATCATGAGCATCAGTTATGGCCAGTGCGAAACCGTCAACGGAGCAGCCGCGAACGCGGCATACAACTCCGCTTATCAGCAGGCGGTTGCCGAAGGCGTCTCCGTTTTTGTGGCCGCTGGTGACAGCGGTGCGGCAGGCTGCGACAACAGCGCGGCCGAAGCGACCCGCGGCATCGGCGTCAACGCATTCGCCTCCACTCCGAATAACGTAGCCGTCGGCGGCGCGGATTTCAGCGACACCTACTCCGGAACCAACCTCACCTATTGGAATTCCACCAACACGCCCACATTTGGTTCTGCCATTTCCTACGTGCCCGAAATTCCCTGGAACGATTCTTGTGCCGGACAACTGATTTCCAATTATCTGGGTTATAGCCCAACCTATGGTTCGACGAGTCTCTGCAACGATCCCTTCTTCGGATCATTCTTTGCGTCCACTGTGGCCGGCGGTGGCGGTCCCAGCCAATGTGCCAGCGGCGCACCATCCATCACCGGCGTTGTCAGCGGCTCCTGCGCAGGATGGGCGAAGCCTTCCTGGCAAACAGTCTTAGGCAACCCAAGTGATGGAGTCCGCGACACACCGGACATTTCGCTGTTTGCCGCGGATGGCTTGTGGAGTCACTTCTACGTATTTTGCTGGTCGGGCACCGCGAGTGGCGGAGCTGCCTGCGGCTCAGATCCAAGCACGTGGTCCGGCGCTGGCGGCACATCGTTTGCCTCGCCGATCATGGCTGGCATTCAAGCGCTGATCAATCAGAAGGCGGGCGGGCCGCAGGGCAATCCCACTCCTGTCTATTACCAACTTGCCGCTGCTGAGTATGGATCGAGTGGCGACAGCTCCTGCAACTCAGACAATGGCAACAGCGTTGGCGCCAGCTGCATTTTTTATGACGTTACCTCAGGCGATATGGATGTGGACTGCGTTGGTCCCAACTGCTACCTCGCCGATGGAACTGTCGGCGTGCTTTCTACTTCCAACAATTCTTTTGCACCGGCCTATGGCACCAACGTCGGATGGGACTTCGCCACCGGCATCGGAACCATCAACGCTGCCAATTTGGTGAACAACTGGCCATCGTCTGCGCCTCAGCCCAGCTTCACGTTGTCTGCTTCACCCACTACTTTGACGGTACTGCAAGGATCGCTTGGCTCAACGACCATCACCATCAATCCTGCAAATGGATTCACGGACAGTGTGACCCTGAGCGCCTCTGGACTCCCGAGCGGAGTGACTCCGGCGTTCGGCACCAACCCCACTACATCAAGCAGTAGCCTGGCTCTAACCGCGTCCGGTTCCGCGGCGACCGGCACGTTTACTGTCACCATCACAGGAACATCGGGCAGTCTAAGCAGCAAGTCCACTGTAACGCTTACGGTGAACCCGGCGGGCGACTACACGCTCTCCGCTTCTCCGACTAGCCTGAGCGTCGCACGGAGCGCGAAAGGAACCAGCACCATCACCGTCAACCCGCTGAACCGTTTCAATGCCAGCGTCAGTCTTTCCGCCAGCGGCTTGCCCAGCGGTGTGACCGCGGCATTTAATCCCAGCAGCACAACCAGCACCAGCACACTTACACTGACAGCCAGCAGCACGGCGACGCTAGGGACCTTCACCGTAACCATCACCGGCAAATCCGGCGCGTCGTCGCACAGCACAACGCTTTCGCTCACGGTCACGCCTCTGCCGAACTTTGTTCTTGCTGCTTCGCCGAATTCGTTAAGCTTAGCTCGCGGCGGCCAAATTCAATCCATAATTACCGTCACTCCGCAGAACGCCTTCGCCGCCAGCGTCAACTTGTCAGCCTCCGGGCTGCCGCGCGGCGTCACCGCATCCTTCAACCCCGGCGCCACCACCGCCACCAGCACGCTGACCCTGTCCGCCACCAACAAGGCGTCAATAGGAACATTTTCGATCGTAATCCATGGCGCCTCAGGCAGCCTGACCCACACAACTACAATCAGCCTAACGGTCCACCGGTGAGCGGCGCGGGCTCTACCGGGTGCGGGCTCTACTTGGAGCCCGCCAGAAAAAGGGATCTGCTTTTTCGCCGCCTTCGCCCGACCGAGCCCCACCCTTTAAACGCCAAGTTGCTCCCTATTCACGCGCCGCTGGATGGGAGACAACGGCTGGTTAGTGCGCAGGAGGCCCATGAATGCACTAAAGTAGCGCAATGGAGATTCACATTTTAAAGAGGGTTTTCAGTAGCTCAATGGGCGCAACTCTCGATTACGCGGTTACTGGACAAATGCGTTTCAGACAGTTCCGTCAGTCGTAGGAAAGGCAAGGTTTGAGCGCGGTCTCCACAGCACAAGAAACCCCAAGCCTACGGCGAGCAAAATGCCAGGCACCAACCAACTGGCGCCAATAAATTTCAGCGCTACACCAAAAATCGTCGGATTCATAGCACAGCTGAAACCGATAAGGTTAGCCGCCTCCCATTGGTTGAAAGCCTTTCGACGGTCTCAACAAAACGCTTCAGCTGACTTAGCAAAAAGCTTCTTCCGCATGACCAAACCTACCGCAATTGCGTAAACGGCGGCGACAGCGAAGCCGGCGAAAACGAGCGGCGAAACGTGGCGCCGAGCAGGGTTCATAAAGTGAATCATAAAAAGAAAGCTGTACCAGGCGCCGATGTAACCGCCGTAAGTCACGCAAACTTTGGTTTGCATTTGCGACCCGGGGTTCAAGCGCTCTCCTCGATTACGGCACGCATTCTGCCTAGCGATTATCTAAGTTGCAAGGCAAGGCTTGATGGACCGCATTGAGGTAAATGCAATTTTTTCGAGTCCAATGGTTAGTGCCCGATTAACTTACCCGGAACTTGCAGTCGAATGCCCGGACTTACCGTGAGTTAGCCGGAGAATTGGGAATTGCGTTCGTATCAGCCAACGTGGCCGTGCTTGAGCGGCCTACCCGAGTCCTGGAAATATGGTCATAGAGCTGTAGTACTACCCCTAAAATTGATACCACTGCTCCATTGCCCTCCACTGGACTCGCCTCGTACGCTCCGGGCGGCGTTCCAAAACTGCAAAAGACCGGAAGGGAGGTTAGGATGGGGAGCTGGAAACGGGCGCGCGTATTCAACTGGGAGCTAATGTTCGGGATTTCCTCTCTGATTTTCGCATTTATGGCCGCAGGAGCCCTGCTGGTCTATGAGACCTTCATGCGCGCTCGGTAAACAAGATGACACATCTTGGTGACTCAGTGGCATCCCGGTTTCTGCTCTGATCTCTGATCTCCGGTCACTTGTGATCATTGATCGCTGCTGCTCACGGCAGTTCCGCTTCGCCGCATAATCCAACCGCCAATCAAGTAGCCCAGCGTCCCAGTCACGATGCCGCCGAAAATATCCGCGACATAATGATACCGGCCCCAAACAGTGGACACGCACATCGCGGCCACCAGTGGCAGCATCACCCAGAAGAGCCACCGCCGGAAGCGCCAAGCTCCCCACAGCGCCGCCACCGATCCTGCAACGTGCTCCGACGGAAACGCCGCGCCGCGCACGCGTCCATAGTGCTCGATAAAATTCACCGTCGCAGTGAACGGTCCGCCGTGCAATTCGTCATGCCACATGCCGGCCATCGCAAACCACGGGCTCTCGATAGGAAACAGCGCCGCGATCACGTAGCCGATCGCATAGGCCGCCGCCGAATACGCCATCACCGACCAGTACGCGTGCCACTCTTTTCGGTAATAGAGGATTCCGCCGAGCACCAGCAGGTAAACGAAATACGTCAGGTAAGCGAGCTGAATAAAATCATTGCGCACTGGCGTCGCAAATTGTTCCAGCCACAAGGCAGGATGCACGCCAAACATCCAGTGATCGAACGTAATCAGTTTCGCGTCCTGCCAATTCGGATTGACGAGATGGACCAGATACGCGAGTTCTTCAAAACAAAAAAGAAAAAACAGATGCGGATACCAGCAGCGCCAGAAACGCCAGAATCGTGTCGAGAGTTTTACGCCTTCGAGTTGAGCGCGTTCTATAGCGCGTTCGCCGACGCTGCACAGCAGAAAAATAAATATAGCCACGATCGCTTGTGCGCCGATCAGTTTCCACGGATGAAAAAGGTGTTTGGAAAACGCGAAAATCATCGCACTGGAGAGGAGCAAATAGCCGAGCGCAACCCACTCAAACGGGCCAAGCGAGGCCCACACGCGCGCCACTTCGCCGCGCCCGGCTGCAGCTTCAGACGCTTCGCGATAAGCGCGTGAGTTACGATTCGATTCGCTGCCAGCCAGACCAGGCAAGTGCGCTGAGTCTCCCGCGGAAACCAGCGCCTCCGTGGCGCTGTGTTCCAATTCCCGCATACTCATCGTGCCGCCTCGCGTTTTAGTTTCAAGGATTTTTTCAGGCGCCGTTGCCGATTGGCCGTTGATTGCTCATTTGCGATTCGTTGTTCGTTGCAGGCCCGTTGCTCACTGGCAGTGCGCACCGCGCAATGCGTCCAGCACAAAATTTGCCAGCCTCGCGAACGCGCGATCCGCCGCAAACGCCGCGTGGGATTCACGGCAAAAGCGTGGCCAACTTCGGCGAGCATCCAGCGGTCCAGCGAAGAGTCGCCGTAAGCGCTGCAGCGTGCCAGGGAAATATTTTGTGCGCGCGCAAACTCTTTCACCGCGAGCGCTTTTTCTTCGCCGAAGATCGCCGCGCCTGCCACTCTGCCGGTCCAGCAGCCGTCTCCGATTTCCAACTTCGTTGCGATGACAAATATTTTGTAGTCCACAGCGCGCCACAGAAGTTCGCGCTCCAGCGCGAACTTCACAATCTCCGCTAGCGGCGCGAGAGTTCCACTAACCAGAACGATGGCATCCCCGCGCAGCGCATGCCACCACACACGCTGAATCGCTGCCGGGAAAAACTCCGGCAGCCACTTTCGTGCAGTTTCACTACCGCGATCTGCGCTGCCCCGAGTTGTATTAGAAAAAGTTGCGTCGGAAGAAGTCGCGTTGGACGGATTGTGATCAGACGGACTTGCGTTGCCAGCATGTGCGTTGGACGAATTTGCGTGAGACGGAATCTCCGCATGCACGCCACGCAAATAACTTTTGTTAGTTTGCGCTACAGCGCGCAATTGGCGAGGATCATGCAAACCGAGCCGAATGGTTTCCGCGAGCCACGCGAGATAATTCCGCGCGGGAATTTTCCTGCGCCGTTGCAGCTCCCAGAAAAACCGTCGCTCCAGCGAAGGCTTCGCGAGCAGCGTTCCATCGATATCGAAGAACGCCGCGCCCGCGGCGCTGCGCGGCACCGTGTGCGTCACTTCTTCCAGCTCGCCACTTTTCAGTTCGCGGCTTCCCAATTCGTCGCTCTGGTGTTTCAAGCGGCCTCCGCAGGAGATTTTCTCGCGCGCACCGCGACTGCTTCTCGCGCGAAAAATTTCCAGCCTTCGATCAACACCGGCAATCCGCGCAGCAGGCAAAACGCCGCGGTGGACCAGGTAAGAATCTGCGCGATGGTTCTTATAGTTAGATGCGTTTCGCTGGCGATGGTGCCCAGCAAGGCTACCGGCCCGCGCGTCAACGCCAGCTCCAATCCCAGGTAGCAGAAGCACGCGCATTTTAACGCGGCGTAGAGTCCGCGGCTCCAGCGCGATGCCACCAGCGCGCGTCCCCACCAGGTTGGCAGCATCGCGTTCGCTCCCCACCCGGAGTGCCCCGCCTTCAACGCCAAGCCGCGCAGAAAATCCGTCGCCGCCCCGCGCGCGAAAAATAGTACAGGCAGCCATAGTGATACCATTCCGACAACCGCAAAGTACGTAAAAAACATATTTTCGATCATGCGGTCGCCAAGAATATCAATTTGCGCGCCGAGCGGAGTGGCCAGGTGCTTGGAACGCGCGAGGTAACCGTCCAGGGCATCGAGAGCGATTGCTGCGACTGTCAATACGACGGCCGCCAGGTTTTCCCAAGTGCCGTGGCCGAAAAGCGCGACTGCTGCGAACCCCAGCACCACCCGCAGGGCGGTGACTTTGTTGGGCGTCCAACGCATGAGTGGCGAAACCTCGGATTCAGAGGGAGCAATCTGCCCGCCAGAGCACGAGACTCTAAATGTCTAATTCCATGGGGCTTATTTAGACAACCAACCGCGCCCATGCCGCAGAACCGCCAAATTCGGCTTGCAGGTGTCGCCGCCACCGCGCGGCGCAAGAATGTGCAAGAATGTTGACAAGCCGTTTACTCGGACCCACTGAATTCCATGACACTTCTTGAGATATCGGGCATCGAAATCTTCTCGGTACCAAACTTTTCGGAGCCACACTTCGCGGAGGCAAAGTTCGAATGACAGACGTGTCACTTGCCGCGGCGTTTCTTGCCGGCCTCGTTTCGTTTCTCTCGCCATGCGTACTGCCACTGGTGCCGGGCTATATTTCTATGCTCAGCGGAATCGGCATGGAGCAGTTGCGGCAGGGCCAGCAGCCGAAAGGCAGCCTGTTTTCGTCGGCACTGTCATTTGTCTTTGGTTTTTCTGTGGTTTTTATTTCCTTTGGGGCTTCGGCGAGCGCTGTCGGATCGTTCCTGCGCGAAAATCGCAATACGCTTGCACCGATTGCGGGCGCGCTGATCATTTTGTTTGGGCTGCACCTGGTTGGTGCGCTAGCCAAACTGAATCTGCGATCGGGAATTATTCTGGGCGCGGTGCTGGTGGCGTTGGCTGTCGTGGCTCTGATCCATCACAGTCCGCTTTTCTTGGGACTTGGCGCAGTACACTTTTTTTCGCTTTCGATCATTGGGTTTTTCGGACCGGCGCTGGCGCGGTGGCTGAATCGCGACGTGCATTTGCGCAGTTCGGCGACGCAGCCGGGAATCTGGAGTGGATTCCTACTGGGGTTCGCGTTTGCGTTCGGCTGGACGCCGTGCATCGGGCCAATTCTGGCCACGGTGCTGGCGCTGGCGGCTGCGAGCGATACGATTGCGCGCGGCGTGTTGCTGCTGGCGGTTTATTCGGCTGGACTGGCAGTTCCCTTTCTGTTGACGGCGCTGGGTATCGGACAATTTTTAAAATTTTACCAGCGCTTCCGAAAGTATCTGCACGCCGTCGAACTATTCAGCGGCGCGCTGCTGTTATTTGTCGGCGGGTTGGTGTTTTTGAATAAGCTGACATGGTTGGCGGGCAAGTTAAGTTTTCTGAACAGCATAGCGCTGTGGCTGGAGCGGGCGTTGACGGGCGGGAAATAGGGGACGCGCAACGCGCTTAAAATGCGCGCGGGGTTATACTGAAATAAGCGATATTGGAGAGCCTTGTTGAGGTTTCGAGAACAGCGATGAAGAAGACAATTTTAATTTTGACGATTGTGATTGCGGCGACGATTGTGGTGTACGTCGCGGATAAGGCTACGCGCGTTCATACCAGTGCGTCGATGCGGCCCGTGGTGATGAAAGCGGGCGAGCCGGCTCCGGATATTGCGGTGAAGGATTTAGACGACAAGGGCGTGACGCTCGCGGACTATAAAGGCAAAGTGGTGCTGGTAAATTTCTGGGCGACGTGGTGCGATCCGTGCCGCGAGGAAATTCCCTGGCTGATTGAAATGCAGGACAAGTACGGGCCGAAGGGATTCACGGTGCTGGGAATCGCGATGGACGAAGAAGGCAAACCGGTGGTTGCGCCGTTCGTAGCCAAAGAACGGTACGACGTGAAGGGACAGAAATTGCCGATGAACTATCCGATTGTCATAGGAAATGAAAGCGTGGCCGAGAAGTTTGGCGGCTTGCTTGGCTATCCTACTAGCGTGCTGATTTCAAGAGACGGAAAGCAGCTAAAGCGAGTTACGGGAATCATCAATGAGGAAGAAATTTCCAAGCTAGTTGAAGGTGTTCTGTAAGTCTATGGCCACGCTGGATGAACGCGAGTTTCAGAAGAAGAGTGAAGGAACATTCGAAGAATTGAAACGGCGCATGCTGGAAGCGGGCGACGAACATGGATTTGATGTGGAAGGCGAAAGCGGCAAGCTAGAAGTGATTTTTGAAGAGCCCGCGCCGGCCAAATTTGTGATTTCCCCGAACACGCCGGTGCGCGAGATCTGGATCTCCGCGCTTTCGACGAGTTTTAAGCTGGGCTGGTCGGAAACCAAGAATGGGTTTGTGCTGGAAAAGACCGGCGAGGATATTTTTGAAGTGATGAGCCGCGTGATTTCGCAGCACCTTGGAAACGCAGTAAAAATATGAAAATGGATACGCGCAGAAAATTCCGGCGCACCGGTATCGTCGTGGCTTCGGTTACCGGTTTGGCTTTCGCGGCATCTCTGTTTTCGCAGATTCCGGCGGCTCGCGATGTGGTGAAGCCATCCGCCTATGCGTCGTTCGAGCCGGTCGCGCGCGGCAAGGAAATGCAAATCGCGGTGGTGATGAAAATCCGCGATGGCTATCACGTAAATGCGCGCGAGACTACTTTCGATTATTTAATTCCCACGGATTTGAAAGCAGCGGAACTTCCCGCCGGGTTCAAAGCCGGTGAGGTTAGCTATCCAAAGGGTACGCTACACAAATTCAACTTCACCAAAGACAAGCCGCTGAACGTGTACACGGACACGGTGGTGTTGCGGTTGCCGATTACGGTGGAAGCAACCGCTGCGCTGGGCGAACGACACATCGCGCTAAAGCTGCACTACCAGGCATGCAGCACGGATGTGTGCCTGCCGCCCGTGACACTACCCGTGGATGCGGTGATTCATGTATCGGCGCAGGAATCTCACCCTAGCCACTCCGAATTGTTCCAGAAACAGTAGCGAAGTTCGCGGCGGGTCTGCGAAACTTCCGGCATGCATTCCGCGAAAGTCGGAAAAGTGATTGGCACCGCGCTGGCGGCGGTGTTCGTGTCGGCGCTGATTTTGCTGGCAGCGGCGTATTCACGCAAACGGGACGCCGAATTGCGAACCCGCGACTGGGTCGTGCAAGAGCTCGAAGCGAGATTCCAGAGCAGCGTGGAGCTGGAAGATTTTCACGTAAACGTTTTTCCGCGAATGCAAGTAAGCGGCGAAGGGCTTTCCATTCACTATCGCGACCGGCCGGAAACCACGCCGATGATGCGCATCGAAAAGTTTTCGTTCGAACTGGGATTTTGGAGCATTTTCCGAGCGCCGCATCGAATTAACCGCATCCACATACAGCGGATGGTCATTACGGTCCCTCCTCGGCAGCCGCAATCTGGCAACCAGCCGCCTCCCATCGAGAAGCGCCCGATTCCTGCAGTGACAGCAGCGGAGATCGAATGCGACCGTACGGTGTTGCTGGTTTTCTCAAACAAACCCGGGAAGGATCCGCTGGATTGGCAGATTCATCGGCTGGTGCTGACGGAAGTGGGTTTGAACAAGTCGTTTTTCTTTCGCGGAACACTGACCAACGCAAAACCGAAAGGCGAAATTGAAACCAGAGGACAGTTCGGTCCGTGGGGCATCGATGATCCGGGCGCTACTCCGGTCCTGGGAACCTATGGATTCGAAAAAGCCGATCTCGGCCCGTTTCCGGGTATTGCCGGAATATTGTCTTCGACCGGCGAATTCAAAGGGCAGCTGAATCAACTGGAAGTAAAAGGAGAAACGGCGACGCCGGATTTTTCGCTGGATAACGTAGGGAAGCCAGTGCCGCTGCACACGGATTTTTCGGCAACGGTGGATGGCACGAATGGCGATACTTTTTTGCACCCGGTGCACGCGATCCTGGGCAGGTCTGTGATTGTCGCTTCCGGAAGCGTGGAAAGCGTCCCGAAAAAGGGCCATGACATTAACTTGTATGTAAGCACGCCGAAAGCGCGCATTGAAGACATTCTGCAACTGGCCATCAACTCCGATAAACCGTTTTTGTGTGGACCGGTGGATATCAAAGCAAAACTGCATTTGCCTCCGGGCACTGAAAAAGTAATTGAAAAGATGACGCTGGACGGGAGTTTCGCGATAACGAATGCGCGATGGAGCAACTCCGAAGTACGGCAAAAACTGCAGAGTTTCAGCAGGCACGCGGAAGGGCAGCCGGAAGATGAGGACGCGGGCAGCGCAGTCACAGACCTGAAGGGGACCTTCTTGCTGAAGGACAGCGTGATCCACTTTTCAAAATTGACATTTTCCGTGCCCGGCGCAGGAGTTGAACTGACGGGCACCTATGACATTCGCGGGCGCAAGATCGACATGCAAGGCAACTTAAGAATGCAGGCCAAGCTTTCGCAAATGGTGACCGGCGCGAAATCGTTTTTTCTGAAGGCGATCGATCCGTTTTTTTCAAAGGGCGGCGCAGGAACAGTGTTGCCGATCACCATTACGGGAACCGAAGAGAATCCGGTGATGGGAGTGACGGTCTTTCACAAAAAATTTGAGAAGCAGATGGGAGCGGGGACGCAGCAGCTTCGTTGAGGCTGTGTCCGCCGCCACGCTAAGTGTTCAGACGATCCGAGGAGATCGGCCGCAACTGCCAGGTCTCAAAGTCGCCAAGCGTTTTGAGATCGAGACCAGCTGTCCGAACGTAAAGCGGCCCGGCAGGTGTGCGGTAAATCCGGGAGGTAACTACGTAGAGTTCGTTGCAGAAAAATTCCGCCACTGAAGCATCCAGGAAAAGATGGAAATGCCAGGCGGTTCTGGGCGATGGCAGTTGAATCGACTTGTCGTTTACCCGCAGCGTAAAGCCAGTGGCGGCCGGCGTCACATTGAGCGACCACCAGGGTCCGCTGGAATCCTCCAGCGTCAGCGAACAGGGCCCTAAGGCCGCCGACCAGCGCAGTTCTTCACAAAGGTCCTTCATTTCCAGGGAACGAAGCGAGAGCGAGCGTTCTTCAGTCGAGAGATTCGCTGCGTACGTGGACCAAGCACGAAGCGATTCTGCCGCCGGCGCGACGCGCATTTGCAGGTCTCCCCTCATGTCCAACGAGAGCAGTCGCGGCAGAGCCATGCAGCCGGCCCAACCGGCAGCGATCAGCTGTGAATCTGGACGCCTTTCCGGGATCCAGCCCCAAAGAATGCGATTGCCGTGAGCGTCGAGCTGCGTCTTTTGCGCATAGTAGGCGCCATAATCGAGGACGCCAGTCCGCTGTGAATGGAAAGTCAGTTCCTTCGGATCGAGTTCGCCGGTTTCCCAAGCGACTTTTCCGGCAGTGGAGTAGAGCAAGACGTGTTTTGAGCCGAGCGGAAAGAAATCCGGGCACTCCCACATTTCACCGGAATCCACGGAATTGATATTTTCGCGTTCGGTCCATTGGCCGGATGCAAGCGGATGCAGATATTCCCACTGGCGCAAATCTCTCGAACGGTAAAGCAACACTTTGCCTCCCTGCTTACGGATGCCGGAAGCGACTCCGAGATACCAGAAGTCGCTATCGGGCCATAGAAAAGGATCGCGGAATCCAGTCAGCAGCGGATCAGGTGGCGGCTCAATGACTGGCGTTTTCCATTTGGTCCAGGTACGGAGCAGGGGATCGTCGGAGGTCGCGAGGCACTGCACTTCGCGGAAGTTGTGGGTGCCGTCACGCAAGGTGGCGGATTGTGGCGAGGCAGTTTTCACGCCCGTGTAAAGGATCGTGGCGGTGCCGCGATCATTCACGGCGCTTCCGGTGAAGCAGCCGTCCGCATCGGCCCATCCGGGAGTGGGAGCGAGCGCGACTGGCAAATGCTTCCAGTGAATCATGTCCGGGCTGATGGCGTGCGCCCAGTGCATGTCGCCCCACACGGCGGCGTTCGGGTTGTACTGGAAAAACATGTGGTACATGCCTTTCCAGAAGATGGGACCGTTGGGATCGTTCATCCAGTTTTTTGCGGGCAGCAAATGGAACTGAGGGCGAAGTGGATCGGCGGCCAGGCGGGATTGTGCGTCGTCTTTTTCAAGGAAGGACAGTGGGTCGAAGAGTTTCAAGTCTGTTACGGTTGCAAGAGGCGCTGCGCATAACGCTTGCAAAAAATTGCGACGGGAAGTTGCCATGCGCACCTCGGATACGGAAGTCTTTGTAGCGGCTCCGCTGGTGACCTCAGGGGTTAAAACCCCTGGGTATTCGGACCATTTTCGGCACGGCTAAAAGCCGTGCCCTGCCGAAAGATATTTAGTCAGAAAGACGTTAACCGAGTTCGGAGACGGCGTCGCGAAGGCGGCGCACTACGCGCTGCTGGCCGAGGACGACCATGCTGTCGAATAGTGGCGGGGCAACGGCCTGGCCGACGATGGCGACGCGAATGGCGTTGATGAGAAGGCCGGCTTTGACACCGGCGGCTTCGGCGACAGCGCGGGTGGCGTGGTCACAGGGATCGTGACTCCAGTCAGTAAGCGCAGCAAGAGCGTCCGCGGTCATCGAAAGCAGGTCTTTGATTTTGGCCGGCTCTTTCCAGAATTTTTCCTTGGCGGCGGGATCGCGTTCGAATTCATCGCCAAAAAATGCGCGGGACCAGGAAGCAAAGTCCGGCAGCAGCCGAATGCGCGGGCGAAGCAAGTCCACCGTTTTAGAAAACCACTCGTGGCCGATTCCCGAAGCCCATTCGTCTTTCCAGAGTTCGCTGGTCTTCAGTTGCGCTTCCACATACGGGAGAAGCTCCTCGATCGGCAGTTTCTGCAGATATTGCGTGTTGAACCACTCCAGTTTATCGCGGTCAAACACACCGTTGGTGCGGCTGACGCCTTCTAGTGAAAATTTTTCGAGTAACTGACTGGTACGCAAAAATTCCTGATCGCCACCGGGAGCCCAGCCGAGCAAGGCGAGAAAATTGCGGAATGCTTCGGGAAGAAAGCCTTCGGTGCGGTACATGTTGACGTCGGTGGCGCCATGACGTTTGGACAAACGCGATTTGTCGGCGCCAAGAATCAGCGGCAGGTGCGCGAAAATGGGAATCTCCGCGCCCAGCGCGCGGTAGAGCAGAACCTGTTTGGGCGTGTTGGAAATGTGATCGGCGCCGCGAATCACGTGGGTGATGCACATGTCCACGTCGTCCACGACGGCGCTCATCTGGTACATGGACTGGCCGAATTCTTCATCTTGAGCGGTGACCGCAGAGCGGTCGTCTTGAGCGCTGACCGCAGAGCGGTCGTCTTGAACGCTGACCGCAGAGCGGTCGTCTTGAACGCTGACCGCAGAGCGGTCGTCTTGAACGCTGACCGCAGAGCGGTCGTCTTGAACGCTGACCGCAGAGCGGTCGTCTTGAGCGCTGACCGCAGAGCGGTCGTCTTGAGCGCTGACCGCAGAGCGGTCGTCCTGAGCGCTGACCGCAGAGCGGTCGTCTTGAGCGCTGACCGCAGAGCGGTCGTCTTGAGCGCTGACCGCAGAGCGGTCGTCTTGAGCGCTGACCGCAGAGCGGTCAACGCCTTTGCCGGAGCGGACCAGGACGAAGTCTTCGATTTCGTCGTTGGAAAATTCGCGTTCGCCAAAAACGGCGTCGAGAAATTTGGTGGTGCCGCCCAACGGCACTTTGAAACGCACCGCAGGTTTGACGCCGGGCGTGGAGGGCTGGCCATCGCGGCAAGAACAACGAGCGACGCGGCGAACCTTGGCACTATCTGCGCCGTCTTCCGCGTGGTCGCCGCCGACATATTTTTCTGCGGCGCAGTAGCAAAGAAACGCGGCTCCGCTGGCCAGTAATTTTCTGGCGGCGTCGAGGTACAGCGCCGTGCGTTGTGACTGGTAAAACGGACCTTCATCCCAGTCCACGCCGAGCCACTGCAAGCCTTCTAAGATTCCGTTGACGAGTTCTGGCTTGTTGCGTTCGGCGTCGGTGTCCTCGATACGCAGGATCATGGTGCCACCTTTGCTGCGGGCGAACAGCCAGTTGAAGAGCGCCGTGCGCGCGCCACCTACGTGGAGATAGCCGGTGGGCGATGGGGCGAAGCGTACGCGAATAGCAGAGTTGGCAATGGCTGGATTATCGGACATGGACGATTTGTTGGCCTCTTGCGGTTTTTGCAGAGTTGTAATAGACCAGTGTAATAGATGCTGGTAAGAGCGTCCAACCAGTGGACCTTCGCGGGCCGTGCGCCAGACAATTTCCACAGGCCAGCGGGGAACCTCTGCTATCACTTACGCAACCAGTACGGCGGTACGCTTGCACAGTTAAAATTTCCTGACTCATAATCGCAAGTACTTTGTTTTGTGCAGAAATCGGTCGGGCAAGAGCTCACGCCGGTCGCCGGGAAAGTGGCCAAAAGCCGCCGTGCTGCACATGCCGGTTCGCGTGCAAACGCGAATCAGGCGCGGCCGTCTGCAATTTGCGAGACGGAGAAGTGATAGCTCGTTGATTGATTCCGGATTAATTTCGCTAGCGTTGCTGGTGGCCACGGCTTTCGTGGCTGGGTACTTCGCGTACATCTACAACCTGAAACGCCAGGCATATCTGCTTTACTGGACCGCGGGCTGGAGCATGCTGGCGCTGCATTATCTTGGCAGCGGGCTCAGCGGCGGCGGCAGCGCGAACGCGGCGCAAACCGCGATCGGGCAAGGGCTGTTCGCCGGCGCGGGAATTTTCTTTTTCCTTGGCGCGCGGCAGTACGCGCACCGGTCGTTGATGTCCGGCGCGGCGATGGGCGCGGGGGCCGCCGTTCTGGCGTGGACCGCTGCCAATACATTGGGCGTGTTTCCCTTCCCGGTTATCTTTTTCGCTTTTATTATTTACTCCGCCGTGGGCATCGAATTCTGGGTGGAAAGCAGGCTGCAGGAAACGTTGGCGGACTGGCTGCTCTCGGTGGTCTTTTTTGTGTGGGCGGCGCTTGGACTGATTTTCTACTTTTTTCAACCACGGCTGACCGCCATGCATGTGGCGCTGGATCCGATTTCGGCGCTGCCCGCGACGTTCGCGGCGATGCTGATGGTCATGGCGCTATACGAAGAAGAAAAGCGCCGCATCGAACGCAACATGCTGGCGCTTTCCAATTTGAATCTTGCGGCGTCGAGCTTCGCGGGCGGAGAAATTCATCGCATGCTGTCGCAAGCGCTGGACCGGGTTCTGGGCGTGGTGCGTTTGCCGGCTGGCGCGTTATTTCTGAATCACGGCGATCCGCAGGGACCGACCTCCGTGGTTGCGGTGGGGTTAAAGGATGAGTTCTGCCGCATCGCGCAGGAAGAAGGACTGGACGACTATCTGGTTACGCTGGTATCGCGCCTGGGTGGTTTGATGGGTTTCCGCGATTTGCGGGATGACTCGCTGATGGCGCTGGAAAAGGAAGATCAGATCCGGCGGTTCCGCAAGCTGGCGCTGGATCAGGGCTTGCGCAGCATTGTCGCCATCAGCCTGCAGGCAAAAGAGCAGGCCTTTGGTGTTTTGCTGCTGGGTTCGCCGGACGCGCGGCGATTCACTCCCGCTGAATTGCGGCTGTTGCTGGCTCTGGGACACCAGATCGGAATGGCCGTCGAAAACAGCTTGTTGATTCAGCAGACCTCACGCCGCTCCGAAGAACTGCACGTGCTGAATGAGATTGGCCGTGCGCTCAGTTCGACGCTGCACAAGGAAGATCTGCTACGCAAGATTTGGGAGGAGCTGCGGCGCTTGATCGACGTGGAAAATTTCTATATCGCGTCGCTCGATTCGGTTCGCAATGAAATGCATTTCGATCTGGAAATCATCGATGGCGATCGGCAGTCCCGGCGAGTGCGTCCCGCGGGAAATTTTCTAACCGAATATGTGATCCGCACGCGGCAGCCAATTTTGATTCGCGAAAAGTTCCTGGAAGAAGCGGAAAAGCTGGGCGTAGAACCTATCCGTAAGCAGGGTTGCTTTTGTTGTGTGCCACTGGTGGCGTATGACCGGGCGATCGGCGCCATGGCCGTTTTTTCCGATGAAGACAAGGCGTTTGACGAAGGTCACCTGGAATTGCTGCGCGTGCTGGCGAGCGAAGCCAGTATCGCCATCGAAAACGCGCGGCTGTTCCAGGAAGAGCGCACCAAGGCGCGTCATTTGACGCTGCTCAATACGATTTCACGTCATGCCATCGGTACGCTGAACCCGGACGAGATGCTGGCGAAGATGACGGAAGAGCTGGAGACTGGACTTACCTACGATCACATCGGAATTGCGGTGCTGGAATATTCCACGCGCGAGCTGGTGATTCAGGCGGAGGCGGGAAACAGGCGCGGGGCGCTGGGGCAGCGCATTCTGCTGGGCACCGGACTGGTAGGCAATGTGGCGCGCAACGGAAACATGGCGTCCTTCCACGCGACGCAGGCGGCCGACGCAGCCCTGAAGCCGATGATGGCCGACACGGCTTCCGCGGTGGCGTTGCCGATTTTCTTCGCAGAACAATTGCATGGCGTTTTGTATGTGGAATCCTCGAAAGACATCGACTTCTCAGATGAAGAGGTTTTGCTTCTGGGCACGCTGGCCGATTTGATTGCTGGCGCTCTGCACAACGCGTTGACATTCCAGAAGGCGCAGGAGCAGGCCATCACCGACGGCTTGACCGGCGTGAAGACGCATCGCTTCTTCATGGAAGCGCTGTCCGCGGAATGGAAGCGCTCGACGCGCGCGGGGCGCAACTTTGCGCTGGTGCTGATGGATTTGGATCGCTTCAAATTCGTGAATGATTTTTACGGGCACCTGGAAGGTGACCTGGTGCTGCAGCGCGTCGGGCACATACTGGAAGCGAATTGCAGGCGCTCCGACGTGGTGGCGCGCTATGGCGGCGACGAATTTGTGATCCTGATGCCAGAAACTTCCATGGAGCAGGCGCGGCAACTGGCCTCAAAGCTTCGGAGTTGGGTGTGCGCTGATAATTTGCTGCGTGAAAAAAATGTTTCGGCGAGCTTTGGTATTGCCTGCTACCCGTTGCACGGTTCTTCACCGCAGGAGTTGATTCAGGTAGCGGACGCTTCGATGTATTTGTCTAAGCACCAGGGCGGCAACGCCGTTTCGACGGCGGATCATTTCGATGCCAGCGAAGCGAAAAAATGGAAAAAAGATGTATTGGAAGCTTATCTCGGCGTGACGCTGAAGCGGTTGTTTGCAACCGGTCCGGAGGCGTTCGAAGAAATCTACCAGCGGCTGAAGCAATTCACGGAATCGTTGGCTGCCACGGAAGCCGGAAACGGCATAACAGTCGCGCCTGAAGTTCCGGCCGAAGCAGGACCGCAGGCGCTGCCGCAAGCCGTTTTGGATACGGTCACATCACTGGCGTTCGCAATCGATGCGAAGGATCACTACACACAAGGACATTCGCAGAAAGTGTCGGCTTATGCCGCTTTGATCGCCGAAGCCATGGAAATGAGCGATGCGGAGATCGACGAAATTCGCCTGGGCGCGGTGCTGCACGACATCGGCAAGGTGGGAATTCCCGAGCAAATTCTAAATAAATCCGGGCCACTGAATCCTGAAGAGTGGGAAACCATGAAGTCACACGTGGTGTTTGGCGCGAAAATCCTGGAACCGCTGACGCCTTTGGCGCGCATTCGCGACATGGTTCATCATCATCACGAATATTTTGATGGCTCCGGCTATCCGCACGCGTTGCGGGGGGAAGATATTCCTCTTGGGGCGCGTATCGTCGCGGTTGCCGATGCATACGATACGATTACCAGCGATCGCACGTACAAGAAGGGTCGCCCGGCGGAGGAAGCGCTGGCGGAATTGGAACGCTGCGCCAACGCTCAGTTCGACGCGCGCATCGTAGAGATTTTTGTGCGAGTGATGCGGCAGCAGGCCAATCCCATCATCGAAGTTGCTTCTTTGACGCAATCCCGAACCAGCTAACAAGAACTCCTCTCACAATTCCGCGGACGCGACGAGGACCTTGCTCTTCGATCGGCAGAGCAGAGAGATTCCTCGCTTCGCTCGGAATGACGGAGATGGCAGGGGGCGAAAACAGTGGAGTGGTTGCCTGGACGTTTTACATAGACGGTTTCTTCTTCTCTTCGTTTCTCACATGTGTCACGCCCGCCAATCCATCCTACGGCTTTGCGCGAAGCTGCTATCCTGTTCGCTTCGAACAGGAGTAGTGCAATGCAAACCGCAAAAGTGCAATGGATCGACGAACAAAAATTCGTGGCGATCAGTCCTTCGGGTCATGCTCTTGCGATGGATTCCGATCGCAGTTCAAATACCGGCCCTGGCCCGATGGAGTTGTTGCTGATGGCGCTCGGCGCCTGCACCGCTACCGATATCGTGATCATCCTGGGAAAAAAGCGGCAGAAACTGGAGTCGCTGGAAGTGATTTGCTCAGGCGAACGCGCCGCGGAGCCGCCGCAGGTTTGGACAAAACTTGAAGTTTTCTATCGCCTGCGCGGCAAATTGGACGAAAATGGCGTCAAGCGGGCGATTCAACTAAGCGAAGAGAAATACTGTTCGGTTTCGGCGACCCTGAAGAAGTCCGCCGAACTAAAGTTCCGTTATGAAATTTTGCCAGCACGAGATTAATCATAAAGCAACGGTACGACTATACTGTTGCGCGATTTTTCGCCACAAGATATAAGCAATACACCGCATGGGGCCCTGGATCCGAAGTGTTTTGCTTGGGTGGGTGATTTTGTGTTTCGCCGTAGCGGGAATGGCTCAGAAGCCTTCTTCTCCGCTACCCAGCGGAGCCACGATTCCCCTTGCGCGCATTCCGAGGGTGAGCAAGCCGCCGAAGCTGGAGGACTTCCTCGAGAACAAGCCGCGTGAGGCGGAACTTACCGTGGACGATTTCCGGCAAAACGTTCCGGGCGACGGCACCCCGGCGACAGAGAAAACAACAGCATATCTCTCTTATGACGATAAGAATCTCTACGTGGTTTTCGTGTGCCACGACAATGGCCAGGTTCGCGCGCATCTTTCCAAGCGTGAGGACGTGGACCAGGACGACGGCGTCGGCGTTTTGCTCGATACCTTTCGCGACCACCACCGCGCTTATGTCTTCTATTCGAATCCGCTCGGTATTCAGCAGGACTCCATCTATACCGAAGGGCAAACCTACGATTACAGTTTTGACACTCTCTGGAATAATGAAGGCCGGCTGACGCCGGACGGCTACATCGTGTGGTTTTCGATCCCCTTCAAGAGCCTGCGTTTTCCCCATGCACCGCAGCAAACCTGGGGTGTTGCACTCTCCCGCGTCATTTTGCGCAAGAGCGAGTACGATTATTGGCCCTACATCACGCAGCGCGTGGAGGGAATTACGCAGCAGTTCGAACCGGTCGGCGGGATCGATCACGTTTCGCCCGGCCGCAACATGCAATTCATTCCTTACGGCCTGCTCGCCGGCGATCACTTTTTGAATCAGCCCATGCTGACCGCCGCTGGGCCGCCACCGGCTTATCAAAATGCATTCGAACACCGCGCAGGCCTGGATGCAAAATTCGTTGCCAAAGATGCGCTCACTTTCGACGTGACGCTAAACCCCGATTTCAGCCAGGTGGAAAGCGACGACCCGCAAGTCACGGTCAATCAACGCTTCGCAGTTCTGTTCCCCGAAAAGCGTCCCTTCTTTATCGAGAACGCGGGCTTTTTTCAAACGCCGGTGGATTTATTTTTCTCCCGCCGGATCACGGATCCGCAATTCGGCGCGCGCATGACTGGAAAAGCTGGAAACTGGACGCTTGGCGCGCTGCTCATCGACGATCGGCAACCGGGGCAGGGACAAACTCCAGGCAGCCAGTACGACACGCGCGCTCTCGATGGCGTGGTGCGTGTCGCGCGCGAATTCGGCAAGCAATCGTACATCGGAGCTTTCGCCTCTACGCGCGATTTTGCGGATACCAGCAACCGCATGGTGTCACTGGACGCGCGCATTAAATTTTCTCCGCACTGGGTCGCCGATTTCCAGGCCACGCATAGCTGGACACGCCAGGACATAAATCTGCCGCAGCTTTGTCAGCGGTTCGAGCAGCCAGTGCAAACCGGCACCTCGCCGGCGAACGCATCCTCGCAGCAGGGCAACAGCCTTTACGCGGACGTTTCCTACACCGGTCGTAAATTTTATTTCCTCAGCGAGTACAACGATTTCTCACCCGGCTTCTGCGCCGAGCTGGGCTTCATTCCCCGTGTGGATATTCGGCAGAGTTATTCGCTGGCCAGCTATCTCTGGCGTCCCAACCTTCGTCCAATCGTGGATTTCGGACCCATTGGCAGCGAGATCATCGACTGGGATCATAACGATGTGCTGCAAGACTGGACAGCCGCACTGGGCGTCCAGGTGGATCTCACGCGCAATTCGACGTTTACGGTTAGCCGCGGCGAAGGTTACGAATTATTCGCAAATATTCCGTTCCGCAAACACAGCACTTCCGTTTACGCCACGTCCGCTGTATATAAATGGCTGACGCTCACCGCCCGTTTCACCAGCGGAACGGGCGAAAATTATTTTCCTGGCGGGGCTTTCGATCCGTTCCTGGGAAACGTTAAAAAACTGAATCTTGGATTTACAGTAAGGCCTTCCGCGCGTTTCCGCATCGACGAAACGGGAATCTACTACCGCCTCGGTACACGCGATGGTTCGACACCTGCAGGCTTCAGGCCGGGTCAAGCGATTTTTAATAATTATTTGCTGCGAACAAAGTTCAACTACCAGTTCACCAAGGAATTATCGCTACGCGTGATTGTGGATTACGACGCAACCCTCGCCAACACCCGGCTGCTCAATCTGCAGACCAATCTCGGGAGCTACGCCGGCGGGCCACTTCCTCCGACCAAGCAATTCCCTACCGACGTCCTGCTCACCTATCTGCTACACCCCGGCACCGCAGTCTATGTAGGTTACAACAGCGGACTCAATAATCTGGCGCTCGATCAGACGATTCCGACGCCATCGGTTTTCTACCAAGCTAACCCCACCAATCGAAATAATCAGCTGTTCTTCGTGAAGGTAAGCTATCTGTTTCGTTTCTGAAAGCCCGTCACTAATGATTTGGACGCGCTCCTACTTCCGAATAGCGGCTTCGTTCTTGCTCGTAACCCAGGAGAAATCCAGAAATCGTCCTGGACTGTTCAGCGAACTAGCGTGGGGGGGCTGGCTTTGCAGGTTGCCACAATTGGATCGGATTTCCCTCAGGGTCATGCAGGCTGGCGAACCCGCCGTTGGGATAGGACTGCGGGTCAATCTCGACCGCGATTCCAGCGGCCCGTAGCTGGGCTGCCATTTTTTTGAGATCCCGGACTCGAAAGTTCAACATCCAGACCTTGTCGGTTCCCTTGAAAAAGTCGCTGGACTCCGGTTGAGGATCGAAAACGGTGGGTCCGGCATCTTGCTGCCAAACGGAATCCTCGTAGCTCGATGGCGTGAGCGAGATCCAGGTGTTGCTGGTACCAACGCCCCAGCGCTTTCGGATCTTGAGCTCGGAAGAAGAATCCTTCGATTCCCGTCACTTTTTCAATTTCCGTTCCCCCAGCGCTCCCATCGCGAACAGCGGCCCCCGCAGGGAGGGGAGAGAGCTTTGGCTGTAAGGCTGCCTGCGCCGCTGTGCCGATTTGGTTCCGCCCCAAGATGAAGCTCGACTCGAAAGCAAATGACAGGGTTTGAAGCAGTTGGCGTCTTAGAAAAAGCGTCCCATCCTCCTTCCGAGAAGAGCGCGGCCCGAGCTACGATACCTGCGCAAACGGAGTTCTGGGAAGCGTAAAGATGAGGTTCTCAGGCGAGTTGTCGGCCACTCGAAACTTGTCGTCCTTATCGTTCCTTGCCTTGTGTCCGGTGCGCAGCATCGCATAAACTTCTTTTTCGTTGGTTCGAACATAGCAATGTCATGTCAGGGTTTGTAAGCACAACTTCTTTACCTCAGGGCTTGCAAAACAAGCCTGAGACCCGTCCGCAAGGGGTGATATGTCGCATCGCATCGCAGCGAAGATTACAGGCGTGGCCGGATTTCTGCCGCCGCGGGTGATGACCAACGCGGACCTGGAAAAAATTGTGGATACCAATGACCAATGGATCCGCACGCGCACCGGAATTCGGCAACGTCACGTGGTGGACAAAGGCATGGCGTCTTCGCACATGGCTACCGAAGCCGCAAAGGAGTTGCTGGCAAAGACCAATACCGACCCGGCGGACATCGACATGATCATCGTGGCCAGCGTCACGCCGGACATGCTGTTTCCGGCGACCGCGTGCCTAGTACAAGACCGTCTCGGTGCGAAAAAGGCCTGGGGCTTCGATCTTTCCGCGGCGTGTTCGGGTTTTGCGTATGCGCTCACGGTAGGGGCGCAATTCGTCGGCTCCGGCGCGCACAAAAAAGTCATCGCCATCGGCAGCGATACCATGACTTCTATTTTGAATTATCAAGATCGTGCGACGTGCGTTTTGTTTGGGGACGGTGCTGGTGCGGTGCTTCTAGAACCCGCGGACGATGGCGAAGGCATTCTTGATTTCGAACACGACGTGGACGGCTCGGGTGGACAATATTTGTACATGCCGGGAGGGGGATCCTTAAATCCGCCCACGCACGAAACCGTGGACAAAAAAATGCATTACGTGCACCAGGAGGGTTCGGCAGTTTTCAAATACGCGGTGCGCCGCATGGCGGAACTCGCCGCGCACATGGTAGAACGCAATGGACTGAAGAGCGAGGACATCGCGCTGGTGGTGCCACATCAGGCGAATCTGCGCATTATCCGCGCCATGCAGGAACGACTGGGTCTGCCTGACGAAAAAGTGATGGTCAATATTGACCGCTACGGAAATACCACCGGGGGCACGATTCCGCTGGGTTTGCGCGATGCCGTTGCCGAGCAAAAATTGAAGAAGGGCGATTTGGTGCTGCTGATGGCCGTAGGCGCCGGATACACCACTGGCAGCGTGCTTATGCGTTGGGCGTATTAAGTTGTGAGATTCACCAAGATGCAAATTGCCAAGCGAGTGCTAGGATCGCTAGCAGGAGCGCATGGAGGCCGCTAGCTGAAGGTTGGCCTGCAGCCGACGGTCGACCTGCACTGCGGTGTAGCGCGCACAAAGAACGCGCTCGCTTTCGGCCCAATTCGCAAGCGCGGTGATCCGGCCAGAAGCCAACTTGCCGGTCGCATGGATAATTTTGAAGTACAGAGGCACCAGACCGAGGCCGGAAGATTTGGCGCAAATGTCCGGCGTCAATTTGTGTAGTTGAGCCAACGAGCGATAATCCTCGCCGCGGAGCATTCGCGTGTCCACGTTTGCGGCAGCCAGCACCTGCTCGGAGACCGGCTGCGCGGCAATTCCGACGACGACGGCGCGCCAATAAAAGGCCCCAAATTGGGTGAGTGCCACGATAGAAATCGCAAGTATGAGTACCGAGAACATCGTCTTGCCTCTGGAAACATTTTGCCGGTAACGCCGGCAGAAGCCTATAGCTCCGAGGTACTATCGGGCTGGTCCTTCGAGGCGTAATTGATTGAGAACAAACCCGTCTGGCGAAGCCGGGCTTTCGGAGGGAAAATGCGACCTAAGTTTGGCTTGATCGTCGGACTTGTGACGTTCTTAGCTACGGTACCCGGGATTGCCTTGCTGGGCGGCCGAGAAGCTTACAACGCAAAACCACTAAACCTATTCGATACAGCAGCTTCCAGCGACGAGCAGGCCCAGTCCATCCGAACTGTACTTAGCGCTCAGCAGACAGCCTGGAACCGGGGAGATATCCCGGCGTTCCTCGAAGGCTACTGGAACTCGCCCGAGCTTACTTTTGCGGGCAGCGATGGAATTGTGCGCGGCTACGATGGGCTTCTTGCCCAATACCGGAAGAGCTACCCGGACAAGCAAACCATGGGCGAGCTGGACTTTTCAGGCGTGGAGATCCGGCCGTTGGGGCCGACTGCCGCGTTTGTGCTGGGTCAATGGCACCTGAAACGTAAAGCCGGCGACGTCGGAGGAGTCTTTAGCCTAGTGTTTCAACGTTTTCCCGATGGCTGGCGCATTATTCACGATCATACCAGTGCACAAAAGCAGACACCCTGACCGGCATACACTGAACCATGTAACTTGCTAAGGTGGTTGGATTTAGCCGCCTTGGGACGGGCAATGTATAGCTCGAAGTTGGGAAAAAGTTTCTGGCGCAAATTGACTGTCGGCTGCAAGTCATTGTTCGACGAAATCATCCGGGAACGCTCGGTACGTCCAGTGCTCGAGTTGCGCAGTTGCCGCGACGCGTGATTCGAAGCCAACAGCCGCGACCTAGATTCCGGTTCAGTGACTTCTCCGCCGCCTAAAGGCGTCGGCTTCTCAGCCCACGGCAGCATTACTGCACCGCCGTTAACGGTTGAAGGCTCAGTCCGAGCCTGAGTATTTCTAAACTGCTGGCATGGTCTCTCGTGGTCCGCAATCCGC
>WNFA01000085.1_pt1 | contig 96373 bp, 98 predicted proteins | sample 5400481 | NCBI WGS metagenome assembly WNFA01 (sample SAMN13153340, study PRJNA577476) | soil metagenome | isolation source: 120 cm saprolite under Douglas fir tree site 2 hole 1 replicate 2 | place: USA:California | collected 2015-04-18 | reverse complement strand
GTGGTTCCCGGAAGCGATTTGGAAGACAAAGTAACTCACGGGAACAAACTCCAACTCGCCATAGGCTTCTGCTAGCCTCACGAATCAGAAACGCCCACCTCGACGTCATTACATGCTAATTTTCGGACGCGCTCCTAGGCATGCCGATTGAGCGGATGGGAGAGTGGCTGCTCTTCACTTTGTGGCCAGCTTTCGGTTTCTATATGGCCTCCGATACGGGTAATGGTGGCGATTCCGGCGCGGCGTTAGGCTTTCTCATGTCCGTCGTTGCGAACGCACTTTTATATGGATTATTGGGCGTGCTGGTCTCTTTTATCTATCGCCGATTTTTCCAGAGACGTGTGGTCAACTCCTGATTTGTCGCCTAACCGGAGAAGTTGCTCGCGGCAGCCGTGTAAATTAGGCTCATATGATTCCCGCTGGTTATTTGCGGAATCCTGGGCCGGTGGCAATTCCCAACGTCCATCCGGGTCCGTTGTTGCCGGCACTCTCAACCTGAGGACGTTCCTCCCAGAACGAGCTTCCATTAGCCCGCCGTTCTGGAAAAACATCGACGATCTCTGTTGGACTGGCATACCGAGCAGAGAGAACATCGCCCATCTCTAGAGCCACATCGCTATCAAATGCCCGAGGAATATCATTCTCGATTCCGAAACTGTCCCGGACTCGAACGAACTTTCCGCACACAGATACGGCTATCACCTTGAATTGTTCTTTACCCGCAAGCATGGGAACCGCAGCGCGACCATCTGTTGAGTAGACCTCGACCCGCCAAAATTCCCATCCATCTTTAACTTTTGTGGTCTTCCCGACGATCGGGATAATTTGACCTCCAGTATCGGCGACCACAAATGTCTCCGCATCGGCCGCCGTCTTTGCATATTGAATTGGAACTAATCTGTGCGCCATGACTTTTCTCCTAATGCTTACGGCTGAAAACTTTTTCAGCCTCGACTCGGTCTTGTTTTACGGATACTGGTTGAAATCGAATTTGCCCACAGATCGCCGCCATCTCGCCAGAACTCAGATCACGATTTGTGTGATGGCATTCCTTCTGTCCGCATGTCGCGCACACGGCCGGAGCAGAACGTTTAGGCTCCGCTTTCGCCAAATGAGCGCACCCTTGATCCGCTCCGCAAGTCGCACAGACGGCCATACTTTTTATGACCTCCGTGCCATGTACTCGTTCACCAAAACTTGAATAGTTTCAGGTTTGCCGTCAGAAGCCTCAACAGCTTCCAAATAACGAAGCTTATGAACAAAATCAACCGGAACCAAGATAGGTTGTCGGTATGTTCCGCAAACATTTTCACCTACAGGCACCCTCAAATTAATCGCTGATGCCCTGCCTGCGTCATACGCCGCCTGATTTTCAAACACCACTTCTACAACAGCCGGATACTTCTTAATCAAAGTTTCCATTTTCACTTACCTTCCTTTTTCAATCTTTCTTCTTCGGCGGCTGCGAGCAGACTTTCAGTAATCTTTTTCGCAGCTCCGAAATCGCCTTCCCTGCCGAACCCGCCAGAGCCATACGCCAGTTCGGCGCCGGCTTAACTCATTTCAATCTCCCTTGCGGACTTCGCCGCAATCATTTCGTCGGCTGCTCGACCGATTCATTGGACTTGAGTGCCGTATCCACATCCCGTCCGATCGCTGCACGTAGCGACCCGACGGCCGCCATGTCCATAACATAATCAAAGCTCCCTGTGTGCTTCGTTATGGCCAAGGGAAGTAGAAATGTCGAAAATCCAAGTCGGGCACTCTCCTCGCAAAATGCGTAGTCTTCGCTCAAGAAGTTATCTTCGAGTATTTCAGTTCGAAAGAAATCATAATTCCAATCCGGATGCGGCGAATTACAATGGAATACTGACTGATATCTGTACTTTCGGTCGGGATGTGCTGCTACAAACGCCCTGAAGACCTCAACGGATATGAGCATCGCTCCCGTGCCCGCCGCGCGAACTGGTACAGGTTTATCGTCCACTGCAAACGATGAATCAGAAGCAAAAACCGGATCACCTACGAAAACTGGAAGACTCTCTGGTGGAACACGTTTCGCGGCCTCCGCGATGCACCTCCAGTTCAAGGATTTTCGTGCGTAGGGCAACGCAACGATTGGACGATTGGCCTTCAACATTTTGAAGACGTATTCCGGGTGAAAAGAAATATCTGCGTCTAAAAACAGCAGGTGTGAAAACGGCCTGCCCGCACCGTCATTGCTGAAAGTTGCAACCGAGGCTAAGTAGTTGCGGGCTCTGGTGACAAGACTTTCGCCTGCGACAAAATGCGTTCGGTGAGGAATTTTCGCATTCGACAAGGAACTGGATAAACTCATGAGTAGATTCACGGTGTTATATTGAATGTTCCCACCAAAACACGGGACTCCGATCAGCACATTTGTGGAAGGCTGGGATACGTCCGGCGCTTTTTCATCCGACTTGGCACCTTGCTCTGCCAGAAACTGTTCAGCCAATTTTTTCGCTTCCGCATCGATTTGCATCTAACGCTCCTTGAATTCCGCCAAGACTTCCTCGGCGGATCGTTCGTCTTCGTTTTGCTGCTTTTCTTCTACTTCGATTTCATCTCGGACATCTGCGGGCACGATTTCTTCTTTCTCGTGTTTGTCCGTCGTCTCGTCATCAAGCACGCCCAGACCCACGACATCTACGCCGTGAGAGGTTCGTTCTTCGTCGAACGAAAATGTTCCAGGGCGGCCCCAGCTCTCGCGTTCTCTGGCGTCATATTCCTCGGCCGGCACCTGGACGATCCAACGTCGCTGTGCTTCGACGGTGATTTCGTTGTAAATTTCTAGTCGCAGTTTTTCTTCTTCAAATCGTTCTGCCTTATCTTGCGCAACGGCAACCCGCAACTCTTCCAGAGACTTAGTCCTTTCTCTCGCCTTTTTCTCTGGCTTTTCCACCAAGCGAGCGACGTGGGCTTTCTCGACCGTGGCAGAGCGACCAGTGCGTAACAATTTCCCAATTTGGACTATCGCTCCGCCTGCGAACACTGGCGTTCTGGTTTCGAAATCAAGTGCCTCGCCACGAGCGATTAGGCTTTGTGCCTTCTCCTGGGAAACCAGCTTTCGACAGTTGCATCTCTCCAAAACAAAAGGATCAAGCCCTCCGCCTCCGCCAAAAATGCAACTATGAAAAAGAACGTGGCCATTCTTTTGTTTTTCCTGAGATCGTTCTTTTCGTTTCTTCTTGGCCTCCGAATCCTTCCGTTTAAATTTGCACGCCACTGAACAGGTCGAAACATTCTTGGCTTTCCACTTAGGGATCACTGATGAACAGACTTCGCACGACCGGGGCTCTGGCATTGGGTCGATCTCCGTGAACTGCGTCTGATTGTTTTGGTGGGCACGCCTGATGAGGCGGGGCCAGAGGTTTCGTAACGAAAACCAGGGGGTTAAGGGGTAACCACGAGAGAACGGAAAAAGCGTCTGTAAGTTATTGATTCTATTGGGGCAAAAGGGAGGTTTCGTAACGCGCCTGACCCTAGGTCGATCCAGTCAGGCTGCTACCCTCCTGCGGTATGCCTGCTGCCGCTCGGCTGAGTTCTGATACTTGCGCGGCCGGCCGTTTCTACTACCCTCATGTAGTCGAACAGTTTGATCCTGGCCATCCCGACACAAGCGTGAGCACCACTCACCAGATTGATCTTTAACTGTGAACCGAACTTCGGCCAGGACTTTCCCACATTTGTCGCACGCTTCATTAACGCAGACACCGTGCAATTCACTAATCCGTAGTTGCTGTTCGCTTGTAAGTTTCATTTCCCTTATCCCTTGCGGCGCTGCTGAATGATTTCCAACAACGACAGATTTTTAGTTTCTGGTGCGAGCACCGACTGCGACACTGCTACAGGTTCCGGTACATTGATTGGAAGTTCCGGGGCTTGCAAAAACGTTTCCTCGATGGTGGGACCTGCCGGTTCGAGAATCTGGATTTCAGTTGCAAAGAACTTTGACTCGCCCGTCTTACGCACCGCACGGCCAATTTTGTGTCTAACCCACACCGCTTCACTGATACCGTCCCAAGACTTCAAAAGTTCTTGACCAACCGTAGTGATTTTATTTCGATGGAAATACAATCGCTCGCCGTTCGGTCGCACAAGGAAACCATAACCGCCACGCCAATCCTCAACGTATGATGTCTCCGCGTAGTTTTCTGGATCAATGTTCAGGAGTTCGGGCGACTCATCTTTCACATTCAAGGCTCGAAAACGTCCTCGACTCTCTGTAAGTTCAAACGAAACGACCGTACCCGGTTTCAGAAATCGGCGCCCAACGGCATCAGGAATAACATCTGAAATCGTGACGAAAATACCGTTGCGGGGTTCGTGTCGGATGAACCCGTACATTCTTTCTGGATAAAAATCCTCGATCCAACCCTCAATTCTCGATCGGTTGTCTGTTGCACTTAAAGAATCAATCAAGATAGTTTCAACGTAATTCCGAACCATTCTCATCTCCTGGATAAACGCGAAACGCCGAAACGCTCGCGGCAGAACGAACGTTGTCGGCGTTAGATCACCGGACGCCCCTCGATTGGAGGCCGGTGAAGATGTTGGAAATTAATTCTTCGATGCGAGTGCGTTCACTAAAACTTTCCGGGGAGACTTCGACTCGAACGCTTCATCAAAACGCTGGGCCAAGTTTCGCAGCACCTCGACGCCGGATTGTGTTTGCTGCGCTGCGATTGGGACCGGATGTTGTGCTGCCGTGGCGGTACGAGATTGCGCACGCGCCCTGCGTTTGTTTCGTTTGAGACGAAGCTTGAAACGTGAGGCCATCATCCACCCGCTCTTTGAAGACTGGTCGCTGCGTTTCCGCCTAAACGATTCTCTTCCGAAAGGCGTTCAAACGTCTCACGATACGCACGGTCGCTTGCGCAGTTTTTCTTAAAGTCTGAAATCTTCAAAGTATTCCAATCGCCGGACACTCGCTGCTCCAACTGCTCCTGCGCGGAAAGAGGCTTTGGCGGAGGAGGCGGCAAAAGTTCGATGCCGACACCGGTCTCATGGCGAAGCTTGGCGAGTTCAGATTCGGCTAAATCATTGAGACCGGATACTGGAGCGAGCGCCATGCGATCGATCAGGGTGATTAGGGCCTCGGCCAGCAAACTTCGGTAGAGCCGTGGCGAGGGTGTCTTCGACAAAGCAAGCAATTCTTCTGCATGATTCATTTGCAGATATGAAATTATGCCCTCAAAGACTTCGCCAAAATGAGCGATCAACTCACGGTAGTCTCCGAAAAACAGGTCTTGAGTCATCTGGCTGGAGTATTGCGATTTTGTGATTGCCATTTCAAATCTCCTAGATAAGCCCGGCGTCTACGGCCTGGGATACGAAATTTTGGAACTGCCCAGTGGTGAGTTTGAACTCATCACTGAGCGTGATGTAACCGCCTCTCGGCTTGAGGCGATCGGTGGATGTCTCATGATAAAGTTTTGCAAATCGTTGCAACTTGTCTGACGCCGTGACTTGATTGGACGGCAAGCCGGCAATCTGAAACTGTGTGGACTCCGTCTCGCGAGCCTCGCGCTCGATATTCAAACGATAGAAACTGGCAAACGCCGGATCGGTTCGACGACGTTCTTTTATTTCCTGCGAACTGGCCTGCTCACTCCAGCGAGCCATTTCGCCCCATGCGATCTGCGACTGGCTGAGTGGTTTGCCGTTCTTATCACGGGGAACGTCAGGTTCTGGCGCCAGCTCCGGTTCCTGCTCTCGCAATTCAAATTCGTACGTCGTGCCTTTAACAGTAACGACTCCACCAGAGCGAATGATGTTCTTGAGCAACTTTTTATAATCTTCGACATCAGGATCATCACCCAGCTTTTCTGCGTAGAGCCAGCCAAGCAATGTGTGGTTGCTTTCCACGGACATGTCGAAGCGCTCTTTAAATGCTTGCCACTCTGGACTCGCTTTCAGTTGTTCAACAATCTCATCGCTGGACAAAACTTCTGCGTAAACATATCCGTTCGGACCACGACCAACTGGAACATGTTCTGACATTTTCAATATCCTTTGCCGCGATTAGCGGCGATCGCCGGGACGAATCCCAGGCGTAAATGTTCTCTGTTGTGCTGCTTGATGGCGCTCTTGCTGTTCCCGAGCGATATCGGCGGGATCACGGAACAAAATGTTCTGACTCCATAAGTCAATGGCGCGTTGCGCTGCTTCGATCGGCGTTCTGCCTGAAATACTTTCTATTGTCGTATGCCTACCATCTTTAACAAATGATGGAACATCCGCTGCACGAACGAACCACGCTTCACCTATTGGGTCACGACCGGGTGTGACGTACAGCCCCAAACCGTTTGTAAACTTGACGAAATGTTTTTGCCGAACGTCAATGACCGGAGCGGATGACTGCGCTCCGATATCCAAAGGCTCTCCGAATTTCTCGTGTGTAACTTTCAAATCGGACCCGAACGCCGACAAACAAAACGAGCGCCACGCTCGTGCGGCGTCAAGAGCAAAAATCAAGGACACTTCCTTACCCTTCTCATCGTCAAATTGCGGAGTCTGTTGCGCCTGTCCCCATTTATCGAGTCTCGTATCCGTTCCCCGATACCAAGCACGACGGCCGTCTTTCAAACTGATGACGAGGTAAGCCATCAGATCAGACCGTCTGAAATTAATTGTTCAACCTGTCGCTTGAAGTCGGGATCGCTTTTATATTTGAGTTGAATCTGCCTTACGGGCATTCGTCTGTAGTTTTCGGCCGTCAAATCTGGGACGATTTCTTCCGGCTCCTCCTCGCTCCGGACAATCGGTTTGATCTCACCACCGGATGTTAAGGCGTCTGCGACGATCCTGAACGCCGACACGCTGGAAATGTTGGCGTTATTTTTCTCAATGTAAAGCCGGGTGTAAAAACGCAATCGGCGCAGGGCTTCATCCATGGTCCACCGACCGTCCTGATCCTTTGCAGTGAACATGAAGCCGCTTTCTAAAAACGTGTCGTAATCTTTTTCAAACTGTTCTGCGTTCATGATGAAACTCCTGATCGATTATTTAAGGCATCGAGTAGCCGTTGCGTTTCTGCGTTGGCGTTGGATTGAGGCGGCTCGACTCGGACGCCTTTCTTTTGCAAGAATTCTTGGGCGATGCGGACGATATCTGGACAACTTCCTGCGGCTGTCCACCCAGTAGAATTTTCCACATGTAAAGCGTCATAGAGGTTTCGAACGTTCTCAACGTTAGAGCTGCATCCGAGCACCGCTTCGAGGAGTTTCGTTTTCTCTTCTTCGCTCAGCTCGATAGTGCCTTCACTCAATTGGCGCCATTTGAAACCACCTAACACGTCGTGATGCGCTGCAACGATCTCGGCGAGTGAAATAGAAAGCGGCTTTGGAACTTCGCTCGCCGAGGTGCCAGCCACGAGCGCCGGGGTGGGAGCGGCCGGCGCTTCCTCAACGACCTCGGTCCATCCGCCTCTTTTCTTCCGTGGCTTTATACCTGATTCATTTGCCATACGATGTCACCACTCCTTGTAATTTTGAATCCCCACCTGAACTGTCCGACGAATTCATTCGGAACAGGAAATGGAGGTGTAGGTTTCGTCTTTTGGACTTTGAGAATTCGTTCTTTTTTAAGTTGCGCTTCAGTCAAGAGAGCCAAGATTTCATTCACATCAATGACTAGACCGTGGTCGTCCGGATGGGCTTGAAGAATCTCTCGGCATTTGCCTCTAATGTAAGTGCGGAGGGGTGCGCCGGGATTCTCATCTGCCAAGCCTAAAAGAATGGGAAGAGCATGCGGACTCGTGCCGAGGCTTTCGATCGTCGCTTTTTTCTTAGCCAGGCGTGCGTTGCGTCGGTTGTTCATTCCGTTCTCCTTAACTTCCGACGGAGTAGTAACGCTCCATCCCGGCCTCATCCTTCTTTGTGTAGACTCGACCGATGGCCGACAACGTATTTAGATCGACCTGAATCTCGGATACTTTTCTATTCTTTGCGAACAACGTGTCCTGAATCTCCCGAATGGTTTTTGGACCCTCTTTGATGAAATCCAAAATGCGCCGGTGCGTCTTCAAGACACCGCCGAAGATGATCCGAGCGGAATCTTCGCAATACTGCCAAAGGGCTCGGGCGGCCTTGAGATGCTCGACCCGAATATGATCGGAAAGATCGAGCATCGCGAAGATAAGAGCCATACGAATAACCTGAGCCTCTCCTCGACCTGTGACAGCGCCAACGACGCCTGCATCCACGTCCTCGCTTAGCTCCTCGTAAATCCGATTCCACATTTCCCTAGCGTTACGATCCATGAAAATGCGAGATTGTTTCTTGGTGAATTCGACGGCCTCGTAAAGCTGAATAATTTCTTTAGACCAATCGATGTCCTCACCGCCGTGCGGTTTCAAACCTTGGCGGTCCACAAAGCACCACAGGAATCGATTACCAAACCCATTGAATCGATCTGAATCTGAAAGCAAATTCAACAATTCGTCACGAGTTATGTCCGCTGAAATACTGACGTGTGGATTCATACAAACTGCTGGCGAACCCTTCACTTTGTTACGTAGGGCTTTATGATCCCAAGCGTTTCGAATCACCGTTGAAAGAATTGAATCCTTCCTGCCGGCCACAGCCAAGACTCCAGAAAATTCACCTTCAGAGATGTACAGCCTCTTATCAGAAACTCCAGGGTCTATTTGAACCAGGGTTACTTCCCCGGTCGTTTTATTTTTGGACGGCCCCATAACTGGATCGCGGATATCCCAAATCACGGCTTCGCCCGATCCAAGTCCGCTGATATTCCGGCTCGTGAACCAGTGAGAATCTAACTGTGAAGCGATTCGTTCGATTCGGGCTTTGCCCGTACCTTTGCGACTCTTCGAAGACTTACCGACTTTCACGACATTGATGTTGGTATAGTGCCGCGTATCTTCGATCATGTAATGAGCGGTTGGACCAACGATGTTTCCGAAGGTCGCCAGGAGTTCGAGAAGGTTTCCAACTGGGTGTGATTCTGTTTCTGGTTGAAGTTTTTTAATGATTTTTCCAGCCAACCCATAAAAAACATCCTCAGAATAATCGATGTGGATATTTTTAGTTTTAACTGCGACTTCAGTCGTCGTTTCTGCTGAAGTCTGAGGAGCGTTTACGCTCGCGCCGGGCTCAGCGCCTCCTATAGTGACCGTGGCGCCTAGTGGCCCTTTCTCGTATCTGGACACTGAACGAGCGATAACTAGAACCTCTTTGTCGTCCAAAGGCTCAGCCAGGTCTGTTTCATTCTCCCTGAGCAAGACACTCTCGATTTCCTCTTGCTCTAAGCCGGCTCGACGAAGGACTCCAGCCCGATGACACAAATGACTGTTCCGCCCGCCCCGAACAACAAGCGTCTTTTCCGAAGAAGAAGTTGATTGTGGTGTGGCAGCAATTTTTTGTTTTATCAGCCACGCAATGAGTTTCCCTGGCGCTTCTTTCGGCTCCGCATTGTTTGCCAGCTCATACGTAATTCCAGACGGATGAAGGCTGCCCGGCATGACGCACTGTTCGTTGTGCGCCCTGACGGAGAAATCTCCGCCGACAACATCGGATTGAGAGATATTCCCCATCGCGATCGACTCTGGTGTGTGTTTGAACCAACGATGTCCTCCCTGCCGGGACTTCGTTATCAGCCCATCGTTCGGCAAACTCTGACCTGTTTCTGCCTTGTAACGCTTCGCAACATCGGTGGAATCCGTTTCCAGAGCCCAATAACCGCCGATCTCGGCTTTAGCCACTCCACCAAAACCCGTAACTCCGGGAATTTGAGCCCACGCTGAAAGCTGGACCGGATCGGTCGTCGCGCAATTCTGCCATCCTTGAAGGAACGGAGCTTTGCCCTTCAGAGGAGTTTTCGGCATTGGTCCGATCAAAGCTGGATTCGGTTTCGGGCTTGCTGCTGGTTTGGAACTGATGGGATTATCTTCGAAGAGTTCTAAATCTTCGAGAAGGACAACGTCTTCCGTATCTCCATCTGCTGTCGGCGCAATAAACTTAACGAACGCGCGGTCCTCGGCAAAAATCTTCTGAATCACTCCGAGTCCATGCGCAGCGTGACGAACTGGGTTACCAACTTCGAATGTCGTTGCGACTGCGCTCATACAAGAAGCTCCAAAGGACAACGGACGAATGTGTTACGAGCCGAACGTTTTTATCATTCGCTCGATCGCTGATTCCAAACTTTCTAAGTTCCGTGGCTCGTAAGATTCGGTGTGAACCCACTCAATATGCTCAGCAGCTATCCCTTCATCTGGGAATCTGCAACCGCATTTTGCACACACGTATTCCGTTTCGGTTGGCACTGTCATTTCTCCTTGAAAATATGACGGCGGTCTCAATCCGAAATCGCGCGATCTTATTTCTGCTAACTACTTAAACGCGAGGGGCCGCTGTTTCTTTATCAGCGGGTAACACTCTGGGCGACTGAAAGAAGTTCTCGGGTGACGGGAATGCCCGTATGGTCAACCACCACTGCGGAACGGTGACCTCGACGTGCAAGTGCCTGAACAGCTCGATCAGCGTCGAAATATGAATAGTGCGCAGCCAGACTTGGAATGTCTGTCACCGTGATTTGATTATCGTGCAAATCCAAAAAGTAGCTACCAGGACGAACCTGGACCAGCCACATCAGATCAGTCAGCTTGGCTACGCTCATAACATCTACATCCTTCGGAGGCATACTACCCTCCAATAATAGGGTCGATTTTTCAGAAACTCAGTCCTCGCCGTGCCCAGGATCGAGGACTAAACAGCACTAACTCTATTGTTTTCAACATGCAGCCACCTCAAACTTATTTTTCTCGAACGGGAAAATCCATGCTTTTAAGCCTCCTCGCACGGCCCGGCTCCTCACCGTAGTCAACATTCGAAGGCATACTACCCTCCAATAATAGGGTTGGTTTTTCAGAAACTCGGTCATTGCAAAGCCTAGAATTGAGAGTCGGACGTGAATAATCCCTTTCTTTTCAACATTGGCTTTCCCCAAATTAATTTTTCTCAAACGGAAAAATGCGCGTTTTAAACTCTCGAAGCCTCCCGTCAGACCATCGATTCCTCCCCGTAGTCGTCAGAACCGACTCCCATGGACGAGTCGAATGAATCGTCACCCACCCGTCGTTCAGTGATTTTTCCATTGATGTTGTCGAAATCATTGAGTGAGGCTCGGGAACCCCAACCCCACATCTTTTTATGCTTCATACCGATGATCGATCCGTTGATGGTTTCAGCGCCGGCATCGATGCCTCGAATTCTGGCATCATCAGCTTCATCCAAGAGAACATCGAAATCTTTATGGTGGTAATGTCCGTCGTCCGGAATGGGTAGCAACAACCTGTCCCAGGCCCTTTTGATAATTTTGTTCTCCAAAAGGACAAGGTGGTCTTTTTCCTCGAAGCCTCGTCGAAAATATAAACCATCCACAATTCGCTGTTCCAACTCTTCAAGCGTGTAATTTCCCGAGGCGAATTCTTTATAAAACTGAACCTGACCTGAAGAAAAGATGGGCATCCATCTCATCGGTAGCATGTTCAGAATTTCTTCCATGGTCCGAGGAGGCTTGTCGTTCTGATAGCGCTCGCCGTTGATAATTTCCAAATGCAACTGCCGCCAGCTCTTGTTCGTCCAACCGGGTGGAATGTCGTTCGTGTAAAGTAGCCGCAGATCGCTCGTCTGTACCTTGGCGTTAAAACCCGGCTCATCAAAACACGCGGCAAGCTCTCGCAGTGTATAACGATATTTATTGCGAAGAGAAATCAGCACCTTCGGCTCAGATTTCCTTTTCCGAATCCTTTTTGGACGCGCGTCGATAATCTTATCGACCTCATTTTTGATTGAATCCAGTTCGGGCCAGCCAGCGAATTCATCAGGCAGAGTTTCGATCGACGGTGATTGTGCGGGCTGAATCACCGCCGGTGCCTGTTCTGAATGGGCCTGCTTACCTGCACCGGCATCAGCAGCGGCATTCTCAGAAGCTTTTTTGTACGCCTCTTGAAGAGACCGACAAGGACGACACCCAGGCGTTCTATGTCTTTCGCACGAACTTTCGAATGAATGTCGATCCAGCAAACTTTGGAGAATCTGATGATCGGTTCTAGGCGAACGACGAAGTTTTCCCTCGTCATCCATCAGGTCGTACTTCGTCAAGGCGACTTCGACGATTGGCTTCTCTGGGCGGACATATCCGTCTTCAGTTCGGCGTGTGCCTGTGAGAATGAGATCGCCGACGCCTTCAAGTCGCTTGATTTCTTTGCCATCGGTGAACGCGTTTTCGCCTCTATCGTTATTAGTTTTAAATTCCTTGATTTCTTCGGTTGCCTGTTTTTTCCGATTAGCTCGGCAATCTTTTCGGCGGCACAGAAGTCCATCGACGGGCGGATCAGGTAATCCATTCTTCTTGCAGAACTCACGATCGCTATGGACATCCCTTTCAGTCAGGTTGTGATCGCAGTTGGAACAGACAAGAACAACACCGCCCTCGATAGCCCAAGGTGTTTGGATGTACATCACGCACCAACCTTGCGGTTGTATAGATAGCGACCAAAGCGCTCGTTGCCCACCCAGCGGCGTTCGATGAGTTGGGCTTTCAGCAGACGGCCGAGAGAATCCCGCAGCGTGACATGCGAGAATCCCCATCTCTGGAGATCGACGACACCAACGGATTCGTCTCCGATGTGATTGAGGATTATGCGATCGACTTCATCTGTGCGGATTGGTGTAATGTAGGAACGAGCGAAAAAAGCGGTACTGCTTTGAGGATGTTCCATGATGACGCACTCCTAGCGAACAACTATGTTCGCGAGTGCCATCACGGATACCTCTTTTTGAGGAATCACAACTAGGCGACGGGTTTCCGATCCTACCGAGCGTCCGGCTCCTTCTTCGGCCGGCTCAACGTGGCTATCGGAATGATACTGCTTAATACTGCCTACGGAATGGTACCAGCACCAGGTCGTCGGGTCAAGTTCTTTGATGATGTGACCGGCCAGCGTAGGGCAGTTGCCATGGGCGTGCTCAGGGCGCCGTCCCGCCAGCGCTTCGATCCCGATTCGAGATCAAGCAAATCATGGGTTCCCTTAAAGGTGGGTACGTCTGGGCTGGCGGTCGGGAGGACCCGCGCATCGGAGCCCAGGTGACCACTCATCGTTTCGGCTGATTCGGCTGATTCGGCGCGGGCGATGCGGAACAGTTGCGTGTGCGGAGCGCGGCTCGCGCGGGACATGCATAGAAAATGTTAGGCCAAAAGGCGATTGGGAATGGAAATCTCCCGTTTCCCGTTCAAGGATAGACGAATAAAAATTAGGTCCAAATCAGGCAAAAAATCTCCCGTTCAATATATGGCGTTTTTGAAATATGATATTTAATATATATAATATTATCATATACTTACAGACAGAAGTGCATTTCGCTATACGCCAACGGGAAACGGGAAAAAACAAAACGACGTATTTTGAACGGGAGCCTTTTTCCGAAAATACGACGTATTTCTAACGGGAACTTTTCTTATACTGAACGGCTCATGCGTGAGTCCAATTTTTAGCAAAACGACATATTTTGAACGGGAGTTTTTCTATACTGAAGGTGCAGCACGGAACCGCATGGAACCTTGTTCCGGATCGAGCCCAGGGGCAGCCGGCCGAGAAGGACCCATTCTTCGGCGTGACCCATGGGGCGAATCTGGAGGACCTGTTCCAAACGTTCCTGCTGTATTCAGTTACCCGCGCTTTGCTTCTGCGTTTCCCACGCTTTCAACCTGCGGTATTTCCCGCGCTTTGGCGTTTGGTACGCTTTGAATTTAGGTACGCTATGGCCTTCGCGTTTGCACGCTTTGTTTGCACGCTATACCGTGAGTTTGCCCAGGGATGTGCAAAGTCACGTTTGATGAAGAGGAGTGTCGGAGTGAACGCGCGATTTCCGGGGCCCCAAAGGGCAAGGCCAGGGAGGGTAGGGCCTTACCTCCCCTAGACACCCTATTGATAACAAAAGACGAGACTTAGACATAAACACAGTCTGGCAAGTAAAGAACTGAACAGACTAAGACATAGAGACAGGACACTCCCCCGCTTAGCGTCGATCCGCCGAATGTTCGTGGTTGCCGGGCTTGCTGAGTGCAATTGTGGTGCAATAAAGTATAACTAACGTATTTTCAGCATGTTATAGACACACTCAGCCCTAAATAGGCTCAGCGCAACGTCTCGCCGTCCGCATGAAGGACAATCCCGAGTTAATTTTGAACGCAAAGCGACTATGTCGAACGCCCGCACGCACATGCACGGCATTGCATCATATGTCCATGTGTTATCCTCTAGTGTCATACATTGTCACGGATGACGAAAATTGTTTCCCTTTTCTGTCACTTTTCTGATGGCCCAGCCTACTGCGCTCTAATCCCCAAACAGAAAACAAACGAGATAGCATCCGCTCGCCTTGTGGCCCGGGTCGTGCAGAGGTATGCGTACGTATGACAATACAGTGTCATATGCGCATATAAAACAACGAGGCGAAAAGATGTCACGACAATCTCAGGATCAATTCGACGGACAAGGCATCCTGCTAAACGGTTTCGACTATGACAATCAGGCATGGGTAGCAGACGGAAAGTATGTCCGCTGTGGACATCCGGAGTCTATGAACTGCGGATGCTACGGAAAAGAACACGCGGGCTTGCCCGTCACACTTTCAATCGAAACGATGGACATCTAAGCCGATGAACCCTTACCTCATCATCGTTGGCCTACCTCTCAGCTGTTCAATCGTTGGCGCAATCTACATTTGGCGGACGCCAAAGTATGCCGCGAAGCCCTTGCCCGATGTTTCCGCATGGCGCGAAGAGAAACCTCTTCGGAGGGCCGCATGAGAATTCGAATCCTGCAAATTTTGGAAACGGTTTTCGAGTCCATAGAAACATGGGCAGGCAAAGCCCGCGAACGTTGCGCAGTCTGCCCAGATTGCGGCGCGAATCGTTACACGGGCAAACCATGCATTAAGAACTAGGCGGATCGTCTCTAGCCTTGCGTGCTCTGCGGAGTGTGCAAGCCGGGAGACACCCGGAGAAAAGAAACGCGGGCTGTGAGTGTTATAGCACTCGCAACCCGCTAAGCAGTACAGCCGCGAAGAGGGCGGCATGCATGCCTACGTACCAGCAAACCAGACAAGCCCGAGAAAAATCAAATCGTTTTCGCGAGGTAGCAGCATCGTTTCGCCGTGCCCGCATCGAGCGGAGAGAAACGCAGTGCGATATTCGCCGTGCGCTCCAGGTGTCCGCCTCTGAATTTATCGCGGAGGTGCGCTCATGAGCTTTGGCCAATATAGCAGCACACCAAAACCGGCAAGCCCGGCGAAACCCCCAAAAGAGAAAAAACTAAAAGCCGTTTTTGACACTTCAGAGGTGTCGCACGTCTTCGCTAGTCCTCTCAAGAAAGACGGATCGGGCTATGCGCAGACTCACGCACGCAATTCGCAAAACAATTTATTTTTCAATACTTCGGAAGACGGGATGCGGATTCTCTTTTCCTATCGTGAATCGTATCCGATTGCTTCGCGGTTCATTGTTGGCAAGGGAAAGCACGCGAAGCCTGTTTTCCTCGTTCGATCCGGCAAACCATATTCAGTGACTACTGCGCAGCATATGAGTCAGGCAGCGCAAGCCGTGCGGAACAATGGCGAAGTTTTCAGCGTGCCGTTTGTCGTTCGTTATAACCATGCGGACCTAGCAAAGTATGGCCAAGAATATCCACAATACGGCAAGCCCGATGCAGCAACGCATAAGGCGAACCTCGCGGACTACATAGAAAGAATTACAGAGGAAGTCCGCCAGTACACTAAGGCACGATCCGCCTACAGGATCGAATCCGCACACAGCGAAGCCCGCAAGCTCACATCCGAAACGAAACAATACGCTAAAACATTTGGCGTCAAACTTCCCGCACTGCCGAAAATTCCAAAATATGACGCACAGCGCGCAGAGGATGCCAAAACAAGGCAAGCCCGTCTAGACGCGACGAAAACAGAACGCGAAGCCCAGCGCAACGCGGAAGCCCTCAAACGCGCAGAGGCGGACATAGCAGCATGGAAACGCGGGGAATCTGTAACACCATCTTGGGGTTGGAATCGACTAACCCCATACGCGTTACTCCGCATCGTTCGCAATCCGGAAGACGCTAAGTCTTTCGTTTGCGAAACCTCGCAAGGTGTTCGCGTTCCCATCGGCGGGCACAATGGCGCCGCGCGATTGCTTCGCTACCTGGAAGCCCTCAAGCAATCCGGGCGGACATACCACACGAACGGACACTCAGAACACATTGGCCAGTTTACCGTCACAAGCTTTGACGGATCGATTCTCCGTGCTGGGTGTCATTCGATTCGCTGGGAAGAGGTGCAAAGCGTAGCGGAAGACGTGCACAAGGCGGAAGCCCTCGCGGGCATTGCTTGGGCTTAGGGAGTGTTTCGCTAGAGCCCGTATCGGTTTCGCCGGGCTCCATGGGAAACATTCCCACGAGGTGACGCAATGCCACACAGCAAGATAGGAACGATCCGCGAATTTAAGACGCAAAACTTCCACGTAGTAGTGGATGCCGTCGAAGAGTTTGATCTTGACTTGTCATGGGATGAGAACGGATCGACGCGAGAGGGCTTAGAGAATGGCTCCCTAATCGCGTTCTGTGCCCGTGCTCGCGTCTTCTTTCGCGGCCTAGAGATTGCATCCGACTATCTGGGCGGATGCATTTATAAGAGTCTCGCAGACTTCGAAGACCATAGGGAATGCGGGAAACAGAATCGCGCGACGATCCGCCGTGAAGGACGTTTCCAGGTATATCGCAAAGCCCGGCCATACCAGAACTGCCTAAGCCCGAAAGACAAGCTTAAGAAACGCGGGTTTGCTACACGCGAACGGGCAGAAGTGTGGGCAAAGGCAAACGCGAAAGAAGCATACGAAATTTTCGAGACCGGCAAGTGTGGCAGCTATTTCGCCGATATGGTTTCGGAAGTCTGCAAGGAAGCCCGTAAGGCAATCGCCGATTACAAACACATTCGCGTCAGGGAGGTGAACTAGCACGTCTGCCGGGCAATACCGGATCGGCGGAAGTGTCCGTGTGCGTGTGTTTTAGGCGGACTAGATTTTTCAAACAATTTTGGTGAGCCCGTTTTGAGAATCGAAACGCGAAACAAAAAGGAAAAGAGGTGCAAACATGCCAATTAAAGCAATTTTAGAATCCTTGTACTCGAAACGAGACCTCAACGGGAATTGCTACTGGGCTTTTCGGTACACAGATACGGCATCCGGCAAACAGGTGTGCGGCACGGTTAGCGGCGGAGAGTCAAACGTTCGATCCTTGCTTCGTCCGCTAGGTCTCGAATCCCAAGACGTTCATTCCACGATCACAGAGTTACCGATCCGCGAATTCAATAGGCTAACGAAACCTTGGCCCTATGCCGGATGTACAGCGGAAGACCTTGCCAAGTACGTGCGCAAAGTTCTTGCCGATCCTAGTTAGTTCAATCGATCCGAATGGGCTCGAAACTGTTTTCAAATCTCAAGAATTTATAGGAGGTGTGCATGTCATTTATGCAAAAGCAAATCACGGTTAAACGCAAATGGTACGAGATAGAAACGAACTGCGGCACATGGTTTGTCGATGTCGAAGACGTAGACGGCGGAAAATTCGCCGAGGCACTAGAGCAAGGATTGCAAATTGATTCTTGGGCACTAGAAACGTTGTCCAAGGATTATTTGCAATACACAGAAGGAACACGACTAGAGGGCATCTCCGTACGCGAAGGATATGGTGCGCGTCTCTCTGCGCCAGGTTATCTCGATTGCACGGACTGGTCCGTCTTCGACACGGCGGAAGAGGCAGAAAAATACCTCGCAGAAAACTATCCCGATGATGAGGAAGACGAAACGGAAGAAGACGCGGAAGAAAAGTAGACGCACATCGGGAGGACTGCAAAACCAGTCTTTCCTATTGTGCGCCTACGTAAGAACGCACATTGCAATCGATCCGCATAGGACCGAATTCCAAACCCTCCGCACGAGGGAGAAAGTAAGGAAAACATGATCCACATACTTCGCATCGTTCTCTCAATCGCCGTTTGTACCTTCGTGGTCTACGTTTTTGTGATCGGTCTAATCCACGTTTTGTATCGATGGACAAATTCGGCAATCCGCTGGGTAGAAACCTGGAAAGACTAATTAGGTTGGTAGCAACTGTTTTGGCCAAAGTCTGAATTTGCAAATTTGTCGCCCGCACCATAAGGATCAGCCGATAATTCCCGCTAGGCCCATTCAGCGGGGGAGTCCTCATTACGACAAGGTCTTGTCAGGCATGTCAATGACATGTGGTATCTTTTATGAACATTATCGGAAGGGGAGGCATCATGAGCGCACGAAAAGATGAAGACGAACCGAGAAAAGAACGGGTGATATTTCTTGTCACCGAAAAGGAATTAAAAGCTATCGATGAATTCGCCAACGAGAATTATTTTGGTAATCGCTCCATGGTGATTCGACAAGCACTCATAGACTTCGGACTGTTTAAAAAGACATCGAAGTAGGGCTTGGATGATCTACAAAATCTATACCCGAGATATTTTGGGACGCCCTATTTTCCATGAAGTCGAGGTCGGCGACAGGAAAATAGAATTGTATGCACCCGACTTGCGAGGCGTTTCGTTGGAAAACGCTCAGCTAAATGGTGCCGATTTGCGCCATGCAAATCTTTCTGGCGTCTGCCTCCGGGGAGCTAAATTGCGCGAGGCAATACTGGACCACGCGGACCTCAGCGGAGCCGATTTGAGTTATTGCGACTTGCGAGGAGCCCATTTAGAAAATGCGAATCTAGTAGGGACGCTACTCTACCCGGCTGAAACGATGAAGGCAAAATTTTATGGCGCTAAGTTCGCGCCGGATTCAGACGTAGCAGAGTATATGCGGATTGATCTAGTAGAGAGGTGCAGGCGAATGAGAATTGCACCCACCTCGGTCGCATACACAAAATTGCGGCTTATAAACGGCCCGATTTGTGGTTTCGGAAGTTCCGACCCAAGCGCTGAAATTGTTAGCACACCAATCGAGCACCGGAGGAAATTTTCCCTTCATACAAAAAGACTCGACCTGTTTCCCTTCGGGGGAGCCTTTGAATAAGAACACCCGCGATATCTTCATCTCGCTCGTAGCGATTGCCGTTATCGTTTTCGGCATCCGCTACGCCATCATGCGTGAGAGGTTGAGCCGTGCAGACCTCCATGCCTGGTATCAGCAAGAAAACGCAACGGAGTTTGGTGGGCAGTTGCAAGATGCGTCTGTGCAATGGGGATATTTGAAAGAACAAAACGCTGAAGGAATAACGTACAAGATGACCGATGATTCGTTTGCAATCGTCCTCGACCGAAGCACAAACACGTCAGAAAGCGAAGCTCGCGACACTCTGAGGCACGAAGCCTGTCACGTTGCAACCTGGGGAGAAGAACCTAAGCATGGTCCCAAATGGCAAGCCTGCATGTCGCGGAGAATCGATTAAGTCTGTTCTTGATCGATGAGGAGGAACAGGGCACAAAAGCCTTCTCGTCTTCTGCGCCCTGCCTATTGATTGGTTCGAAGTGAGAGTAACACGTAGAATCTGTCCAGAAGTTCGAGTGAGTCAATAAGGTAAACCCGTTAGAACTGGGATTAGCTTAGAGAACAGTAATAGGACTGCACCAGATCAGGAGCATCCCTCTCGCGAAGAATATCGCCGTAGGCATCCGAAATGATTGCTATCCTTTTGTCAGCGCCGTACGGTACGGTAGGCGCGTTAAATGCCCGGAGGAAATCATGCGAATCGTTGCACCCTTCATGGTTGCCGGAATTTTGCTTTTTGCTTCTTCCAGCCAATCCCAAACCAGTGATGAGAAAGAACTCAGGAGAATCGAAGCGGAGACCGCGAGGCTGGAACAACAGAACGATACCTCTCTTGTGAAATTCATAGCAGATGATTGGGTCTATGTTAGCCCCGCGAGAAGCATTTCGAAGACAGAGTTTATCCAGAACATGAAGCACAACCTGGACACTCACGAAAACGGAATCAACCCTTACACAATCGAGAAGAAGAATGTTTTGGTTCGTGTGTTCGGGGACATGGCGGTCGTGACCTACGTTAAGGAATATCGCCAGACACCGGACACATCAAAATTCTTCGGCGAAGACGACACTGACGTGTTTACGCGAGACACTTCTGGCTGGCATCTGCGCTTCACAAAAATATCTCCCGTTCAGGCGCAATCTGCGTCGAATTAAAGCCCAGCATATACAGAAGAACCTGTATTGCGTCAGACGCAGAATAACCGTCAACTCCGCTCGTGGCCAAAACAGTACTGATTGCTGACGATAGCGCCTCCGTACGGCTATCGGTGCGGCTCTTGCTTCAGGGTCGGCACAAGGAAATCGTGGTGCGCGAAGCGTTTGACGGCATGGATGCTATCGAGAAGGCCAAAAAATCGAAGCCTGATTTGATACTTCTGGACCTCGCGATGCCTCGCGTGAATGGAGCAGAAGCTGCTACGGTTCTGAAAAATGATTTGCCGGACACGCCAGTCATCCTATTTACATATACCGACCTACATGCCGATTCTCTGTGCACGGCCATCGGCATTGAGTTCATTTCAAAAGTGGATGGTATTCCCAAGCTGCTAGAACGTGTCGATGCGTTGCTACCACCAACTCTCCCGAACGACGGAGCAACGCTGTCGTAGGCACCGCCAAACAGTAGCCCCTACTCCACTTTTGCGATGGCCCGTCAACGAGAATGTACGCCAGCGCACACACTTTTTTCAGACTACGATTTCCGCCCGTGACAGTTTATATTCGTATTTTGGGGGCAGCAAAATGGAAACCTACCGAATTACACACCAAGGCCCCGAGTTCATGGTCAGTCAGAACGCTGGCGCGACAGTCGGCGTCTACAACACAGAGCAGGAAGCGCAACTGACTGTGGAAGATTGCGAACGGGATGATTTCATGTTGCAGACAGCCAGAAGTCTGGTAGATGCGGCTGTCGAAACGCACATGCGATTGCATCAAATCGACCGACGAGCGGCGCACAGTTGGATCAGAGAAGCGTCGGATTAGCTGCCACAATCGAACTGTTCGTATTAGTGTGCGCGGGTGCCAGTTCCAAAATCGCCGGAATCAGTTCGTTCGCCAATTCCGCCTTATCCAGCAATCTGACGGCTCCAACGCTGTCCAACAATTCTTCTTTGAGATCATCATCAGTGCCCAATGTAATCGCTAAAACCTTCGCGCCGTTTAGCAACCTCTTCGCTTCAGAGGGTGCGATGTGATTTCTGTCAGGCAAATTCAAATCGAGGATTATTAAGTCAGGATGCGATTCCGAAGTCTTCTCAATCGTTTCATAAAAAGTCGAAGCTTCACCAACGACCGAAATATCTTCCCGGTTGGATAAGAGCCTCTGAATCGCCTTACGCATAACAGCTGCGTCATCTGCCAGAAACACCTTGACACACATAAGTGCCTCCGTTCGAATTAACAGTTGGGACTAGACTTTAATGTTAGATACACCTTGGATGAGTACGAGTCAACGCTGATTTTTTAGAGAGTACGCTAACGCACACCCCTTGACATCGGATTCCGCTGGCGTCGAACAGGAAAATGTAAGACTGTTCTTACAACTAAAACGCTGAAAACGTGCCCATGCGCTGGGTTAGCCGAGAAGGACATACCATGATGATGGATGATGTAGTTCTGAAATACCCGACCTGGCAAGAGCCTTACCGCGCGGCTGTAATAGAAATAAATCCTAAACTGTTCAAACATAAAATTTCAACCGCGCAGCAAGCCGCCATCTTGCGACTCAAGCAACTAGAAAACAGCCCAGATCATCATCATGAACTGATAGCACTAACAGACGCGCTGACAGCGTTGAAAATACTCGGAGAAACAATCTGGGCTGAGTGAGATGAGCAAGCGATGGAATCGCTCCAACGGCGTGCTACTCGCGGTCGTCCTGCTGTTGGCGATTGCGTTCCTGCTGCTTAAATCGAGTCACGATTTAAGGGATCGGGAACAGAATCCGGCTGAGAGGCGAGGTGGAAAGAAATAATCCGGTTCCTAAAACTGCTGTAAGATTCTGTCTCCTTCCTCTACGACTCCATTCCATGGTGTCGCGATGTTCAGCCCAATCGGGTTCCGTGAATTCAGTGAAGACGATTACCGCAAATTCATCCGAACGCTTTCAGACGAAGAATTGGTAAAGGCAGGTAAGCGGCTCCGTATCTTGTGCGGCGATGTCGTTACACCGACGCCCGGTACGTTAGATCGGATGAATCAGAAGAATCCTAAGTAACGGAAACACGGAAGCCTCTCACCTTATAAAGGATGAGAGGCTCTGTGCTTTCCCGCTGGAACTATCGCAGCCGTTACTTCTTGTCTTCTTTGCGCTTCTTGGCCCAACGCGCTTTAGCAAGCAGGGAAAGCTTCTTCCTCGCGGCCAGACTCATTGTCGGTCTGGTCCCGCTGACGGTCGCGGCGCTCTTAGTCTGCGGTGCGGCTCCGTTCAGCGCATGACGGTAAGCGGCTATACCAGAATCCAAGGCACGTAGCTCCGCAGACAACGAAGCCCTCTTCTGTAACAAACCTTCTAAAACTTCACTCATTCTTTGTTTCCTCCAGTTTGGAATTGTACTATGCGGGTGTCGGATGTGCTAAGCGGGGAAAACGTTTCCTCGCTTCCACTCCGCTCTCGCATTAATGAACGATGGAGAAAACAGTTTCGACAGTGGTGTCTACCTCTACAGGCTGCCCATTTTCCGTTGTTGGCTTGTATTTCCATTTGCGTACGGCATCGAGCGTCGGTTTGACCAAAACGTCCGGCCCGGAAATAAACTCGGCCTCTTTCACACTTCCATCAACGCCAATCAGGACATGGAGCTTGACAATTCCCGCAATACTTTCGTGTCTTGCTTCGAGAGGGTAGTTCGGCATGACCCTATGAACGAGCTTCTTCTTCATCACGTCACCCTTCACCGTAATGCGAGGCACGTTCTGAGTCTGTGTTGCACTCTTATCTTGCTGTGTCGCACCCTGCGACTGAAAAATTGAAGCGTAAATTAAGAGACAGCAAACAATGGTAGGTCTCATACAGAACTCTCCGATTTGAAAAGAGCGCCTCATTATACTCACGGTCTCTTCAAACCGCCGTTTTCTTTCTCCGCTTCCACTCTGCTCTCGCTTCTTCCAATTGCCGTTGAAACGGATTCTCCGCCAGCCTGCGCACTTCCTTACCGAATCGAATCAATTCCTCGTCGGTCATCTTGCGCAGTTTATCACGCAACTTCCGCAGAACTTCTTCGTCCGATTGGAAACTGATCGCCATTGTCGCTCCGGGCGGAGCAACGGGAAACCGCATCATACCACTGGATTCTTGTGAGGAATTACCGCAGAAAATACGAAAGCCCACTTGCTCTTCAGCTAGTGGGCCTTCTTGATGCTGTAAACCAATATCTATGTCAACTAGCCGGTTGCAATCCCGAGGTCCAGCGTTTCCGCATCGCAAACATTAATCCGACCCCGGCCAGCATGAAAGCGAGCGAACTCGGCTCGGGGGCAGCGGTGGAGGCGAACGATAGGTCGCCGCCGTCGATTGGTCCGATGAGGCCACACCCAGGGCATGAAAAGGTGATGAGGTTGCTGAAAGAATGCGTGCCCGAAGTCTTGTCATTGATATCGACGGTGATGCTGAATCCTTCCAAACCGAAGGACTGTGCCGCGATCGTCCAGCTATAGGAATCCGAGGGAGCGTCAAGCGAGGATAGGGGCTGCACATCGAGCCCCGTTATGGTGTTCCATGTTATATCCAGTGTGGGAGACGGGAATGTGACGGCAGGTGCGGTAGGCGTTGACACACACGTTCCAATGCACGTGAAAATGGGAGTGAAAGAATCCGCGTAGGCGTTAGGTGCTATGGTTTGAATAGGCTGGGCATATAAGTCCTCATAATTAAACAGATTCTGAGCAGGGACGGCACAGTGGCGGGGACTCTATACGCTCTGGGCGCAAATTGCAACATAATTCGCTCTTCGCTGAGTCCCGGCGGTCCCGTGGTAGAATCCGCGCAATGTTCCGGGAGCGCCTGCAAGTGTCGTTCGGAAACGAAACCGCCCGGATTTTATTTATGGCAGGTTGTTGAAAAGTTCGATAGTGAGTGACGAGAATACCGATGCCTCGCCTATATCAAGAACTTATTTGGTTCGGTATCGCAGGGCCGTTATTCGGCTTTGCTTGTGCCCATCTGGCTCAGGAATCGGGCAGAAGGCAATGGTTATGGGCCATTCTGGGATACTTTTTCACCTTCGTTGCAGTCATGGCTCTCATCACTTTGAACCTGCTTAACAAGCGCGGCACCGGAAACAGCCGCACGCACTGACGGACATCAGCGACCCAGTTTAGTGGTTTACTGGCAGGAGATTTGCGGTGGACTGGCGCACGATATATGCCTAAGAAAGACAAACCCGAAATCAAATTAGGCGCGACCGTTCGTCTCAAAGCGCAGTCCGGCGAAATCATCACCGGGCAGGTCGTGCACATGTGGGAAGAAAAATCCGTGCCGATGGTCCGAGTTGCGTCTGGCGATCTCGTCTACAATGTTCCGGCGAGTATGCTGTCCGATGAAAGGAAATCCCGGACTTAATTGACCTGTTCGATTTGCACGCTCTTCACTGCCAGAGATTTCTTCTGCCGCGCAGCATCCTGTCCGCATTCTCGCGGTTCCAGAAACCACCAGACTCTTGCTGCTTGACGTGCGCAATTCCGAACGCGAAGCTGTTGATTGCGACGTAAGTCGCCTCTCAGTTATGCGCCACGGCGGGTTTGTTCTCCTGACTCGCTGTGGCTTTTGTTTGTGAACGTCTCTCAACTCTGTTGCTGCACCAGAATTAGGAGGAGAGTAAGCACACCTATCACAACAACGGAATATCCAACCCAAGCGATGGCCGTATCAATCCACTTCTTTTTCTGCTCATCCATGAAGACGTTTTACAACTAAAAATGCCGGTATTCTTGCTCACGGACTAAACTAAGTGGTTAGGTTGGCTGCTGCTGCGTTAAACACACTATTGATCGCGCTGGCTAAGGTGCCCAGAGTCGCGATAGCCGCCAAGGAGAGCAGGACGAGCAGGAGCGCGTATTCCGTCAAATCCTGACCTTCCTCTTCTTTCCACAAACGAACCATGAGGTTCTTCATTAGTCTTCCCTTCTCAGTCGAGGCGGCGCGGGGAGGTACCGCAGAAGTAAGAGAACAGCATATGAGGTACCACTCTGGGGCATTCGCACGTAGACCGTATCATGCTGATTGCAAATTGTTTATCACGCTGATTAAAAATTACTTACAATGATAGCCTTCAGGACTCATAGGAACAGCTTTGCCTAGAAGAGGCAATCCTTTTGGCAACCGAGCGAGCGAATCATTTTAAGTGAAGAGGTTAGGCGGCTGATGCTAACTTCTTGCACGCCTGGAACATCGGCACATGATCCTCCGGCTCTTTTCCAATGGAACGAATACTTGCCTGCCGACGTTAAGCGCCTCTCTCCGCTCTAAGGCGCGTAACGAACTTTTCTGGATCGAACTGAAGAGAGCCACGCCCGGAGATTCGACGATAGTTCCCTGGCTTTAGCGCTAGAATGAGTGAAGTATCCAGATGTAAACATCGTCCCTGGAAAATAATCGGGAGTGTCCATATGTCGGATCGCGAAAACGCCGGCCTTCACGGCCCTGTCAGGACGTGCGTCGAAGAGGCTATTTTACCGGACAACGGAAAACATTTGACTACGTGGGAATACAGTCCTGACGGAAAGATTCTTATTTTTACAGCTCGCTTCGGTAATTCGGACGGCACAGAGTGGATCACAACGCAGACCTACGATGCAACTGGCCGGCTGACAAAATCCGTCTCCGGCAATTCGCGCGAGCCCGACCTTGAGTCCGTTTACATCTATGATGGGGTGGGAAGGCTTGTAAGTATTACGAACAGTCCTCGTGAGGGCGACAGGGTCGATTTCCATTTCGACGAGCAGGGTCGCAAGACTGCGACTCAAAGATTCGACTCAAAAAACCTTGAGCGGGCACAAAAGACTGCGTACGCTGTTTCCGCTTGGGACGCTGCTGGCGCAGGCGCGGGCGTTCCCTTTGGTGGCAGTATCGTTTCAATCTACGACGGACACGATCAACCAACAGAGGCGCGAGTCCTTGATCCAGCAGGGCAGACTCTCACTCGATTTGTACGTACCTTCGATTCGAACGGACGCGTCGTCGAAGTAAATCAAGAACGAGAAAATCCTGGGCTGATGTTTGCTGGCATGTTCTCCGACGAAGAGCGAGCAAGACTCGACGACAAAGGGATGGAAGCTCTGAATAAGGGAGCAAAGGCAATGCTCAGTGGGTTGCGCGGCAGCGGATCATCGTACTCGTACGATGCCCACGGACGAATTGTTGAGTCTCGTGAACGCAATTTCGCTTTTGAAAAGATCACCACGATCCTATACAACGCGCAGGGTGACAAATCCGAGGAACGGACAGCGATGACGGACAATAGGGCTTGTCCTGGTGATGCTTCAATTTCGATCGACGAAAACGGTAGCTTGGTTTTCGAACAGTCCCAGGCTGGTGAGTCATCATCGGCCGGTTTCCCCAGCGAGGATTCCAAGCTTCTCTACAGCTATCAATACGACAGCTACGGCAACTGGGTAGAGCAAAACGTGATTCACGATTCCCGGCCGGACGAGCCGCTCAGCGTGAACCGGCGCAAGCTGACCTACTATTAAGGATTTTGGAAGTAGCGTGAAACAATTCGTAATTCGCTGCGGAACGCCTGACTGCTCTACCCTGAGGTTGCCACGCCTGGAATACCCAACCCATTACCTCTGGGACTAGAATGATGGGAGTGCTTTTGGGATTTCCAATTGAATACGTCATCTCCGAGGCCCAATCTCGGGGTCTTGTCGTTCAAAGAATACCAGTTGACTCTAAAACTCTCCGTCACGATCCCAGGCTGCTTCTGATAGACGGCAGGCCCTGCCAGGTCATCCCAACACGCCTGGGCAAGAACAGTGTTGCCTATCCCCAGGCAGGGTATTTCTCGGTTTATCTTCCGCGAACGACTTGGGCCGACTTCCTGATCTATGTCGCACACAAAGAAACGCCGAAGCGTTTTTACATCGTTCCTCGCGGCAAACTGACCAAAGACACGGGTTGGGCTCCCGAAAGTTTGGCTCAATATCAGGATGCGTGGGAATGGTTGAAACCAGGTTCTCAGGCAGAGTTGAAGAGGGACTTCGAGTCGTTGTCGTGGCAATTGGAGGCCGTCATCAAACTGGCTCAAGGTGCGGGAAAACCAGTAGAGCTGCTTCGGACAAAGAAAGGTAAGCAAGGTCGGAGATGGCCCGAGATCATCAAACGTAGAGTGCTGATTTCAGGCCGACGATGCGCGATTCACACAGCCGCTCGACTTAGTCAGGATGATTCAAAAACGGAACACGACTACGTCATGCTCAAGGTCTCAGCCGATGAATGGGCCGAGTTTCATCTGTATGTGATTGACACAGCCGATGAGTGTTTCGATGTGTTCATAATTCCAGGCGGTCATCTCCGGTCAACCACTTCGTGCTCCCTGGACAATCCCACGCTGGTCAAATACACAAATAGTTGGGATTTGCTAACCGCTGCACCTGAAGTGATCGCTGAGATGGAGTCAATCGAGTGGCGCACTCCAAAACCCGCGAAGTTGCCGACAAAACATTCCATCGTTCTTGGAGAAATAATTCGCGAGGCTGAAAAGCATGGCTTGATCGCGGAGCCTCATGGAAGCGAGTTCACGCCCTTTAAGGGAGTACAAAGCTTGGTCCTTATCTCAAAACGACGCTGCCAGGTTATCTGGACGAATCCGATCAGCACGAAGGGAACCGCCACGACAGCCTACGTCCCCCTAAACCCGCCCAAGTCAGCTTGGGCAGAATTTCTGATTTTCTACGTTCCGCAACGAGACAGCGAAGAGGCCAAATATTATGTGATTCCACGTTCTGAGCTTCCTCGCCACACTTCTTACTCACCGAATTCCAAACGGCTCGCCCAATATGAGGGAGCTTGGAACCTACTTAAAATAAACTAAGTAGATCGAGCCAAAGTTGCGGTACTTAGCGCTTCAGATTTACCCAGCCACTTTTATGAATTCGGTTTTTTCCACTCCGCGCTCAGGCGATCTTCGATGAACGGGCTCTTACCTCCGTTGTAAGGCCGCAACGACCTAAGAGCAGCAATCCTGCGATTAACTGGATCGATATATTCAGGCTGCAAAACGCCTGGATTTTGAAGTTCCCTTCTCAGCGATGTAGCAGTGATATCGCTAGCGAGAGACGGAAAGAAGCATACGATGTCGGTCCCATCTGTGACTTCGTAATCTCTTGCTGAATCCCCGCACCGTGACCTCAAAGCACTTTTGAATGCGTCTCCATCATCGCTAAACGCGTTGAATACTTTTGCCCCAGCACTTTCCAGCAATGAACGAACAAAAGCGGATTCGAAATCCGGAGTTAGCCGTTCCCTACTATCGTCCAAATCAACGAAGACAATGTCGAATCGGCCGTTCTTAACGCATCGATAGAGGCGTCTAAATCCTGGAACATCAATAAGGTTCACACTGCCCATACCGAATGTTGGCAATCGGAAATCGATGAAAATGTCTGGAACGGAACTGGCTATACCCAGATGATCGCGAAGAGCTTCGCGGTATCTCTGAATTCTTCGATATTGTAATTCGATAAGCCGAGGTCTGGTGAAGGAGCCGTGGCCTGCTAGGTACATCGCTGCTGACTGCTTATCCGAATCCATTCTGCTTTCACCATCGTTAGTTTGTGCCAAACCCGTAGGACCACCAAGAGACAAATAACATCACGATCGTTGCCGCAGTAAATCACGGAAGCCGTAATGGCCGCGAGCGCCTATGATGTTTATCACTCGAACGGCCAAGTCCCTCGCCTCGGGAATGTCGCTTTCAAGCGCCACTTTAAGTAGCTCTCGCGCGTGTGATTCCCATCCATGGATCGCCCAACCTTCTTTGTCACCAACTATGATCCATTCGAGCGCCTCGACAGATTGAAGCGGTTTGAATTTAGCTTCTTTCGACAGACACTCAACCACTAACCAATCTGGGCTAATTTTGTGACTTAGTCGAAGAACAGTTAGCAGATTTTCGATAAGCCAGTCCGCATCAAATTGGTTGGTGATGAACCACCAGCCAAATGGTTCTAGTTCGCCAGCTTCCTCTTTACCGTTTTCTTTGACGGCTTTGATTCTGGTTGCCAAGAGCTTCCGCAGTCGTTCGAGCAGATTTTGGGAGTCTCCCTCCTTGAGAGGAACGCTGTCCGGAGCACTACCCAAAGATCGCCCAATTACCTCAAAGGCATAAGCTCTCAGTTCTATAGGCGCCTTCTCGAAAAATCGTGCCAGTAGCCCTTTCTCGTCGTCCAAATCTAAACGTGCTCGCCAGAAGAAGCTAACCAGTTGAGCGACCAAGTTTCTCTCATATTGGCTTTTCACAGAGGAATCGAAAGACGTGGCTAAAGAATCGATCGCTTTTTCGTATTGAGTCGAAAGCACCGGCAACAAGTCATCGTATGCCTGGCAGAAAAGCAGGAAGTTGATCCATGCAACTCGTTCCGACGGCTTTGCATCCGGTTTGAAAATTAACTCGACGTTTTCTTTTGCCCATGATCGATCAAGCATGAAAAGCGACGGGAAACGTCTACCGAAGACTTCGCCAGTCACTAGAGAAAAATCTTTGTGGAGAACTTCATTCAGTAGCTCGCGGACTTCCGGAGCTTCCAAAAACGCGCTCTCAGCTTTTTGAGGATCATAGGGATGAATCCACAAACCGTAGTCAATTGCGGCGTCGAGCGCAATTCCACGAGGAGTGTTCAAAGAAATAGAACCTGGGAAACCGGCCTCTGTGTACTTTTGCACCCTGGCGGCATATGGGTCTGGACCGAACACAAGATTTGTCAGGAGCCCCCAGACGCGATTGCGGAACTCTTTTGGGATTTGCGCCAGGTTCTTAGGCGCAAATGATTCGCTCAATAATCTACCGATCGCCATACGAGATGCAATCCAATCAGGATCGCCGTGAACTAAGTCGATCTTCCTATTAGGAATGTCTGCGTTCTGTTTAATGACCCACTCGCACAGATTCAGCACTTGAACCCAGTCAATTACGAGGCCCCTTTTGACTGCCTCACTGAATCCCTCAATTGTGGAACTGATGTAGGTTGGGTCCAAACCTATCAATTTATCAGCCACTCGCGAAAGCTTTCCCGGCTCGGCGGATACGATGGAAGTCAACTCTCGACCTAAGCCGGCAGGCGTAGGGCTTGCCCATTCGTTCGAGGGAACCCAGGTCTCCAAATACTCGATCAGTTTTTCAGGTTCGAGTTCTCGAAGCTCTTGAACCGTTTTGGGACTTGTTGGGCCAACAAAAACACCGCGCGGTTGTGTACGCTCAGCGGGTTGCCCGAAACGCTTGACCAATTGCTCATAACGATTGCACCAATCCTCATTCGGCAGACTTTCGTGAATAGGTTCGAGCCACTGTAGCTTCCATCGCTCAGCTATGTTTTCGAGTTCTGTATCCGTGGGCGCTCTCTTTTGTGCAAACTCAAAATTTTTCTTGAAAGTATCTAGGTTGGGTCCGGCATCTATGTTGGTTAGGAAGCGACCTTGATTTTCCTTGGACAATTTGGCAAATGAACCTTTTAGAAATTCCGCAAGCTCTGGCTCAGTCTGCGGGTAATCTTGAAGCCGAAATGGAGGCGCAAGAAACCTGTTGACTGTCTTAGAATCAACGCCCGGCACTGTTGCTAAAATGTGGGCGCCAATACGTCGGAAAATCCTCCATCGCCGAGCAATCAATGTATCTAGGATGATCGGTATTTTTTGAGGGTCAGAGGTCGCAACCATAACCGCGCCGTCGCGTACAGCGGAGACTAACGAGTCCTTAGCGTCGCCGTGACCCTCTATAGTGATCTGGGACCGCCAAATCCACGAATAGTCTTCGCCTTCAGTTTCATTTTGGCCCGGGCGAACGTGGGCTCTTAGCGAGGATTCAAGAACATCGCACAGCAATTCCAAGCCCCGCTTTTCATCCGCCGTCACTAAAGGCTTCGTGATTGTTTGTACACTCCGTTGATAATGCCAATCATCGAACTTCGCCACAGCATCGCGAGGCATTTCAAAAGCCTCTTCACCTTCGCCGATAACTGTCGCCGATCGTGGATTAGGCGAAAGCATTAGGAGGGCTCGGGCAAGTTTAAGAGCGGCCGCAACCTGGCCCGTAATAGCGAGATGGGCGACGAGTTCAGAGACTTTGTCAGGGTACAATATATACAGACGGTTCTGCTCCCTGATCCAGGCTGCTTCTCGGAGGGCAATTTCCGCTGCCGGAGCGCCCGGCATATTTAGCGCCGCTTCAACAAAATCCTGATGAACACGCAGGTTGTCAGTTTGAGGTACTTCAAGGATTACTTTCTTCACTGCTTCTGGTGCTTCTCCTGCCACCCGGACTAAGTACCGCGATTCAGGCCACGACGGGAAGCTAATGGTGTCTTCTTGTCTTCGAGCGGCGGGCGGGCTTTTGAATCGGCCGGCTTTCCACAACGGCTCGATCCAATCTGCCGTTTTTAATCTGATAAAAAAATATTCGTAGTTTGCAGGACTACTCGCCATCAGATCGAGGCTTTTCTTTACAAGTTCTTCCGTTATCACTTGCTCTCTCCTTTCTCGATGATGGCATCGACCGAATCAAAATCGGCGAATGTTCTTGGATTCAGCTTATTCAGGAGTACACCCTCGACGTATTCCATCCTTTCGGAGAATTCATTTTCGGTAGGGTCATGCTGATGATGTGCAACGATATTGAAGAAATCTTTCATTTCCATCCACGATTGGACGTTGATCCTTTCCATATCCGCAGGAAGTAAGCGGTTAGGCCCGTCGAGGGCGCGAAGAACCTTCGTCACCTCATCACGGCGTTTCGGCTTATGATTCGTTTTCCAATCGAAAAATTCCTGCACCTTGTTCAGACAACTTCGAACCGGTTGATCCACCTCTCCGCTCCAGTTGGGCGCTTTCAATTTGGAGTTTTTGACCATCGAACTAAATTCAATTTCGAGCTCTGCTACCTTTTGTCCCATGCTTTCGTTCAAAGCGCGTATCTCCACTTCCGCAATTTCCGGAATATTTGCCATCACTTCGCGCATCTGATGCGCGGCTTTGCAGAGCCTTTCGGGGTCCAGTTCGTCCTTCAAGGCGATCACAGCCCCGAGATACATTTTCGAGATTCGTTCACTTCGGCTATGCAGACTGCCAAACAAGGTCGATTGCTCGTTCGTAAGGGCTAATTTATTGGCGATCGCACGGAGATCTTGCATGGAACACTGACGCTCCACCGTTTCTCTTATATCTCATGCGGCAGAACGCGACGACTTATATATCCCGATGAGGGCTACCTGTTCTGACCAAGTAGAGATTTATAACGCTTATCATACATCTCGTTCACTACGAAGATCACCGGCGCAGCGACGTTCCACACGTAGAGAGTCTCTTGGCGCAAACCGAACTTGAAATGAGCTTCTATTTCTGAGGCCAGAGCGAGCATAAGGGCGACAGCTTGTCCCATGTGTGCATACCTGAATTTTCGTATTTGATCTTCGATGCCGGGCTTTACGCGAATTTCATCAAGCAACATTGTCCCTCGTTTTGCAATTCCCCATCCGCCAAGTTTCGCTTGCTGAGACAAGTCGGTGTAGAAGAAATCGTTAAGATATTTCATGAACTCTTGCAGTGGAGAGAGTGAGGCGTTTGGGGAAACACCACGGTTCACCATCGCTCCGGGATTAGGCCATGAACGAAGAGCCTTGGGATTTGCTGTTTGAGCCGGCGTCAGATTCGTTAGAGCAAGTCCCATATCACACGCCTTGGACAGGTCTTCGAGGTACGACTTCCATTCGGGCAAATCACTGTCACCGTACTCCGCGACGTATCTGTCCAATTCTAAGCGGGACGCTTTCCAATCGGATTCGCGGAACCATGCACAGCGATCCGGAACATCTTCAAGGGTAAAAAGCAGAGTGAAAAGGCTGTCGAGGATGGCTCGATTCAAGAGTGGTAGCGAAACAACGATTTCCGACAGGCGTCGTTCATCTGCCTGGAGCTTATCTTCGCCGATATACAGCGCCGAAAGATACGTCATATGAGCGACGCGGAGATGAATCACGAATAGTTCGCGGGCGCCGATCACGTTGGAATACTTTGCAGGCCATTCGCGCGAAAGTTTGTTTCCAGTTGCAATCAGCAGATTGTTGAGGGGCTCGCCGATCACCGAGAAGTCGAGGGATTTTGGCTGATCCATTTGATAAAGAGTATTACAAGGACGTGAGTCGAAAACAGCGCATTGCCTCTTTGAGAGAGAGAGACAGAGAGAGAGAGAGACTAAGGCAAAACACAGGGAACTCAACGAAACGCACGCAGCCTTTCTCAACAAGAATCGGAGGCTGAGTGCTAAGAACTGGGCAAATTGCACCTGAATTGCACCCAAGCCATCCCTTGCACTGCGTTTGGTGGCGTTGCAACCCATTGGTAAATCATTGATTTATATAGTAAGTCGTTTGTTTGGGGTCTTCGAGAGGGCCTTGAAAGGGCTACGTGCTAACCGTTGCACCATAGCGGCATGGAGCGAAAACTACTTTCACAATTATAAGGGAAATGCTGGGAATCCGCCATTCTGCTGCAATTGTACTGTAGTGCAGTGTACGCGGAACGAGATTGCACAGCGCTTGACGGTGAGCCGCCAGCATCGTACTTTTTGATAATCGATTTGTAGAAACGGAGTCTTGACGTGGCGCGATCGTTAACCATCGAGCGAGCGGTATTTTTCCTCTTTGCTCTGAACGGTTTTTGTTTCCCTGCCACCACTCCTGGCCAGCGTTCCCAGATGCCTACCGCGGCCACCGATGCAACCGTAAAAGCCGACACTGTCACCGTATTTCTGGAAATGGACGCTTCCAGCGAGCAGGTTTCCACGCTCAAAAAAGGCATCACCGTCTATGTGGATTTGCGCATGGATCAGGGCGGCAAAAGCTGGTGCGGAGTTCGCCCATCGGCGCAGGCAAACCGGATTGGCTTTGTAGATTGCAGAAGCCTGGAACGGGTAGCGAGTTCAACTCCAGCGGTTATTTCTGGACGCAGCGCGGCCAGCTCCGAATCGCCGCATGGTTCAGCAGCGGACATGCCGCTCGAGCGTCCTGCGACGCCGACAGCAAACGGCTATGCGGCGATGAAAAACGATGTTGTCAAGGAAGGTGTAATCGATGCCGGTTTGATCTCGACGTTGGAGGCGCAAGCTTCGCGTGGCGGACCAACCGCGATCACCCGTGCCGCATTGGCTCATCTGGCCGCAGGGGAATTCGAACTTGAGCAACATGAACCGGACAAGGCACTCGAACAGTTCGAAGCGATGGAGCCTTTCGCCGGCCGTCAGCGCGACCTGGTGCTGGCCAGCTTGGACGGCCGCATCTACGCGCAGCTGATGAAGAGTGAATACAGCTCTGCTCTGGAACTACTTGAGAAGGCCAGAAAACTTTCTCCGCAATCGCCAAACCTGGCCGCGTGGTCGGGCTACACCCACTACCGCATGAACCAGCTCGACGCAGCGATCGTAGATTTACAGACAGCGCAAAAGATTCGTCCCAGTCAAGGTGTTGCCGCTCTATTAGAAAAAGCCAAACGCGACAGAGACGCAGAAGGCGATTTCCGTGAAGGTGAATCCAGCCACTTCGTATTGCGCTATCACGGAGGCGCCAGCCGCCAGCTGGCCTCTGAAGTGATTCACACACTGGAAGATCAATTTCAGGTACTGAAATCAGAATTGCATTACACCCCGCCGGAACAAATCGCTGTGATCCTCTACACCCAGGAAAGCTTTTTTGATGTCACGCGAGTGCCAGGCTGGGCGGGTGGCCTGAATGATGGACGTATTCGCGTTCCGGTGCAGGGACTGGAAACAGTTTCCGATCTGCTCGCAAGAATTCTGAAACATGAATTGACACACAGTTTTGTGTATCAAAAAACCGCAGGACGCTGCCCGACCTGGCTACAGGAAGGCGTCGCGCAGTGGATGGAAGGCCGGCGTACAGGAGCGGACGCGGCACAATTGGTGGCGTTCTATCAGGACGGAAAAGGAAAATCGTTGCGCTATCTCGACGGGCCGTGGATGGTGTTGTCGAGCGGGCAAGCACGCTACGCGTATGCCTGGGCGCTCGCAGTTGTCGAAACAATTGAAGCCGATTCCGGCAGCGATGGGCTCGATCGCTTGATCGATGCGGAACGCACGGAATCGTCCGGCGAAAATGCAATGCTACAGGCTTTGCGAACCAACTACTCCAGCCTGGACGACTCTACCGCCGAATATCTTCGCAGAACTTATCTGCAATAGAGCGCACGCAGCGCGCACTCTATGACTTCGTGCGGTCGGCCCATTCCTCGTGCCAGGCGGTTTGAATGGCTTCCAGTTTTCCCTCGTTGGATTTAGCGGGGTCTCCGGAAAATCCGGGAAGCTCGGTGATCCACTTGTGCATGTCCGTGAAACGTACGGTGTAGGGATCAACGTCCGGAAATTTGTCGGTCAGCGCAATGGCGATGTCTTCAAAATTATCCCAATCAAACGTTGCGGCCATTCTGGCTCCTTGTGGAATTTATCGTTGATTCCGTCGTTTTCCAAACGATTCAATATGATTCAAGGTGTCCGTCATTCCGAGCCTGCCTGCGCAGGCCGGCGCAGCGAGGAATCTCTCTACTTGATGATGTACTCGTGCCGAGCGAATTTTCTCCGTGGTTAATGATCTAATTCCTTGGCGTAGTTTTTGTTCCAGCCGGGAATTTCCACCACGATGTCGGTGGTGCCGTCTGGCACAGTCTGGCAGCCCAGCCGCGACTTCGGCGTAATCCCCGGCGCTTCGTCCAGTTCATCGAGTTCCGCATCCGTCGCTTCGTTGCAGGATTCCAGGCCTTCTTTCACCATGACGTGGCAGGTAGAGCAGGCGCAAACTCCTCCGCAAGCGTGATCCAGCCCGGCCTTGAGTGCTTCGGAAAAATCCAGAATGCTGCCCGGCAGGCCATTGTGGCCATAAGGAATTTTCTCCGGATCGACTTCCATCGTCTTGCCACTGGGCAGAAATGTGACCTTGAACTTCTTGGTTGCCGGTTTGTATTTTACTTCTTCAATATACGGATTACTGCCGCCCATTTTTCACTTCCCTCCCGAAAATTCCAGCCAGCTGGTGTATCAGAAATCTTCTAGCCTCTTGCCCTGAAGCACGCTGTTCACTGCGCTATTCATCATAACTTCGGCCAGATGCTGCGTAGCCCCGTTCAACTCGTCAATCTTCTTGCGCATCAGCCGATAATCGCTGCCGCTGGTCGATTCTTTCAACGCCAGCACGGCAGAATCGATCTTAGCGCGTTCTTCGGATGGCAGCACACTGGATTGCGGATTGGCCAGCGCTTTCGCGGTGGCCGCCAGAATGGTTTCGGCTTCTGTGCGCGCTTCGATCGCCTGCCGCTCTGCGAAATCCTGCTCGGCGTATTCGATCGACTCTTCCAACATTCGCTCGATTTCGGAATCGCTGATGCCGTAGCTGGGCTGCACTTCGATGGAGTGCTGCTCGCCGGTGCGTAGGTCTTTCGCTGCAACCTGCAGGATGCCGTTGGCGTCAATAAGAAATTTTACTTCGATGCGTGGAAGCCCGGCGGGCGCTGGCGGAACTTTCAGCGTAAATCGCGCGAGCGACCGGCAATCTTTAGCCAGTTCGCGTTCCCCCTGCAACACGTGAATGTCGATGCCGGTCTGGTTGTCCACACCGGTGGTGTACATTTCCTGCGCGCTCGCGGGAATCGGCGAATTGCGCGAGATTATTTTTGCAACCGCGCCGCCATAGGTTTCAATTCCCAACGAGAGCGGCGTGACGTCCAGCAGCAGCATGTTGCTAACGCCGTGTTCGAGAATGTTGGCTTGCACCGCAGCCCCCAGCGCAACAACCTCGTCGGGATTTAATTCGGTGTGTGGCGTACGTCCGAAAACACCCTGTACTGTGCGGCGAATCAGCGGGGTGCGCGTAGTGCCGCCCACCAAAACCACTTCATCGATTTCCTCGGGCTTCAGTTTGGCATCAGCAAGCGCAAGCTTCACCGGTCCTGTCGAGCGATCGACAACCGAGCGGATCAAAGCATCGAAAGTGCCGCGCGTAAATTTCTGCGTGAATATTTTTCCGTTGGGCAGCGGAAATTTAAGCGTCGCGGATTCTTTTTCGGAGAGTTCGTGCTTGACCGCAATCAGCGCTTTGCGCAGTTCTTGCGCGATTTCGCCATGCGGCGAGAAATCAATCTCATCCGTCTGTAAAACCTTTTCGTGCACGAAAGCCTGCAACAGATTGTCGATATCGTCGCCGCCGAGGTGAGTGTCTCCGTTGGTCGAGAGCACTTGATAGATATCGCCTTCCTCCGTTGAAATTAACTTGAGAATAGAAATATCGAACGTGCCGCCACCGAGATCGTACACCGCTACTTTGCCGCGCTGTTTTTCGTGCAAGCCGTAGGCAAGCGCAGCAGCAGTCGGTTCGTTAACGAGGCGCAGCACTTCCAGACCGGCTATTTTCCCTGCGTCTTTGGTGGCCTGGCGCTGCGCATCATTGAAGTAAGCGGGCACAGTGATGACCGCGCGGTCAACGGCTTCTACGAAGAAGGCCTCAGCCCAGTTTTTCAGTTCACGCAAAATGAACGCGGAAATTTCCGGCGGAGTAAAAACCTTTTCGCCCAGACGCACGCGAATCACATTGCTGCTGGACGGATCCAGGCGAAATGGAAAAAGCTTCAACTCATCTTGAATGTCCCTTACACCGCGGCCCATCAGCCGTTTCACGGAATAGATGGTGCGTTCCGGCTGCGTCAACAAGCGTCGGCGGGCCGACTCGCCAACAACAATGTTTCCATCCAGGTCGAGACTCACCACCGACGGACAGAGCGTCGACCCGTGCGGGCCGACAATGCACTTCGGCTGTTTGGTCTGCGGATCGAGATACGCAACAAGACTGTTAGTGGTGCCAAGATCGATTCCGACAATTTTCCCCATCAGTCAAAAACCTCTGAGACATTTTTCGCTGCTCGTGGTTCATGTTCCGCCCCTGCTGGCCGATGGACGGCAAATTTCTGGCAGCGCATTATGCTTCCAATTCCTTTGCCACGTTGGCAACTAAATTCCTAATATACGAACGGCGATTCAGTAACTCATTCATCCGCGCAAAAATTTGCTTGCGCCCCGTTTCATCTGCGTTTGCATCCACTGCGGCATCCCAATCTCTTGCGGCTGATTGCAACTGGACATCTACTTCTCGTAGTTTGTCCTGAAAATTAGTTTCGGCGGATTGCAATTTTGTTTTCAATTCAGCGAGATTGCCGCCGGATTCATTGGCATCCCGTAATTCGCCGAGCGATTCGTTCAGCTCAAAGACTTCTTCGAGGAGTTCTGGCGGCGCCTGCTGCTTAGTTTGGCCTTCCTTGCGTTCGCCTTCAATTTCCAAAAGGTGTTCGATGCGCCTCAGCGGATCACGCAGCGCGCGGTAGCCATCATTCAGTTCGCTACTTTTTTTCAGAGACAGTTCGCGTTCCTGTTCAGGTGCGTTTACAAAATTATCCGGATGCAATTTCCAGCTGAGCTGCAGAAATTTTTGCTCCAGCAAGGTTAGATCGACCGAAAGTTTGCGCGGCAGCCCAAAGACTGCGAAGTAGTCTTGCGAGGCTTTTTGGGCTTGAGACAGGGCGGTCATGGCGAAGCTGCACTTCCTCCCGTAAGCGATTGTGGTCACTGCAGTTACGGCAAATTTAGGCGAAATAATAGGAACTATAGTTCCTATTTTGTGGCGAAGAAGCGGGTGCTGACCCCTTTTTCCCCGTCAAAAAGCGAAAAGGCTGGCGAGTTCGCCAGCCGGGTGAAATCCAAGAGCCGGGCCCTTTGAAAACTCAGGGTGCACTAAGCCCGGCACTACAAACCTAGTCTGCTTTACGCCGTGAAGGAGCTGCCGCAGCCGCAACTTCTGGCGGCGTTGGGATTTACGAATGCAAATCCCTGGCGCATCAACGTTTCTTCGTACTCGAGGGTGGTGCCGTTCAAGTACAAAAGGCTCTTCGGATCGACGAAGACGCGAGCTCCGAATTCTTCGAAAACTTTATCGCGGTCCCGGGCCTGGGTGTCCAGGCGCATGGCATAGGACAAACCAGAGCAGCCGCCGCCTTGTACGCCTACCCGCAGGCCGCCTTGTTCCGGAGACACGCCGTCTTTTGCGAGCAGCTCCAGGATTTTTTTGGCGGCGCGCTCGGAGACGTTGATCTTCGGAGTTGCTGGTGATGCGATTTCTGTCGGCATAAAGTTCTCTATTGCTTCTATTACTAAAGTAAACCCAAGACCCACCCTAAAAAGCGGGGGGCACAATTGCGACGGCCAACAGGTACCAAGGTCTTCCAAGTTGCCGAAATAGGGCGCAGCATGATGCCGCCCCTACGACAGCGTGCAGAGCACAGCCAAGAGCGACTGAGCTGCTTAGTGCGCGGCCTTTTCGGAAGCTGGAACCGCGATGCCCTTTTTGTTCTTCCAATTGCCGATGGCAGCCTTAATAGCGTCTTCGGCCAGCACTGAGCAATGAATTTTGACCGGAGGAAGCGCGAGTTCGCGGACGATGTCCGTGTTTTTGATGGACAGCGCCTCTTCCACGGTCTTGCCCTTAACCCATTCAGTGGCCAGAGAAGAGCTGGCAATCGCGGAGCCGCAGCCAAAAGTCTTGAAACGAGCTTCCTCGATGACCTGCGTTTCCGGATTGATGCGCATCTGCAGCTTCATGACGTCGCCACATTCCGGAGCGCCGACGAGTCCAGTCCCGACGTTGGGGTCTTCTTTAGGAAGACTTCCGACGTTGCGGGGATTGTTATAGTGATCTACAACTTTTTCGCTATAAGCCATGAGTCATTCTCCTCGGGTTCGTATTGCGCTGGGCGTTAAAACCGCAGCGCAGCCGAAACCCAACAAAATTAATTGGTTCGCGCGAAATTGCCGATGCTGACAAAGCCAGCAGTGCGCAGAACTTTTTCTGAAATCGACACATTCGGTACCCAAGCGGAACGCCCAGCGGTCAACTGACGCAGCACATCCTTGATGTAGTCGGCGCCGATGCCCAGGACCTTCAGGAATACACGAACTTCCTGAAGCTGCTGGAACGAACGCTCGCCCGCAGGCTTGGCGTCATCACCTTCGCCATAAGGCACGAATGCGACGCGAAATGCCGCACCGGTGCCGCCAATGGAGCGGTGTACTCGAATTGTTCCTTCACTCACGGTGGTTGCCATTGCTTCTTGTCCTACCCTTCTCTATTTCTGGGTTTGTAAGTACAAACCCTGAAACCCTTTCCTCGATTTAGCCGGTCTTCACGTCGTTAGATGCGCGACGGGGCTAGGCGGTCTGCCAGTTCACCTTGGAAATATCGATACCCTCTTTGGCCATTTCGTAAAGTGGCGAAAGTTCACGAAGTTTGGTGACCACCGTAACCATCTTGTCGGTTACGTAGTCCACTTCCTCTTCGGTATTAAAACGGCCCAAGCCAAAGCGGATCGAAGTGTGCGCCAGATCTTCGCCAACTCCTAGAGCCTTAAGAACATAGCTAGGTTCCAGGGTGGCGGAGGTACAAGCCGATCCGCTGGAAACAGCGATGTCGTTAATGCCCATCAGGAGCGATTCGCCTTCGACATAGGCGAAGCTCATATTCAAATTGTTTGGCAGACGGTGCTCCAGAGAGCCGTTGACGAAGACTTCGTCCAGCTTGGCTTCGAGGCCAGCTTTGAGGCGGTCGCGAAGTTTCGCCAGTCGAACCGATTCCTGGGCCATTTCTTTCTGGGCGATTTCGCAAGCAGCGCCGAGTCCTACGATGCCGGGGACATTCAGGGTGCCAGAGCGCATGCCGCGTTCGTGGCCGCCGCCGTCAATGATGGCTGCAAGCTGAACGCGGGGATTGCGGCGGCGAACATAAAGAGCGCCAACGCCCTTGGGACCGTAAATCTTGTGCGCGGAAATCGCAAGCAAATCGATGTTGTCTTTCTGCACGTCCACGGGAATTTTGCCAACGGCTTGCACGCCGTCAGAGGCGAAGAAAACGCCGTGTTCTTTAGCGATTTTGCCAATTTCCTGAACCGGGTTGATGATGCCAATCTCATTGTTGGCGTACATGATGGTGATCAAGATGGTTTTCGGCGTAATGGCTTTGCGGACGTCTTCCGGATTGACGCGGCCATCTTTGCCGACAGGAAGATAAGTCACTTCAAAACCGTCTTTTTCCAGGCGCTTGCAGGTATCGAGGACCGCTTTGTGCTCGATGGCCTGGGTAATGATGTGATTGCCCTTTTCGCGGTACATTTCGGCGACGCCCTTAATCATCAGGTTGTCGCTTTCAGTGGCGCCGCTAGTAAAGATGATTTCTTTGGGCGTCGCGCCAATCAGAGATGCAACCTGGACGCGGGCATTTTCCACGGCTTCTTCGCCGGCCCAACCGAACGGATGGTTACGGCTGGCGGCATTGCCAAACTTTTCCGTGAAATACGGCAGCATGGCCTGCACGACGCGCGGGTCAACCTGAGTGGTGGCGTGATTATCGAAATAAATTGGCAGTTTTACGGCCATAATCCTGTTCTCCTGTTGCTACTTCTACGCCCTAAGAGCTACGAGCATCTGCTGCTCGTGCGGTTCGTCGCACATCTGGGCGATGGTGACGGTGCTTAATACGTTCATCACGCTTTCGTTTACGCGGCGCAGCGGTTCGCGAACTGAACACTTGGATGACGCATCGCAATTTCCGTGACTTGTCACGCAAGAAGTAATCAGCACCGGACCATCGATTGCGGTAATCACATCGAGCGCGCTGATGCGCTCCGGGTCTTTCGCCAACTGGTAGCCGCCGGTCGAGCCGTGCTTGGCGGCAACGAGTGTATTCCGCGCCAACTTTTGCAAAACTTTCGCCATGAGCGTGGTCGAAATGCCATATTCCTCGGCGATTTCGTTGGCGCTGCAGGCATGATTTTCACTGCGATGCATCGCCAAATGCTTGACCGCAATCAAGCCGTAGTCTGCTTTTTTAGAAAGCTTAAACATCTATCTGCGTCGAGCCCTTGCGTACGCCCCCCAAGGGCATATGCGACTGAATCAGTCGGAATTGAGTTTATGGGATTGGTGCGAGAAAGTCAACCTTCGTCTTGGAAGAAACACAATTGTAAGGCCTTTACATTCATAGAGATATGGAGTTGCATGGCGACGTTGGGTGCTTTGTAGAAACAGACTCGGAAAGCGATTGTCCCTGCGGCGAAGAAGACAGCCGCATAGGAAACGGGCAGTCATCAAAGAGGATTCCAGTTTGAGCGCCTGAACGTCGGCGTGGATGGGGAGAAATGTAGGATGCTGGGGATATGCTACTCTGCCGCGTTCGACGACAAAGGGACGGACGACAAATTGCGATTCTCGATAAAGGCGAAAAATGAGCGCGACTGCGTTGTGAGGATTGGATTCGCGGGATGGGTATTGGTGTTGTTATGTAGTGTGGCCACGCCGGCGACATCGAAAAGCAATGCTGCACCTAGTGCGAGGGTAGGCCACGCACTTCGCGCCAGGCAAAAGCGTGACGATGCCAAACTCGCGAGGTCTCTGTCAAAAAGTTATGTGCTGGTCGGTGCGGGAGACATTGCCGGATGCTCATCATTAGCGGGAGCAGCAGCAACCGCAAAGTTGATCGAGCAAATTCCGGGGACGGTGTTCGCGGCGGGAGATCTGGCCTACGACCGCGGGACGGTGGAAGAATTCAGCAAGTGCTACGACACGACGTGGGGGAAATTCAAGGACCGGACGCGGCCGACGCCTGGAAATCATGAATACAATTCGCCAGGAGGGCTGGCTTACTTCGCGTATTGGGGCGAACGAGCGGGGCCGCGGGGCAAGGGATATTACAGCTACGACTTGGGAAAATGGCATGTGGTGGCGCTCAATACCAATTGCGATGCTCCAGGAGTCGGGGGATGTGGGGCAGGCTCCGAGCAGGAAAAATGGCTCAAGAGAGACCTCGCGGAACATACGAAGTCATGCATTGTGGCGTACGGACATCATGCGCTTTTCAGCAGCGGACTATTCAAGCGGCATGCGTTGCATCCGGAGTTGCGCGATTTTTGGAGGGATTTGTACGCAGCTCATGCGGACTTAATGCTGGTAGGGCACGAACATTCCTATGAACGATTTGCGCCGCAGGATCCGGATGGACAGCCGGATCCTAAGAATGGGATTCGCGAAATTGTGGTGGGAACGGGTGGGCGGAGTCATGATCCGCTTGGGTTGGCGACCCCGAATAGTGAACAGAGGAATTCGGACACGTTTGGAGTGCTGAAACTGACGCTTTCGCCGGAGAAGTATACCTGGGAATTTATTCCGGTGAATGGTGAAGAGGGATATCACGATTCGGGTGAAGGGACTTGTCACAACGCGTTAGCTGCGAAGAAGTAGACGGGGAAAAAGCGCTGCTTATCGCTGAGGATGAGGAGAGGCCGGCGGTTGCAAAAGACAGCGCGACGCCGGATAGCTGGCGGCGCGGATGCAGAAGGCGAAGAGAGATTCCTCGCTTCGCCTTCCTGCCCGCCACGGCGGGCAAGCGGCAGGCAGGCTCGGAATGACGGTGGGAGCTTAAGTTTCCATTACTGCTAAGGTTTTGCGGGGGCGCAGGTGTTGGGTTGGGATGCGGCGTCGATTAGCTTTTTTACTGCGGCGGCGGGAATCAGGATGAGTTGCGCTTTTGGTTTGGCAGTTTCGGAGAGCACTGAATTTAATTGCGATTGCTGGTCGGTGGCCAGCGGTTTGCCGGTGGCGATTGCGTCGAGAGCACGCAGGCCGGCAGTGCCTATCGCAGAAAGATCGCGAGAGGTGAGTACGGCTTCCTGGACGAGGACAGATTTCAGCGCCAGCGGGGCGAAGGCTGCATCGTTTTGACTCCAGAGTGCGAGTTGCGTGCGCAGTTCGTATGCCGTGGCCGTGTCACGGCAGGAAGCGGCGAGGAATTTGTCGACCAGTTCAGAAAAATGACGGCCTGCATCGCTTTCGAGGCCAACGGCATCCACCAGACGGTTGAGAGGAAGTTGGCTGGTCGGCTCGACAGGCGCGGTTTGTTCGCGCGTGTAGTCCTTCACCGGTTCAACGACGTCAGCTAGATTTCGCAACGCGGCAAATTCTTCCGGTGACGCGGACCCAGCGATGCGCTGCAGCATTTTTCGTTGGTAGGTTCGATGCGTCAGGCCGAGCCACTCCAACTTTTCGCTGATGACGCTCATGCGCAAATACATCGAACTGGAATCGCTAACAGACTGCGGAGACCAGAAGCGTTCGGCGATGGCGGCGTTGCGCGGCCAGATGCGAGAGTCGATATTTTCCGGATCAACATATTCCGACCACATGCAGGATTCACCGCCGAGAATTAGTTTTTTCTGATCGTCGGTCAGGCCGGCGGCAGGACCGCTCATGGGATCGACAGCGTAGTGACGCGCAGCGCTCCAGCCGAGATCGAGATAGTAACCATTGGAAAGAATGCCGTGATAACCCTGTTGCGCGGCCGCGGCCAGTGATTGTTGGCCGCGCCAGGACTGGATGACGATGTCTTTAGGCACGCCGGGAATGAAAACTTCATCCCACCCGACGACCGCCTTTCCGTGTTTGGTGACGAGCTTCTGTACGCGCTGGCTGAAGTAGGCTTGCAAATCTTCGTTGGTTTTCAGATTGTGCGATTTCTTGAACTCTTGAATTTTCTTGTTGGCGTCCCACTCCTTGCCGTTCACTTCATCGCCGCCGATGTGGAAATAACTGTCCGGGAACAGCTTGGCCATTTCCGCGATGAGTTCATCGAGAAATTTGTAGGTGTTTTCGCTGGTGGGATCCATCGCGGGATCGAAAATTCCCCATTTGCGCTCGACAGAGTATGGGCCAGAACCACTGGCGAGTTCGGGATAGCCGACGAACCACGCAGTGCTATGGCCGGGCATATCAAATTCGGGAACGACCCGGATGCCGCGGTCGCGCGCGTAGATGATGAAGCCGCGAATCTCTTCTTGTGTGTAGTACAGGCCGTCGGAGCCGAGTTCGTGCAGCTTTGGAAATTTTTTGCTTTCGACGCGGAAACCCTGATTTTCCGATAGGTGCCAATGGAAGACGTTCATTTTGACCGCTTCCATGCCGTCGAGATTACGTTTGAGGACGTCGAGCGGGATGAAGTGGCGGCTAACATCAATCATCAAGCCGCGCCATGCGAAGCGTGGCTGATCTTGAATCGAGATTGCGGGAGCAGCGAAGCCGTCGGGCGTTACTTCGACAAGTTGAAGGAAGGTTTGCAGACCGCGCAGCACGCCAAGCGGATTTGCGGTGTTCAGTTTTGCTCCCGTAGGGGTGACTTCGAGTGAATAGGATTCGTCTTCGCCCAATTCCTGGATTTCTTTGCTGGCGTGATCGGTATGGACGACTAGTGTGGCTCTTGCGGCGTCGGACGAGGTTTTTGCGAAAAGCAAGGCGGTTTGCCGATGAAGCTGCGTCAGAAAACGCTCAGAGGCGCGTTGCAACCGCGGCTCGGTGTGCCCGCTGAGCGCGATTGTAAAATTTGCGTCTATGCGAAGCGCTCCGGGAGCTTGTTTGATGTTGGCGGGCTGGGGCATCAAGTTCAATGGCAGCTGAGTTTGCGCTGAGGAGGGCGAAGCGAGAGCGGGGAGCGCCAGGAAAGGCACGATTCCTAGCAGGTGGAGCGCAAGGTTTGCGGCAACGAATTTCATGATGAGAAGATCCTCCGCGGAAAGGGTCGGCCGCGTGCTATGTAGCAGCGGAAGTGGGATAGTGGCACACTCGCGGCGGAATGCGAAGCGCAAAATGGCGGCTGAGGCTGCAGAAGGCGAAGAGAGCTTCCTCGCTTGGCTCGGAATGCCGACTAAAGGCTGAATGCGATTGTAGGTTTTCGATGAAGCCAATGCGGCCGGGGCGGATTCGGCTGCGCTGGTTTATTCTGGCGCAAGTGCGGCTTGGGCTGCGATACACTTAAGGAAGAATTTCTCAGCCGATGAAAACGTCCATTGCCATTTATCCGGGATCGTTTGATCCGGTCACGAACGGCCACCTCGATCTGATCGAGCGCGGTGAAAAGATGTTCGACCTGATTATTGTGGCGGTGCTGCAGAATACGGAAAAAACGCCGCTCTTTTCGGTGAAGGAACGCGTGGAGATGCTGCGCGAAGTAACCAAACAGTGGAGCGCCGTTGAAGTCGATGTTTTTGGCGGGCTGCTGGTGGACTACGCGCGCAAGCGTGGCGCGGGAGTGATTCTGCGCGGGATTCGCGCGGTGAGCGACTACGAATATGAATTGCAGATGGCCTTGATGAACCGGAAACTGGAGCCGCGCCTGGAGACGGTGTTTATGCTGCCGGGAGTTTCGTACAGCTATTTGAGTTCGAAGCTGGTGCGGGAAATCGCGCAACTGGGTGCGCCGTTGACAGGCTTGGTGCCGGCGATTGTGGAAGAGCGGATGAAAGCTAAGATTTCTTGATGGATGTGTGGTCGGCGAAGAAGCAGAAAGACGGCGGGATTCGCGGCGCAGCCGGCGCGCAAAAACCGAAACCGCCGCTACAGCTTCTTAGACAAGATGGCGACCTGAAGGTCGCCGCTACAAAGAGGAGAAGCAGTGAAGCTTACGGATCGAATTAACCGAATACAGGTGTCGCCGACGGCGGCGGTGATAGCGGCGGCGGAGCAGCTAAAAGCCAAAGGCGTGGACATCGTCGACTTCGGGCCTGGCGAGCCGGACTTTGCGACGCCGGATCACATCAAGCAGGCGGCCATTCAGGCTATTCATGACAACAAGACGAAATACACACCGACGGGGGGAATCATGCCGCTGCGCGAAGCGGTTTGCGCCTGGCACAAACGCGAGCTGAAATCCAGCTACGAGCCGAAAGAATGCGTGGTGAGCGTCGGCGGAAAACATTCAATCTTTAATGTGGCCAGCGTATTGGTGCAGGCTGGCGATGAAGTGCTGATTCCCGCGCCTTACTGGGTAAGTTTTCCGGACATTATCAAGTTCACGGGCGCAACGCCGGTGTACGTGCAGACGAACGTAGAAGATGGATTCGCGGTGCGCCCGGAAGCGATTGAAAAAGCCATCACCCCAAAAACGCGCTTGCTGATTTTGAATTCGCCGAGCAATCCGAGCGGCGGAGTTACTCCGCCGGACGAGTACGAAAAAATTCTGGCTGTGTGCAAGAAAAATAATGTGTGGCTGATGGGCGATGAGTGCTACTCGCACTTTACGTATGAGCCACACAAACCGTATTCGATCGCGAGCGCTGCCGGTTCGAAGGAAAACGTGATTATTATCGGATCGGTTTCGAAGACGTTTGCGATGACCGGTTGGCGCATTGGCTATACGCTGGGCCCGCCGGAGTTAATTCAAGCGCTGGTGAAATTGCAGAGCCAGTCCACTTCGAATGCTACTTCGATTGCGCAATACGCTGCGCTGGCCGCGATGACCGGCACCATGGACACGGTTCCGGTGATGCTCGCGGAATACGCAAAACGCCGCAAGCGCATTGTGGAAGGGCTGAACGCGATTCCTGGCATCAAATGCCAGCAACCGGGCGGCGCGTTTTATGCCTTCCCTGACGTGTCCGCGCATTTGAGCGGTAATCACGCAGTCGCTAAGGACACTACGGAATTGGCGGCACTGCTGTTGGAGCGAGCGCGCGTGGCGCTGGTGGGGGGTGACGCGTTTGGCGCGCCAGGTTATTTGCGGCTCTCCTACGCGACCTCGAGCGAACGCATTGAAGAAGGATTGCGGCGGTTGGACAAGTTCTTTTCGCGAGCAGAGGCTGCCGCTTAATTCGTGAGACCCGCCCCGTTTCGTATCGTGCCGATATTCCATCCCAGGATTTGGGGTGAACGTTCGCTTGCGCCGATTTTTCCTGAGAAAACAAATCTTTCGGAAAAAATTGGCGAAGTGTGGCTGACCGATGTCCGATGCCCGATTGCCAGCGGTCCGTTCGCCACAAAAACTTTGCAGGAAGCTTGGCCGGAAATTCCTGCGGAGTGGCGCGGCCCGCGCTGCGCCGAGATGCAGGATTTTCCGCTGCTCTTAAAGTTCATTTTCCCGACCGATAAACTTTCCATCCAGGTGCATCCTGATGACGACTACGCGCGCGTCCATGAAGCGTCTTCGGGGGGCCGAGGAAAAACCGAGATGTGGCACATCGTTTCCGCGAAGCCTGGTGCGGAACTTCTGTTGGGATTGAAATCTGGGGTCACAAAAAAAGAATTCTCTGCCGCAATTGCTTCGAAATCGCTCGAGGATTTGTTTCAAGTGCATCGTGTCAACGAGAGGCAAACCTATTTTATTCCAGCGCGAACTCCGCACTCGATTGGCGGCGGAATGGTCGTTTTCGAAGTGCAGCAATATTGTGACTTGACGTACCGCGTTTATGATTACGGCCGCCTCGATGCACATGGCCAGCCGCGCCAACTGCATATCGACAAAGCGATGGATGTGATTCAATTTGGCGGTCCGAAAATCGACAGGGTGCGTCCCTTGCAGTGGGCGTCGCAAAAGATGGAGATTGCGCTGCTGATGGCCTGCAAATACTTTGCTACAGAAAGATGGCGTATTGCGGAATTGTTCACGGCGCGGCCGAAGACCGATGCTTTCAATCTTCTGGTGTTTCTTTCTGGAAGTGGCACGATGCGCTGGGATGGCGGCAAGACCCAATACTGGCCTGGAGAGTGCTGGTTCATGCCCGCGTCCCTAAAAAGCTACGAATTACTTCCGGAAGATGAGACTTCCTTGACTCGTACGTTCGTGCCGGACCTGAATGCTTTGCGTAGCAATTTGCGTATGCTAGGAATTGCTGACGGCAAAATTTCTGACTTGATCTTCGAGTGACACCGATGCCAACCGAAAAACTTCCGGTGCATGCAGTCATTCTGGCAGGTGGGCGTGGTACCCGATTCTGGCCGCGCAGTCGCACGAGAACTCCCAAACAACTGCTGAACATCGTTGGCAAAGGAACGATGTTGGAGCAAACGGTTGCGAGACTTCGCCCGCTGGTTCCGGCGGCACGCATCTGGACGGTAACCAACGCCCAACAAGAATCGGCGGTGCGCAAACAGCTGGCCAAAGCAACGCGCGCGCGAGTGCTCGTGGAGCCGGTGGGACGCAACACGGCGGCGGCCATCGCGCTGGCAGCGTTTCACATTCAACACTTTACAAAAGGCGATGTGTTGATGGCGGTGCTACCGGCAGACCATTACATCGCGCAGACCAGCAAGTATCAGAAGATTGTCGGTGCAGCATTGCACGTCGCGCACGAACCTGGCCGCATGGTGGTGCTGGGAATTCCGCCGACGCGGCCCGAGACCGGTTTCGGCTATATCGAGCGGACGGGTACGGCGATCGGCTCAAATGAAATTCCGGTTTATCCAGTACGCAGATTCGCGGAAAAGCCTGGGCTCGAAACCGCCAAAGAGTATCTGGCCTCCGGAAATTATCAGTGGAACGCGGGCATGTTTTTCTGGCGGGTGTCAACGATTCTCGACGAGCTGAAGAAACATCTGCCGCGGACGTTTGATGTTTTGCAGGAATTGGCTGCGCATATCGGAACGGCCAAATATGCAACGCAACTTCGCAAGGTCTACCCCAAGCTGGAGAATATTTCGGTGGACTACGCCATTCTGGAACACGCAACCCGAGCGGCGCTCAAACCGCAAGTTTTTGTGATTCCCGCGGAGGTTGGTTGGAGCGACATCGGTTCCTGGGAAGCGGTTTACGAGCTGCTGACAAGATCTTTCGGCGAAAATATTTATGGGAACGCCGGACATTTTATCGAGTCCAGTGGCAATTTCGTTTCGAGCCCAGGAAAGTTCATCGCTGCGATCGGCGTCAATAACCTGGTGATCGTGGAAACGCCCGACGCGCTACTGATTTGCCCTCGAGATCGCGCGCAGGACGTCGGCAAAATCGTAAAATGGCTGGAACAACGGGAATTGCAGAACTTGCTGTAGGCGCTGTGCCAGCAACCACAAGCGTAGCTGGCAGTTTTAACAGGCCAATCCGGCTGTTTCCTCCTTACAGGCCTCGCGTATACTTATCTGAAATGGCGGCGATAAAGTTTGGCACCGACGGCTGGCGCGGCATCATTGCCGGAGATTTTACTTTTGCGAATGCGCGCACGGTGACTGAGGCAATTGCGCGCTACGTAGTTCGCGGCGAAGACGCGCGAAAAGGGGTGATCGTCGGTTACGATCACCGCTACGCGTCCGACACTGTGGCTCGACACGTCGCCGAAGTTTTTTCTTCGACCGGCACGCCGGTGTGGCTCACCGACCGGCCCTGCCCAACTCCTGCAGTTTCTTATCTAGTGCGAGAGCGCGGAGCGGCCGGCGGTGTAGTTGTTACCGCGAGCCACAATCCTTACCAATGGAACGGAATCAAATACAAGGCTAGCTACGGCAGTAGCGCGCTGCCGTCCATCGTTGCACAAATTGAAAGTGAGCTGCACTTTGTCGAGTCCCGTAATATTCCGGCGCTGCCTGCCCGCCCCGAGCTGATTCACGCGCTTGATCCCCGCAAGCCATATCTGGACGCGCTGGAAAAACTGGTGGACTGGGAACGCATCCGGAAATCGCAATTGCGGTTTGTGTTCGATGCCATGCATGGCGCCGCGGCGGGCCTGCTGCCGGAACTTTTTCTGCGTCACGCGATTGTATGCGACGAAATTCGCGGTACGCGCGATCCTCGTTTTGGTGGAGCGCATCCCGAACCGATCGAACCGCACATCGCTCCGTTGCAGCGGGCTGTCACCGCCGGCAAATACGATGCAGGATTTGCCGCCGATGGCGATGGTGACCGCATTGGGGCCGTGGACCGCTCCGGCGCGTTCATGAATCCGCACCAGATCCTTTCCCTGATGGTATGGCACCTCGCCGGAATGCGGAATCTTCCCGGGGAGATTGCGAAAACATTTTCGGTTACAAAACTGATCGACAAACTCGCGGCCAAACTTGGACGCAAGGTGCATGAAGTTCCCATCGGTTTCAAGTACATCTGCGAATTAATGCTGGAACAGAATATTTTGATCGGCGGCGAAGAGAGCGGTGGCATTGGCACCAGTCTTTATCTGCCGGAACGCGACGCCACGGTCTCAGCGCTGTTCCTTGCGGAGTTAATGGCCTGGCATGGCAAATCGCTAGGTGAGTTGCTCGACGCTCTTCATCGGGAATTTGGCGAACATCATTACGGGCGCGTGGACCTGGACGTGACGGTACAACAAAGGGCATCGGCCATGGCCTGGTTTTCGGACGGAGAAGCCAGCAAGATTCTGGAATGGCCGGTGGTTCGGCGCGAGACCATGGATGGCATCAAGCTTTACCTTGGAGAAATCGGCTGGGTGATGGTGCGCGCGTCCGGCACGGAAAATCTTTTGCGCGTATATGCAGAAACATCGCAGAAAGAAGCGACGCGGCGGGTCTTGAAGGCGGTTGGCGAACGGATTCTGACGCTTTAAAAAGGAAGGCCAGTCTCATGCACACCATCAACATCGAGCAGAAGTTTTCGCAGTTCAACGAAATGTGGAGTCCGAAAATTTTGGGTGAAGTGAACGACAGCTATATCAAGGCTGTTAAGTTCACCGGTGAATTCGTATGGCATCACCACGACCACGAGGATGAAATGTTCATGGTGATCCGGGGCAAGTTGCGGATGAAATTCCGGGATCACGAGGAAATAGTGAACCCGGGTGAGTTCATCATCGTGCCGCGCGGTGTGGAACACCTTCCGGTCTCCGATGACGAGACACAAGTTCTTCTTTTTGAACCAAAGACCACACTAAACACTGGGAATCTCAGAAATGAAAGGACGCTCGCACAACTGGAAACGCTATAACCCAGTTTTGCGGCCCACGCCATGAGTCACCGCTTCTACACCCTCGATGTATTTACGACCACGCGCTTCGAAGGAAATCCATTGGCCGTTTTTACCGATGGCGATGGACTTTCGCAAAATGCCATGCAGGCGATCGCGCGTGAGATGAATCTTTCAGAAACAGTCTTCGTACAAAAACCGAGCGAAGATCGCGCTCTGGCGCGGCTGCGCATCTTCACCACGCAGGAAGAGCTGAAACTCGCGGGACATCCGGTGATCGGCACCTGGTTTTTGCTGGCCGAACTGGGCGTGGTGCCCGCTCAGGAAGGCGGCGTCCGCATTCTTCAACAAACCGGTGCCGGCGTTCTGCCTGTGGAGATTCGTTTTAAGGACGGCAGACCGCAGCGCGTGACAATGACCCAGACTGAAGCGCGATTCAAGCCGCTTAAAATTAAAAAAACCGCGCTGGCCAAGGCCCTCGGTCTGTCACTGAAGGATTTAGATCCGTCGCTGGAACCAACTTGCGTTTCGACAGGCGTGTTTAACCTTATGGTGCCACTGCGTAATCGCGCAGCGCTCGGAAAAATTCAGATGAACATGGGCGAACTGCGGCGGCTAATTGGCAAGCACGCGACGATGGCTTATTGCTTCGCGCTGAATGGAAACGGAAAAGCTTTTACGCGCGGTATGCTGCCCTGGGGGATTTACGAAGACGCAGCGACCGGTTCGGCTGCCGGTTCGCTAGGAGCGTTCCTGGTAAAAAATGGCAAACTCGGCGCGGGCCATAAGCTGAGCATTCAGCAGGGCATCGAGATGGGACGTCCGAGCCAGATTGAAGTGGAAGTAGCGCAGTCCGGAAAGAAATTGATTCCCCGCGTCAGTGGGGCTGCCGTGCGGGTATTTGAAGGAACCATCTAGCTCGGATGATTAGCGCGTTTTGCGCGCCTTGCTGGCGGCATCCAGAATACCATTGACGAAATCTCCCGAATCTTCTCCAGAAAACTTTTTTGCCAGATTGATGGCTTCGTTGATGATCACTTTGTGCGGCGTTTTGGAACTCTGCAGCTCATGAATCGCCAGCCGCAGAATCGCGCGGTCGATTGCGGCGAGACGTTCGAAACGCCAGTTATCGCAATGCTTCTCAATCACCTCGTCCAGATACCTCACCCGGCGCGCCGCGCCTTCAAACAGTTCGTTGGCAAATTTTTCCGTGTCTTCCGCAGCCGTGGCCGCCCGCCAGAATTTGATTTCCAGCTTGCGCGTTTCCTGCGGGCTCATTTCCCACTGGAAGAGCATTTGCATTGCAAATTCCCGGGCTTTTGTGCGGAGGGCCACGCTATTTGTGCCGCCCTTTTTTTGCTGGTGGATTGGTTGCGGAAGCCGCCAGGCGCAGCTTGCGCGAAAGCTGCGCCATTTCGATCGCGCTCAGGGCGGCTTCGAAGCCTTTATTTCCACTTTTCAATCCCGCGCGATCGATCGCCTGTTCGAGTGTGTCGCAGGTGAGCACGCAAAAGATGATCGGGACGCCCGTGTCCATCTGAGCGAGTTGCAAGCCACGTGAGGTTTCCGCGCAAACGTAATCGTAATGAGTAGTTTCTCCGCGCAATACACAGCCAATGGCTATCAGCGCGTCATACTTTCCCGTTAGCGCCATTTTCTTCGCGGATAGAGGAAGCTCAAACGACCCGGGAACGTGAACCACGTCTACGTCTGCAGATCGAACACCAGAGCGATCCAGTGCGTCGAGGGCAGCGCTGAGCAAACGCTCGGTGATAAAGCTGTTGAAGCGGCTCACGGCAATTGCAAATCGCAGACCACCCGCGGTGAGCTCGCCGTGAATCCTGCCGGGCTGTAGTTTTTCCGTCATCAATTAATTTTGCGTCACTTACCTTTGAACGCCGCAGATCTTTTTTCCAGAAATGCTTTTGTTCCTTCGCGCATGTCTTCCGTTGCGCAGGCCACACCAAAGAGCGTGGCTTCCAAAAATAATCCCTCTTCCAACGGCATTTCGACGCCCCGTTCGATGGCTTCCATGGTGAACTTCACAGCCAGCGGACCGTTGGCGACAATTTTCTTAGCCATCGCCTCCGCCGCGGGAAGCAGTTCCGCTGCTTCATAGATATGATTCACCAAACCTATACGCATGGCTTCTTCCGCCGTGATCATTTCACCGGTCAAACACAATTCATGCGCCATGCCTTTGCCGCACAGCCGGGTCAATCGCTGTGAACCGCCATAACCCGGCAAAATTCCCAGTTTCACTTCTGGCTGTCCGAGCTTGGCGTTCTTGCTCGCGATTCGAATCGAACAGCTCAGAGCCAACTCGCATCCCCCGCCGAGGGCGAATCCATTGATTGCACAAATCGAGGGCTTGCCCATCGTTTCCAAGAGATGGAAAACACTCTGGCCAAAAAGCGAGAAATCTTTCCCATTCACCGGGGTTTGCTGGGAAAGTTCGCCGATGTCCGCGCCCGCGACGAAGGCTTTCTCGCCCGCTCCAGTCAAGATCAACACTCGCACATTCACATCGTCACGCGCGTCCAGCAGAGCGCCCTGCAGTTCTTCGATGGTCTTGCGATTCAGCGCGTTCAAAACTTTCGGCCGATTGAAAGTGATTCGCGCGATGCCGTCGTTTTTCTCGAATAAGATATTTTCGTAGCTCATTACACTCTTCTCGCCCGGCTATTTGGGCTGGAAAATTACAGTCTCTGCTACCGGTTTTTGCGGATCGCTATAATCATAAAATCCGCGCCCCGCCTTGCGTCCGTTCCAGCCAGCCAGAACCATGCGCTTCAAAAGCGGTGGCGCGGCGAACCTGCGCTCTTTGAACTCGTCGAACATAATCTGCGAAATATAATACGTGGTATCGAGGCCCACAAAGTCCAACAACGTCAGCGGTCCCATCGGATGCCCGCAACCAAGTTTCATCGAGTTATCGATATCCTCAATCGAGCCGACGCCCTCTTCGAGCGCCCGAATTGCGTCGAGCAGATATGGCACCAGCAAACGATTGACGATGAATCCCGTGGAATCGTTGGCGCGCACCGCGGTCTTGCCAAGTTTGCCGCCAAAGGCCACCATTTCTTCGTACACGGCAGACTCAGTGGCGATGGTTCGAACCACTTCGACCAGCTTCATCACCGGCACCGGATTAAAAAAATGCAGGCCGACAAATCTTTGCGGCCGCTTGGTGGCTGTAGCAATCTCCGTAATCGTCAGCGAAGACGTATTGCTGGCAAAAATTGTGGTCGCAGGGCACAGTTTGTCAAGCGCCGCAAATAATTCGCGTTTTGCGGGAAGCTGTTCAATGATCGCTTCAATTACCAGGTCGCATTCTTTCAGATCTTCAATGGCTGTCGTGCCTTTCAGGCGCCCGCGAATTTCGTTTTTTGCGGACTCAGTAATGGTCCCTTTTTCGACCAGCCGAGCCAGATTTTTTTCAATCGCCTTGATTCCCTTTTCCAGAAGCTCCGGACTGACTTCTCGAACCACCGTGAAAAATCCCGCCACGGCGCTGACTTGAGCGATTCCGGCGCCCATCAGCCCACACCCCACGACTCCCACTTTTTCAATCGCCATACTTTCCTCGTTTGAGACTGCGCAGGGAATGCCCGGTACCAATGATCTCAGAGCACCCCGGCACTCCAAGACATGCCGGAACAGAAAGTGTACCAAAATCTCAGCGATTCGCCGTTACGCATGCGCGTGCTACGCGACGCTTTCCACAATCATCGCGATACCCTGTCCGCCGCCAATGCATGCGGTCGCTAGGCCATAACGCAAGTCATTTCGCCGCAGTTCATTCAGCAGCGTGATCACCAGGCGAGTTCCTGAGGCCCCTAGCGGATGTCCGAGAGCAATCGCGCCACCGTTTACGTTGGTTTTGTCGCGATTCAAGCCGAGAGCTTTTTCCACCGCCAGATATTGCGCCGCGAACGCTTCGTTCACTTCGACCCGATCCATCTGTTCGATGGTCAGGCCCGCGAATTTCAGTGCTTTCTGCGAACTCGGCACCGGCCCGATTCCCATAATGCTCGGATCAACCCCGGCGGTCGCCCACGAAATAATTCTGCCGATCGCTTTCCAGCCTCTTTCCTTTGCGGTTTTTTCTCGCGTAACAACCACTGCAGCGGCACCATCCACGATTCCGCTGGCGTTGCCGGCCGTGACGATTCCATCCTTCTTAAATGATGGCTGCAATTTTTCTAGAATCTCCATGGTGGTTTCTGGCCGCCGGTGATCGTCCTCGCTTACCGTGATTGTTTTCTTCCCTTGCTTTACTTCCACTGCCACCAATTCTTCCTTCATACGGCAGGCTTTGTACGCAGCATCCGCAGCTTGCTGGCTGCGCAAAGCGTACGCGTCAGCATCTTTACGTGTGATGCCATATTGTTCAGCGAGTTTTTCGGCAGTGAGCGCCATTGGCAGACCACAGTAGGTGTCCGTCAAGCCCACCATCAGCGAATCTTCCAACGCGCCGCCACCGAGTTTGAGGCCGTTGCGCAACCCGCGAATCACAAACGGCGCTTGGGTCATGTTTTCCATGCCACCGGCAAGAATCAACTCGCACTCGCCGAGCAGCAACCGCTGTGCTGCCTGCGAGATCGATTCAATTCCCGATCCGCACAGTCGATTTACCGTCACCGCGGGCGTTTCGGTTTTCAGCCCGGCTTTCAGGGCGACGTGTCTGGCTCCGTAAAGCGCATCAGCGCTGGTCTGCATCACATTGCCAAAAATGGCGTGATCGAACTCGGCCGGATCCGCGTTCGAACGGCGAATCGCTTCCTTCGAGGCCGCTGCCGCCAGATCAATTGCCGAAACATCGGAAAATGCGCCGGTGTAACGCGACATCGGCGTGCGCGCGCCTGCCACAATTACTACGTCTGTTGGAAACATGATTTGTCCTCATTAGAAAGCTTTTCAAATTACAGGAAATCCCACGATCGTCATTCCGAACGAAGTGAGGAATCTCTTTTGGGGTCTGTCAGAGCACACTCCGCACTTCAGAACTTCGGAGCTTCCAGCGTAACCACAGTATCGCCGCCGCGCTTCCTCGCTTCTTCCATCGAACTTTCCGCCCGATTCATCAAGTCGGTGACAATATCTTCGCTGTCAAAATCCGATTTGGCCACGGCTGCCACGATTCCAGCGCTCAGAGTAATTGCCATAGCGTCCCACGGAGGACGAATTCCCGCTGCTGCGCGGCGCAATTTGTCAACCAGATTCTGCGCACCGTCCAAAGTCGTATCCGGTAAGATGAACGCCAGCGACCAGGAGGTATATTTCACGGCAACGTCGTTCTGGCGCACGATCGGCTGCAATGATCGCGCCAGTTGTTCCAGAAATTTTTCCATCGGCGATTCGCCTTGTTGCCGCAATAATTCTCCGCCGCGGTCGATTTGCAAAATCGTAAGCGCCAGCGGCGTGCCCTGGGTTCGGGCGCGATCCGCCTCAGTCAGTAAGCAACTCTGGTATGAGCTGCGGCTCAGTAGTCCGGTGCGTTCATCAGAAACTCCCATGCGCCGCACCAGTGAACGCAGTCGCGTGTGACTGACGCTCATCAGCATCTGATCGCCGATGGCCTGCAAAAAATAAGTTTCATTGGGCTTCCATTTGCGCGGCTCGGCCTGGCCGACGATGATCATCCCTGCGGGCTGCTGGGTTTCACGATCCGTGATTTTCACGCCCAGCGCAGTGCGCAGTGCCAAATCTCCCAATACCGAACCAGGTGTGTTCTCCACAACCAATCCGCCGAGTTCGTCGCCTTCCGCTTTTTCCACCTGCGCCAGCAGAAATACCACTTGCGCTCCGGGCGCTGGCTTCATGTTCGGGCCGCAATATTCCGCCGCCAGATCCGGCGGCCGGCCAGCTGTGCCGATCACTGCCAGCGTTCGGCTCGCGCGCAAGTATTCGCCGATCTCATTGACGGCGGTGTTCAGCATGGCGCGAGGCGTCTGTTGCCGGAATATTTTCTGATTGATCTCCGAAATTTTCGAAAGGTCACGCAATGTGTCCGCATTGTACGTCCCGGTTTTTGCCGGACTCGTCTTCGCCACTTCGGCGGGAGGCGGACTGGTGACCGGCTTTGGCGCCTCGACTATCTTTTTGACAGGCACGCCTTGCGGCCAAAAGTTTGCCGTTTGATATAAATTTTGCAAACGCGCGTTTTTCGCTTCTTCGCCAGGAAACAGCTCGGCGATTTTATGCAGCCGATCCATGGCCTTGTTCTGCAACGAATATTGCAGAAAAATCTCCGTCTGCACGATCAGGTCCTCCAGCGTCTGCATGCGCCGGCCTTCTTCGGTCGCGGGAGCGGACGATTCCGGGATGCTGAGCGGGCCGGCCTGAGGCTCGGTTTCTGAAGTCGAAATCGTGGTACCCGATCGCGTCAGCCGGCTGGCGATTCGCTGCACAAAGGAATCGTCGGCTTTGCCGCGCAAGCGCTCCAGCCGTTCCTGGTTGCGATAATCGTAGGAATCAATGTCCACCAGCCGTTCCAGCGAGTCGCACGCTTTCCGAATGTTGCCATCCTTCAGATAGGCATCGAACAGATGGATCATGATTTCGAAATATTTCGATTCGCGATTGAGTTCGTTATAAAGCGCCGCCCAGAATTCCAACACCATGCTCGATTCGGGGTGACGCCCAGCAACATCATCCAACTGCGCGGCGAATTCGTTCTGCCGCTTGTCCGCGAACATCTTCTTCTTGACGAGCGAAAGAACTTCCACCGCTTTGTTCCCTGCACCGGCGATGATGTATTGCTCGGCTAGTTGAAAAAGCCGCGCCAGTCCCGCGTTGCGATCCCGCAACAACTTTTCCAGCACTTCTCGTGCGCGATCCAGTTGCCCCGAGCGCATCAGCGCTTCTGAATAAGTTTCCAGGAAAACCGGGTCGCCTTCAGTCGCCGCAAACGGCGTCAGTAATTTCGCAGCGTCCGCTGCGTCGCCTTTCCGCAACTTTGCCGCACCGTACAGCAGCGCCACACTTCGCTCATGCGGAGCGAGCGCGTGCGCATGGGCCAAATATTTCAGGGATTCCTCGGTAGATCCGGTTGCGGTAGCCAACTGCCCGGCCCTCAGTAACGCGCGCGCCGCCAGATTATTCCGGCCATTCCGTTCCGCCACCTCCGCCAGCGTCACCTGCCGCGAAAGATTTTCCGGCTCCAGCTGAGCCATGCGCTCCAGACAAAAGAGTGCGTCTTCTTCTCGGCCCGCCAGTGTAAAAAGCTCGGCGGCTTTGCCGTATTGCTCGCTGGCTTCCTCTGGCCGGTTTTGCTTTTGTTGCAAAAACGCGTATCGTGCGATGCGCTCAGGCGGCTGGTTGGCCGACAAATTTTTCAGAAACCGGTTGTAGATGGCTAGAGCTTTTGTTTCATCTTTCGGATCGATCAACAGATCGAAGAACATTCCGTAGTAAACCGCGGCGCGCTCCGGCTGTTCCTGCCGCGCGTACAAATCACCCAGCGCCTGAGTGGCCTCGGGATGCGATGGCGCGTCCTCCAGCACAGCAAGATACGCGTCAATGGCATCCTCGGTGCGGTTCTTTTCGAGGAATTTCTTGGCGCGTTCCAGTTGCTTGTTGACGTCGGTCATTCCGGCGGTTTGCCTTTGCGGAGCCTGTCTGTGCGAAGCCTGGATGCGGACGCAGCGCGGCTGGGTGCGGTCTTCGCTCCTAAACTATATACCGTACGAAAAATACCGGCAAAACCTCCCCTCCACGCGATGCGGAATCGTGCACCTTTCTCTTGCGCCATGCCACCGGCTGTTCTTCCGGCCGTCATTCCCGCATTTTCTCTTAAGCCGTCATTCCGAGGAGCCTGCCTGCGGTAGGCAGGCGGAGCGACGAGGAATCTCTCTCCTTCTTCGATTGATGCGCCCAAGAGAGATTCCTCGCTACGCTCGGAATGACAGCCTGACGTTTTTTTTGTCAAAGAAAACTGAATGATTGACTGCTAGTCGCGCCCAAACTGACGCAAGGCTTCCAGCTTTACAGCGGCCGCGCCACTCACAATCGCCTGCTCGGCCTTTTCAGCGCCTTGGCGGAAATCCTCCACCACGCCAGCCGCGACCAGCGCTGCCGACGCGTTGATCACCACAATATCCCGCCGGGCGCGGTCTTCTTCGTTTTCGATCACCCCACCGAAAATGCGTTGAATCACTGCGGCGTTATCCTGCAGCGAGCCTCCGCGAATTGCTTCGAGCGGCGCCGGCTGCCTGCCAAATTGTTCCGGCGTTACCTCATATTTCCGCACCTTCCCACCACGAACTTCAGCAACAATAGTCGGCCCAGCCAACGAGATCTCGTCCATCTTACCCGCCCCGTGCACCACAAATGCATGGTCCGTGCCCAACTCCGCCAGCGTTTCCGCCACCACATCCAGAACGTCGGCGGAAAAAACTCCCAAAACTTGAGCCTGCGCCTTCGCGGGATTCGTCAACGGGCCGAGCAGATTAAAAATGGTCCGCACGCCCATTTGCTTCCGCGCAGGCATAGCGTGTCGCGCAGCGGTGTGCGCGGCCTGCGCAAACAGAAACCCAATTCCAATTTCGCGGATGCCTTCCCCGATGCGTTCGAACGGCAGATCAATGCGAACGCCAAGCTCCTCCAACACGTCCGCGCTTCCACACTTCGAACTCGCAGCGCGATTTCCGTGCTTCGCTACGCGCGCGCCCGCCGCGGCAGCAACAATCGCCGCCGCCGTCGATATATTGAAAGTGCCGGAATCGTCGCCACCGGTCCCGCAGGTATCCACCATCCGCTCCGGCAAAGCGTCCCCATCGGCAAAAACTCGCGTCGCATGTCGCCGCATCACTCGCGCAAATCCAGCCAACTCCTCGGCCCGATACGGTCGCGCATTCAACGCGCTCAGCAGCGACACAATTTGGGGAGTCGCCAGCCGCCCGCTGAGCAACTCCTCCATGATCTCTTCGGCTTCTCCGCCGCTAAGCGCGTTACCGGCAGCAGCGTGGTCTACCAACCGGCTCATTTTTGAACAGTCCGCATCGCTCAACTAGCCTCTCGTTGCCTGCTCGTGGCGCCTTCCGTTGTCGGTTGGCTCGATCCCAACATCTTCCGAATGTTTGCTAGATTCGCTGAGTTGTTTGCAAAAAAGTCAAAATACTCATCGTGGCTGAAAAACGCGTTTACATAGTTAGCTTCCGTCAGAACATAGCCTCCCCAACCATTCAGCATGGATAGTTGCAGGAACGATGCCAGAGCCTCTGCTTCGTGTTCCAGGAGCAGGTGACCCGGCGCTTCATGGAGGAGGCGATTGTCGCCGCACGTCTGGCGCAGCTTGTAGTACAAATGCCAGTTCTCGCTGCTCGGCCAAATTCCCACTCGGTAATGAAAAGCAGGGTAGGCTTGCGATGTGTTAAGCCATAGGCAACTGCGTGTGCAAGAAAGAAAACTTGATAATGTTCGTGCAGATATCGAATGCGCTCAACCTGCAAATCCGGCATCAAGTCCGGTTTCCGTCGCTGTCGGTCGGATAACCATGATTCGGATTCTTCTTTTGTGTAGAAGCGCAAATAATCTCCTGCGGGGAGGACCATGGTATGCCGAAACACTCGGGGTAGGCAATTAAGTCGCCTTGTGGTTCCAGCCTCAACGCCACATAAACGCTTTACGGACGCAGACCAACGCCGATGCGTTCGCCGTGTTCTTGCTCCTCTGTCTCGTTCCGGGTAAACTGCTATGTTTTGCGGACCACAAAATTCTAACACTGGCTGAGCGTTCCACGGCCGAACACGAATGGATCATTGATGAAGATTCATGAATACCAAGCCAAAGCTATCCTCGCACGCTATGGCGTCACCACCCCGCGTGGCGAAGTCGCATTCACAAAAGAAGAAGCCCGCGAGGGTGCGCAACGGCTCAAGTCCAACATTGTGGTCGTGAAAGCGCAAATTCATGCGGGCGGCCGTGGCAAAGCTGGCGGCGTCAAGCTGGCCCATTCGCCCGATGAAGCCGCGGAAATTGCTTCGCGCATGCTTGGCATGAACCTGGTCACCATTCAGACCGGACCTTCCGGCCGTATCGTGAAACGCCTGCTGGTCGAGGAAGGCCTGGACATCAAGCGCGAGCTGTACCTGAGTTTGCTGGTGGATCGTGCCTCCGCGCACGTAATTTTCATGGCCAGCGCCGCCGGCGGCATGGAAATCGAAGAGGTTGCCAAGAAAGATCCGTCTTCGATTCTCCGCGAAATCATTCATCCCGCGATCGGCCTGCAGCCTTATCAAGCGCGCAAACTGGCTTTCGGCTTGGGCCTTTCCGGTGAAGCTGCCAACCGCGCTGCTCCTTTTTTTCAGGCACTGCATCGCGCGTTCGTGGACACCGACGCTTCGATGCTTGAAATCAACCCATGCGTGCTCACCGGAGACGGCAGGCTAGTCGCTCTCGACGCCAAAATGACTTTCGACGACAACGGCCTTTTTCGCCACACCGATTTACGCGGCTTGCGCGATCTCGATGAAGAAGATCCGCTCGAAGTCGAAGCCTCAAAATATGGACTCAACTACATCAAGCTCGATGGAACTGTCGCGTGCATGGTCAATGGCGCTGGCCTGGCCATGGCCACTATGGACATCATCAAATATTCCGGCGGCTCGCCGGCAAATTTCCTCGACGTCGGCGGCGGCGCTTCTGCCGAACAAGTCAAAAACGCATTTCGCATACTCTTGAGTGATGCTGGAGTGAAAGCGGTTTTCATCAACATTTTCGGCGGCATTCTGCGCTGTGATGTTCTGGCAACTGGCGTAGTCGCCGCCGCGAAGGATCTTCACGTGAAAATTCCGGTGGTGATTCGCATGGAAGGCACTAACGTCGAACTCGGCCAGCAAATCCTCCGCGAATCCGGCCTGAACTTCACCATCGCGAATGGCATGAAGGACGGAGCGCAAAAAGTCGTGGCGCTTGCCGGGGGTGCGCAATGAGCGTTTTGGTGAACGAAAAAACAAAGCTGATCGTGCAAGGATTCACGGGCCGCGAAGGAACTTTCCACGCCCAACAAATGATCGAGTACGGTACCAATGTCGCCGGCGGCGTAACTCCGGGTAAGGGAGGCACTAAGCACCTCGAACGCCCGGTATTTAACACCGTTGCAGAAGCGATGAAAGGCACCGGCGCCACCGCTTCGGTAATTTTTGTTCCGCCTGCCTACGCAGCCGACGCGATTCTGGAAGCTGCCGACGCGGAAGTTCCGCTAGTCATCTGCATCACCGAAGGCATTCCCGTGATTGACATGGTGCGGGTCACGACGGTGATCGACGGCAAAAAGACCCGCCTCATCGGCCCCAACTGTCCCGGAGTAATCTCTCCCGGCAAATGTAAAATCGGCATCATGCCCGGCCGGATCCACAAGCAAGGCAACGTCGGTGTAGTCAGCCGCAGCGGTACTCTCACCTACGAAGCGGTAGACCAACTCACGCGCCTCGGCATCGGCCAATCCACCTGCATCGGTATCGGTGGCGATCCCATCATTGGCACCTCGTTCCTGGACGCCATAAGACTTTTCAACGACGATCCCGAAACCAGCGCCGTAATCCTGATCGGCGAAATCGGCGGCGACGCCGAAGAAACCGCCGCCGCCTGGATCAAATCCAATATGAAAAAACCGGTGGTCGGCTTCATCGCCGGACAAACCGCGCCTCCGGGCCGCCGCATGGGCCATGCCGGCGCCATCATCTCCGGCGGACAAGGCACCGCAAAAGACAAATATGCCGCGATGAACGCAGCCGGAATTCGCACGGTAGAAACGCCGGCCGACCTCGGCTCCACTTTGGCCGCAGCACTCAAGTAATGTAGTGCCGGGCTTTAGCCCGGCTTCTTGGTGGCACAAACTTTAGTCCATGTCGAGTTTTTAGCAACGCGTACTTCAGTCTGTGCCTGGCTAAACGCCGCGAAGATCTCTAAATCCATTGGAGGATTTTTCAATTGGCTCTCGAACGCACATTCGCAATCATCAAGCCCGACGCAGTCGCAGCCGCACAGCAGGGCGAGATTTTGTCGCGCATTCACAATGCGGGCTTCAAGGTGGTGGCCATCAAATCCATGCGCCTCACCAAAGAAGAAGCTGGCGGCTTCTACGCCGTCCACAGAGCGCGCCCATTTTTTGGTGAACTCACCGACTTTATGTCTTCCGGCAAAATCATTGCCCTCGTACTCGAAGCCGACGGAGCCATCCTGAAGTGGCGCGACACCATGGGCGCCACCGACCCGAAAAAAGCCGCTCCGGGCACCATTCGCCACGATCTCGGCACCAGCATCGGCAACAATTGCACCCACGGCTCCGATGCTCCGGATACCGCCGCATTTGAAATCGGATATTTTTTCTCCGGCCTGGAACTGATCTAATTCAGCGATATCTCTGCGGCAACGAATCCCCGCATGGCATTAGCAGCGCCTCGCTAACCATTTCCTTTTTCCCTGCGTCCCAATAGGTGTAGCCTTTTCTTGTATTCTCCGCACGGAGGGCTCCCATGCTTCGTCGCGACTTTCTGCACCACACTTCCCGCGCCGCCGCTGGCGCGCTTCTCACATCAAGTGGCGTAGCCAAGCGTCTTGCAGCTATCCCCGCGCTGCCCCAAAAATTCGCAGCCGCCGATACCGTCACACTCGGCCGCACCGGCATTCAGACCTCGCGCCTCGCCATGGGCACCGGAACCGTCGGCGTTGGCCACCACTCTCATCAGACCGCGCTGGGCATCGACGGTCTCTCTCGTCTCCTGTTGAACGGTCACGACAACGGCCTGCGTTTCTTCGACGCCGCCGATTCTTACGGTAGCCACCCGCACGTAGCCGAAGCTCTCAAGCATCTCGACCGAACGAAAGTTACTCTGCTTACAAAATCCTGGTCGCGCACCGCGCCCGAAATGCGCGCCGATCTCGACCGCTTCCGCAAAGAACTCGGCACCGATCATCTAGACATTGTGCTGATGCATTGCCTCACCGAAGGCGATTGGACCACCCGCTACCAACCTGTCATGGACGTGCTTTCCGAAGCTAAACAAAAAGGCATCATCCGCGCCCACGGCTGCTCGTGCCACTCCATCGAAGCTCTTCGCGCCGCAGCCAAATCGTCCTGGGTCGACCTAGACCTCGCTCGCGTCAATCCCGTCGGCGCATTCATGGACGCCGATCCCGACACCGTCATCAGCGTTCTTCGCACAATGAAATCCAGCGGCAAAGCTGTCATCGGAATGAAAATTCTCGGCCAGGGCACTCTCCGTAATCGCCAGGATGAAGCTCTGCGTTTCGCGCTCGGCCTCGGCGTGCTCGACGCCTTCACCATCGGCGCAGAATCCATCGCCGAACAGAACGACTTGATGAAGCGCATCGCCACCGCTTAATCCTTCAAAGCCCGCGCTACACTGTCGTTGTGGAACCAACGCAACAACTAGGCCGCCTGCTCCTCTTCACCGGAGCGATGTTTATCCTGATCGGTGCACTTTTCTATTTCGGACCAAAATTCCCACTGCGTCTCGGTCGGCTACCTGGCGACATCATCCACCGCGGCCCACACGGCACATTTTATTTCCCGCTCGTCTCTTGCTTGGTCATCAGCGTCTCGATCAGCCTGATTCTCTGGCTCTTCAATCACTTTCGCCGCTAACCAAGCCTTCTTCCTCAGCCTGGAGACCCGCCCCGCAGACGCCACCGCCAATTTATGAGAAACTATTCGTTCCAAGACAGCGATTTTTGCGCAGTCTGACTGTGCTCCCGTCGCGCATCTACTGGATCGGCTGCTTGCAGCCGTACTTGAAAAAGACACAGGCAGGCGCTTTCACCTTTCCGTTCCTGCCCGGCAAAACAGGTACATGGACCCGACGTTTCAACGAAATTTCTGCATCATCGCGCACATCGATCATGGCAAGTCCACACTTGCCGATCGTTTGATCGAAATGACTGGCGGCCTCTCCGAGCGCGAAATGTCCGCGCAGGTTCTCGATTCCATGGACCTCGAACGCGAACGCGGCATCACCATCAAAGCCAAAAGCATTCGCTTGCACTATAAAGCGAAAGACGGACACACCTATCGTCTGAATCTAATTGACACTCCCGGCCACGTCGATTTTTCCTATGAAGTTTCCCGCGCCCTTTCCGCTTGTGAAGGCGCGCTCCTCGTCGTTGATGCCTCGCAAGGCGTTGAAGCGCAAACGGTCGCCAATACGTTTCTCGCCGCGGGTCACAACCTCACCATTCTCCCGGTAATCAACAAAATCGATCTCCCGGCTGCACAAATCGAGTTTGTGAAAGAACAAATTGAAAACGTGCTCGCGATTCCCGCGCATGACGCTCTTCCCATCAGCGCCAAAAGCGGCCTCGGCGTCGACGATGTTCTCGAAGCTATCATTCACCGCATTCCCGCGCCCACTGGAAGCGCGAAAAATCCTCTGCAAGCATTAATTTTCGATTCATGGTTCGACGCCTACCGCGGCGCAGTAGTCCTCGTCCGCGTGATGGAAGGCCGCATTACCAATCGCATGAAGATTCGTCTCTGCGCCGGCAACGACGTCTACGAAGTCGAACAACTCGGCGCGCTTACTCCCAAACCCATCGCTCTCGAAGAACTCGAAGCCGGCGACGTCGGCTTCATCGTCGCCAACATCAAGCGCGTCGCCGACGCCCGCATGGGCGACACCGTCGTCGAAGCCGGTAGTAACGCGCAGCCGCTCCCGGGATTTGAAGCCACCAAGCCCATGGTCTTCGCCGGCCTTTTCCCGGTGCTTGCCGACGATTACGAACCACTTCGCGACGCGCTGGGCAAACTCCAACTCAACGACGCGGCGTTTTATTACGAGCCGGAAAATTCCGTCGCTCTTGGTTTCGGTTATCGCTGCGGCTTCCTCGGTCTGCTGCACATGGAAATTGTACAAGAGCGCCTCGAACGCGAATTCGGCCTCAACCTCATCACCACCGCGCCCAGCGTGCGCTATCGCATCACTCGCGTCGGCGGCACCGCCATCGAAGTCGACAGCCCGGCAAAATTTCCCAATCCCAGCGACATCGAAATGATCGAAGAGCCCATCATCAAGGCCATGATCATTACCAGCGACGATTCCGTCGGCAGCATTCTGCAGCTTTGCCAGGACAAGCGTGGCATCCAGAAAAATTTCGAATATCTCTCTCCAACGCGGGTCATGCTCACCTACGAATTGCCACTCAACGAAATCGTTCTTGATTTTTACGACCGCCTCAAATCCGTATCGCGAGGCTACGCGTCCCTCGACTACCATCTCCAGGGCTACAAAGAATCCGATCTCGTAAAGTTGGATGTCTTAGTCGGCGGAGAGCCGGTCGACGCGCTCGCCATGATCACTCACCGCGAGACGTCGTACGAACGCGGCCGCGAATTAGTCTCCCGCCTCCGCAAACTTATTCCGCGCCAGATGTTCGAAGTCCCCATTCAGGCCGCCATTGGCAGCCGCGTAATCGCCCGCGAAACCGTAGCCGCCATGCGCAAGAACGTTCTCGCCAAATGTTATGGCGGAGACATTTCTCGCAAACGCAAACTCTTAGAAAAACAAAAAGAAGGCAAACGTCGCATGAAGCGCGTCGGCCAAGTCGACATCCCCCAGGAAGCCTTCCTGGCCGTCCTAAAAGTTTCCTCCACCGACGACGAAGAGTAATATCGAACGATTCCACATTGCTCGGAGACGAGATGAACTCCAAGTATCGAATTTGCTCGTTGCTCTTATTCCTGTTGTCGGGTCCTGTGGCTTTAGCGCAACTCACTCCAAACGATGAACCCCATTCCAAGCTCCTGCCGACAAAACTCCCGAGCAAATTCTCGCCCTCGTCGCCCTAAACTTTGGAGTAGCAGAGTTCAAGGCCAGCAACTACGAGAAGCCACCCATTACTTTGTCGCGGCCAAGCGTTTAGACCCGGCTCTCCTTAACGCTCGGTTGTATCTCGCCACCGCGCATGCCTCACACTATGTTCCCGGATCTGCAAGTCCAGAAAATATTCGGTACGGCACGGAAGCAGTATCGGAGTTTCGTGAAACTCCACGGCTTGAATCCACAAGTCTTTCCGCTATCGACGGACTCGGCTCAATCCTCTTCCAAATGGCTGGAACACCGTTTGATCCGGACAAATTTGTGGAATCAAGCGCGCTCTTCAAGAAGCATTCCGCAATCTCCCCAAACGACCCAGAGCCTTATTACTGGGTGGGAGTCGTCGACTGGACGCTCGCATACAACGCAAGCAAGCAACTGCGCGCGCGCCTCAACAAAAATGAAGCTCAGGGCCAGCTGAAAGATGTCGATCCTCTTCCAGCCGACGCGCGCACGAAATATCGTGCCGACTTTGGTCGTCACGGGATTGACGAAGGGATCGACTGTATGAAGAAAGCGATCGCGCTGCGGCCGGATTACGACGATGCCATGGCCTACTTGAATTAGCTCTATCGGCGCAAGGCTGACGCCGTCGCGGACGAATCCGAACGTAGCCATCTGATCAAAATGGCAGACGACTTGGTCAAAAAAGTCAAAGTTGGCAGCCGAAATACACGAGGAAGTAAAGGACGACAGGCAGGCTTTATGATGGTTCCCTCTTTTTTACTTCGGTGCTCAGCCTCCCACTTTGCAGTTGAATCGCAACCGTATCGCCCACCACAACCTGTTCCGCCGACCGCAAAACATTCCCAGCCGCGTCCGTCGCAATTGCATAACCACGCTCCAGCGCCTTCAGCGGCCCGCGTTCCTGCAACTGCAAGCTCAACCGCTCCAATCGCTCCCGCTTCTTTTGCAAAAGCCGTTCCGCGCGCGTTCCCAGCTCCACGCTGCGTTTATCGAGCCGCAACCGCAGCGCCGCTATTTTCATCCGAAAATCGAATCGCGCGATACCCAGATGCGCCGAGGTAAACCGTTTCCGCGATTGCTCCAGCCGTGCCTTCAATCCTAGCGCCACACGCGAAGTCAATTCGTCCGCGCGCTGCCGTTGTTGGCGCAATAAGTCCAGCGGCCGCCGAAACCCACGCCGCCCCGCTAGCTCATGTACTTTTCGGCTCAATACCAAAATTCTGTAACGCATCTGCTCGCCTAACGCGTCCTGCAAGCTTTTCACATGCGTGTCGAACTCTCGCCGCGTCTGCACTACGATTTCCGCTGCCGCCGAAGGCGTTGATGCCCGCACATCCGCCACAAAGTCCGCAATCGTAAAATCCGTTTCGTGCCCAACGGCGGAAATCACGGGAATCTCGGACTCAAAAATCGCTCGCGCCACAATCTCTTCATTGAACGCCCACAAATCTTCCATCGAACCGCCGCCGCGTCCCACCATCAACACATCCACGGTTTTGTGTAGATTAAAAAACTTGATCGCCTTCACAATCTCCAGCGCGGCGCCTTCGCCTTGCACCCGCACCGGAAAAAGCGCCAGGCACACATTCGGAAATCGCCGCCGCAAAATCCGCACCACATCGCGCACCGCCGCGCCCGTCGGCGACGTTATCAACCCAATCCGGCTCGGCAGCACCGGCAACGGTTTTTTGTGTTTCGCATCGAACAGCCCTTCTGCTTGCAGTCGCTTTTTCAGTTGCTCGAACGCCAATTGCAACGCGCCGCGGCCCGCCGGCTCCAGCGACTCCACATAAATCTGATACTCGCCGCGCGCCTCATACACGCTGATCGAACCGCGCACGCTGACCTGCAACCCGTCTTCCGGACGAATCTTCACGCCGCGCATCTGCTGCTTGAACCAGACGCAGCGCACCTGCGACTTCTCATCTTTCAGCGTGAAATAAAAATGCCCAGACTGTGCCGCTCTGCAATTCGAAATCTCGCCTTCCACCAGAATGTCCGTAAAATTTTTCGCTAACAGGTCGCGAATTCGGGCCGTTAGTTCGCTTACCGTCAGAGAACGCCGGTCCGGCTGCAAATTAAATGTCAGTTGACTCATCTTGGCTGAATCCCGTGTGCTCGCTAAAATATTCCATCGTTACAGGGTGTTGAAAATAGACAGTAGCACAGGCACTCTTGCCTGTGCGCCTTTGGTAGCGTAGGCAAAGTTGCCTGCGTGCCTTTTCCAACTCTTTATGAAGCGCGGACCAAGTAGGTGAATCCATTGCATCTCCGAATCCAAGCCGTGTGCCTCGCCTTGTTCTTCAATTGCCCTCTCACCGCGGCGCAGCTCTCTGTCGGCGGCAAGGTCGAAACCAAGAGAGTTTTGCCCTCCACAAAACACGTCATCGAAGAAGTCCACTCCTATCGCCTGGTCAACGAAGACCGCATCATGCGGGAGCTGCGCGAATTCCTCTCCATTCCCAACGTCGCCAGCGACACACCCAATATGGAAAAAAACGCCGCTCGCCTCAAAGAAATGCTCGAGGCACGCGGCATCGAAACCCATCTACTCTCAATCGAAGGTCGCGGTCCAGTAGTCTTCGGTAAACTCGAAACCGAAAACGCAAAACGCACGCTAATCTTTTACGCCCACTACGACGGGCAGCCAGTCGATCCTTCGGCGTGGACCGACAAGTCTCCATTCGAACCCGTACTACGCGACAAATCGACCGAAGCCGGCGGCAAACGTATTCCGTATCCTGACGCCGCCAGCGGCCCGGCAAATTCCTACCAGGACGACTGGCGCATTTACGCCCGCTCCGCCTCCGACGACAAATCCCCCATCGTCGCCATACTCGCCGCGCTCGACGCACTCCGCGCAAAAAATATTCCGCTCGCCGTAAACTTGAAATTTATCCTGGAAGGCGAAGAAGAAGCCGGCTCAGCTCACCTTCAGCAAACTCTACAACTTCACAAAAATCTTCTGAATGCCGATCTGCTGATCACCGGAGACGGTCCCATTCATCCATCCGGCAAACCGCTGATTTTTTTCGGCAATCGCGGTGACGTCGGAATGGACATCACCGTCTACGGCCCAGTTCGCTCGCTACACAGCGGTCACTATGGCAACTGGGCGCCAAATCCTGCCATGGCCCTGTCGCAGCTTCTGGCTGCGATGACCGACGAAACAGGACGCTTGCGCATTCCCGGCTATTACGATGACGTCGTTCCGCTCAGCCAACGCGAACAAGCTGCGCTGACCGCCATGCCCGCCAACGACGCCGAACTTCAGCACGAACTGGGAATTGCCAAGCCTGATGGCGGCGGGAAAAAGTTAGCGGAACTACTGCAGGAACCATCGCTAAACATTCGCGGCATTCGTAGCGGCAGTGTCGGCGAACAAGCCACCAATATTATCCCCGACAAAGCCGAAGCTTCACTCGAAGCTCGCCTGGTCAAAGGCGAAGAGCCGCGCAAAAAATCCCAGCAAATCGCGGACTTCATTCGCCAACAAGGCTTCTTCATCGTCGACCACGATCCCACGCTCGAAGAACGCCGCGAGCACGTCCGCATCATCAAAGTGATCGATCGTGGCGGCTATCGCGCTTCCCGAACTCGCATGGACTTGCCCGCTTCAAAAGTGTTGGTCCGGGTCATGCAGCAAGCCACCAACAACCAAACCGTCGTCGCACCTATGCTCGGCGGCAGCGTCCCCATGTACATCTTCGAAGACCTCGGCCTCCCCTGGATCGGCGTCCCTATCGTCAACTACGACAACCACCAACACTCCTCCGACGAAAATCTCCGCCTCGGCAATCTCTGGCAAGGCATCGAAACCTACGCCGTGTTGTTGGCAGATTTAGATTGGTGACCGGGAAGCCCGACGTGAATCAAAGGTCCAGAAAGTTTTGCAAAAGATGTTTCCCTGAATCCGTAAGTACGGATTCGGGATGGAACTGAACGCCTTCGAGCTTATGCTTCTTATGCCGCATACCCATGATAATTCCGTCCGCCGTCTCAGCAGTAATTACCAACTCCCGCGGCAGCGACTTCCGTTCCACGATTAACGAGTGATAGCGCGTTGCGGTAAACGGCTTCGGCATTTTCCGGAAAACGCCTTTGCCGTCATGCTGAATTTCGCTGGTCTTGCCATGAAACAGCTTTGGCGCGCGTACAATTTTTCCCCCAAACGCCGCACCCAACGCCTGGTGCCCCAGGCAAACTCCCAGAATCGGAAATTTCCCTGCCAGGCGCTGAATCAACTCAATGGAAATCCCGGCGTCCTGCGGCGTGCATGGCCCCGGCGAAATCACGATCCGTTCCGGCTTCCGTCGCGCAATCTCTTCGACCGAAATTTTATCGTTGCGGTGCACTTCCACGTCGCAACCCAGTTCACCCAGATACTGCGCCAGGTTGTAAGTAAACGAATCGTAGTTGTCGAGTAGCAGGATCATGATGGACTTCCGTTGTGCGCGGCTTCCAAGGCCCGCAGCAAAGCCTTGGATTTATTCACCGATTCTTCGTATTCACCAAGCGGAGTCGAATCGGCAACTATCCCGCCTCCCGCCTGAATATGCGCCACTCCGTTTTTGATGACCATGGTGCGCAACGCGATGCACGAATCCAGATTGCCGGCAAAATCGAGATACAAGATTCCGCCGGCATAAATTCCTCGCCGCGTCTTTTCCAGTTCCTCGATAATTTCCATGGCGCGCACCTTTGGCGCACCGGAAACCGTACCCGCCGGGAAACAAGCCATCAGCGCATCGAAACAATCCACGTCGGGACGAAGCTGCCCGCGCAAACTGGAAACCAGATGCATCACGTGCGAGTAGCGCTCGACGGTCATCAACTTTTCGACGCGCACGCTGCCATACTCGCAAACTCGCCCCAAATCGTTGCGGCCTAAATCCACCAGCATGATGTGTTCGGCTCGTTCTTTTTCATCGGCGAGCATTTCTTTTTCCAAGCGCACATCTTCCGCTTCGTCTTTTCCCCGCCAGCGCGTTCCCGCAATCGGCCGGTAAAAAACATCGCGGCCCTGCACCTTTACCAGCATTTCCGGAGAACTGCCGACGACAGCGACGTCGTTCAATTGCAAAAAGAAGAGATACGGCGAAGGATTCAATGCGCGCAGTTCGCGATAAATTTGAAAAGCCTCAGCTTCCGTTTTCGCGGAAAATCGCTGGCTGATCACCACCTGGAAAATATCGCCGGCGCGAATATATTCTTTGGCTTTCTTCACCGCTGCAAGGTACGCCGGCTTTTTGAAATTGGAATTAATTTCGAGCGGAGCGGGTTCCTTTGCGCCGGAATTCCGTTTGCGTTCTTCGGCAGCCACCGGCCGTTCCAGTAACTTTCGCGTTCGCTCGATTTCCTTCACTTCCGCATCGTATTTCTGTTGCAGCGATCCTTTTCCTTCCGTAAAAACATTGCGAACGATCCACAAACGATGCTGTACGTGATCAAACGCGATTAGCCCTTGATAAAACATCAGCACCGCATCAAACAAACCAATCTCGTCGCGCAATTTTTTCGGAATGCGCTCAATCAACCGCACCATGTCGTAACTGAAATAGCCGATCGCGCCGGCAATCAGCGGCGGCAATCCTGGTAACCGCACCGGCCGGAATCGTTGAATGCGCTCGCGCAGAAACGAAACCGGATCTTTCTCTTCCCAGATCACACGATCCGGGCCTTCCAGGACACATGCTCCGTTCGCGTAGCGAAAGACCTCTTCTGGATGAGCGCCAGCAAAAGTGTAGCGCGCAATTTTCTCGCCGCCTTCCACGGACTCGAGCAGAAACGAATAGCGAGCACCTTGTGCGATGCGCAAATACGCACTGACCGGAGTCAACAAGTCAGCGGAAAAAACATCGTAAACAGGAATGAGGTTTCCCTGTTTGGCGAGACGTGAAAATTCGGCGAAGGATGGCTGGATCATAGTGACAGTAGTCAGTTGTCAGTAATAAGTTTTCTTGAAGCCAGAATATTAGATTTACGGATCGTTAGGACCCTGCAATTATCCACTAATATTAGCTATCGCGCTTGGGCACGCCGCGTTTTCTCTAGTTTTTGACGTGAGATGTCTCATCCGCGCGAAGCTGTGACATAACCGCAAGCCGCATCGCAGCCTCTGGAACCGCTTTTTCCATCCATAGTTCCCATTGCGCGAATCCCTGCGCCAAAAACATTTCCACGCCAGACACGGCGCGAATTCCTTTCGCTGCGGCAATCTTAAGAAGTTGCGTACGTAGCGGCCGGTAAATCAGATCCATTACGATCTTGCAGTTCAACTCGCGCATGGAAAGTGGCGAACTCCCGGCGTGAGGGTACATTCCAACCGGCGTGGCGTTAACGATCACTTCGCAGCAGGCGGAAGCCAAATATTTTCGCGCAATAACCTGGGCTCCGCACGCTTTTGCGAGTTCGCGCACGGCCGATTCGCGTCGCGCACAAATCAGCACTTCCGCACCGGCATTTGCGAGCGCAAAGGCCGCGGCACGCGCCGACCCTCCGGCGCCAAAAATCAAAACCCGGCTGTCGCGCAAACGGATCTTGCCTTCAAGCGCGCGCAACACTCCCACATAATCGGTATTCGAGCCCCGCAATCCGCCATCTTTGCCAACGACAACGGTATTTACCGCGGCGATTTTCTCGGCCATGGGTTCGCATTCGGCGAGATACTTCATAATTGTTTGCTTGTGAGGAATCGTGACGCTGAATCCGCGAAGTCCGAATTCCGGTATCGCCTGCAGAAATTCTTTCAGATTTTGCACCAGGAACGGAAGATACGCCGCATCGCGTTTCGCAGCGACGAATCCGGTGTTATGGAGCAGCGGTGAGAGCGAGTGGCCGACAGGATTTCCAATCACACCATATATTTTGGTCTTGCGAGTGATGGCATCGGCGCGATACAGGCGCTTGAAATCATGCAGACTGACTTGTCCAGGAGCCGTCGCTTGCGCGACCGGCGCGTAGGCCAGCGCACTTCCTTCTCGCAGCGCCAGCAGGCGCGCCGGAAGTCCAATTTCCCCCATCGGCACAGAGACAGCGTCCTTCGAATCTTGCGCGAGACGTAGAAGGCGCAAACTGTCTGAAATCGTCAGCGCGCGCGCAGCGATCTTGATGGCATCCGCCTCGCCGCGGCGCGCATGGACCAACCGTCGCGGCAACGGCGGCGTCCGTTCGAAATCGTGAATGGACAACAGTATCTTCGCCGGGACCGGCAACGAGCGGGCAGTCTGGCCAGGCAGTTCACGCAGCGTTTCGATTTCGAGATCGCACCACTGGCAACCAGCCTCGCGCGCCTGTCCCAGCCAGTAGAGTTCGGCTTCCGCGCCACCCGCCAGTTTTCCTCCGCCCAGAATGCGGCGGCAGGTTGCAATTAGCGTTAGTTTTTCGCGTGAGTAGCGGCGAAGGGCAACGATTAGCTTGCTGCGCTCGCGATCGGAGCGGAGCCAGTCCAGCCGTAGTTCAATGGTTCGGGTGTAAAGGCGGGCGGTACGTAGCTGACGCATCGTTTCTCGCGCGGTGGGGGTAGCAACAACGGCACACAGGCGGTCCGGGAACGCTGCGCGTCGCTGTCCAAGGCTCGGCATATAGCTGAAAACAAAAGATATAGCACGGACGTATCAAACCTGTAAAGCACCCCAAGCCAATTTCTTGACGAGTACTGGAACGCGTTGCTATTTTCGGGTTGGATAGTCCCCGCACGGCCCTCTTCAGTCAAGGGTTTGTAAGTACAACCCCTGAAAAACCCGGGGCTCGTGTATTTGAAGGAGTGTCGAGATGCGCGCAAAGGTCTCAGGTTTGTGCCTTTCCCTGGTTTTCGGTGCAGCAGCTTGCATGGGCCAGGATACCCAGATTTCCAGCACGCAAGCGGTGCAGGCGCCCAATCATGCCTGGCCTACAACCGTTTACTGTTCAGGTTTCTACACGAATCAAAAAGTTTCCGATGACCTCAGGCTGGTGACTGGCGAGGAGTCTGCCTACAAGGTCACCTTCACCACTCCCGACGTCGTGTATTTGAGCAAAGGCATGAACCAGGGCGTCAAACCGGGTGACCGCTTCAACGTAGTGCGGGCGGAAGGCGATAAGAATCCGGTATTGTGGTTTAAATGGCAGGAAAAGCTGACGCGCGCCATGGGCAGCCATTATCTGGATCTTGGCCAATTGGAAGTGATCAAGGTAGAACCGAATATTGCAATCGCCAAAGTGGCGATCAGTTGCGATTTGATGCAGCGCGGGGACATCGTTCTGCCGTTTGCGGAACGCCCGGTTGGGCCGTACAAAGATGCCGCCGTTTTTGATTCGCTGGCTCCGGTCAGCGGAAAGCCGGTCGCGATGGTGGTTCGCGGACGGGATACGCAACAGATGGCCGGACGTTGGGATTCGATTTACGTCAACTTGGGCACCAGCCAGGGCGTGAAGGTCGGCGATTATTTCCGCATCTTCCGCTACCAGGGCACTGATTCGGACAGCATCCCTGCCGAAAAACATTCGCAGGACATGCTTTATGGATTTGGCAGTAACTCGAGGCACTATGCGTGGAACGATCTGCCGCGTGAAGTTCTCGGCGAGGGCATCGTGCTGAACGCCAGCCCGAATTCCGCGACGGTCCTGGTGACAACATTGAGGAAGGAAATTTATTCCGGAGATTATGTCGAGCTGGAATAACGACGCTGCATATCCTCGAAGACAGTTACATTATTCGCCCGCGAAGCACCGCTTCGCGGGTTTTTCTTTTCCGCGCGACGCGGCCGAAGTGTAAGAACGAAGGTTCCGGACGCGAGGCCGGATAATCCTAAGGGTAACCACGAATGCCGAGACGCCCGCGAAAACTTTCGTCCCTCGGCCTGATTTTGCTCCTCCTATTGCGATCGCTCCCGACGGGAAAGCCGTGGCTTACAACATCGCAGAAAACGGCGTCGGAAACGTCTGGCTGCAACCGCTGGATGGCTCGCCGGGCCGTCGATTGACTAATTTCAATTCGGATCGAAGTTTCACCTTTCAATTTTCGCCTGATGGCAAGTCGCTGGGCCTTGTACGCACGCACGTTGTCTCAGACGTGGTCTTGTTGCTCGACACCCACACGCAGGATCAATAACCACGCAGTAGAGCTGCCAGTTGGATTCAAGAAAGAAAAGAGTTGGACCGAGATTCATCCCGGCATCGCGCACCAGTGTCCAGGAGCCTCGATGAAGGCCGAAGTTGAGGCGCTACCCATCAGCAAGAAACGCTTGAATCTTCGCGAAAGATTTCGCAGGTGAAGGCGTAGATTTTGGTGTGCGGTGCGCGCCAGGCATCGCGCGGCAGGCCGGCTTTGTGGCAGGTTTCCTCAAGAAATTCCTCGCGGGAAAGCTTGTGTTCGGTGGCGACCTGCGGAAGCAACAAACCGCGGTGATTTTCTGTCGCGACTAGCAGACCGTGCTTGCCGATTTGGATTTGCTGCAAAGCGATGGGGAAAAGCTCGGAAAGTATGGAGATTTCGATTTGCAGGCCGGGTAATTCTTCCGCACGCAGCGGAGGGAAGCGCGGATCGTGGAAGGCGGCGCTCTGCGCGCAATGAATGATGCTTTCGCGAAGTTGCCCTTGCGCTTCTATCACGCCAATGCAGCCGCGCAGCTTTCCGTAAACTTCGAGGGTTACGAAAAGTCCCTGGCGCAAGGAAAAACAGGAGGGCTCGGAAGCGGTTTGGCTCAACGGTCGGTCTTCGAGCGCGCTGACGATGGCGGCACGCGCCAGCGCAAGCATAGCCCGGCGATCCGGCGGGGAAAATTGATGATCAGGAAGGAACGACATCCTCGGACTTGGCGCGCGCTTCCATCATGCGTAATTTTCTGCGCTGGGTAATGCGGCTGTCGAGCTGGCTCCAAAAACGGAAAAAATATTGCGCAGCGGAAATTAAAGCACTGGCCACCACCAGCCATAGCAGCACATACGCAATGGGTTTGAGGGAGGTATAACGAGAGCCGGCGATCAGGACGGCAACCGCGACGACCTGCAAAACCATTTTTGTTTTTCCCAGAGCGGAAGCGGAAATCGTGAAGCCTTCGGCGGAGGCGATGTTACGCAAACCGAGTACCGTAAATTCCCGGCCGATGATGATCACGACCATCCACGCGGGAACCAGATGCATGTCCACCAGCGCAATGAAGGCCGCGGAAATAAGCAGCTTGTCGGCTATGGGATCGAGCAAAATTCCCAGGGTCGTCACCTGCAGCCGGCGCCGGGCAAAGTAGCCATCGGCCCAATCCGTGGCTGCGGCGGCAAGCAGAATCAGCACGCCGAAAAACTCAAAACGCATGTGAAATCCCCATAGCTCGACGTTGGGGCTACGGGTGAGCAGTACAACAATGAGCAGGGGCACAAAAAAGATGCGCAGCAGCGTGAGTGAATTGGGAAGATTCATTGGCGCAAAGCGCCCGCAATCGCAAAATGGTTCGGATACGGCGCCGAAACGACTATAAGCTTCGAGTTGGTAGCCGTCAACGGCAGCGGGATGGCGATTTTTGGGGCTCTAGAGGTACTTGAGGGTTAACAGTAAATTGCCTGGGAAAAGTGCCAGTACGTATACCTTTTCGTAACAGGAATGCCCTATAGCTGTGCAAATTCGTAAAACAGTATAGCGTCGAAATTTAACGACAAAGTGCCATTCATCGCCTAGTAATCTAATGTAATATGTCTATTTGCAATAACTTACAGAGAGGAGCAGCACCATCTAAAAATATCCGCGGGACCGAGGATAACTTTTGGGGAAACCGGCCCGCAGCGATTTCCACAAGGATTTCCACCGTTCCGGGCAGGCTCTGGCGCACCGCAAAATGCTGCAAGACCATTGAAAAATCAGGGATTAGAGACAATTTCGCCTTGTTTACTCGAACGTTACCTCAGAGCGAAAGCCTGCCAGTTCATCGTGCGCTTCAGATCGCTCGCGGGCCTCGCAGCAGGCGTACCGGCAGGAAGAGAATCGCGCTCAACAGGGCAAAAACTCCGTGCACTGTGATGCCAATGATCCGGAATGGCAGGCTGATCAGCCATACAAATGGATAGGCGATCAGCGCCAGCAACGCAAGGGGCCAGCAAAGCACAAACAGGATGCACCACAGAAAGAATCCGGCCACGGGTCACCTCTCTTTCTTGTAAACGATGGCGGCCGCTAAAAAGTTCCGTTGACAGAGTAGTGCTGAAGCTTCAACCGGCGCGCCACGGAAACCGGGACATCGGCGTCGAGCAGCATATGCGAATCGTGCAACTCCGAATGAAACACATGACCGAGCGCGTGCACCAGGGCCAGCGTTCGTCCTTCGGTTAGTGGCAGGCGCAAGGAAAGTCTTTCCACCGGGTCGCCGGGGAGTGCTTGGTCGAAGCGTTGCAGAAGTTCGTCAAGTCCTGCGCCGGTGAGCGCAGAAACCAGAATTGGGGGCTCGGTTCCTTCCGGCGGATGCGCGGCAGATTTTTGCCATTCGCTGCGCTCGTCCGGTGCAAGTAAATCCATCTTGTTCCAGACATGAAGCGTCGGACGTCCCGCGACGCCGAGCTCGCCAAGAATCTTGTTCACGGCTACATCCAGTTCCTGATTATGAGCGCTCGCGACATCACTGACATGCACGATCAGCGCGGCTTCCTGCACTTCCTCCAGCGTGGCGCGAAAAGCGTTCAACAAACCTTTCGGCAGGGCGCGAATAAATCCCACAGTGTCGGAGAGAAGTACGCGCCGGCCGGATGGTAAACGCAGCGCGCGAATCGTGGGGTCAAGGGTGGCGAACATGCGCGAAGAGACGAGAACTTCGGCACGGCTCAGCGCGTTAAACAACGTGGATTTGCCGGCGTTGGTGTAGCCGACAAGCGCGACCGTGCCCAGCGGCACGGAATTGCGCGCCTCGCGCCGCAACGCACGTTGTTTGCGTACGCCTTCAATATCTTTCTCGATTTTCGAAACTCTGTCGCGAATCCGGCGGCGATCTGTTTCCAGTTTTTTTTCGCCCGGCCCGCGAACTCCGATGCGGCCGCCACCACCACCCGCGCCGCCGGCTCCTCCGGCTCCTTTGCCGCCCTGGCGGGACAACGCAGTGCCCTTTCCAGTGAGCCGCGGAAGCATATAGTTCAATTGCGCCAGCTCGACTTGCAACTGGCCTTCGCGGCTGCGCGCATGCCGCGCGAAAATATCCAGGATCAGCTGAGTGCGATCGATGACGCGGCGCGCCGTGTGTTCTTCGATATTGCGTTGCTGCACCGGCGAAAGGTCGCTATCGAAAATAATCAGCGGAGCGTCTTTGGCATTGGCTTCAGCCAGAATTTCATCGAGCTTGCCACGGCCGACGAGCGTGGCAGGATCGGCTTTATCGCGTAGTTGGAAAAGAGTCCCGGCGATGGCTGCACCTGCGCTGCGCGCCAACTCAACCAACTCGACGAGAGATTCGCGTTCAGGTGTGCCAGCGGGAATTCCATGCACGCGTGGAGAACGTTTCCAGGCGACGCCGACGAGAAGAGCACGTTCAGTGGAGGGTATGGCTTGCGTGGTTTTCATCGTGCCAGGTTCGAAGCAAAGCCTGCCATTTTACAGGAGTAGGAAGTATCTCTTTGCATCTTGCCGAGTATACGCCCGATGCACGTGCGGCGGGAAATGCGCGCGCATTACTAGGACAGTGTGGGTTGTGTGGCCGTCAATTCTTACCCTTTGCATTTTCAATCGCCTGTCCGAAAGCGATCAAGTTCCCATCCGGCGCCAGCACCAGCAATTCTCTTTGTCCGTAAGGCTGATTCACGGGGCCGTAGACATCGCGCGTGGGAAGCGTGTCCAGTTTCGGCTTCAGTTCCGCGTAGAGCTGATCGACATCGCGAACATCAATATAGTAAGCGAAGCGTCGCGTACCGGGCGGCGCGGCATCGGCGCCCTTCTGCTCCAAGATTCGCATGCCTGCTGTTTCGCGGTGAACATACGCGTAATCACGGGCGCGAAATTGCGTTTCAAAACCGAGAATGTCGTTAAAGAAAATCAGGGCTTTTTCAAGATCTTCGACATGCATGAATGGCGTGATCTGAATAAAGTTGGACATCGCTGCGCTCCCAAACAGAAGTTAGCACAATCAAGAATCCGCTGAATCACGCATGAGTTGCGAGCTCAGCCAGTCGCGTGCCGCGGACTGGATGCCCTCGTTGTCGCCGAATCCGGCGAACCAGTGGACGTCTTTTTCGCGGCGAAACCATGTGAGCTGACGTTTGGCGTATTGCCGCGTGCCTTGCTGGATGGCGCTGCGCGCGGCATCGAGCGTGATCTCTCCTCGCAGATGGCTGCGCAATTCGCGATAGCCGATAAAGTTGAATGGCTTGGCGTTTTCGGGCAGCCCGCTCGAGTTGAGGCGGGAAACTTCCTCCAGCCATCCAGCTTGCAGCATCGCGTCAGTACGGTTGTGTATGCGTTGGTACAGCGCTTCGCGTTCCGGCTGCAGGCCAATTCTCAAAATACGCCATCCGGTGAGGGGTGTTCTTCCCGCGCGGTGAATTTCGGTCAACGGTTTTTTGGCCAGCAGGCAGATTTCGATTGCGCGAATGAGCTTTTGTTCGTCGGCGAAAGAAATTTGTGTGGCCGCCTGAGCATCAAGACGCGCGAGCATTGCGTGCAAGTGTCCAGGGCCGTGCTCTGCGGCAGATGCGCGCAGGCGCTCGCGCAGTTCTTCCGAGCGCAACGGCAGGTCGGCGAGGCCTTCGAGCAGCGCTCGCAGATAAAGCCCAGTGCCAACTGTGAAAACAGGCAAACGCGAGCGTGCCCGCAAATCATCCAGAACTTTGAGTGCGCGTTCGCGATAGCCGCCTGCGGTTGACTCCTCAGCCGCATCGAGAATGTCGAGCAGATGATGTGGAACACTCGCGCGTTCGGCCAACGTAGGCTTCGCGGTGCCAACATCAAAACCGCGATAGAGTTGAGTGGAATCGCAAGCAACAACTTCGCCGCCAAATTCTTTGGCAAGAAAAACACCGAGTGTGGATTTGCCGGAGACTGTTGGCCCAATAATCGCCAACAACGGTGGATCACTGGAAAAAGTTGTCATCGAAACAGAATGTGCCAACCGCGAATGATGAGAATGACCAGCACAACCGCCGCCAGTAGCAGACTGCCCAGAACTTGTTGGCGGACGATTTTCACGGCGTTTTCAAGAATGATCTTAAGACAAAGAAGCGCTATCGGTCGTTCGCAGCTTCGATGGGCAGATTGTACAGGAAAATAAAACGCAAACGAATTTCCGGGCCGGAAAATGCCGGCGGCAAATGGTCGAAAGGATTCGAGGAGCGAATCGCGGAAACCGCCGCGCGATCGAGTGGTTCTTTTCCAGAGCCGAGCAAACGCTGCGGATCTTCATTGGGAACGCTGCCGTCGCGGCGAATGCTGAATTCCAGGACTACTCTTCCGCGGTCGCCTAGTTGCGCAGATTCGGGCATCACGGCATACCAGTTGCGGCGCACGCTGGCCAGCACGCGCTGCATGTAGTCGCTGAAGTCCACACCTTCGGTCGGCGTCAGAATCTGATAAGCGTTGCCCATGCTGGGCTGGCCGCCTCCGCCCTGCCGATCACTTCCCGCGCCAGGAGCGCGCGGAACAGGAGCCGAGTACCCGCCACTTCTTCCAGCGTTGCTTGAATTGCGTGACAAATTGTTCAAGGAATCGCGAAGAGTATTGCTTGAACTCTTCGGCAGCACCAGATTTGGCTGGGACTTCGGCGCGTCAGGCGCCTCCAATTTCGGAGCGTTATTCGCCGGAGCTTCCGTTTTCGGCGCGGGCGCAGACGGAGGCGGCGGCTGACTGGCATTCGGCTTAACGGTCGGCGCGCTCGGCAATTCCCTCGCTTCCACTCTTGGTTGCGGAACAACAGGCACGGGTTCCGGTTCCGGCGGCGCTACCTTTCGCAAAATGCGCGGATCGACTCTTACTCGCGGCGCAGGCGTGATGGTTCGCGGCTCTGGCCGCGACATTTCGAACGCCCCCGGCGGCAGGAAAAACATTTGTTTGCGGGCAATTTCCTGATCTTCCGCTGTTGGCTGGCGGTGGCGGAATATTTTTGGCGGCCAGATCAACAGCGCAATCACGGCCGCGTGAATGGCGACGGAATAAACCCTCTCGGCAAAATTCTTGCGGTATTGGCGCTTTGCGACTTCCTCATCGTTCAGAAAACTGACTTCGCCGGTGAGAAAAATATCTTTTTCCACTAGCTCGGTGTACAGCGGCGCAGGCGGCGGTATAATTTCCGGTGAAGCGGCGCCCAATGGCACGGTGATGCGTTCGTCCATCTCCGATGGCTGTGGCGGCAGCGCGTGCGGCTCTTCCGGGACCCGATAGGCTTCCGGATTAATGTCGCGCGGAACTATGAATCGCTTGGCGATCGATTCAAGCGGCAGGTTGGTGGGAATCTTCGAAATGGTTTCCAGCGGCGCGAGCGCCAGGCCCGAAGGCACCAGTGTTCTATCGTCCAGCGTAGAAGGTCGCCGCCGCGAAGTCGGCTCCAGCGTAGATGGTCGGGCATCGAACGGTACCAGTGACCGTGGGATCATTTCTCGTCTTTTCTCGGAGGGTGAAACGCAGGCAAATCCGCCGCCGGATGGCTGCCCGTTGGTTGGACGCGCACGGCGTGTTCCTGGATGCATGCCATTACGCGAGTGGCCAACTCCAAAGCGGCGCGCCCTGCGACGCCGTCGGTTTTGGGCTCTTTCCGCGTACGCACTGCGTACAAAAAGGCTTCCAGTTCCGCGCGCAGGGGCTCGACTCCCGTGGAGGGCAATTTTTGAAACGCAAACTCGGGCTCGGGGCCAGGCCGCTTGACGCCGACACGCAGCGCATCGCGGCGTGCGTAGTCCAGCGAAATGTATTCGTGCTGTTGAAAAAAGCGCACCTTGCGAACGCGTTCGGTGGACACCCGGCTAGCGGTCACATTGGCGACAGCGCCTCCGGCAAATTCCAAGCGGGCGTGCGCGATATCTACTTTGTCGCTGAGCACCGGAATGCCTACGGCTTTTACTTCGATCACCGGCTCGCCAACCAGCGCCAGTAAAATGTCCAGATCGTGGATCATCAGGTCGTAGATCACGTCCACATCCAGACTGCGCGGAGTGAAAACTCCCAGGCGGTGCACTTCAAAAAAAAGCGGGCGATTGATGATCGGTTCCACCGCAAGTACCGCTGGATTGAAGCGCTCGACGTGGCCCACTTGCAGAATTCTTGCGTACTTTTTCGCGGCGGCCAGCAAGGCGTCGGCATCAGCGAGGTCCTTCGCCATAGGCTTTTCGACGAGAACGTCGATTCCTAACTCCATTAACGCGCAGCCAACTTCGGCGTGCGCGATCGTCGGCACCACTACGCTGGCAGCGTCCACTCGGCCACGCATTTCCTGCAAAGTAGAGAACGCCTGGGTGTTGAATTCTTGCGCGAAAGCCGCGGCACGTGCTGGGTCGGTGTCGAATACCCCGACTAATTCAGCGGACTCCATTTCGCGATAGACGCGGGCATGATTGCGGCCAAACTCGCCGCAACCGGCAACGGCCACACGTATGCCCTTGATTTCGCCAGCGGCCGTCATTTCTTATCTATTCCTATGGAGGCCGTGTTTGGTTCCGCGATCGCCGCGGGCAAGAAAGCCTCGATGGCGATTCCGGCATCGTTTGCGGCCGCGATCAGCGCTTCGCGATCGAAAAGAAGCGTGCGCTGCGCGTCAATCGCCAATGCAGTGGCTCCGGAAGCTTTCATCGTTGCGATGGTTGGCAGTCCCACAACCGGAACATCGAAGCGCATGTCCTGCTTAGGCTTGCCGACTTTTACCACCACCAAAGGCCTGCCAACAGCAATGCGAGCAGCGCGCGCAATCGTTTCGTCTGTGCCTTCCATCGCTTCGACCGCGATGCATGCCTGGCTCGAAACAACGACGGTTTGTCCGATATCCATGGCCGCAAGATTTCGTGCGAGGCTCAGACCGTACGTCATGTCTGCATATTCCTCGTGGCTCGGCTTTCGACGCGTGAGCACGCCTGCACCCGGCAGCAACGGTTTCAGAAATACGGTCGAATCCACCAATCGAATGCCTTCGTCTTCCAGAACCTTTGCCACCGCGCCGATCAGGCTGTCGGTATTTTTTTTTGGCAGTGCGAACAACACCTTCGCCAGCTTCCAATCGGGACGGATGGCACTGAAAATTTTATTGTGCTTCACTTGCCCGGCCATCACCGCTTGCGTCACACCTTCCTGATGCAGCAAATCAATGGTCTTCGAAAGCTCGCCCAGGCTTACCCAGTGCAGCCGCTGAGCGAGTTTGCCCAAATCAGGATCGGCTTCTTCTTTGATCGCAATCACGGCCATGTCAATTCCCTGGCTGCGCGCCCCTTCCAGCACCAGAAACGGAAAACGTCCGTTGCCGGCGATGAGTCCCCACGAGTTGCTGTTGGAAATGCTTGTGGTCATTTAGAGAAAGCGCCAGCCTATTTCACGATGCCGCGCTCAGCGGCTTCGATAAATTTTACGAGCTCGCGCACATCATCTGAATCCGCAAAGTCCACCCGCAACGCTTCCAGCGCCTGTGTGGTGTTGAGCTTCGAACGCAGCAGCGTTCGAAACGCGCGCTGCAGCGTCCTCACGCGCTCGGCAGAGAAACCCCGGCGTTCCAGTCCGATGGCATTCGCGCCGAAAGTTTTCGTTTCGCGCTCGGTTACGATGCGCGAAAACGGCGGAACGTCCTGCGTAATCACCGTGGAAGCGCCAACATACGCATGGCGTCCCACGCGGCAAAATTGATGCACCGGAGAAAGCGCGCCGATGGTCGTAAAGTCTTCAATCGTCACATGCCCCGCCAGCGTCGCAGCGTTCACAAACAAATTGTTGCTGCCGATCTGGCAATCGTGCCCGATGTGCGAGTACGCCAGAAAAAAATTCTCGTCTCCAATGCGCGTGATACCGCCGCCTTTTTTAGTTCCGCGGCTCACTGTCACGTATTCGCGGAAAATATTCTTGTCGCCCGCAATCAGTTCCGTACGGTCTCCCGCGAACGTATAGTCCTGCGGCTCGCCGCCGATCACGCAAAAAGAATGAAACACGTTCGCCGCGCCGAAACGCGATGGACCGGAAACCACGGCGTGCGCCTGAACCACGCAATCCTCGCCCAGCTCGACTTCTTCTCCAATGACCGCGAATGCGCCCACTCTGATTCCCGCGGCCAGTCTCGCCGAATCCGCAATCGAGGCGCTGGGATGAATCAGCGATTCGCTCATTACTTCGCGTCTTTCTCCGTAACCTGCGCTAACTCTTTCGGCGGAGCCATGCCGCGATCCACCATCTTGCACATCAGCGTCGCCTCCGCGGCCAGCTGCCCATCCACCAGCGCTTTTCCCTGCAGCTTGCAAAAATCGCCACGCCAAGACAACACTGTCATTTCTAGGCGCAACTGCTCTCCGGGAACTACTGGACGGCGAAAGCGCGCTCCGTCCACCGCCACAAAAAATAACAATTTGTTGTCGCGGTCCGGAACCTCCAGCAGCAGCAGCAATCCCCCGGTCTGCGCCATCGATTCGATAATCAGCACGCCGGGCATCACTGGCTGGCCCGGGAAATGTCCCTGGAAGTGCGATTCGGTTGCGCTGACATTTTTTATGCCAACGATTCGTTTCAGCCGCTCGATTTCCAAAATCCCATCCACCATCAGAAAGGGATAGCGATGGGGCAGGTATTTCTGGATTTCCATCACGTCCATAATCATCCGAAACTCTCCGTCGCGGCGCCTCAGACTGCGGCTTCTCCGCCTCTCCGCCAAAACTATCATTATAAGCGAAGCTGGCGCACTCCCCGAGCCAAGAATGTGCTCTCGCCGGGACTGCAGGCGAGGGCCTGCCTGTTATCTCAATCGCTGGATTTGCCACGGTTTTACGCGCTTGTTAGCATCGGCGGGACATGAACACCGCCTCCGAACCTAAGCTCCTCCTGGACTGGCTTACTCCGCAACTGCCGAACATGCTTCGGACTTTGGAAACATTTGTCCGCAGCGAGTCTCCCAGCACCGAAAAAATAGCCGCTGACATCTGCGCCCAGGTCATCGCGGCTGAATGGAATAAGCGCGATGTTGCAGTCGAATTGTTGCAGCAAAAGAATCGCGGCGCGCATCTGCGAATTGCCTACGTGCCCGGCAACGCAAAACCGCGGTCGCAACTCTTAGTGCTCGGCCACTATGACACTGTCTACGCCACTCACACGTTAGCCAAAATGCCGTTTCGAACCGCGGCAGGCCGCATTTATGGCCCCGGCGTTTTCGATATGAAGGCCGGCATCGTCCAGGCACTTTTTGCGCTGGACGCGATTCAGCACAGTGCCGTAGCGCTCGCGAAAAGAATTGTATGTCTGTGGACCTCCGACGAAGAGATTGGCAGCGAATCGTCGCGCAAGCTACTTGAGACCGAAGCGCTACGAAGCGATGCCGTTTTTGTGCTGGAGCCGGCACTCGGATTAAGAGGGCTTCTGAAAACTGCACGCAAGGGCGTCGGCGAAGCCGAATTCATCGTACACGGCCGCGCGTCGCACGCTGGCCTGGCGCCCGAGAAGGGCGTCAACGCCATTCATGAACTTGCGTTGCAAATCGCCTTGCTCAAAAAGTGGAATGATCTGCCGCGCGGCGTTTCCGTAAACGTAGGAATGGTCACCGGTGGAACGCGCCCCAACGTCATTCCAGACCACGCACGAGCGGTATTGGACCTGCGCGCCCTTCGCATCGCCGACATGCGAAAAATCGAAAAGCAGCTGCGCGGCTTGCGGCCCATTCTGCCTGGCGCAAGACTCGCCGTGCGCGGCGGCTTTAGTCGCGCTCCCCTCGAGCACAAAATCAGTGCCGCACTCTTTCAACGCGCAGCATTATTGGCAAAGCGCATGGGATTGACGATTGGCGAAGGCACGGCGGGCGGCGGCTCCGACGGCAATCTCACGGCAGCGCTGGGCATTCCTACTTTGGACGGACTTGGTGCAGTAGGAGACGGAGCTCATTCTCCGGGAGAATACGTCATTGCCCGCACCATGCCGCAGCGCGCAGCACTCCTCGCGGCACTGCTGCTTCACAGTTGATCTCTTTTCTAGCGCGCCCGCCTACGCCCTACCGGCGCCAGCCTCGGCGGCGCAAAATCATTTAACTCTCTGCTCGGTGCCGCGACTTGCAGCTTCTTCCCCAATTTCCCGACTTGTTTATTCAAACTGCGTACATAAAACGGTAGCGCCTCCAGCAACAATGATTCCAACTCGCGCTCCGATGCTGTTTTCCCGATTACGAACCACGAAAACCGATCCCAGAACTGTTCTTTCTTCGATCCTTCCTTGCCATGGCTACGCAGCCGCGCACTGATTGCGCCGCGGCCGATATACACCGGCATTGTGCCGTGATACAGAACGTAAATCCCCGATTATGGCCGGCCAGATCCTCAAGCTCGTCGAGATTTTCCTGATTGCGCGGCCAGTGCAATCCAAACTTTTTGATCAGCGCCATTCGTCCTTCGCTTTTCAAAAAACAATTTCGTTATTGCTTTTTTCGCAGATACTGCACGGTATCGTGCGTCAAATCTGTATAGTCAGAGCGCAGGATTGCTTTCAGCGCCTCTTCCGGAGCTTCGCCCGCCGCCAAGCGGTCCAGAATGCGATCCACATCGTTCATTCCACCGGATTGCACGATATATTCCACGTTTGCAAGTGCCCACGCATAAGCCGCGTTAACAGCTTCATTCGAAAGTTTCATCCAGTCGCCCTGGTAGTGCGTCATGCCTAGCGCTGGATCGCTCTGATAGATCGCGATCAGCGCCGCAGCATTCAGATCGCTGCGCTTGCCCTCCATCCACTGCGCCAGTCCTTCCTGAATCCAAGTAGGAGCGTGGCTCAGCGTTTTCTGCTGAACAAAACTGTGCGTAAGTTCGTGTTTCAGTACACGCGACAGTTCCGGAGTAACCTCACTCAATCCCTGCACCGGAACTCGGATTCGCCCGTCATTCAGGGCGCCAACCCAGTTTGGCACTTGTGTGATGTCGGCAAAAGCCTGCTGGGTGTACAAGATCACGCCAATCGAATCCGGCGGCGAGTAGCTCAGCTCCGATTCGATCGCGCCATAATGTCTTTCCAGCGTGTGCAAAATATTGCGCGCCAACGCTGGCTCTGACGCTCCACTGTAGCGCAGCGTAAAGTGGCTGCTCTCATTTTCCTTGTATTGCTCCTCTTCCTGCTCGTCGCGCTGGGCTTTCCGTAAGGCCGCTTCCACTTCCGCGTCCGGGCGCAGCGAAAGCGCGTGCTTCCATTCCGTTACCGCTAAATCCATCTTATTCAGTCCGTAGTAGGCCCACCCCGCCAGCTTCGAGACCTCAGGATCTTCCGGCACTAATCTCCGTGCGCGATCGATGTAATCGAGCGACTGAGTGTATTCGCTCCGCCGCAAATAGAGATAGGCGGCGTCCATCAGCAGCACCGGTTGCTCGGGCATATACGTCAACGCGCTGCGCGCATCCTCCAGAGCAGCATCCATGGCGCCGTGCACCATTTCAAATTGCGAGGCTGTGTGATGCGCCACGGCTGCATTCTGATTGGCCAGGCCTTGTCCCGAGTGCGCTTCTTGATCCAGTTGGTCCACGTAGGCGCGATCCACTTCGCCGCCTTGGATCACGCGGTTCTCGATTTCATTCCTGCCAGGCGGCAGCGCAGCGGGAGCAACTTCCGTTTCGGGCGACTTCAAACTGAACGCGGAAGCACTTGTAGCCGCGCTGGGAGATGAAACTGCCCCATGCTCGATGTGGTCCACAATCGAGCGCGGAAGCGACAGCGTTCCCGAAGCTGTTTCGTAAGTGATTTTCTCGCCCTCTTGCGTCACGCTGAGTGCCGTGATTCTTCGTCCGTTTTTCAGGACGATCGTGTCGCCACGCGCACCTGTTGTTGCCACCAGGCACACCACCACCAGCAAACACGCTCGCCGAACTTTCCAACTTCGCTCCATCCTCTGAATTTACCCCAGGGCTGAGTTAGTATCGAAGCAACCTTGCCGCTCTATGCCCAATCTCAATACACAACCAGCATGTCGCTCCGCGCTTTCACATTCTCGCTGATAATCTTGCTCTGCGCAGTTTCGCTCACTGCGCAACAGGCCCCGCCTCGTGAACCGCGCGAACTCCTCGCGGCCCTCAATCGCGTACAGCTTGATCCCGCCGCAATCTACAAAGTCGATTCATCGAGCCACACCGAACTGCGCCGCGGCGACGCCAAGCTTTTATTCGAAGAGGGCTATCTCGGCTTCTTTTCCGCCAGCGAAGGGAAAGTTACCGGTGCGGTATTTTCTGGCCGCGGTCACATCCTGGCGATACCTCGCGACCCTGTCGAAAAGCAGCAGCTCGCGCATTTTCTCGGCGCGCCCATGATTGATCAGGATTTCAGCAGTGCCTATTTGCGTTTTACCGATGACACCCTGGCCGAACTGCGCTACGATCTGCAACTCGCCCGTATCGAACCGCAAACCAACAATGCTTTCGCCGATGGCTGGCAAGCTCCCGTGTTGTCCCGCAATCCTGCGCACTCGTTTCGCATTCTCTCTGAATCCTATTCACACACGCCGCATCCGTATTTTATTGCCACCCTGGGCGGTGTTTCCGATGGCTCATTCGATTTCGTCTATGACCTGGAACGCGATGAGCCGCAGCTTTTTGGGCAAGGCCGCAAGGCCGGTGGTATCGACTACTACGACGTGTGGAGTTCCTATTGTCCGCCCGGAACTCAGCCACCGCCGGTCGCGTTCCACGCACTCAGCTACCGCATCGAGGCCACGGTGCATCCCGATAATTCCGTCGATGGAACAGCCACAATTCACCTTCGCGCTGCGCAATCTGGCGAACGGCTGATTCCTTTCCAGTTTTCTCGGCTTCTGAACATCGACGCGGTAACTCAGGGAACCGAATCGCTTTCCTCGTTTCCTGACAACAGCACCACTCCCGAAGCCCGCGCTGCAAGCGGTAACGATCTTCTTTATGTCTTGCTGCCGCGGCCTGCAGCGTCCGGAGATGAGATCGAACTTACCGTTCGCTATCACGGCAACGTCATCCGCAACGCAGGCAACGGCGTTCTCTTCGTCGGCGCACGGGAAAGTTGGTATCCGCATCTGGGCGACACGGCTTCGTTCTCCAGCTACGACTTGACCTTTCATTGGCCGCGCAAACTTCGCCTCGCAGCCACTGGCACCAAACTTGACGAACACGAAGAAGGCGATACACGCACCGGCCACTGGAAGACTGACAAGCCGGCCAGCGTCGCCGGTTTTAATCTGGGCGAATATGCGTTTGCATCGCTGGCCGATAACGGCTACTCCGTTGATGTCTACGCGAACCGTCAACTCGAGCAGGCCTTGCTTAGCCGCCTCCGGCAACCGGAAATGGATGACATCGCTAGTTCGTTATCCAGCCCCATCGGTGCGCAGCGTGGCGACCATCTGCGCTTGCAGATGCCTCCACCAAGTCCTGCCGACGCTCTCAAAGCATTGGCGCGCGACATCGATTCCTCGATTCACTTCTACGAGAACTTTTCCGGGCCGGTTCCTTTCCATCAGCTAAGCGTTTCTCAGATTCCCGGAACTTTTGGTCAGGGCTGGCCTGGCCTTCTGTATCTTTCCACGTATTCGTTCCTTCCGGCCGATACCCAGCAGCGCGCGGGTCTCTCCGAAACCGGGCAGGAACATTTTCATGACCTGGTTCCATTTCATGAAGTGGCGCATCAGTGGTGGGGCGACGTGGTCGGATGGTCCAGCTATCGCGATCAGTGGATCGACGAGGGGCTGGCGAACTACTTGGCGCTTTTGTTTGCCGACAGCCAGAAAATCCCTCAGCACAAACTGCGGCTATGGCTGGATCGCTACCGAAAACGCCTGGTGGAAAAAGATTCGAACGAAATTGTGCCTGCGGAGATCGGCAGCCTGGATCTAGGTTTTCGCCTTGATTCCTCGCGCGCTCCTGAAGGATTTGATCTGCTTGTCTATGGAAAAGGCGCCTGGATTTTTCACATGCTCCGCGAGCTGCTTCGCGAACCCTCCGCAAAAAATCCCGACACGCGCTTTATCGCGCTTCTGCACACACTGCAGACCAAGTATGCCTATCGCGCGCTTTCCACCGATAATTTGCAGCGCGAAATCGAAGCCGTGATGACTCCTTCCATGGGAATCGAAAGCCGGCGCTCCATGGATTGGTTTTTTGCTGACTGGGTACGCGGAACCGGCATCCCGCATTACCACATCGAATATTCCAGCAAGCGCTCTGAAAAAGGCTACGTTATAAAAGGTAAGTTGCTGCAGCGCGGCGTGGCGAGTTCCTTCGTCGCGCCAGTGCCGATTTATTCCAGTAATGGCGGCTACCTGGGACGCGTCATAGCCTCAGGAACGGAAACGGCGTTCCATTTCAACTCCACGCGCGAGCCCGGCAAACTTCTCATTGATCCGCACATGACTCTGCTGTGCGTTATCGACCGCTGACTCTTTCTTAGGCGCGTCGCTACAGTGGCCGCCGGTACACACTTTTTTCCTTGAACAGCGGACTCTTACTCGAAACTCGGGCTTTGCCGTCGAGTCCAATCACGTACGGATGTCCAGTCGGGTCAACCGGTTCTCTGCCAACCAGTCCGGCCTGAGCCATTTCGCCGAAGCTTGTTGGTGGGCGGCCCGTCTTGGCGATAAATCGCTGCGCCAGCGCGTTGATTTGATCGACGTCTTCATCGGCGCGCAACAATTCCAGATTGATTCGCGCCGTCTCCTTGATTGCCTCATCGGTACTGGAGTCCAGCAATTCGGTCCATAACATCGTTGCGGTCTCGCGCGAATCGCCTTTTTCCAGGAATCGTGCCGCCATAACTTTCATCCACGGCGCAGCTCCCGGCTTCTTGCTTCCCTCCAGGTAAGTTTGTCCCGCTTTGGCGTAGTCCTTCAATTCCAGATAGTAGACGTTTCCCAAATCCTGGTTCAGTCTCCAGTAAGTCGGATTGGCGTTCAATCCACGCTCCAGTAATTGCACCGCTAGATCAGGGCGTCCTGCTCCGCGTGGCTCCGGTTGGCTCAAGAATGTCGCGCCAAACCGGTACGCCGGCAGTAAATTCTCATCTAGCGTCGTAGCGACGTCCAGCAATGGCCACAGACTTTCCAGGTTCGTTTCTTGCCCGAGGTGCTTGTTCCCGTAATATTGCACCGCCCGTGTCCAATAGATGTCCGCCGCCAGCGTCGCGTATTCCAGCGTCACCAATTTCATCAGCTTCGGCGAACGCACCAGCACTTCGTCCTGTTCCTGATACATCGCGTCCCGTTCAACGTTTACTTTTCGCTGCAGTCTCCACACGCCGGCGAATCCCGCGGGAAGAATCAGCAGCAGCAGCAACGCCGTGGATTTTCGGGCCGTCATTTCAAATCCTTGCGGGAAAAAATCGCCGCCGCCACGCTCAGCACAATGGCGCAATACAGGGCGGTGTACAACGTATTGTGCAGCACTAGGCTTCTGGAAATCGCACGCCCGTGCGCCGCGGCACCCATCACATCGTAATTTTCAAAATTTGGCAGCAGATAGGAAAGTATCGAGAAAAACTTTTGCGTATGCGCGCTCATCTGCGTCAATTGCAGGCTGCGCAATTGCGCCACGAAGAGGCCCGCCACGTACAACCCGCCAGTAAATAGGATTGCCAGGAGCGGAGACGTAAAGCACGAAAACATCATGGCCAGCGCCACCACTAGCGTCAGTTTCAGTAAGATGAAGTACACCGCAACCAGCACTACCGCATCTCCGCGCACCAGCGAATGTTTTACGAACCACAAGGCCAGAAAAAGCCCCGCGGCCATCGCCGCCGTATTCACTGTCAGCGTGAGCACCAGCCCGGTAAACTTTCCCAGCAAAAATTCCCAGCGGCGCAGCGGCTTCGCCAGAACTGCGTGCAGCGTTCGCTTGTCGATCTCCTTTGACACCAATCCAACGCCCGTGAACACTGCAATCAGCAGCCCGATCAGCGAAACGGCGCTCAATCCCAGGCTGACCATCACGATGGTTTCGATGTCCATAGAAATCTGCCCAACGATCACCGCGGACGCAATCATCAACAGCGCGAAAAATACCAGGTTGTATAGCACGCGGTCGCGTACCGCCTCACGAAACGTGTTTCTCGCCACAATCAATACGCGGCTCACTGTCCGCTTACCTCGACGGCCGCCGCTTGCGCGCGGTCTTTGCCAACCAGTTCCATGAAAAAATCTTCCAGCGTCGGTTTGATCTGCGTCACCGAAATTATCGTGGCGCTGGCTCCTCGCAATTCCTCCAACGCCGCGTATAAGTCAAGTTCGCTTACGCTCATGCGGTAGTTCGCGCCAGACTTTGTCGCTTTCGCGCGAGCCTTCTCAATTTGCGCTCCGCTGCCGGTCAGTTCGAACATGATTTCCATTCCCAGCGATTTCACTCCCACGATCGATCCCGGAGCGCCCACCCCGCGCAATTGGCCCCCCGCAATCACTCCGACGCGGTCGCACAGCGTTTCCGCGTCAGACAAGATGTGCGTCGAAAAAAGGATGGTCTTGCCCGCATTCTTCAATTCCAGAATGATGTCGCGCACTTCCCTGCGCCCCACCGGATCCAGCCCAGACATCGGCTCATCCAGAATCAGCAGCTTGGGGTCGTGCACAATCGCCTGCGCCAGCCCGACGCGCTGCAACATTCCTTTGGAAAATTTCCGCAGCTGAATTTTCCCTGCGGTTTCCAGGCCCACCTTCTGCAACATTTTCTGCACTCGTTCTTTGCGCTCTGTCGCGCTGAAGCCGTGGAACCGCGCGAAATAATCCAGCACCTCTGCTGCCGTCAGATAGTCGTAAAAATACGGCTGCTCTGGCAGATACCCGATGTCCCGGTGCATGCTCACCTCGTTTACCGGTTTGCCCAAAATCTGCGCACTTCCCGCCGTCGGGAAAATAATTCCCATCAGCAGTTTGATCGTGGTGCTTTTCCCTGCGCCATTCGGGCCCAAAAATCCGAACACCTCGCCGTCCTCCACTTGCATGGTCAAGTTTTCCAGTGATGTCTTGCGCTTTAAAGAAGACTCGTCAGAAGAAATCGTGGGTGGATACCGGCTCAGGTAGCTTGCCAAGTGAGTGATAGAGGGCCAGTTCGAGTACCCGATAGGTGCGAAAGCCGTAGGATTTTCTCATGGTGACTTTAGCCTTGTTGTTCGGGCCCTCTACGACCCCACTGGAAATCAGCTTTTGAGCCCGGAAGTAGTTAAGAATTAGCTCCCGATGCTGGCGAAGCGAGCGGGCGATCTTCTTCATCGGCTCGATGCGGGAACGCATGGTTTGGCGGCACCACTCGTCGAGAAATCTGCACAATCGCCGCGCCCAACGGGCTAGGAAGAGCATGTAGGCTTTGGTCAGTGTGCGTTTGCCGTCGCCCCGGGGAACTTCTTCGACAGCCACAACGCCGCAGCGGCGACAGTCGACGCGCCGCATAGTGTACAGAAGGAAGACGAGAAACCCCCACAGGGGGATGAACTCAAAGCGCCGTTCGGCGAGTTGGTCGTAACCGGGCGCCGGCAAATGGCAGCGCGAGCAGACTGCGGCCGAACCCTTGCTCGGTCGCACGGCCACTGCGATGCTCTTCTTGTCGGCACTGAAGTAGGCGTGCTGGTAGACAAAACCCCGGAAACGATGGCAGCGGTTTAGAATCGTGATCAGTTCCATGGCGCGGACGGGAGTGGCGGCGACACCTCTAGCATAAACCGGCCCTAGAGGCGGGCTCGCCGTCTCGTCTCGACAAGCTGCGGCCCTTAATCGGGGAGAACGTCCAGGGTTTCAACGAGAGGTTCCGAGAGGAAGCACGTTGACCACGCCGGGAGCGGCGGAATCGTAAACGCTGCGCGACTGATCGGGCGGAATCGGCCGATGCGGATATTGAGATGACCAGGCGCAAAGCATTTCCGGCCATTCTACGACTACGGGACCGTAGCTACAGAAAACCGATTGAGTAAGTGCAGTGGAAGGCCCCTTAGGGCTTTGCGGACGGCTGCCAGAGCTCAATCTTATTCCCATCCAGATCATAGATCCAGGCAAAGCGACCGTATGATTCATTCATTCGTTTGGGATCAATCTTTACTCCCTCTTGTTTTAAGCGGTCGAGCAAAGCATCCAGATCGTCCACGATGTAGTTGACCATGAACGGTGCGTGGCTGGGATCGAAATAGTTAGTGGAGGCGGGAAAAACAGTCCAAACTGTAACGTGTTCCTTCTGCGGGTCGTCGTGTTCGCGCCACGGAAGCATCACGCCTGCGCCTTTGTCAGCGAGTCCAAGATGCTTCGAATACCATTCGCGCATCTGATCACGATTAGCGGATTTGAAGAAGACACCGCCGATTCCAAGGATGCGCCCGCACTGCTCCATTTTGACGGGCGGCTTCGACTTTTCAGGTTGCGGAGATTGCACTTCCTGTCCTCCTTTTGAGCAGATCGAGATGAGCAACA
>WNFA01000040.1_pt1 | contig 97659 bp, 158 predicted proteins | sample 5400481 | NCBI WGS metagenome assembly WNFA01 (sample SAMN13153340, study PRJNA577476) | soil metagenome | isolation source: 120 cm saprolite under Douglas fir tree site 2 hole 1 replicate 2 | place: USA:California | collected 2015-04-18 | reverse complement strand
AAGCACTATTCAAGCTTAACCGGAAAAATATGGCCGGAGCCGATTTGGATGAAACACTACTCTATAACGGTGCGGACACCAAATACACGTTGCGTCTTTTCCATAATCAAGTTGACCGGCTCAAAGCCGTGGGATTATATGCTGCGTATCGAGAGGCGCAAGCGCGTCAACCCACTGTTGCCTTGATGCAATCCATTGGCATTTATATCGATCAAGATCAAAACAAATTAATGCGTGATAAACTAGGAGGCGAAATTGTCGAAATTGAAAAAAGAATTAGCTCTTATAGGGAAGTTAAGGAATTCATTATCAAAAATAGATCTTTTAACCCAGCGTCTTCACCTGAGGTTATCAAAGTTTTCAAAGAATATATCAAAGTCGGAAAACAAATCCTCAACAAAGAAGGAAAAGAAGGAGTTGACAAAGGGGTCCTCTCAAAAATCAAACACCCCCTTGCCAAAGACATCGAAGCGTTCAGGAACCGGAGCAAACTGAAATCAACCTACGTTGATGAATTTTCACTTGGTAAGGGCAAGCTAATATGGCCTGATGGCAAAATCCATCCATCCTTCAATACCACCTTTGCTGAAACTGGTCGCACCTCGTCAGATGAACCCAATCAGCAAAATTGGCCCAAACGTCATGATGAATGGGTGCGCAAGCAAATAGTGGCAGCCAAAGGTCATGTTCTTGTAGCTTTTGATTATGGACAATTGGAGGGTTGCACCGGAGCCATGTGCTCGAAGGATAAGACCTTTGTCAAGGCACTATGGGAAGATTATGACATGCACATGGAATGGGCGCAACGCGCTGCCTTCCTGCATCCCGCCTATATCGGTGGCAAACACATGCTCACTGATAAAGCTACCATGAAGAAATTCAGAAGCATTGTCAAAAACAAGCTGGTGTTCCCAGCCTTCTTTGGTGCAGGTGAAGATTCAATAGCAGGCTATCTGACAAACGAGACTGGAGTAGAATCACCCAAACCAATCATCAAACAACTGTTCACAGAATTCTGGAAATACTTCAACGGTGTTCACACTTGGCAAAAAAGGCTCGTCAATGACTATTATGAAAACGGTTATGTCGAAAGTCCAACAGGCAGAAGACATCATTACCCGCTTAGCAGACCACAGGCTATCAATTACCCTATTCAGTCTGTTGCTTGTGATATTGTTTGTCGCGCTATGTGTAAGTTATCTATTCTTGCTGCTGACATAAATACTTGGCATCTCCATCCCATCATGAACATTCATGATGACCTGACATTCGCTATCCCCGATGATCCTGAAATATTGGAAGAAGCAATTGAGATCATATACCGGGTGATGTTAGACCCGGGATATGACTTCATCAATGTACCCTTGTCTGTCAGTTGCTCTATAGGTAATAACTGGCTTGAAATGGATGAAATTGGGAAGTTCTACTCAAACAAAGATCTATGAACATGTGTGAGAAGTGTGACAAATACCTAAAATTCAGCCGTGAACAAGTTTGGTTCCATTGCGGCTTCTGTGGCAAGAGGTTGATGACCGAATGGGTACCGAAATATTGGGGCGGAGGTTTGCTGCATGGCGATTACGTATTATTGGGAGACATAGTCTTTCATGATCGCCATCGTGGCGATTGTGCAGACTTTTACCTGAGCCCCTTGAATGATCGATGATCCCTATAAAGTTCTTGGTCTTAAAAAAGACGCAACCGAAGCAGAAATCAATGCTGCCTACAGGGCAGTGGCACGCACTGCCCATCCTGATGGTGGCGGTACGGTTGAGGAATTCGATGATATCAAACAAGCTCACTTGATCCTGCTTGATCCTGAAAAGCGCCGCAAATTTGACAAAGATGGTATTGTTGATGACAATAACCCCAACAATATCACATCTGTTGCCATGCAACGTATCACTATGTTTCTTATACAAACTATTCAAGCCACGATGCTGCAACCAGCATTAAATCTTAATCAATTTGACCTTATCAAAGGAGCCAATACTTTTTTTGATCAAGAAATCCAAAAATGTCATAAACAAATCAATGAAACAGATAATCAAATCAGTCAATTTGAAAAAGTCCTTAAAAGGCTGAAAACCAAACGTGATAAAGATGTGATCAAGATCATGCTTGATCATCATATGTCAAAATTAAAAAATCATATTTTGAGTCAACGAAAAGAAATCTCAATTTATGATAAAGCCAAGCTGATCATCAAGGATTACACCTTTGAACAAGAAAATGAAGGTGTTTCTATTCAAACCCTGTTAAGGGGATTTTACAGGTGAGCTTGCATACCCTTTACCGCCCTGAAACGTTTGATGACGTCTTGGGGCAAGCTACGGCTATCCGATCACTTAAAAAAGTGATCAAGGATGGACGAGCCCATACATTTTTGTTCGTGGGGCCAGCTGGTACTGGCAAAACCACCCTAGCTCGTATCTTAGCCAATGCCGTGGCCGGTAAAGGCATTGCCAATCTCATTGAGTATGACGGTGCTTCGAAATCTGGAGCTGATGATATCAGGGCATTAGTCACATCGCTGATGTATAAAGCGATAGGTGAAAGCTCGGTTAAATTTGTGATTTTGGATGAATGCCAAAAACTTTCATCGGCTGCATGGACCGTGTTGTTAAAACCAACCGAGGAACCTCCTGCGCACGTCTATTATGCTTTCTGCACCACCGAGATAGCCAAGATACCCAAAGCTATCCAAACCCGTTTTTTGCGCTATGATTTAAAACCACTCAAAGAAGAACTTATTCTTGAATTACTTATCAAGGTGGTAGATGCAGAAAAGTTTGATACAAGTGATGACATATTGGAAGCAATTGCTGAGAATTGCAGCGGTAGCCCCCGACAAGCGCTTATATATCTTGAAGAATGTCTCTCATGCAAAACACTTGCTGAGGCACGCGCGATTATGCGGGATGCTGGGCAGAGCAAGGAGATCATCGATCTTGCGCGTTGGCTTGTTGCAGGAAAAGCCCTTTCATGGGCTGAAGTCACCAGATACGTGAAAGCCCTTGAAGGACAAGAAGCGGAAAGCTGCCGCATCATGCTATCCAACTACTTTGCCACCGCACTGCTAGGAACAAAAAATGACAAAGTAGCGGTACGGCTTTTAAGTTTGATCGAAGCATTTAAAACCCCATACTACAGCTCTGACAAACTCGCCCCCCTTCTTTATTCAATAGGTCTAGCCTTAAACTTGGATAGTTAAAATGGACCTCTACAAATATCTACTCACCGACCGTCAATGGAAACGTGATCATCGCATTGCTCATGCAAAAGCAATGCTCAAACAAGCTGAAACTCGCAGTGAACGTGAGTTTTGGCGTGATGTCATCGAAGCCAATGTGGAGAACTTAAATGGCTGAACCATACAGAAAGCCCTTTATGAGCACTTGTGAAAAATGCGGGTACATAGATGATTTGCGGCCTTACGGCCCCAATAGTGAAAACATCTGTTTTAGCTGTGCCATGAAAAATGCACACGTATCTTATCAACGTATGCAGGAACTGCTTAAAGGAGGTCAATCTTGAAAATCGTCAAAATCAAAGGGGTGCTTATCCTCGATAAACTGACCGATTCGTATGTCCTACATGGTGACAATGAAAAAACACCAGCACAAATGTTCAAGCTTCTCACAGACGGTCAAACCCCACTATGGAATTTTGATCCTTCTGGAGATGCCACTCATATGGTTGAGTTTGAAGTAACAGTCCCCGAACTGGAGTCAGAAACTACAACAACTAAACCATACTACTCTAACGATCCTGAGTGCATTCCAGGAAATTAATGATCCCATTAGCTGACCTTAAACTGCATCTCGCTATTGATAAATCTATGCTTGATGATGAAGTTGTCAGGCAACCTGTCCTGTTCTATAACATCAGTGAAATATTAACCGATGCCATTGCCATGCGTGATGGAGCCAAGGAAGAGCTTGCAACTGTAGATGCTGAAATGGATAATGTTTGGCGCAACAAACTGACCAAGACCCATGATAAAGTCACCGAAAAAATGGTTCAAAACTGGGTGCAAAGCAGTTCTGAACATAAAAGAGCTTTTCAAGCGTATTTAAAAGCCAAGACTTACGCCGATAAACTTCTTGCCCTCAAAGAAGCATTTCAACAGCGCAGCTATATGCTGCGTGATCTTGTTTCTTTGTATTCAGCCAATTATTATGAAACTTCGTCCATTAAACCCACCCAAACCATGGAAGCTTCTCACTACAACGCAAACCGCGCTCGTATGTCTAATGCAAGAGAAGCTAGAGGTAAATAATGGATGGCGTGACATTTCTATATTTGATTGCCTTCGCCGGATTCATCATTTACCTGCTAGGTCACTCATTTATAGCTTCCTTCTTCAAGCATAAGGAGGAACTGATCAAACGTACAACCCGCTATGTGAAAGGTGAGTGGTAATGGCTAAGAAGGAAGAGCGTGGCTTCAGGTACCAGAAGCGTGACAAAGAAACACTAAAAGAACGGGCTAATATGAAAGGTGGCAACTATGACACCTTCGTCAAGCCAAAGTTCAAACAGTGGAAACCAAAAGAGGGAAAAAACCTTATCCGGATACTTCCACCAACATGGAAAGGTGCCCGTCACTACGGGTACGACATCTATGTCAATTTCAATATTGGAGCTGATAACCAATCCTACCTCTCACTGAGCAAACACGAGCAAGGGTCTGATCCATTGGCTGAAGCCCGACGTGAGGCTCAAAGTGAAGGCGATAAAGTACTTGCCAAGGCACTCAACCCATCCCGGCGTATCCTGTATTGGATGATTGATCGAAATGATGAAGAGGAAGGCCCGTTGCTTTGGGCTGCACCATTCACCTTTGACAAATCATTGGCCAATCTTTGTATTGATGAAGATACCAGAGATGTAATCTTCATTGATGGCATGGCTGATGGTCATGACGTGCGTTTCTACCGCGAAGGTACCGGACTTAACACCACCTATGACCCAAGCAAGATGAAAGTGCTTAAGGCCTCAAACATTCATGAGGATGAAGGGTTAGAACAGGAATGGCTTGATTTCATCAATGCCAATCCTATCCCTGATACATTAAATTTCTACGACTATGATCATATCAAAGCTACCTTTGATGGTCAGGCTGGGCGTCAAGATGGTGATGAAGATGAAAAGCCGGTATCACCTCGTAAACGTGGCTCTATTGAAGAAACAACTAAAGGACGAACTCGTTCCCGCCCTGAGCCTGAGCCTGAGCCTGAGGTTGAAGATGAACCTGAAGTAACACCACGACCACGTGGCCCGCGTCGTGACCCTGATGATGATGAATTAGAAGATTCAAAGCCACGCAGTCGTTCTAGGGCTCGGTCTGAACCTGAACCTGAACCTGAACCTGATGAAGATGAAGACCCCCCTTCGACCCGCCGTACCACAAGGTCAAACGCTGATGACGAGGAGGAAGGTAACGGCAGCCTCCGTGATCGCATAGCGAGGCGTCGCAGTCGCAGCACAGAGGACTGATGAAATGCTGAGGCGGGCGGGTAAAGACATTTGCCCGCCCATGAATGATTCGATACCATATACCCGCTGGGAACATGAACGACAGATTATCAACCGGGCAGGTTATCGAACTTGGTTCGAGCTATTGAAGGATAGGCATGCCAAAAGCCATTAATGGACACTCTCAAAAACCTACCACTGAGCAAGAAGTTGATTATGCTTTAAGTGTAAAAATGCTAGGTGATATCCGTGACTTTTGGATGGAACAAGCTACTAGCTCCACAATCGATCAAGCAAAATTATACCGTCTTGGTGTAATAGCCTTTTCCCAATGGGCATCTATCTTAGGGGTGGATATTGGGATGAATGTTGAACAATTCACCAATGTATGTCGTGCTAACTTTCAGGCAGCCTATGACAAATCCCCCAAATTCGGTTAAAATGACAATAACTAAATGGAGTTGTGTAAACCCTGAGAAATTTCCTTGTGATGCCCCTCAAGGATGTGGTGGAGCCTTCTGTTGGAAAGCATTTGGATTTGATAAAGAACCAGAAACCCCAACGGAATTTGTATGGCCAAGAGAACACGAACCCAAATAGCAAAGTCTAAAAATTCGTACTTCACGGATGAAAAAGCCAACATTAAATTTGTCAGTACCGGCTGCACGCTATTGGATTGTGCACTTGGAGGCGGGATTGCAGTAGGCCGTACCGCTAATGTCGTAGGTGACAAAAGTACCGCCAAGACCGGTACTGCTACTGAAGTCATGATCAATTTTGCACAAGAATACCCTTCAGGTAAAATAGCCTATCGGGAGACTGAAGCAGCGTGGGATGACAATTACGCTGAAGCCATGGGGCTTCCTCTTTACAGGATTGACTTTGGCAACCGTGAAAGCCCAATCATCACGGTAGAAGACTTTTACATTGATTTTGAAAAGTTTTGTGATGCTCAAAAAGGGGAGCCGGGGCTTTACATACTTGATTCCTTTGATGGCCTATCAGATGATGCTGAAATGGCGCGTGATATAGATAAAGGTTCATTTGGGGCTGCCAAAGCCAAGAAAATGAGTGAGATGTTTCGTAAACTTACACGCAAACAGGAACAATCAAATGTACTACTGTTTATGGTATCCCAAATACGAGACAATATTGGTGCCCTTTTTGGTGAAAAGCATAAGCGCAGCGGTGGGAAAGCCTTGGACTTTTACGCCAGTCAGGTGTTCTGGCTTGCTCATATCAAGATACTAAAACGCACCATCAACAAGGTTGAACGTCCTTATGGCATTGAAATTCTAGCCAAGGTCAAGAAAAACAAGGTAGGCATGCCGTTCCGAGAAGCACAATTCACCTTTGAGTTCGGCTTTGGCATCAATGATCTTCTAGCCAGTGTAACTTGGCTCAATGAGGTAGATAGGTTAGATGCTCTTGATCTGAAAAAGGGTGAATTTAAAGAATACGTGAAAGAAATCGCAAGTATGCCGACTGATGAATACAAGCTGGAACGTGCACGTGCTACGGTAGCTGTCAAACAGGTGTGGGCTGAGATAGAAACCACTTTCCTTCCCAAAAGGCAGAAGTACACATGACACCTTTTATCCTAGCTTCAACCACCTATGGCCCCATGATCATCAACAGGATGGATACAGGAGTTAGTTGGCAGCTGTTTACGATTGGCTCTCATGAGCATGAGGTCGTATCTTTTGTTACGGGCTTGAGCACTGAATGCCTCGAACAATATAGCGCAGGTGTCCACATTGTTGATATCGGAGCTAATGTAGGTACCTGCACCATTCCATGGGCAAAACACTGCAAAGGATGGGGACATGTAACAGCCTTTGAACCACAAGAGCGCATTTACTATGCCTTGGCAGGAAACATCGCATTGAACAATTGCATGAATGCTAAAGCCGTTCATGGAGCCGTTTCCAACCTGTCAGGAACCATGCGTGTCCCTAGAATAAATTATGAAGTCCTTTCCAATTTTGGTGGAATTGCCATGCGTGACGGCTTGTTAATTCATGGCCCCGGTCAAGAACTATCCTATGACAGGCATGAAATGGATGTTGTAAATTGTTTTGCTTTAGATGATTCCAAGTTATCACGACTTGATATTTTGAAAATAGACGTCGAAGGCATGGAAATGGATGTGCTGAAAGGTGCAACAGGTACCATCAAGAAGCTAAAACCCGTAGTAATCAGTGAATGGCTTCATTGCGGTAAAGAAGTAATTACTTCTTTTTTGGAAGATTTTGATCATTTTGAATTAGGTGGAAACATAGTCAGTGTGCCTATGTCAGAAACACGGATGAGAGACTATGTTTTTTCTAAGCTTAGATAAACCTCATGCGTAAAGGTGGAAGCAAGCAAAAGGGTGCTTCCTTCGAGCGTGAAGTCTGTGTCATGCTTTCAACATGGATAACCAGTGGAACTAGAGAAGATGTATTTTGGCGGAGCGCCATGTCCGGGGGCCGTGCAACGGCAGCATTTGCTAAAGGACGAAGCTTGGGCGCTCAGGTCGGAGATCTATCTTGCATCTATCCAAAGGGTAACCGCTTCATCAGCACTTTTGCCGTTGAATGTAAATTCTACGCTAAGCTTGATTATGAAGGTCTACTTACTGGGAAGGGCAAGCTCCTTGCCTTTTGGGCTGAGATAAACGAACAAGCTAAACGCTATAATAAACTTCCATTTTTAGTGTGTCGTCAAAATCGCATGCATCCTCATATCTGTCTTGATAATGCAGGTATGCAAGAGCTTGACTTGTATGACCATCAAACTCTTTTAATAAGCAGACCTGAAGATATATTCATCTTTAACACTAAACACTTCTTTAAGGTGTGCAAACCCTATGTGGACGATGATAGGCGACCTCCATCTGACTGACCGGGCGCAGGACGCCCACAGGTTTGGTATTTTTGACTGGATACGACGGCAACAGGAAAAACACCCTGTTGCCGCTACCTTTTTGGCTGGAGATATCACTGATCAAAAGGATCGGCACTCAGCCACCTTAGTCAATAAAATAGTCGGGGGATTGTTAAAGCTTCAACCACCTGTCTACATTGTCATGGGCAATCACGATTACCGTGATCCTAAAAACCCGTTCTTTAAGTTCCTTAGTCACATTGAAGGTATTCAGTTTGTCGTCAAACCAATGATGGTGGATATACCAAGTATGCAACGTCCTATTGTCCTCATACCACATTACCGAACTCAGGATGAATTTGATGCAGCAATCAAACTTAGTGCTTGGGCACAGCCAGCCGCTTTTCTGGTCCACCAAACCTTTGACGGCGCTATAGCCGAATCAGGAGTGCGTTTGTCGGGCTTGTCGGCCTCACTGGTTGAGTCTTTTAAACCCCCGCTAGGGGTGTATGCCGGGGACGTCCACCGCCCCCAAACCCAAGGACAGGTAATTTACCTTGGCTGCCCTTACCATATCCGCTTTGGAGATGATTTTACCCCACGGGTGCTTTGGATAGCCAAAAATGGGCAAAGGGTGAACAGATGCTTCAGCGCTCCCTACAAATGGTCCTTGACCGTCCGTGATGCGGACGATGTCCTAAATGACAATCAACTAAGGGAGGGAGATCAGATAAAATTGACCATTCAAATAACACGTGAAGAAGCCACTGAATGGAAGCGTATTAAGCAGGGAGTGCTTGATGCCTGCAAAGAACTGAAACTTGAGGTCTTTGGAGCCAAGGTAGAAGTTCAAACCATACAGAGTATACGACTTCACTTGAATGAAAAACATATGGGGCATGTTCAAATCCTTGAACAGTTCTGTAAAGTTGAAAAGGTATCCAACACCATCAAAAAAGTCGGAATGGAGATCCTCGATGGTAACAAAAGTGTACTGTGATCACTGTGGGCACACTGCCCCTAATGCACAACAATATATCTTTGGAGCACACAATTACTTCTTTGGGGTAAAAGATCCGGGACATCAATCTACTACTGGTTGGGTTAATAGCCAAGCACAAGCACAACAAATAGCTCAAATCCAAAACCAGCAAAATTCACATGGTCATTTACCTCCTTACCAACCTTCTCCAGTCATTGTTAGATCAGGAAGCGTGGACCTATGTGAGCACTGTCAAATTATTTGGATGAACAGGGTCAAAGCACTCACTCAAGCTTCTGAGCCATAATGTTTGACTTACATTCTATTGTTTTTACTAATTTCAGATCATATGTGGGGACTCATGAATTTGAATTCCCAAAAGCTGTAGGACTGTACTACTTCACAGGTAAAAATCTAAGTGAACCTTCCCTTGGTGCGAATGGCAGTGGGAAAAGCACCTTTTTGGATGCTATTACATGGTGCCTCTACGGGCTTACCACACGTAAGCTGAAAGCCAATGAAGTATTGCCATGGGATAGCGACACTGGCTGCTCAGTTACCTTAGAATTGACTGTTGGTCAGCAAGAGCTACAAATCAAACGAACTCAAAAGCCCAACAGTCTGTTGCTGAATGATAAACCTGTAGACCAAACCGAACTAGAAACACACCTTCGGCTTAATTTTGATTCGTTCCTTTATTCCGTAATCAATACCCAATTCGGCCAATCCTTTTTTTCATTGACACCATCAGCCAAACTAACTCTTTTTTCTGACATCATGGGATTGGACTTTTGGCTGGAAAAGAGTGAAGCCGCTGGCTATCGAGCAGTTGGATTAAGTTATCAAGAAACTAAAATCAAAGACTCAATTATGAGAGCGACTAATTACAAGCAAGTTTATGAAAAAGATCTAGCCCAAGCTCACCTTCGTTCCGATGAATTTAAAAACAATCAAAAAGCAATCATCGAACTCAAAACAAAGGAATTAACTCGTGCAGTTGATAAAGCTATATCCTTGGATGAAAAACTAGCTGATATCAAATTTGAAAATCATTCTAAACTTAAAAAACTGGAAAAATCACGTGATTCCTTTGTCTCAAACATTCAAAAAATAGCGCATGAACGCTCCGAATGTTCAGGTAAAATCAAGGTTTACAAAGAAGGTTACACTAAATTTAAAGATCTACAAAATGGTTGCCCACTTTGTCTTCAGAAAGTGGATAAGCCCCACCTAGACCTACTCAAACATGATCTGGACAAACAAATTCAATTTCTTGAAAGTGAACTTCGTGGAATTGATGAAGATCATACCGTATTTATGAAATATCTTATCCAAACTAATGGAAAGATCAATGCCTTAATCGATGAAATGAATGAAATCAGAAATAAAGAAGCTGAAGTCAAGTTGCTAGATGCAAAAATAGATCATCTTGAAAACAAAATTGATGATCTTATCAATGAAGATAATCCATGGACTGATTACATATTTGAAAAGAACTATGGCTTAGATCAAATCAAAAATGTCTTGAGCATAGATACCAAAATACTTGAAACTTGTCAAACCCATCTAGCCACTGTTGAATTTTGGGTTAAGGGGTTTAAACGTGTCCGGCTATTCATCATTGAACAGGCTTTCAAGACCTTGGAAATTGAAATCAACAACAGCTTGGCACAATTGGGGATGATTGATTGGCAAATCTCATTTGATGTCGAGCGTGAAAACAAATCTGGTGGCATCACCAAAGGTTTTGTGGTTTTTGTCAAAAGCCCTGCCAACACAGAGCCCGTAAGGTGGGAAAATTGGTCAGGCGGTGAAACTCAACGACTGCAATTGGCCGGTGATCTTGGATTAGCCAATCTAATCATGCATCAACATGGCTTAGATAATACCATTGAGATATACGATGAACCATCCACTCATCTATCCCCTGAAGGTATGCTTGATTTGGCCAACATGCTTTATGAGCGTGCTATAGGCGAAGGTAAGCGTATTTGGATAGTAGACCACGCAGCAATCACCAACTTTGGTGAATTCGAAGGAACCATAACCGCAATGAAAGATCGAAATGGCTCAACAATTACCATTGACAATAGGTAAACAGATGATATCTCCGTTTACATCTGAAGATGATCAACAAATAATTGAACTCTTCAAGGAAGGTCACTCCATGGGTGCTATAGGAAACCAACTTAAACGATCAAGGTCTGCCATTGCAGGTCGAATACATCGTTTACGCACTGTCTTAAAAGATAAGTTAAGTGAAGATGATTTGAAGCCTAGACGGGGTGAACCACCTAAAGGTAGAGTTAAGGTCGTTGAAACCCCCAGTAAGCCAAGATTAAGTCCTCGTCATCAAGAATTGACCACTCTAGATGAAGATACCTCACCCTTAGTTCCTAAAATGAGAGTTAGATTACGCATGATTGATAAAAATACGTCTGAAGTAACCCATAATGAACTCAAATGGTATCACTGCCGATGGCCGAAAGGCGATCCATGTCATTCAGACTTTAGATTTTGCGGAGCACCCCGCATCAGTGGAAGTGTGCGTACCCCTTACTGCAAGGAACACACTTTGCTGGCTGGCAAACAATATTCAGATGTGCGGGTTAACAATCCTATAACCTGCAATTGATTTTGCATGAATGCGAGTTGCATGATGCCCTGAATTGGCATCATACACTTCCCACACATTGCCCTGTATATGACGTTCAAGAATCATCACATGGTGGCGACGTACAGCTGCCATCTGTGGTGCTGGTATGACCTCAGGAAACTTAAACCAATTGGCTGCTAACCATAAAGACCGTATGGGCTGCCCGAAAAGGCGCATAGCAGCCCCACAGCCACAAAATGCCCTATGGGGGCACCCTCTAGGGTGGTCAATGACTTCAGAGCGGGAGGTAGGCCCGTACTGAATAAACCCATGGACGGGCGCGCTAAACGGGACAAACGGGGTTGAGATAGAAGGGTTTAGCCATACCTTGGGTTTGGTGAAATCAAAAGGCTTCCTGACGTTTTCACATGCCATGAAGAAATTGCAGCTAGGCTTGACCACTGTAGAAACATTATGCCTGCGTCCATAAGCGTGGGCTGGATTAATCATCAAAATGAAGAGTACTGTCGCTATAATGAATCGAATCAATTTCATCAGAACCACCTTTTATTTCGGGATGGCCTGCTTAGCATTAACCTCCTGTTCCGGCAATGAAGCAATACACAGTAAAATCACCACTTGGAAATGATCTAGCACCGCAAAGATGACTGCGACCATCAGGGTTATCTCGTTCCATTTCTACTTTTGCTTCTGGAATAGGTACAAATCTCTTATCTAGATCATCAACTTTATGAGCCATCCAATGACCATTTAGCCAATAAGTTTCTGCTGGGGAACAATCCCTTTTGTTACAACAAGACACTGTCCTGTTATCTGGCATCATCCATGTACTGTAAAACTTCTCATGAATGGCTTGATCTTGTGGTGGATGTTGATGTGCATATTCATTTGCATTGGCATATGAAATGAATATGCACATAAGTATATTACCGATTAAAAACCAACGCCAATACTCAAGCATACTAAACCTCATTATCTATGAGATGCAGAGCAATTGGCAGCGGCCCCACCACCAGAACCGTTACAAGTCCATGACCATGGGCCTGCTACAGCACCACCAATAGGTCCACCACCGTTCCATGCCCATGGGCCTAACACAGTGCCAGCCGAACAAAGATTGGTTGATGGTGTAGATAATGCTGTTGTACCATTCGCTGACCCACACACACCATTAATTACTACCGGACCAGCAAGCAACGCGGAACAATTGGCAGTACTGCCTCCATTTGAACCTGCACAAGTCCATGTCCACGGCCCAGTGCCTGTCACAGATGATGATGTACCAGTTGAGCAAAGATTAGTTAAAGGTGCCGAAGCAAGAGTAGTACCATTAGCTGAACCGCATAGTCCATTGACAGGAGGTGGCAATACAATACCAACAGGATAGGCATTATTTGATCCGGGTAACACAGGCACGCCACCGGGGACATTTACTAATGCAATGTTAACATTGGAAGACACCATCGGCTGATCCGATCCAAGCTGAACAACATTGGTGCCGGGCACAAGATCGGTAGTGGGGATGGTCACAGCAAAAGTACGCCACGTATTGATTATAGCATCTGGATAAGGCCATGGTGTTGGATGTGCATGACCATTAACCGTAACATTGAGTACCGTAGGAACAGGACTGCCTTCATTATGAAAGTTGAATAATACGCGCACAACTGCTGCCTGTGGATTAGCTGGCACATTAAGCACATTCCAGATTGCAACTTGGTTGGGTAAAGAAAATTTACCCAAGTTCACCATATACGAATAGCCCGGAGTTGGTTGAAGGGCGTCCAAGGCATCGTAGCTGAAATCCCGATACGTAAACGGTCCATCAAAAGCTACGTTATCCCAGACGAACGTATGGTTTCTTTGCGATGGCAATCCGCCCTTGTCCGCATTGTAGTGAACGTCTTCAAGCCAGATTAAACCACGTGTGAAGGTTAGATTCGCGTTGGTAATAACAGCAATATGCTTTAAATTTGTAATAGTTGGAACGACGCCAGCATCAGTAGCATAAACATCAATTTGATTCTGAGAAATTTTTAATTCAACATGATTTGTAATTCCTGAATTATTCGGCGATGAAATAACACAATCAAGTTTTTGAACCGTTAAATTAACTAGACCAACTCCATCAGTATCTTCCAAAACATAGTTACGAACAACTGCCGCCGTATCAACAGTCCATCGCGGTAAAGATAGATTGTTGCTGTTTGGGCACGAGCCACCTTGACCTGCCTCAGCTGCAGCCGAAAAACGAATTCCAAAACCGTGTTGTGGAAGTGCTTGCCACGAATCAAAATGATTGAATGGCATCGGAACAGGAAGATTACTCATCCAGAATTCAGGCCATGCTGCATGAGTTGAATGGCTATCATTACTGATATCAAAAGACACCGTACCGGTTCTTCCAGCAAAATCGAAAGGTTGTTTTGGATACATTGCTATTGTTTGTACGTCACCATCTTCAAACACACCACTTGGATTGTCATTACTTGCTTCATGCAACTGACCGTTACAGATCATTATATCATTAGGCACTGCAACAGTAATAGTACCACTACAAGTCTGAAGCGGGATAGCTGCCGCCCATCCATTGTATTGATTTTGACCAAAATTAACGAAACCAGTACCTCGTGATACTCCCCAAACATTTGGATCAAGATCACCAGTACGGCCTGGAATACCAAGATTTTTATTATCAAAGCTATCACAGAAGATAGCTGTACCGCCTAACTGCATGCCGCAGTTTTGCGCTTCAGCCATAGTTCCACAACACAATGTTAGTAACAAACCAAGAATAAAACGCATTATCCTCTCCTCTTATTAAACTACTTGGGTCGTGATTCCTCACGACCCAATCTTGTTCAATGCTTTTATACTGTTGGAATAGGCGTAGGCGTAGGTGTAGGAACCGGCACCGGTCCGGGGGTAACAATAGCTGCTGCAAGAGCAGTATCATTAGTCTGGATGCCAGCAGCCAATGCATCAAGTTGGGCCTGTGCAGCGGCAATTGCAACAGGATCATTTGCTGCGATTGCCGCAGCAAGCTGGGCTGAAAGATCCGTTACTTTGGCACCAAGATCTTTCAAAGTTTGAAGTACACTATTCGTTACAGTAGATTGTGCAGCAGCTGCCGCAATCATATTGGTAAAATCTAATACCATTCCACTCTCCATTCGTCGTTCTACTTTGAGTACGAGATCCAATTGTCTTTGGATAGAATCCAATCGGTTTAGGACCTCAGGCACCGATAGGAAATAGTGATAAAGATTTATGTTCATTTATTAATCCTTACCTAATTCTTTTCCATGCTTTAAGCCCTCTGCATACTTAGCTTCAGTAACAACAGATACAACTTTAGCAGTCAAACCATTGGTTTGTTCTTGAACTACTTTTAATCTTTCTTCATTTGCTTCAAGTTTCCGTTCCGCTCGTCGAACACTTCGTCCATTCCTCCAAGATTGCCAAGCATTAAAAGTCAACACACAAGCAGCGATAGTTTGTGCAACATCACCTAAAGATACCATCATTTTTCTCTATCAAGTTTGATTACTTGATGAAGTAACCTTCAATAGGGACGCCATTAACTGCAGGAGGTGCTGCACCCCTTCGCATCACCATTCGATTTCCCGATCTACGCACCATCATTGCTTTCGCAGGGGTAACAGCACTACAAATCGCATTTGCAGCTTGTGTAGCAAGAGTTGCTATTCCACCCCCACCAACAAGTGATGCAATGATGGAAGTTACAGTTCCAATTGTAGGAACAAACCCACAAATAATAGCAGCATTTTTCTGAACATCAGCTTCGATAGTTGTAACTTTAGCAACATCAATTGTAGTTGCTCCCGTAACTGGGTTCGTAGCACACCCTCCGAGGCTCACACTAACAAGCGCTGCAGCAAGCGCAAGTACGATATAATTCCTAGTCATGTACATCTCCTATTTACAAACGAGCTGACCACGCATCTCCTCCAGTCTGTGCATTTGAAGCATAATCTATTGGAAGCCAAAAGTGACCGTGGATACCCCAATCAGTTCCCCATGAATTTCTAATCAACAGAGCCGTATTATTCACCAAAGCAGGATCAAAACCAGACTTTTTTAAATCATCAGATTGTAAAAAATTGGTATCATAACCAACAACCAACACGTCATGGCCCCCAACATCCTTTTCTTTAAGGACATTGGGGCGAGGCATGACACCAGTTTTAGCCAAATGGTTATCATCAATGGATTCGTAGCATTCAAACCCAAGGATGAATGGAAAACCTTCGGCTAAACAATCCAGAAAGTCTTCCTCAGAAGTAAGCTGACTGTAAGATTTTATCTTGTAACCATCTGCCGCTGCCAAAACCCCTTCCGGAGGTGCTGTCTTGAAATTAGATGGTGTATACTCCCAAAGGCTTTCAGGGGCCGCACCGACATCCTTTAACACAGCAAACAAATCCTTAGTCTCAACACCTGCATCTTCAGCTACATCGTCCTCAAACTGCCGAACACTGTAATAAATCTGTTGACGGCTGAAACCACCAAGCTGGGCCACTTCAGGATAGAAAAAGCCCATTAAAGCCGCAGCGCTATTAGGACCACACGAACCCTCTTCACCTTGATCAAACGCAGGTGGAAACATAAGCCGCAAATCAACCATAGGAGGGCGTAAACCAGAAAAGCCCAAAGCTTGAGGTAAAAAACGAGGCCCTACCAACGCTGAGTTTCGTCGTAAATTATGTTTATAGATTTTCATTTACTTGATGATGTCCTTGGTTGGGACATCAGACGAAGCAGCAACCGTTGGAGTGATCGTCTTATTAAACCATGTTTTGATGATCCATGTGACAACAGCCTGTACACCTTGAATACCAGCCACGAGAGAAAGCTGTGTTTCAACAGGAATTTCATATTTATGACTAGAAACAACTGCCAATATAGAAGCAAGAATGCCTATTGCTTGTGTCCAGTTGATTTTACTCGCCCATGCGGATTGAACCTCAACCTGTGCAACAGTCGTTACTTGTGTCATAATATCATCCAATCAACCATCTTGTAGCACCAAGAATAATTGCAGTTGCGATATTAGACCCAATTAAAACTCCAACTGCAGGGCCAGCTCGCTCTAGTAAGTCATCAGTGCTTATTTTGAAAATAAACATAATTGCGACTACCAGACCACCAAACATCACAACACCAGCGTCCATCAAACCCATGTAGAAAATAAGCGTAGGATACCATGTCATTTGCTTTCTCCTAACTTACTATGAATGTTGAATTTACTTCCAAAGCCACCTGAGGCTGGTCTCCAACCATGATACCATAGAATTTTTTTGCCACTATAGGAAACAAATGGTGCCCAACCATTTATGATAGACCATTTCCACCCGTATTGTGGTGGTATGGCATCATACCAAGTCGTAAGCGTTACTGGCGCAGGTCCTTTAACCACGTAACCCATGCCTTCAAAACCGATAACAAAACCCATAAAGTTCCCAACAGGATTACGGCAGAACCACAATACATCACGCAATAACTGAATACGGATGCCGGGAAGGTAAGGTTGTCCATTGTTGATCACCGGAGCATGCCATGAGCTACCATTACGAAACCACCACAGAAAACCTGTAGGATACGGTGTGGCAGGTACTGTAACAGTCTCAATCATGATACTAACGGGCTTGAAGGAAGTGGCCTGATCATCAACGCTCTGACATCTTCACGAAATTTAAGCATATCGAAATCTGGGTCATCTTTACGTCCGTGAGGCAAAGCATATTCCTTATGCCCTGCACACATGATAGCTGAAGCACCAATATGCTTCAAGATGGCTGCACAACCCCGTTTATAAGCATCCATCTGAACAGCAGGCCAAGTATCAGCCCGAAACCCTTTTGTCTCCCCAGTGTTTTCAGCCTCAATACCGACAAAATGAGCATTGCCATCACGCACACCTTGCCAGACACCTGCACCAGCATGCCAACCTTTGCCAGCAGCTATCATCCAATATTGACCGGAACGACCCAAACCCAAATTGCAAAGCGGGCCACCAAGATCAGGGCGGCCATCTATTAATACATGAAGGTCTGGAAGATCACCGTGAAGAGGCCCACATGTGTGATGACAAAGAACACCTAAAACTTGTCCTTCGTCCCCATGGCCCCGGTTTTGCCAACCGGGTACTTCATTAACTGTCAGGCCCCAAGCTCTAAGAACACTGGGCAACCAAAGTAAGCTAAAGGACATGAGTCTCTCCTATTTGTTTTCATTACAATAGCCCATAAACTTTAATAGTACCACTTGTGATATTTCCAGCTGAAAAAAGGATCTGAAAACCATCAATGGCATTGCCACTATTCCACGCACCACCAACTACCGTAGCTATCGTGTTTGCATTTGCAGTTGTTGTATTTCCTATTACCCACTTTTGTACAGCAGCCACATTTACAGGCCCATATATCTTTATTGTTCCTGACAAACCGGGATTACCACTACTCATAGTAGTAGCTGATAAAGGAATAAATGTTGTTGTAGCACCATTACTAAGAATTGTAGTGGTACTATTAGTCCCAAAACCACTGTTGATATAACTGGTAGCTTGAAACGTTCCTCCAGAATGAACTTGAAATTCAAGTGTGACAGTAGTGGTTGCTGAGACTATGTTTTCAAAGACAATTTCATAATCTTTGAAAGTAGAAGTTAAGCTGGTTGTATCACCTAGTGTGACAGAATTAGCTCCTATCAATGTATTCAGCAAAAATCTTGACTGTGCGACTTGCGTAAACGCAGCCGTCATATCAGTAAAGATAGCATTCCACACTGAAGATTTGATGATGCCTCCCGGTGCCGCTGTAAGAGCACCAGCAGCGGGGGTATAAACGCCTGTTGCATTAAACCCCATCATTATCCTCCAGTATAAATAATTTTATTAACGATGATTGAAGGCTGCACAAGACCAAATGCTGTGGCTGCACCTCCTTGTGCTGTACCAGTAAATGAAGCAGTTATGCCAGTGACAGCAGAAGAAGTATTAGCACTTAGTACTGAACCTGCGGGAAATGCTCCTCCTCCCGTTGTTGTACCATTAGAACAAGCATTTGGATTTCCATGAAGATGACCGGGATCAGTGACTGGAACAGTACCTGTTGGAGTATAAGCCGGAAGATTTCCGGTAATCAGGGCCTTGCTTTGCACACCACCTGCATTTCCAAGCACTATTGGACTTGTGCCATAAAATGCTGTCGTCAAACGCCCCGCATCTGACCCACCCATATCACCTTTACCAACGAGAGCATAATCTCGAAAATCAGGAAGATTAAATGTAGTGGAACCATCTCCAGAACCCCACGTTGTGCTTATGGCTGTAAATAATGCAGCATTGGCAGCTCGACTTATGGCTTGACCAAAACAAAGCAACCATCCAGTTGGTGCTGTAGCACCAGCAAAAGAAACAACAACCCCAGCAGGTACACTTCCTGTTATTCCTGCTGAAGAAAATAATTCAACTTGAACACCATTAATGACAACGCCTATCTGATTAGCACTAGGTCTTATAAACCCGGTGTTCGTTTCATTACTGAACGTCAATGCAGGGGCAATAGAACTACCATCTGGTATCTTAAGCTGCCCGGTCATGCCCGCCTGACCGTCCCTTGGAAGGGAGCCAGTCAAGGCTGTAGCTATATCACTAAGATCACTATTCATTGATGCGGACGAAATAGTAGTTCCAGCCACAAATGCTGCCTGTGGTAAACTATAAGATCCGCTACCATTACGGGGCATAAGGATTTCTTCCTTTATTTACCAACAATCTTTCAGCATTTTTAGCAGCATGACTGACTGCTTCTATAACACCAGTAATTAATCCATTACGCAATGTTTCGACAGCAGCCCCAGTTTGACGGGATTGTTGTGCATTCTCAATCAAAAGCATTGGAAGCAACGCAACTGCACAACGCCAATCATCAATCATTTCTTCAGATTGAGGATTCTTTCCAATCACACGGGTCCACCAAGGGCATGTGTGACAAACTTCGGAAGTATCCTTTTGATACAAAGGACAAATAGAACCTTTGTCTGCATGTGGAATTTTTACCATATTAGCTCTTTATAATGTTAACGACACGAGCATTGTCAGTCAGGGCAATAAATTCATGGTCAACATCAGGTGACCAATCGATCACAGCACCTTCAGTATATTCCTTATCTCCGATAACAGGTCCATGGATACGAAAACGCCCACGTGCAACAACAGTAATATGGACATCAACTTCAGTGTGCCGATGCATTGGAAGAGTATCACCAACTTTTTCAAAGGTATAGATAACACCTCTTAAAATCCCTGTATAAATTTGGGTACTAAGCAATGACATGCATCGGCCCTGCTGGAATTATTGTCACAGGTGACGTTGCAAGTACTGGATCAGGTTTTTGCGCTTCAACCATCCATCGGTCGACAAAAATCTGAAATGATACAAAATCTGTAAACCGTTCGTTCGGCCTGCGCGTATTTTCAATAGCATTATATTTGTACTCGATCTCCCCAACAACACCATACCATTGCACAGCATGGATGTCTTCATCGAGCCCGGTCAACTCAACCTTGAGTGCCTGTTCTTCAACATAAACATGGCTATCGTCAGCAATAATGGTGACACGCATTTGATTTTCCTTTCATCAGTTCTTGCTGCACAAAATGATATCAATAAACTGAATCGACATCGTGATGGTATGGTTATGAGATGTGCCAGAACCAGCCGAACCTGTAGTTGAACCTACAGTACCATCAGAAACTCCAATACAACCGATTGTAATACTCGTTCCTGCTGCCGGTGCGGTGTAACTATGTGCATGTGACGCTAATTGTGCGGTTGAAAGCGTTGAACTTCCAACCACTGACTGTGCCATCACAGTCGAAAAAGAATTAGTACCACCAGAAACACCACCAGAACCTGAAACAACACGAAGTGCTTTATCGTTTTGTGTCGTAATCTTTGTCCAACCAGTTGGCGCAGCAGTTTGCCAGAACAACATCACAGTTCCAGCAGAAACAATCGGAGGATTGGCTGCAACCGCCGCATCCACATAAGCTGTAGATGCTACCTGTGTATTATTCGTTAAAGGTGCAGCTGTAGGAGTTGTAGGCACGCCAGTAAGTACAGGAGATACAAGGGTGGTGTTTATAATTCCCGTTGAAGCAAATGTAGCAACTTGGACACCTTGAATGACAACGCCTATTTGCCCAGCAGCAGGTCTTGTCAGACCAGTATTAACTTCATTGGCAAATGAATAACCGGGAGCAAGCAAGCTTCCATCAAGAGCCTTGAACTGCCCCAACATGGTACTTTGCCCATCCCGAGCAAAAGAACCTGTTAAAGCTGTGGCTATATCACTGAAATTATCATTGACAGCAGCCGAAGAAATAACAGTTCCGGGCACAAACGGTGCTTCCGGAAGAAAATAAGTTCCTAAACCGTTCCTCGGCACAACAAAGGAGTCCCTAATGTGGTACATTGTACAAGCAGGAATAGCTGTCGGTGTCGCTTATTTTTGGTGCACCATGTCTAAGCATTCACCTAGTGAATTTGGACATGGTCTCTTTCTTGGCGGCATCCTAGCTTGGTACGCCACTGCACTTATCAACGCTTTTCGTGACTTACGAAGACCTACTGCTGAGGACCAACCAAAGTTGGGTTCGTCGGTGGTGCCATCAAAAGACGTGCCAAAGTTGCCTTATCAACGGGGGCAGTAGCTCGACCGGGCATCCACTCTTGATTCTTCAAATAAGCTTGCCCCCATGGATGAGCTACAGCACGACCACCAGCATTCTTTAATGCTTGAACTACATCGTTAGCATGGCTCGCACCAGCAAAAGCACCAAGTAACCCTTCACCGACTGCCCCAGTTGCTCCAGCTGTAGCTCCACCAGCAGCAGCACCTCCAAGGAGACCAGCTAAACCCCCCAATACTTTAGTTCCCGGACCGCCTTCCATATTTGGCTTTGGTAATGGTGTCATAACACTGGCAGCATTTTCAGCATGTGTTTCTAAAGGTGAACCACTAGCAGCCCTGCTAGTCACCTGATCTGGAGTAATTGTTTCTTGACCAGCTTTTCTAGGTATGTCTTTTATGGTCTTATAATTCGAATATTGCTGATCAAGATTTTGAAGACGTTGTGCTTCCGCAGGAGGCATTGAATTATGAAATGCATCCATCATACGCTGACGAGCATTTATAAGTGCCGTCTGCACATCTGAAGGAGATGCAGCATCAGCAGCGCTCTGAATATTTTGTTTCATCGCACCATAACGCTGACCCGTCATAGTTAATGGGGCTGGATTACCTCCTCCGGGACCATTACGAATAGCATTTTCAATGTCAGTAAAAGGCTGGTTAGGCCCAACAGCTCTATATAGTTCAGAACCGGGTGCACCCATCCGATGAACATCCCGATTTAAAGCAGCAAACTCAGTAGGATTTATCTCATGCTGGTTACGTAATGCCCTAAGTTGTCTGCCTGTATCCTTGGCTGTAGCAATACCTGCTGGATTAAACATTGCACCGGGAGCACCAGCTTGCCCCATCACTTCCTGTGTATAAGCCGCGCCTTGACGCTGTGGCAAATCAGCCATACGTGGAGAACGAGCTTCCGCTGCCATGAAAAAGGGGCTCTGTGCTATTTGACCAGCACTTGATTCTCTTGCAACTTCAGGTACAGATGCCACAGTAGCCGCACGTTGAGGACTCAATGGGAGTGGCGTTACTCCCTTTCGGAGAAGAGAGGGTATCGTAGTGCCACCCATAACACCAGCCGCACGAGCAACAGGCTCTGCCCAAGGCTGAGCAGCATCAGGCAGATAGCCTTTTAGAGCATTGGCACCTTCAGCAGCCCCTTCACCGACGATACCAGCACCTGCCGCTTTAGCCAATGCACCTGGAATATTTCCACCCATCGCCACAGATGGAAGAACACGCAAACCAGTTTGCAAAGCTTTACCGGGTCCAGTCTTAGACTCGTAAAATGGACCAGTGACTTCTTCAGCCTTTTTCTGAATACCAGCAGAAGTTGGCAAGGGAACGGTACCGGGCATGTCTCCAGAACTTACTTGACCAACAGGCAATTTCGCTGCCTTGGCACCTTCTTCTTTAAATGATTTACCAAACCAAGAATTACCAATGGCTTTACCAATTGCTGAATTACCAACTGCATCACTCAAGGCAGAAAAAGGATTGACACCCTTTTCAGTAGCCTTCTCAGCACCAGCCTTGGCTAATGCTTGAAGATCACCACCCATACCAAGAGGTATCATGAGTCCTTGTGCAAGAGCAGGTACGGCACCTTTGGCCATATCTTCACCATAACCAACTTGCGGCTCTTTCTTAGCCGCAGCTTGCACCCACGGCGGAGGGACCGGCGCTGTACCTTTCTTTATTTTGGCTGCCTGTTCCCATGGGGGCAGTTGTGCATCAGCCATTTATTTTGCCTTAGCCTTAGGTGCTACTTCTTCCCAACTATTAGGATTATCCTGCGGACCGCCCTTATAAAGATGACCTTGGAAAGTCATTCCCGGTTTAGTTGCCTCAAGTGTTTTGGCCTCACCCGATGCAGGCTCAATTACATCTTTCTCACCCTTACGACCTTTTAGATCTTCACTAAATTTATCCATCTCCTCCCTACTGAAAGTAGGATGATCTTTGTAATAACTAAGCAAAAACTCATCCCAGTGCGAATCAAGGCCTACACGTTCACCCCCCGGATTGGCAGGGAGTAACACTTTAGATGGATCAGCAGGATCAACTACCGCTTTACCTGATTTGTAAGCAGCAGACATTTTCCCAATTTCTTCTATCTTAGCGGCATTCCTATCTGTAATCTCAAGAAGGGCCTTGATAGCCGAAGGCGTATTGCTGGTGCTGGCATTAGCTTCTTTTTGCAGCAAGATTTCCATCACACGGATCTGCCCCAAACCACCAAAAGCAGTCTTCAAATTAGACATGATGGTCTGTGCCGTGGTCTTTCTAAAAATCTCCATTGGTGCAGCTGCATTAGGATCTATGCCCATAGCTACCTTAAATTTCTTCCAATTTTCAACAAGACCACTACCAAGACCTGCATAGAAATTAGGATCTTCCGTCATTTTACGTGCCATAGCAACGTTGTTTCGTTGTTCAGCAGCAGCAATTGCATTGCTCTGCATGGTGTCATATTTCTTGGTATAGGCATCGTTTGATTTCTTCTGAGCTTCAGCTTTGACGCCAATATCAGATTCACCTTGCTTCAATTCTAAAGCTTTTTGCTGCTCATAAGCTTTTTTGGCTGTGTAATCCTGCACATCTTGTGGCGCAAAATTATTCAACCTCAATTGCTCTTCAGTAGCACCCGGAGGTTTTGTTTGAGCAAATTGAGCTAAAGGTCCAGCTCCCGGTGCCGCTGCAAGCGCGGGGGCACCAACATCAAAAGGACTTGGAGCTTTAGCTGCGGCTGCCGCGCCAGCAGCCGGGTCATTTGAGGCCACCTGAACTCCACCCGTATTTGGAACCGCCGCAGGGGCCGCTGTCGGGGCCGCTGGTGCGTTTTGAGCTACCACGGGCACAGGAGGCGGGGCCGGTGTTGGACCGCCTGCTGGGGCTGCTGGGGGCGTTCCCTCACTTCGAGGCCCAACCGCTGCCGGAGCTTGCTGAGCGGGGGTAAATTGCATGCCTCCACCACCTGCACCACCGGGACCAACGGTACCAAAACCCTCAATCTCCATATCACCAAGTTTTTTCTTGGTCTTTTGAAGATCAGGGATGAATTGCTGCCTACGTAGATCACGAGGATCAATAATAACATTGCCACCGGGATACGGCATCGTAATAGGCTGATCTTGATTTTGATACTGTAATTGCAAATCCTTTTTGTATGCTTCTGAAATAGTTGGGTCAGCCAATATGCCACGCATCTGACCTTCACTATATTGAGGCCTACGCTGGACAAGTGCTGGATTAATCAACGGCTGATTCTGTGCCTCAGGATAAACATTGCCACCACCATTTCCAGCTGGTGGTTTAGCACCTCCACGCAAAGCAGTTGCTGCTTCTTGAGCAACCGGAGGCACACCATTTTGTGCCATTTGAATTGGTCGACCATTCTCATGCTGCCCCATAGCAGCAATAAGTTGAGGACGAAGCTCCCTTGGAACTGGTGCATTTGGATCAAGACCCAATTTGCCTGCAACAGCCCTGACATAAGCACCACTGTCATTCTCACCGGGAGGTGCCCAACGATTCACAATACCAGCCACAGTATTGATGCCACGATGCTCATAACTATCAAGAAGAGCATTAGCGGCAGCAACACCCTGTTCTGGCTTCTCAAACTTGGCAAAGCGGCCATCTGAGCCCGCAAAACCCGGCTGCGATTGCGTAAAGCCACCTGCTTCAATATTAAGCGGATTATTATTGCGAATACCACGCGGAGCGTTCCCCGGTGCTGAACCAGAGAGTCCAACGTCTGCATCACCGCCTGTATCTTTTAAACCCGCAAGCGGCGGGTTACCACTAAAAGAAGGTGGAGGCTGTGTAGAAGGACTACCCGGCATAGTAGGAAGCATCCGGCCTGCCCTGACTGCATCAGATTCATTTTGCTTTTTATTGGCATTGAAATCCATATTACCGCCCACAAGAGCACTGACCATATTGCTGACACCCTGTGTCCAGTGATGGACAGGCTGTTGCAAATTGCCCTGAAGAAGTGCTTTGGCATACTCTCGCGTCGACTGAAGCTGTGCGGGGGTCGCATAACCTTCAGGCGTGGAAAGTAAATTGGATTCGTTAGCCACCTTGGCCTCCTTGACCCGGAATTTGCGAAAACAATGCTGCCATAGTTGGGTCTATGCCATTTGGCATACCGGGCATCACGCCTCCACCCGCACCCGGAGGCAACATGGCACCGCCCATTGGGCTGCCACCTACCCCATCAGAAGGAGACGTAACAGGGGGAGCCGCACTGCCCGCACCACCAGTCATTCCTGCTGGGCTTGTTGGAGGTGCCAAGGACATGGGAGCACCTACAGATGGCCCACCTGTGGACGTGTTGTTAATAGGGGATTGACCTAACAACGAACCCTGCTTCTGTTGCAGGGCTTGGTGTTCAGCGTTTCCAGCCATGATGGCTTTGACCATGTTGCTGATATTTCCAGCTACACCGCCTCCTTGTTGAGGCTGAAGATAGCCCGGTGTCTGCGGTTGTGCTGCCCCAGCACTCAAAGGGTTAGCAGCGAAGGGACTCATATCCATTTGTTTTTTCCTTTATGCCATTGCAAGCATGGGAAGGGATCCCATCAAATCCTGCATACCGCCGCTCTTCGCCCAACCACCCAACAATGCAGTTGGAATACCAAAAAGGCCAGACATCATGGCTTGGCTTTGTTTCAATTGATCCTGATATGACGCTTCTGCTGCTTGTTGTGCATTGGCTGTAGCACCAATCAAATTCGCAGGTTGAATATTTAAACCCGGTGTATTCTGAAATGTCGGATTACTTGGTGCTCCAAGACCTGCAAGGGTGCCTGCCATTTGCATAGGAAGCCCATAAGTATTAACCGCTTGCGAATACATTTGCGGTTCTATCTGAGCCTCAAAACCAGTAACCGTATTCCCCTGATTGTTTTGAACCGCACGCATGGCATTATCATAGCCCGGTTGACCGGGTGCAAATCCTTGATTCCTTAACTGTGTATCAAGTTGATCAGTCTGTTGCTTGAAATAAGGATTAAGATATGCTATTTCTTTATCCATGGCACCGCCGACCAACCCACTGGTCGCATTGCCTATGGCAGTGCCCGGATCAACTGAACCATAATTAGCCCCACTCAAGATTTTACCAGCCTGAGTACCGGCAGTCTGTTGTGTTCCCTGCAATGTGTTCAGCAATTGCTGTTGCGGAGCGCTCAGTGCAGTTGTCGCCGTATACAACGGCGTACCATTAGAAGATGTCCCAGTTTGGTTATAGGTCAAGCTACCCGTAGGGGTGACCTGATTCGTCATCGAACCAACTTGAGACTGGGTACCAGCAGTCGTATTCAATGCCTGCTGATTAGCCGCAGTTGTGTTCGGATCTGTAACTTTTGGGGCGTCGGGCGTAGAGGACATCTATGCAACTTTCTTCAAATGCTCAGCTGCCAACTTCTCAAGGTCTTCTCTGAACATGACGAAACGGCATCCAGTGTTACGTGGACAATCCGCATGCCCATAATTCCTACGCTGAACACCTTCGTACTTAAAACCAAACTTTGAAAGCTTTTTTAAAAGAAAAGAAGGACGCTTCGGTACAATAACGGTCAATCTCGACAAGCGCAACTCATAAAGGGCAATCCTAGCCAAAGCGCGGATGATCCCTACTGTAACTGTGTCCTTGCCATAGTAAGATAATTCCGCATTAAGACTGTTATAGTTAGTGAACAACACAGCCCCAACTAACATATAATGATCTACTATCCCCACAGCTCTATCCACATGCATTGGTGCCCGATGATAAGTTTGAAAAGCCCATGCAGCAACCAATGCATCACAATCAAGAAGCAGCCCCTTCACACGAAGCCTCCCATTTCTAGAAGAGAATTAAAAGCATTGACTTGAAGAGAAATAGAAGTTGTATCTAAGCTCGCATCAAACAAAGCCTGATCAAAGAACGAAAAATCAAACTGAGCAAGGGTGCCATTACCTCCTGATATGGTCGCAATATTGATGGTCAAATGCATTGCCAATGCATGCCCTATGGCATCTGTGCTTATCCATGAAGTGGTTTGAATGACCGTACCAAACCATTTATCCACATCCCACACAGCCACATCCCACAATGCACCACCATTAAAAATTTGAAGTGGAGCATTTTGTGTCTGAACCTGAAAATCAGCATCTACAGAAATAAAAGGCGTAATAGTTTGACCAGCCGTAATAAACGGCTGCGCCATTGTCATTCTTTTCAACCTGCCGGGTGCATCAAAATAATTATAGGCACACTGCATATCAGCAAGAATGGACTTGGTAAAATCAGTACTTCCAACAAAAGCTTTGTTGATGTCTCCTACATTTCCACCAAAATACAAAACATTATTATATACTTCAAAGCAATTAGCATTCCATCCCGTAAATTGACACCATGCTCCTGTCAGTGCATTCATGACAAACTGGACTTGCACACTGTTCTCAGTTTGAGGAACATTCAAGATCGCCAACTGTTGTGGTGCGTAGCTTATCAACTGCCAGCCAAACATATTCAGACCGACTTGTGCCGCCTGCGCCATAGCATTCTGAATGCGGGCTGTAATCGCAACACTACGCTCAGCACTTGGATCAAAAGGTAATGATTGTGAAAGCGGAACCACACCTTGTTGTGTGATAAGACCTACGTCAGAACCAATTTTAGTAGCGCAACGTAAACTGATAGGTGGAGATATATCAAATGTACCTGTCAGTGAGAAAGTGGCTGCGTTTGTAGGGTCTGTTCCGCTAAAAATACTAACTTGACCACGGTTTGAAATGAATACCATAAAATCTTGCGGGCCATTACCACCATCTACTGTCCAATCAGTGATGGAAATAAGATAACCACCCTTAGTCCAATTAGCACCCAGATCAAGAGTACCGGCAATAGCGCCGGTAATGGCATCCGTCGGCATAAATGCACAAACAGTAGAACCACCACCAGAACCATTACCAAGGACATACCAAAGCCTGCGTTTTTGAGCATGAATATTCGTGATGGCAGCGGTAGTCAAACCACTGGGCAAACCTGTGATCGCTGGGATTGACCACGTTGTTCCATTATACTGACGTAAGGTATCCACCCCATTCACAAGCTGGATAACCGTAGTGCCAAGCGCTGGGGTAAAATTGACATATTGCCATCTAGCCGAATTCAATCCTGTCACAACAGCCGTATTCACACCATTGATAGAAACGTCATAGATACTACTACCAGCAGCAGCGAACATCTGTTCACCGCCCGTAGCCCGACGCACCAGCAATGTTTCAACAGGTGTCGTCATAACATCTAGAAGCACCCATGGAAAATAACCCTGTCTCAATTCTACCCAGCCGGGGCGCGGTATCCAGTTATTGAGAATAGGCGCACGTTTTGGATCCATGGATGCCAAAGGTGAAATAGCATCCCAACCATCCGTAGGCACAGGAATAACCTTAGACACCACATCGGGTGCAGGTGTAGGTACTTTCTGGGCTGATTGAGCCTTCCTCATTTTTTCTCTTTTTTATCCCTTAATGCATCTATCATGCCTGCGGCTGGTGCAACACCCAATCCTGCTCCATGCAACATATTAGGATCAAGTGGATCAAATTTGGAAGCAAATTTCGATTTAGCAGTAGCAGCGCCCTGAGGAAAAGTTGCATAAGTTGTTGTTGGTCCAGGTCCAAATTTTTCAAACAACGGAGTATCATGAACATTTTTGATAATAACCCCCGGTACTTTTCCTTCATATTGTAATTCTTTCATTTTATAATAAGGTGCACCACCCCAATTTCTACCACCAGCATCTATTGTGTGATATTTGCTTGTATCAAGATACAAAGGTTGAACGGCAGATCCAGTAGCGTGAGTAATCCCCGGTTCTGGTATTTCCCACTTAGGAGAAAATTTACCAGCATACATATCAGCTAATTCAGGGCTGGCCGTACTGTACATATTAGAACCCCCACTATGCTGTTGATAAGAAGGATTAAATTCCTTCCCAAAATAACCAGCATTAACCCCACGATAAGCTGGGGTAGTGTAATTATTGGCTATTCTGATATCTTCAGGGGTCATATTCTTTTGAATACTACGCCAATAATCACCTTGTGCTTTTAGCACATCATTATGGTAGTAATCATTTCTAGCTTGAAGAGCATTTTGCCTAAAAGCCTCACCAGAAGATAAAGGCCCAGAAGGTTGAGGAATTGCTGGGGATGTTCCTTCCTTCTTCAAAATATTGATTAAATTAGGATCATACATGACATAATTACTAGTGCCTGCACCTTTCATACGTGATCCAGCATCTAAATATTTAGAACCAGGAATACCAACACTCTTTAAATATTCAGATGCAGGACCATGCCCCATTCCTTGCGCAAGTGCGTTATAGACGTGCTGCCCGGTAAAATCCGAACCAGTAATTCCAGTTTTATGAGAATAATTTATTAGATGAGAAAGAGCTTCATCCTCTGGATGACCACCCATAATTTTTTTAAGATGCTCTTGTCCTATAGGTCTATCCAAATCTAAAAGCTGATGAGGCTCAGCATTGATATCAAGATGATAAGTTTGAGCATTAGGTCCAAATTGGTCATGATAATACTTGTTTACTGCTGGATTTTCGGAAGCATAAATACCCTGCCCAAAATCAGCCTTTCCTTCTCCCGCACCTTTATTAGCTAAACTAAATGTATCAAAATCATGTGGACTAGCATGATATGCTTTTATCCCCATCCGCAGTTCATTACCTACAGTGGGCGCAAGTCCTGAACCTCGCAACAAAGCAAGAGTCGTATCTGCTGCCACAGGCACTGTTCTTGCAGTACTTCCATGAATATCATTTGGATCAAATTGTGCTGCCTGATTGATTAAATTTTTAGGTACATCTGTGGCAGCTTTAGCAAGATGACCAACTATGGGATTTAGTACATTGGTTGGTTCCGCCATAGGCTCAGCAGGGCCGCCCACGCCGAATGGCATAGCATCGGGCTGTGGCTTGCCTCCTTTTAATGCCGCAATGATGTCCTCAAAACTTGCCAAAATTCACCTCTGTAAATTAGGTGGAGGAGCATGCGTTGGCATAGTTGGAAAAGTAGGGGCTGGCACCTGTACTGGCTGTGCTGGAAGCACGGGGTGTCCCTGCTTCAAATAAGCAAGAACCTGCTGAAGATGTGTTGCATTTGGAGATAGCATTATTGCCCCCTTGGATTTGAAGAAGGCATCCGGCCACCGGCCCATGTATATTTAGGGGGTTCATAACCACCCGGATCAGGCGGCCACGCCATGTCATCACCAGTGTCGCCGGGCTTGATGACTTCGCCTTGCGGTCTTTGGCCCTTTAAGGCATCGACAACTGCTTTGAGATGATCAGGGACCACATGACGCTCCTGTTAAACGCCACGCTATCAGATTTTTGGCACTATAAATTTAATTCGATTATATACTGAACCTATATTCAAGCCGATTTTATCGGCTATTGCTTGAATGGTCATACCTTCTTCACGCATTTTACGCATCTTTTCAGTAAGAGCATCTATTTTTTGAGTATCCTTACGGGGTCTCCTTTCAACACTTGGTGGAATATAATCAACTCCTTTAATTTTTATTTCATCAATATAAAACTCAACACGCTTCTCAGCTTTTACAAGAGAACTTTCACGCCCTAATGCTATTTTAATACCTTTAAGATCACCATTTCCAAATCCACGGGAAATATTTCTACTTATATAAAAATAACCATCTCTTTTATCTTCATGAATATACATGCCGTACCCATATTTACCTCTACCATAGCTTCTATAAACTTTCTTTCCCCTACGTTTAAATTGATTCTCAGCTTCAGTTAATTCTTGCAAATTATCAGGACGATTATTCATAGGATTATCGTCTATATGATCAATATGATATCCTGATTTTTGCCATCTTCCATGCGTTAAAAACCAAACTGCACCAGCATAAGACGTAGAAATTAATTGACCATTCCAATTTATATTAAAACCCAGATGAGCATAACAATCTCGCACTGTTATTTTACCTGTTTCGTCTAACGTAGCATGTTCTTTGAAAAACTTTTCAAACTCTGGATTCTCACGCTTCTTAAGCAACTTTAAACGCTTACGCATTTTTACCTCCTAATGTGGAGGTTTCTTATACTAACTTTTTAATTAACTTGTCAACTATATACCAGACTGACCTGAAGGGCCCGGAAAAAACCCATCTTGAACGGAACTAGGCGACAGGAATACTGGACTTTGACGCTTAGCCAATTGCAAAGTAGGTGCAGCACCATCTTGACCAATCAATTGATTGACATAATCAACCCATCTGGTTTGCAAGGTAATGTAACTTCCCATCCCCTTGATTTCCCAAAACATCCACTTAATACCAGTAACTATGGATTGATCATTCAAAAGGCTAGTATCAAGATCATTGGCAAAATACTGAGCGAAATTTATACCCGTGCCCAATACATTGACAGCATTATTGGATCGATATTCAAAGACAAGTTGAAGTGGAGCTACAAGCTCAAAAGGTGGGGGCCAAATACGCCAATTATTCGTAAAAGGCCCAACCTGTCGGAAATGCCTTCGTGGGCCAGTAGTCACAATACCTGACAAATGCCATTGATCCATTTGAGGCGATGTAGGCCCTATCAGTTCCCAATGATTGGTTCTATCCCACATAGTCCTATTTTGAAAAGTATCAAAACCGGGAGGTTCAGGAAATGTATCCTGAGCAAAAGTAAGATTTGCTCCAGTAGCAACTGCAGGATTAGTAGACTGCATATTCATAGTAACCGTAGTTGCATCATTTACAGTAACAACACGGGCACCCTGTGGAATATTGGCTCCTGATATGGCCGTAGAATTAGCTATGATTGCAGCCGTACTTGGAATATTACTTATCGTTTTAGTAAATGCCGTCAAGAAATTGCCAGTCGTCAACAACGGCACTGGTACTGCCAAATCATATTCAAATTGCAGAGCAGTCCAGCCTGACGTAGCATTCATGGATCTTAATTCGTCCAAAACGCGATTTGCCAATGCAAACATCTGTGTCGTAGTAGCATCCGTGTTTCCTACGACACTTGCTGCTACCGGCAACCCAAGTTCGGCTTGGGCCTTCTGGACCATTTGAAGCAAAGTAAGAGCCATGGCTTATAACGATTTAGCAACTGGACCCCAATTATTTCCAGTTCCTGTGGTTAATTTTCTTAGAATGCAACCTTTTTCACTGACAACAATAAGATTATTATTTTCATCAAAAACCTTAATGCTGCCAAAACCACTGACAAGAGAAGCATCACTAAGATACACTTCAACTACATCTCCAATATTAAAAGTAGAAGACAAAATGAAGCCTGAAGGCGTGCCAGAACCAGTAAAAGGCGTATTAGTACCAATTACAATTGTCACAGGTTTACCGGATGGAGATATCGTAGTTGGGGCATCAACTCCTTCTTTTCCATCAGACAATGAAACTATAGCAAAAGAATCCTCATACTCAATTTCCGTAATTCTTCCTGCGATAGCAACAGTAGTCATAGAAACCTCCTTAGTTCGTAAGAATAGAAGCCCAGAACTTTGACTTATACTGCCAAAAGATTGCAGCTTTATTCGTTGCAATTGAAAGATTTGCATTAGCTACATTATTAAGTGTGTGACCAACTGGACACCACACTCGGGCAGTTGTGCCACTAGGATTTACAGCAAAAACTGCCTCCGCAATCTGTTGAGTAGTGGGGAGCACAAAATCAGTTTGGCTAGAAGCAGCACTAAGTTCTGCATTATCCCCTATAATAGCTTTAGCTCCAGCTTGTGCGGTACCTACACCAACAAGAAGAGCGTAATCCGCGCCCATAATATCTGCCAACTCACCTTGCATACCCAAACCCATAAGGGTCAACGTACTTCCACCAATCATTTTAATTCTCCTTATGCGGATACGACAGAAGCCCAAAACTTAGGCTTATACTGCCATATAATAGCAGACTTATTCTGTGGGATGGTTACACTACCATTAAGCGAACCATTTACAGTATGACCAGATGGTACAAAAACAAGGCCAGAGTTGGCACCGGCTGCTGGATTGAAAACATTATAGGGAACCATAACATTAGCATTGTCTGGTGTAACTGGAAGACTACAAGAAGTTTGACTAACGACAACTACCAATTCAGTATTCGTGCTTTTGATTATAGGTCCACTACCTTGTGTGGTACCAGCGCAAGTTATTTGAGATGGATTACCACCCAACAATTGAGCCAATTGCGCAGGAAGGCCAAGCCCCATTAGCGCGTCAGCAGATGCTACAGGCATTAAAATGACTCCTTATTTGAGACGGGTTCGGGAACGCTTAGGCTCAGGTACAATACGGGTAGCATTAATTTGCGCAGTCTGAGCATCGAAATTACTATTGGGAACAAATACACCACGCTTCATTCCACCACCTTGATTGGCCAGCATTTGCTGAACATCAGCCATGGTGACAGAATTTTCCTGATTGGCTTGGATAGCCTTAAGTTGAGATTGAACCAAATCAAGTTTATTCTTGAGGCTGTGAATCTCTCTATCCTTTTCATCAAGAGCTTGTTTAAGCTGACTGGCCTTGACACCCTTGTTCGCTACCTCAAGGTAACGAACAGCTTCATTGACCCATTGCTGGCAACCCATTCCAATGGTTTCAATGGCGTGAGCAGAGAGTTTAGCTAGTTGTTCAACGGTATGAACGCCAGAAGCTTTCAGGGCACCAGCGGTAGCCGGGGAGGCAGGAAATAGCATTTCTACCGGGGTACCCTCGGATACCTGAGGGGCGTTCTGTTGAAATTGCTGCCACTGCAATGGATAGCGGCGCTTTTCTAGGTCAGTTGCTTCCCTATCAACAATATTGAGACGTTCACCCGGAGGATGGATACGAACATAAATCTTGTCATCAAGCCATGGACGGCCGACTTCAGCTGATTTGGCAGGATTGTGCACACCCTTCATATAAAACATCACAACCATCGAGGCATCCCCGCCTCCATAATTGACCACCCCACCCCATTCACCGACACGACGAATACTAGTATGACTTGAAAGTTCGTCCATAACTAAACTCCTGTTAAATTACGAAGATAGCGCAAATCGTATTACTTAGCCAGTGTCAAGTCCAATTCTGGCTTACCATGAGATTCAACGAATACAGTCAATTCTTTTGCAACCTTTTGCAGCATCCCATCCCAGTCACCGGGGACCGGTTGGGTAAACTGACGCAAGCTTGGATACCACGGGCTATCTTCACGGGTACCGAACCAACGCCAACACCCATCCCAGCGGCTTAACAGCCACGTAGGCTTGCCTAACGACGCAGCGGCGTGAACTACCGCCGTATCAACTGAAATAACCAGATCACAGTTTTCAATGGCGCAACATGTCTCATAAAAATCGTACATGTCTTCAGTCCAGTCCGCAATAGACATGCCAGCAGGTGGAGTTCTAACCTGCTCTGAAGGAACACCATGTTGAAGTGATACCCACATAATGCCGGGTATCTTAGCCAGTGGAGCCAAAACTTTTAAGTCAGTGGATCGAATGGCATCAACAGCAGCGGCGGCAACATTTGTCCTTCTACTCAAACCAGCCCAACAAAGACCAACTCTAATACCTTTAGGCAATTCTTTTAATCTTGCATCCCATGCATCAACATCACGATAATTCAGGTAGAACTCTCTTCCATTAGATGGAATAGACTCAATATCCGGGGTCAACATTCCTGCCAAAGTCAACATAGGCACAGCATAATCAAGTTCTGGGATCTTCTCGCCAACATTTATAACAGCATAAATATCAGGAATAGTTTCAAGAAGGCGTTTTAGTTGCGGCCTGCCCTCAACAATGACTTTTGATCGTGGATAACGATTAGCAAGAATATTTGCATAACGGGAGAATTGAATGATATCTCCCAAACCTTGCTCACCATACACAAGAATATTCTTGTTGGTCAGATCCTCACCATTCCATTGAGGGCATTTCATTTTGCGTGCGGGTAGTTGATTGGTTTTCCACCGCCATTCATACTCTTTCCAACCCTCCTGCAAATGCCCCGCACTAAGAAGTGCCATACCGTAGACAAAGTGACCGTCAGCATATTCGGGATCAACAGTTTTGCTTCTACGGTAATAAGAAAGAGCTTTTTGAATATTCCCTTCATGTTTATAAGCATTTCCTAAAGTCAATAACGCTTGGGGTATTTCTTCAAGTTCGATGGATTGAAAGAGACTTCCTTTTGCTTTGACTATATTACCCATGTCATAATATGCAGCGCCTCTGTTACAGAGAATTCGCGCTTTTAAAATTTTATTTTCTTCAGTTTCCAAAGCTTTATCGTAATTAATAATAGCATCCAAATAATGCCCTAACTGTTGAATACAGGTGCCACGATTATCCCAAATACGTGAAAGATATTTCTCAGCTTGAAGGTTGTTTTCAAATCTTTCAAGAAGTTCAGTTGACCAAATAATTGCTTCAGACCAGTTTTGATTATGATATGCCATCACAAAAAGTTCTTTAACTTCTTCATACGTTTTACGCTGCATTTTGTGCTCCTGTTTACAAACTAAGGGGCCAGCTTTTTAAGACTGACCCCTGCTGAAAGGCTATCGCGTAAAGCGAGCAATCCAATCGCCTTCCAAATTAGGTGTTAGCAAGAACCGTTGGGTTATTAAGAATAGCTGTGTTTGGGCCAGCAAGCGAACCGGTCGCTTGGCTGATAACCATACCAGTGATGCTAAAACCGCTACCAGTACCGGGGGATGTCGAGAATAAAGCACCAGCAGTTGCTGCAACGCTGAAAAGCGCGGCATTTGCTGTAGTGGAAGCCAAAGTACGGACATTTGGGCAGTTACCAAATACCTGAGTCCAGAAAAAGGTAGCTGTTTGTGGAGCAGCCGGAGCAGGAACAAGCATGCTGCCCTGTGAACCACCAACGATACCAACAAATGCACCGACGTTTGAACCAGCAGTCGCGCCACCAGTTAAAGCAACAGACCAAGAACCGGGAACAACACTTACCACAACAGCTGAACCAGCTGGGATGCTTACCGAAGAAGTACAATAAACCCACTCTGAACCATCTGTACCCCAAGCCAACTGACCAGTTGCAAATGGAGGACGAGGAATTTCAGGGGTACCAACAGCATTCAGAATGAAGACTGCATTGATATCAACGCCTTCCATGTTAGAAGTATTATAAAGGGCGGCTGCCATTTAAGGCTCCTCATGTGTGAGTTGGAATTCTAAAAACTGAAGTCCATGAATTGGTTTCCAAGGACACGCACGGGAAGTAGGTGATTGGTTTCACCAGTGTTACTTCTATGGGAAGTCAAGTAGTTCGTCAACTGACTAGCCAGTTTGTTCCGTTACAAACCACCAAAGCAGTTACAGCCCCACTACCAGCAACAATCGACCCAATAACTGGGGCCAAAGCATCTGTCACTTGACGAATAACCGCATTTTGACCCGTATTGCAGGGTGGAAGAGAAGCTACAGAGCTTTTTGACACATTATTCGTACTAAAAAAATACCCATTCGTCGTACTATGCTGTGCCCAAGATGGGCTACACAGTAGTAAAAATGCTGCAATAAGGATAAACCTCATTGTGTATCTCCACTGATAAAAGCATGCGCACCTACAGCCGCTGAATTCTGAGTAAAACAACTTGCATTCGTGGAAAGAACAATCACAATTCCAATAAGAAAAATTGGTGGTGTATTAAATGCTGCTGTAAATGAAGTTGTTCCAGAAGGAACTGTATAACATTTGGCTGGGGTAACAGCGCCATCACCGGGAACTGCTGTTGCATCAAAAATCAAAATAGTCCAAGGAGCAGCAGATAATGCACTATCTTGAGATACTTCAAAACTGGTCAGAACACAGTTTTGATTGCAAGTGGTTCTCAGAACCAAACTCGATGCCAATGCCGCAGTTTTCTTGACCACTGCACCGTTATTGGCACCAGAAGCTGCGGCATAAGCTTCCATAGGTACAAACAGCAAAAGAAGAGCTAGGAGAAGCTTTTTCATCTCTATCCTCATTATCGAATCATGAAGTGACCGACATTACCAATAAACTTAACAATGTGCGAGGTCGTACCTAGCGTGGCCGTATAAAGGTTCTGATTATAAGGCGGCACATGCGGAGGCCCTAACCTGACAGGACGCTGAGTTGGGTACTGATACTGATTAAACGGAAATGGGTTCTTAAACAGGTTCGGATTGGTCTGAACTGAAAGATCAAACGGTGCATGCGGCACCCCAAATGGTTTACGCCAGTCATACTGAGAAAACGGAATAGGGTTAGTAAACAAGTTGATATTGAGTGCCTGATCCTGTGTAGGAACAGATTTAGGTACAAATGCCTTTGACCAATCAGACTGATTAAACGGAACCTGTACAGTAACAACACCATACAAATTAACATTATATGGCTGAGAAGTATCTACAAATCCTTTCAGTCTAACTGAAACAGATGTATCATAATTGAAAACAGGAATTGGATTCGTGAACAAATTTATGTTCAACGCTTGATCGGGCGAAAACGGCGCTTGTGGCGTCCGCAATAACTTGAGGAAGTCATACTGATTGAACGGATAAGGGTTCGTGAATAAATTAATGTTTAACGGTGGATCCAGCAGTGGTGAAGATACTGGCCTTCGAGAAATCAGGATCTCAGCAGCATAAAAAGGTGCTGTAACAGTCACCGTATAAAGTGACTGATTATAAGCTTGATCCGGAAGTACAGACGCACGGCGCAAAGGCACAATTGAACTATCAATATTCAAAAATGGATAAGGATTCGTAAACAAGTTGATGTTAAGAGGTGGCGACGGCTGTGGCAGCGTCAAAGGTACTTTAAAAATAGGCAACTGATCCGTTGCCAAGATAGGGAACGGATTTGTAAAGATATTTGGATTTAACGATACTGACAAATCAAATGGGGCATGCGGTACTGTAAACGGCTTTGACCAATCAATCTGATTGAATGGCAAAATTGAGATAATAACAGTATAAAGCGGTTGATTATACGGTGTATCAACCTGCGGCAATCCTGCCAAACGGCCCGGACGTGAAGTATCAATGTTCAAGAATGGAAATGGATTTGTAAAGATATTAGGATTGAGTGATACCGACAAATCAAACGGCGCATGTGGCACGTTGAAAGGTTTCGACCAATCAGTCTGATTAAATGGAAAGAAATTCGTTAGATTTTGATTAAACTGTACCGATAGATCAATCGGTGCCTGTGGAATCCTGACTGATTTCGCCCAATCATACTGATTGAACGGATAAGGGTTCGTGAATAAATTAATATTAAGGGGTGGCGATGGTTGCGGCAATGATAACGGAATACGAAATGGTTTAGACCAATCAATTTGAGTGAATGGAATCGGATTGGTAAACAGATTGATATTTAATGGATCAGTTGGAGAAAACGGTGCTTGTGGCACACGTATTGATTTCGACCAATCAATTTGATTGAACGGATAGGGGTTCGTGAAAACATTAGGATTAAGCGAATCAAAGTTAGGAGGCAGGCTTAATCGTTGAAATGGCTTCGACCAATCATATTGATTGAATGGAGTTTGAATTACAACCGTAGTATAAAGATTAAGATTATAAGCCTGTTGTGGCGTTGGCGGATAAACCCAAGATTTTAGCTTGGTTACGTGCGGTGGACGTGTTTGAGCCGCTGTACCTTGCAAAACATGATAGAAGATGGCAGTAGCATTTGGAAAACCAGCAGCCATTCCAGAAAATTGAAGGCTGGTCGTAGGACCAATAGCGGGATTGTAAATGCTACCATAAGCAATGCCTGAAAGCGCATTATCCTCATTAATCAATATTCCAACATTTGCTGCCGGAATTGAAACGCTTGCCGTGTTCATAACGGCCAAAGCCATATCACCAATAACAGTCGTCACCGCTTGAGGATTAATTGTATAAAGACCATTACTTCCAATTGTTGCAGCCGTTATAGTATCGGAAGAGGGAATGCAATTGGCAATACTGGTAGTATCAGTACCAGTAAATGAAAAACAATCGATGTAAACTCTTTGATTTCCAGTACCTCCCGTAGTACCAGTAAAAGTAGCCGTTAACGTTTGATTGCCACTGGCCGGATTTAACAACCCAAAGACGGCAACCTGAACCAAATTATCCGTTTCATTCAGAGGAGAACCAGGAAGCTCCGTCATCGGGACGTTGCCCCATTGCACCCCAGTACAGGCCGCACTAAGCGCAGCTGTATCACCAAGGGCCACCGCAGCAATGAGAAGAGTACCGTTCGGGCCAACAGTTAGCGTGGTGTTGGTCTGTGGGCTTGTAAAGCCAGAACCACCACCGCCAGCAGCAGTTACCGTTAAGGCTTTGGCATCAAAAAGAGCACCCATATCAGCACCATACCTGCCCCATCAGGGTATAAGTCACCTGATAGAGATTTTGATTGTAAGGAGCATCAAAAGATGGTGCACGTCGTACTGTAGTCGACTTCGACCAAGCAGTCTGATTAAACGGCAACGTCGTCACGACGACACTATAAAGATTCTGATTATAAGGTTGCTGTGGTACAGGTAAATCAGTTACACCCCAACTACTTCCCCCTATATTCAAGAATGGAATAGGGTTCTTAAATAGATTTGGATTAGTCTGAACTGAAAGATCAAATGGAGCTTCTGGTATTCGTAATGGTTTAGACCAATCAAACTGATTAAATGGGATAGGGTTCTTGAACAGATTTGGATTGATACCAATCTGTGGCTGAGGCAACCACTTAGGATTAATCTTGCTAGAACTCCCATCACCATTAAAAATTGGAATCGGATTCTTGAATAAATTAGGATTAAGCCCTACCGATACATCATAAGGTGCCTGTCGTATATCCCATACCTTTGGATACTCATAAGTATTAAATGGCAACGCAACAGATGCCGTAACACCAACACGCTCTGCAAGCATATCCTCTTCTGGATAAATCAAAAAACAATAAGGCTCACTATGAAGAAGAGAAGCCTCTGCAGCAGTTAAAGTTCTATTCCATTGAGCGACATAATAGATAAACCCATTGATGCCACCACTACCGCTATTACCACCGACGAAAATGTGATTATAAAGCAATTGATACGTCGATGAAGTAAAGATTGTAGTATTTCCTGAAAACGTACCGTCCTGCTTCCCATCTACATAAACACTTCCAGTGGTCGATGTAGCCGCATTGCCAATTACGGTATGATAAACACCAACGCTATTGGTATTTGCCGCTGTTATATAATCTTCAGGGGTAGCTGCAGAACCAGCATACTTGACCTCAAACAGAGTTGCTGTGCTTGGAACGTTAAGTTGAAAGCCAAAATTATTGGCTGGATCCATGATCGATATGATTGAAGTAGAAGCTGTCGGAGAACCTGTTGGCAACATTCCAACCGCAACAGCGTATGGGGCAGCAGTCATCAGCTTGGCTGCTTGCACAGTTGGAAGTGCTGCTTCAGCACCATCGCAGGAAGCGGTTCCTGCGTATTTATACCCATAACCTAATTTGGATTGTGCCCTACTAGCAAGAGTAGCAGTTCCGCCCGTTTCCACACCCATGCCACCATTGACTAAATCAATGAGTTGGCCACCAAGATCATAATTATAGGAAACTAGATTCGCCGCAAGCGGATGTGTCCAGTCAATACGTGGAACACTGGCGTAAGGCTTGGCTTGCCCTCGCCTGATATTGGGGACAAGTACCGACATTTTTAATACTGCGTTGGCGTCGGGTACAGATCGAGAGTATTACCAGAAGCAGCAAGTGCTTGACCAGAATTATTAATAAGAATACATTTGAAAAAACCAAGCGGAATAATGACGCCCGGAAATACTTCATCAACCACAGCTGCTGCAGCAGCTTTTGGAAACAAATTTATATTTCCAACAAATCCATTTCCAGAATAAAGAGGAGTTGTACCAGAAGTATATGACGAGTAAGTTGCACCAGAAGCCGTTGTACTTGATGGCACCAAATAAACACTGACATAAGAATTTGCTGTTAATGCTACAGAAAGTGACGCAAGATGCAAATAAAGCATGCCACGTTGAGCGCTAGTTGCGCCACCAACTTCAGGTCCATAAGCAGCACCGGCCCCGCTTGCAAGCGTGTTCAATTCCGTCGTCAACAAATGAATGACGGTACCAACTGGGCCCCAAAGGAAATTAGTGGCCATATCTAGCCACCAACAGTTGTATTAAGTATGGCTCTTGCACTGGCCGTGGCACTCACCGCACTACCATTCACATAAGTAACAATATTATCCAATACAGTTTTAAGCGATGTAATCTGGTTTGCAGACAACGATCGCGATAATGTCGGGTACTTAGCAGGATCAAGTGGATGTGTAACATTTGGTGTACCATCCACTGCGCCATTCGAGCCATCCGTGTTCAATGCTACGGTGCCCATCGCATTAAGCACATTAGCTACACCCTGATCCGTCCATGCTGCATCAAGCACGACCATTTGAGTGTAGATCGACATCAATGCTGACGATAAACCAATCAACTGATTAGCAATTGCAATGGCTTGAGTTTGTTGTGTTGCAGCCATTTATTGTTCCCTTACAGGACTTCATAGAAGAACTCACCTGACATCGCACCGGGTGCACCGACGTTAAAAGCCGACAGCAAAGTTTCTGAATTTGAAGTAGTTGCGGTACCAACTGATGTCCATTCCTCTTCAGAACCGGGGTTAGTCTGCCAAGTCATAATGCCACCAAAAGCATTAAAAACCAGATTGAGACGAGCAACGGTTACCGCAGTATTACGAACAGGAGCGGTAGCAGCCGCAACAAAAGCCACTGGAACAGTAGTTACTGCAGTAGCCGCAATATTAGCTGGACCATCAGAATTCGGTACAGCCAAAGCTGTTGGAGTAATACCAAGCGTGGACGAACGCGCTAAGCACATGGCATTAATGGCCGAAGACGCAGCCTGCCCCGCAAGAACTACCTTACCGATCTTTAAAATATCAGTGGCCGAACCTGCTTTGAGAGCCATAAATGAACCAGTAAGTGCAGAAGCACTATCCGCCTGTTGAGTAGGGGTAAACGTAGACTGTTGGAAAATGCGCTTAGACATGGCTACCTATTCCTTTCAATTTGTTATGGGGCCATAAAGATTGCTAAAAGCTGCTTACCCGAATTATTAAATCCGGGCTTTTGAAGCAACCCATAGGTAACTACTTTTTCGGTCGTATCCTGCCAATCTTGGACTAGGGCAAATTGCTGTGTAATGTCCCCACTAATGGAAAGGTCAAGCACCTGACCTATAACCATCCCCATTTCATGAGCATTTGGCCCCGCAGGCGACCTATTACATGACACAAATCCTGTAGCAGTTGAGGTATCAATTCCAGGAACTGCAACAATAGAAACAACCCTTAGTGCCACATTAGCCTCCTATTAACAGTTTCATCGGTGAACCCTCTTGAAACTGCCGCAACTCAGTGAGCATAATTTGTTCAGCTATTTTCTCAAATGGAGCATGTATATAATCAGGCATAGATGCTTTAAAAGCACACATATCACAGATATAATGGCCTGAACATTTTACACAAAAAATACGCTCACGAACTCTGAACGGGTTTTTTACCACACTGCACTTACAATGACTACAGGTCATCGTATCAGCTTCATAGACCTTGCCTTCACGACACCATTTTGGATCATATCCCGCTTGACGTGCAATATCCTCAGGAAGCCCCGGTGATGCCCGGTGGTCTACCATCAAATATCCCATTTGCTTCGCCATTTAACCCTCTTGCATCAATTGCTTGAGTGAAGCCATACGTCCTTCATAAAGCTTCTTCTTTTCTTCAGCAATAGCTAAAGCTTCCGCAGCAGCCTTATCCTTTTCAGCAGCACTAGCTACTTTAGAACTATATTCGTTCTTCAATGAAGCAAATTCAGCTTCAAGTGCGACTCTACGGGCTGCAAGAACCTTTTCCGTATCAGCAACCAAATTAGTCAATTTGGCTGTGTTCTCAGCTTCAGCCTTGGCCAATACTGCGACGCGGTCTTCATGTTCTATTTGTTTCTTCTTTTTTAATTGATCAAAATCATGCTTGGCCTTCAAGAATGAATCTTCACGCCCTGAAATCGAACTGAGTTTTTCAAAAACATCAGCCTCACGCACCCGCAAATCATTATCTTTGGCATCCAATGCCTTGATACCAGAATTAACTTTTTCCTGTTTTGCACTCACTTCCTTATGTATAGATTCAATAGCCTGATATTGATTCTTAACTTGCTCAAGCAAAGCTTGAATTTCAACACTTTTTGAATTGAGTTCCTTGAGTGCAGCTTTAGCGGATGCTGGATTGGATACAATCTCAAGCAATGATGCCAAAGCACTTAGCGCCGCCGCCCCTTGTGCAAGGTTGGTTGTATCAGAAGTACTGGAAGCACTTGGACCACCACTAGTCCCCATCATGTTGCTGCCCCTTAGACATTTGCGATCACAGCCAGTTTATAGTTAGAATTTGGTGGAATAGAAAAATATTCAGTTTGATTAGATGCTAAACGAGCAGTAGTTAATGTCGCTGTTGGAGTTAAACCAATTGCAATTGAACATGCAGTATCCACGTTAACTCGAAGCAACGTAGTATTTTTATTCACAATAACCGATTGAACAGAAGCACCAGTAATATTGATCACTTGTTCTGCAACAGGGGGCCATTGCGCACCTGAAATAGGATGATTGCCCCCACCACCAATGGCATTCAATTCAGCTAAATAAAGAACACTCATAGATACAATCCTTTAACAGCTTTATTACGCAAATAATTAACTCTTGAAGCACACTTCTTTGAACAAAATCTTTTTCTCAATTTACCCAAATGAAAAGATTTACGTGGGCCTAATGCATCTTTTCCACATGCTTCGCATTTAAAAGCTACATCAATAATATTGCCAATTGACCGAACTCGATCAAGCGTGGCACGCATCCTTAAAACATTTTCCGGTTCACGCATATGAAAACTCGTATGTTCATTTCTAGTTAACAAAGCTAAATTTTCAATTTCATTATTTGAAGGATCATTATCAATATGATGAATTATCATCCCATCTGGAATAATACCATTATACTCTTCCCAAACCCGCCTATGTAGGCTAGAATTAGGATTTCTATAATGACCACCCTTTTTAAGATAAAAACGTTCTCCTTTATATTCACGTACAACAGCCATTATACTTCCTCATTTATAGTAACACCATTAGGCAATGTGCGGCTACGCGGATACGTATGTTCAATTGTTCTCTTTTCGCCAACTACAGGCGGGGTATTTAAGACCTCTGAGGGAGGGAAATTTGAACCTGACTCCCCAAGGAAATCCTCGACCTCCTTATTTGCATCACTCAACTCAGTAGCAAGCGACATGGCCTTTTGAGCATTAACCTGTGCACGGGTGACTTCAGAGGTAAGCTTATTTTTAGCGTCAACATTTAATTTTCTCAAGTCCGCCATCAACCCCCGCATGCCAGCAGCTAGGTCCTTCACTTCTTGCATGTTGTCCTCTACTGACTCTGCGAGTATTAACGAGTATCCTTGGTTTAGTAAGTTTACACCGACATCCATATGCCTTTCTAACTGGCTCAGGATGAGTAATTGCAGAGATAGGTCTTGTGTTAAGCGATTCCCAATAACCAAATCTGTTGTCAAATGTTGCTGGTCCATAGATAGCCGCAAAGAATATTAACATTGCATGCATGTGCGCGTAGAAATCCATTTTAAACGCCACGCTGTTTCTGATACAGAGATGCTCGTAACGCATCTTCTGGTTTCATTTTTGCACGGTACAAACGATTCTTCAAGGTAGTGATTGGGAGATTATATTCGGTACACCATTGAGTTAAATTTTGAGTTTTACCAAACGCTGTAATTACATGATTATTTCTTCGATTATTAAGCTGCTCTGTGTAAGTCGCCCATTTACAATTATCAAAACTGTAACCTTTATCATTATCTTTACGTTCAAGTGTCAGACCATCTGGGGGATCACCCATATCTTTGTAGAAATTCTCAAACTTCTGCCAACGCTTACAAACTTTAATGCCTCGATCGAAGTAATTTGCATGATTACGACTATTAGGACGACAACGTGATTTCATCCCACGCCAAATTACATATACTCTACTGTCAGTTTTACCGTGAGTTGTCCTTGCTTCAAGAGCAGCACACCCACACGACGTAGTTGTCCCTTTAATCAAATTATAAGATCTTACCAATGTGATAACACCACACTCACATTGACATTCTAAAACTGAACCCGCTCCTTCATACCGTTTGACATCAATTACTCTTAAACGGCTAAATTCACGTCCTATCCATACGCTACGCTTTAGTACCACTAAGGCCTCCATTTTTGTTGAAGACCTTAGTTAACATTTTTTGGGTGAGCAAAGCAAATATTTTTAAGAACGCGTTTTTACTATGCCGTAAGGACGCCCTGTAGGAAGGCATTCGAGAGAGTCATATTCCCCGCCCAGCCAATCAAACGAACCATGGCATCTTGGTTGACCGAAAAACGGTCAGGATCAAGGGGAACCATGTTACGCCGAGCGTGAGGCCGCCACATAAGGTACTTGGTATTAAGGAAGTACATTGTGGTCGATGGAGCACCACCGAGTGCCGAGGTTGAAGAACTGATCTGAGGCGGCAGAGGATCCGCAGCAAAGCCTTGGAAGCCACCATCCAGCACCACGTCAGCATTCAGATACTTGAGAGTCTGGAAACCAGAATCAGCCATATCCGGTGCGCCACCTTCGATCTGAATACGTTGAATTGCTTGCAGCGCGTTCAAGTAATAACGATACGTAGTATTATCAGCAATGATCAGGTCCGGGAAATCCCGGCCACGGATCAACTGCACCCAAAGTGCATCCATTTGCTGCATAATGGAAGCAGATGAAAGAACAGTATTACCGTTAGTAGCAGCCGACCAAGTCTGGTTCTGCCAGAAAGTCCACTGCGAACGGTCAATACCGCCTACGGTGCCGGTAGTAGGAGACGCTGCAACAAGCAACTGCAAACCGCCTACCGAACCAGTAACGGTACCATCACCATAGATACCCTGTGACAGGCCGTTCATGAAAGTATCTTCCGCATTCATGATGCGGGACTCAAGAAGGTCAATGATTGCCTCTTCACCAGAGTTCTGGAGTTCTTCCAGACCGCTGATTGAAACAGCAACCGCTGACTGCCGAATGGGATATTCCGCAGCCGTGAAGACTTGGCTGGGTGCAATATTCAAAGTCTGATAACCCGAATACCATTGATAAGTCTGGTTATCAGCATAATTAAGTTCTTGAACGATGGTACGACCACCGCTGAAGGTTTTAACATTACCACGACGGCTAAGACGCAACAGCGCAGCGTTGTTACGGGACATATTGTCCGCAAGCTCGCCAGTACGGTTGCGTAGGGTCGTAGTAACAATTTCAGACAGGTTTGGAAAACCTACTGGCATTGTTATATCTCCGGGTTATGGTTGAAAACGCTACGCTCAACCTAATGGTAACCGCTGGAGGATGAGGCGGAGCTTCTTGTAGAAGCCCCAGCTTTCATATTCTTAGCACGTCGTGACCACTCTACGCTTACTGGTCCCTCAATTGCTGAATAGCTTCTCTGAGGGATTCTCGAACTGGCGTTTTTTGACCGGGCTTCTTGTTCACCGCTGCCCTATTGCCTTGTGTGGCTCCGGGAGTGGATGAAGCAGGAAGCGAAACAGCGGCCTTACGGGCTTTCCCAACTTGCGTCTGCTGAGCGGTTGTAGCCGCATCTTGCGTCTGCTGTCGGGCGGCTTGGTCTGCTTGCTGTTGTTCAGCAAGAACCTTCTTCCGTACCTCAGGGTTAAAATAGATAGCACGTTCGTAGGCAGTGTCCAGATCAACTTCACCATTTGCCTGCAAAGGCACTACCTGTGTCTCTATCAACTTCGCCATATCCTGACGGACTGCTTCAAAGTGAGGCTTATCTTTTGCCCAAATATTAAGGTTTTCTCTAGTCTTGGCTTCACTTTGTGACTGAAATGATTGCTGCATATTTCCAAATTGACCACCAATTTGGTTCACAACACCAGATAATTGCTGAAGCTGCTGCTCAAGATTACCAATATATTCTTTAACAGGTGCAGGTATCTCAGTGGTCGGAGGTGCTACACCCGTACCCTCAGGAGGTGCTGCTGTACTGCCGGGGACAGGAGCCGCAACCGGGGGACCAGCCAATTTGACCCAATCAATGCCCATACTCTTTGCAAGTGCTGGGAAGGATTGTGCGGGGTTTCCTGCCAATGCCTTGAACCACAGGAACATACGGTTAACAGCATCTGCCGGGGTAGCGTTCATTTGCCGCAACGCATCGGTATGCGGGGCAATAGCCTGATCAATCAGGCTATAGCGCTGCTTTAGCTGTTCGACCCCGGCAGCCATATCCTGACCACGTTTGATGAAAGCCGCTTGCATAGCAGGTGGGGTTTTATCCCACTCAGCCTTTGCTTCTGGAGGCAAATCCACAGGGGCGGCCACAGTAGGAGCAGGCGGCTCTATGGGAGGAACAACTTCACCGGACTTAAGGGCTGCTTGAAACTTTCCAGTTTTAGCATCCTTTTTGGGTTTGGCTTTACTCTCTTCGTCAGCTCTTACTTCTTCAATCGATGCTTTAAGTTGTTCCCGCACCGAAAGCGGCTTTTGCGATTCGCCCTCACCATCACCAACAACACCATCTGTGCCACCAACATCACCCCCGTCAGACCCAACATCACCACCAGTGTCAAGAACATTTTCCACATCACCGCCACCACCTTCATTATCGGGGCCACGGAATACGGTTTCATTAAAATGGCGTGCAAAAGAACTCAACATATTACTCTCCTTTTGGGCAGCTTGTGCGACCCTAATTAACGATTACGTAACTCATAGACTGCACGCTGAATCGACTCACGTCGAGCCCCACGATCAAGTTCAACTTTTTGACGAGGTTTTAGAAGGGTAGATGTTTCGTTGCCGACTTCTAGGCATCCAGCAGCCTTAGTAGCAGCTCGAAAAGCTGATTTACTCTCATAAAATTGACCATTAGCCATGTGTTTCGTGGATGGCATAATGTCACTAATGACATAAGATGCCTTACCAAGCTTCTCATTCTTTGGCCCTGCTTTGTTTTTATTAACAAGCACGCCGTTACGGTATACAAAGATTGTCATGTCTTAAGCTCCGACACATATATAGGATGATAAGCTCCAGCCAACATCAATTTCCCATTGGGACGAGCAAGATTTTTGTAAGACATAATAGTTTCAACACCATCAGAAGATTTATAAGTTGGAACTACCAAAGGTAGTCTCATATGCTGGTACATAGCATAAAGATCTGGATAAAATTTCCTGCTTATTTCACGCCCATCAAGTGGAAGCCAACCTTCAGGACACCACGCAGGCACCGCAGGCATGTATTCCTTGATTGGCATCAGGTTCTCAGCCCTAATAATTGCCGGAGCAATAAACAAAGCACCCATCCCTTTAAGAAAACTACGCCGGTAAATCATTTAATGTACTCCAGATAAAGTTCCCATGTTTTCATTGCTTGATTGAATCGAATATCAAGCAGTTTTTTGATTTCATCATCATCTTTAGCTTGCAACTGTTCAAGGCTAGAAACTGACAAACAAGTCACGTTGCTATTGTCATACCTTCCAATTATAACTGCAACAGCATCAAAATTATCATCCCAAAAATAGATTCCGGACGGAGTAGCAAGCCCATTCCCCATAACAAGCTTAAAAGGGGAGATGAGTTTTGATTCTATATAGTTCCTGATCTCGCTTCTGGTCATGCCGCACCTGATGTTGGTTTAGGGGCAGCTGCTGCTTTTTTGGCAGCAGTCGCATTTGCCTCAGCAACTTCAATAGATGCCTCTGCTTTCTTCATTTCAGTTTCATTTTTATTCTTTTCAGCCATAATATGCATTTGCTCAATTTGCATTTCCATCCCACGCATACGCACTTCCATTTGCTTCATCATCATATCAGCTTGATTATTCTGTTGCTCACCAGCACTTTCCTGTTGCTGACGCGCGACCTCGGCTTGAGCCTGCTGTTGACTTGCTTGTGCTTCAATACCTGAGGTCTTAATAGCATCCTGAGATTTAGCAATATCGGCCTGAGAACGTACGTCAGCCGCATGTGACATGGCTTGTGCCTTTTGAGCCTCTGCATTCGCCTTGATTTGCTCCGGATTTGGTTGCGCAGCAGCCTGTGCTTGCTTCTGTTTGGCAATTTTAACTGCCGAATCGCAGAATTCCTCAATGGTAGACTCAAGATCACGGCCAACCCGGAAACCACGCACGCCAAATTGCAATAATTTGCCTAGAAGAGGCAGAATCTCAGGTACTTGAGCCGCCATTGCCATCGAAGTTTGAAGATACTTCGTAACTTCCGAGATAAATTCAGTACGATCACCCTTTTCTTGAGCCGCATCACCGTAAATCGTCGAATCGACCTCAATATCAACCCGGAATCCACGAAAACGTTCGTCCCGGATCAACTGAATAGCCTGCTGAATGCGCTGTGAAGCCTGCTGAAGTGCCATTTGCATCGGATCAGGCGGAGGAGGCATAGGCAAGCCGGGCGCTACCGGCGAGGCTGTCACGGGCATGCCGGAGGGACCGCTTGGGGGGACCGATATAGGCGGTTTGGGGAACGGAACGATGTTTGGACCTGCCTGCGGCGGCATCTGGGAAGTGGCCGGTACCGCCGCAGGCGGCATGCCCGAAGCCGGGACGGGCATAGGAGATGGAGGTGGTGCTGAGCCACCCATAGGTGGAGCTGGCAAAGCTGGAGCCGATTGCTGAACTTGCAATTGTTGCATCAGGTCTTGGTCTATACCAAGGCCTTCTTCATATATTGCACCTGAAGCTTCAACAAGTGATTGAGACGAAAAATGCTGTGCCATAATATCTGCCATGATCCGTACAGTATCACGGGCAAAGCGTGCAACCTCATTTTGACGAGCAGTCAACCGCGTCCCTGTATTATTGGACTTCAGCCTTTGACCACCCAATGTTTCTCGTGCATCCGTTGTACCCCGCATCAAATCGTTGATGCCGGTCAACCGGTCCATTTCCTCAATTTGCTTTTGCTTCAAGGCCATTAACTCATTAAGAACACCAATGATCTCCTTCAAAGGCATAAACGACATTTGACCAGCAACACCACCTTTATCCCCAGCAAACATTGCCCAATCATCAACTGGAATAAGTTCGTTTTCAACAGACTCATTAAGAAGCCTTTGAATACCTTTAGCAGCAGCATTGTAAGTACCAACAACTTTACAAGCCCTAGTAAGCATAGCTATACGTTGGCTCAGTTCGTCTATTTGAGTAGCCTGATCCTGATATTGGATATAGTCAGCTACTGGAAGTAATGTCCCAGTAGTTTGATTGGCTATAATGGGTCGTGGTACTGGGAAAAAGTTTTCCAAATTCAGTGGGTCGTCCTTACGATCAAGAAGATAATCATACCCAGTAGCCACCCAATAGACAGTGCGATCCTGCTTGTTCCAAATTTCAAATATTTCACCTTTGACTTCATGTTCTGGACTTGAATTTTCATAGCGATCTTTTTGTCGATCGTCCTTTTCCAAAGGAATTTTCTTTGCAATTTCCTTGCCAAAACGATCACGCATTTGCTCATAAGTAAGAAATACACGCTTGCCTATAGCTACTACTTCAGCCCAAGTTCGTGCCTCAATTGGGAACACAAGAAAATCTTCCCAATGAATATAATCCACTGGAGTAGATTCACGTACAATTTGATCACCCGTAGACTCAAGCTTCTCTTCAACTGGATCTTCAGGTTGTTTAGTATCAAGTTCTGAATTATCAGTTTCAAGTTCTTCACCATCAGCAGCGTCCGCATCAGAATTTATTTGACCCGGACGATCCTTCATATCCATGCTGTCTTCATTGGGCAATGAAACACCTTCACTGATCTGAGGCTCATAACGAACCCACAAGGTGCCACGTCCCGGCAGCAAGTAATCACTAACAGCTTGGTTCATGGCTTCGTTAAAACCACAAATTTCTATTTCATTACGCAAAGCACGCTCAAGTATCTGAGCAGCACCACGCGCCACTGGGTCTTTGTCGCCAAACTTGCGTTCAGCAAGAGGTGTAGGGGTTTTGCCATAAATAGCTGGCTTGAGGATTTCTACGTTAGACCAAAGTGAATTATATCGACGTCGTGACTCTTCATCAACACGGTTACGTTCATCACGATAACGGGCCTCAATTTTGTGACCACGCTTAATAAAATTAAGATAACCTTTATGCTTACCCATCTTTTCAATTTGATCACGCCAAAAGAAGGCCTTGCGCTCAGACTTACGTCCACCATCAGGCCCAGCTAGTGGATCAAGTTCAATATCCATTTAATGTATCCGTAAAATACCAGTCCTAGTGCTACGCTGTTCATTGGCTTCAAACATATCTTCCAAAGTAACTGTACACAAACTGGGAATAGTAGAAAACACTTTTGGCTCTTCTTTGAATTGAGAAGAACTATCAGCCGAGATCATTCTATCTAGCACCATCCCTATTAAACTTAAAGCGTCCACTTGATCATCAAAAGTACCTGCATCAAACAGAAGCAATTCCCTTCTAAATTCAGCAAACCAAGATGCGCCAAAAGGACAATAAAGTCCATTTTGTGCCATACGACCAATGATGCTCTGAGCACGTTGAACTTTTGACTTGGTAGCTGGAAACTGCGCGCGAGCAACATAAGCCTGCCGCTCCCGCATACGCTTCACAAGGAACGGGCCAACGCCTTTATTGATCTGACCTACTTCTTCAGCCCACCCAATAGGCTTCCAAAACTTGACCAAATCACAAAATTCCTCAACCCAAACATCTGAAGATTCCTGCTTACGCCAAAGGTCCAGCACATAAATATTACTTTTGTTATCTACCCCTACTACAATATGAACCGTGTAATTTTCACGATCCTTAGTCACCGCATAATCACTGGCACCATAAATATTCAGATCACCGGGCTCAAAATTGGTTGGATATCCCGTACTTGGATTTTGCTCATAAGATTTCAACCATTCAGATTTAAACAACATACCCGTATCAGGAGAGGGGCGTTGTTGATACAATGATGACCAAGTACGTGGAATACGTTTAGGTGCTCTAAACATTTCCTCCGTAAACCATTCAGGCCAAAGGATCTCACCTATCTTGCGTCCAAGAATGTCATCTTTACGTTCACATTCGGCAGGCAAGCATACAACATACCATTCATTACCATCACGGCACTGCAATAACCCACTTTTGCCGTCATAATTTTCGGGTAAGATACGACCCGCAGGATCGTCCTCGTGCCATCTGGTAGTAACTCCAATTTCCCAAGCTTGAGGTTTTTTACGTGTGAGGAGATCATCACCATAAGCCTCCCATGTTTTTTGTCTGATGACTTCAGAATCAGCCTGTTCACGTCCCTTAATCAAATCGTCCCACACAATACCATCAGCACGATTACCTGTAATACCAGTCAAAATACCGGCCCCCATCCATTCACTACTATTCTTAAGTGCCCACTCGTCAGCTGCTTTGCTTTCATCAGAAAGCAAAGTGCTAAAAATACGATTATAAATTGGCTGCTGAACTATTGAACGAGCTCGTCTGCCAAACTTACGTGGCAGTTCTGAACCATAGCTCGCTACAATGATGGATGAACCTTTAAAACGCCCCATGACGTGTGTTGGAAAAACAACTGAAGTATAAATTGACTTACCACTACCGGGAGGCAACAACCCCATCAGCCGTTTTATTTTTCCATCTTCAACTTGCTGAAGACAATCAAGCCAAAGCAAATGATGCGCACCAAACAAATGCTTACGAGGCCGAAACTGTTCGACCTCGTCTTCATTCTCCTCACGCAGCGGGCCGCTTGGGATATTAATTATACTTGCGTAGGTCAACAGGTCGTTTTTGGCCCGTTCCCGCTTTTGGCGTTCGGTTTGTAAGATCCTCAACTCTCTTGAGAGCTCGGCTAATTCGTTTGTCGAGTTCAGTTGAGTCGATGTTATCAGCTTTGCCATTGCTCACATTCGCAGTGATGGTCATTTGAGAAGATTTACCATAACCGCGATCAAGAATAACGGCTGATGCGGCAATTCGGTTTGCCTCGGGTGCACGCTTATTCTTTGCAATTTCAATAAGAGTATGCATAGCCGCTGTAGCATTTTCTCGAGCCAAAGCCTGCAACTCATGCAATTCAAGCTGAATTGCTTTCTTTTGTTGCATTTTAATTCTATTCCGTTTCAATGCTTCCTCCCTGAGAGCAGGCTTGAGTTTCAAGCCAAACCACGTGATCCTATAACGCTGCTTGCGTGTGTTGCCAAAACACCCATAAGGATTTAAAACCCCACCGGGTGGAACCGCATATTGACGCAAAGCTTTCAATCTACTTGCGCTCCGTACTGGATTAGTACTTTTATAATTTCCAACACGAGCAACAACTTCAGGCAAACGTAATGGAATTATCTTGCTCATTACTCAAATTCCGGTAGTTGCCAACTGTCTATGGTTTGCTCCGTCAAATCTTCAATAGCTGCTTCTGCCTTGGCAGCAATCAATGCATATTGATTACGAACACCCTGAACGGTGACAATTAATGCAATGTCCTTTTCATGCTCAGCAGTACGTATAGTTTCGTCAAGTGACAAAGCATCATTATATTTGATATGCGCTAAACGTATCTTACGTGCAGGAAGTATTTTCTCCATTGCTGCATTTTCAGCAAATCTTAAATCAGTCATCAACTTGATTTTCTTATCCTCAAGAGAAGGAGGTGGTGGTTTATCATCAATAACCACATAATCAGCTACATATTTATCTGGCTGCCCTTGAGTCTGAATCTTTTTAATTGCCCTCTCAACAAGAGGATGAGCCGTTGGCCGAGGCTTGCCAACTACCTTATTAAAATCATGCAATGTATCAATATAGTTTTTGACAGCATCATCAAAAGCGTTCTGATCCGCCCCATTCCAAAATTGTGATGTATGAATTTCAAAAGCCATTACACTTCCTCACTTGAACTTTGCACCAAGTCGATGAGCATTGGCATTTCCACTCATACGAAGTTTAGCCGGTTGTTTAGCTTGAGTACCAAACTTTGGAACCTTGGCATGAGTTCCAGTAGGCGGTTTAGACTTACTAGTGAAGCCAGCAAGACCTGACAATCTGCCCGGCTTTTTATCAACAATCTTATTAGGTTGATTGGCAAGAGAGCCACTAGGAACAGGAGCCTTACCAGCAATCAAACCCCGAGCTACGGCCGGTTCATTACTGTAATAAGGATTACTTGGCTGTGTCCTGATGCGCCTCTTCATTTTTTCTTACATCCGAGTCGATGTGCACCGGATACACCTGAATTGCGCAACACAGGACCTCTAGTTTTAAAAATACCACCACTACTGTCAGGACCATGGATTCCCATATTCTTCACAGAATAACTTCTGTTAGGAATTCCAATGCCGTGACCCTGTGGTTGAGATTCATGCTTCCCAGCACCGCCGCCCCTAGGCATATTAGGACTTGGATCTTTGGGAACACCAATACTAGAACCATTAGGCTGATTCTTATGGCCATCTTTAGTTGGTAGTGGAGCTTTAATTTGTGTAGTCATGCTTTGTTCCTTTTAAAGTTAACGCTTTTTGCCAATTCGATGTGCTCCAGAATGACCGCTTAAACGATGATGCCCATCATTCTGGATTGCGGTATGACCAAAACCATGAGAAGTTTTTGGTTTGTTATCAAAAGCGCTAACACCTTGCTTGTAACCAGATACTTCTTTTTCTGGTTCGGCAGCTTTCATTTTGCGTTCACCAGCATTATCTGAAAGCCTGTCAGCTGCACTACCTTCCCACTGATCAGTTGAAATGCCTTTGCGCTTGGCTTGCCGATAATCACTTGACCAATCTTCAGATGAACCTTCCCAAGTTTTAGCCCCAGCTTCAGGGGTGCTCTTGCCAGTTTCTACTGGCAGTTTAGCTACCACAGCGAGACTACCCTTTTCAGGCTTGCCGGTTCCAGCTGCTTTAGTTTCTTTCTTCTTTGTATTGAAATCCTTTTCAGGAACATGCGTACCGCTCTTATGAACATCAGCAGCAGCTTTTGCACCAAGCTTCTTATCCATTTTCCTGTTCCTGAAAGTTGTTGTGCTGATTTCGTTCAAGCCGGGTACAGCCATGAATTTCTCCTACACCAGCAAATACACAGTTATTGGAATAATTGCCAGTACGATAATAACGCCAAAACAACCCGCTCCAAAATCATCAATGTGAAGGAATTTCTTCATGATCTACCCCTTTGAAATTTCAGTAGCAAAAGCTCCTTTTGGCCCAGATTCAATTTTGAACTTCAGCTTGTCACCCGGATCTAAAATGACACTGGTTATATCCTTGCAAAAGCCAGATTCTCTTAAACGCTTGCTATGAATGAAAATATCTTTTCCATCAACAAGAACAAAGCCATAGCCTTTTTCAGAACTGAACCACTTCACTTCACCCGTAACAAAATCACTGGACATTTTAAGAAGCCTCAACTCACCTATGAACAAGGCTGGCAACATAATTGTTCTTCCTTGTCCAAGTCAAGGGTAGCTGGTGCCGATTGTAGGGCTCGAACCCACGACCTTCTCGTTACAAATGGGATGCACTTCCGCTGTGCTAAACCGGCTATTTAGCTTTTGTCTTGGGCTTATGTCCGTATTTTCCTTTATCAGCATTATGAAATTCTTTTGCCACCTTAACTGGGATATCAGCCTTCTTGGCAAAAGCAGGTGAATGGGCAGCCGCTGACATGAATTTTTTCTGTTTCAAGGATTTGCTAGGCATGTTACTTCCCTTTAACCTTGTTTGACATAAGGTAATATTATATACTCTGTAACATGAAAAGAGCAGGAAAACCACTCTATTTTAAAAACTGTGAATTCTGTGACAAACCTTTCATGAGAACGACTACAAGTCGACGAAAACAAACTTGTAATAAAGTTTGTGGCATGAAGCTTGCTGGATTGCATAATAAAATTAAAATTTCTAAAGAAGAAATTCTCAACGCAATAAACAAAACCTCAACATTTCGTGAATGTTGTGATGAACTAAAAATTGGCGCATGGACTTTAATGCGACGAATGAAAAATTACGATATTAAAAGACCTAAAACTTATAAAAAAAGAAATGATGGCTATTGGCACTATAAGTCAAAACTAAATCACAGGAGAAAAATGGAAAAACATTTAAGACGCAAACTACAAGCACATGAACAAGTACATCATATTGATGGAGACAAAGATAATAATAATCCCAGAACCAATCTAATAATTGTCAATGGTCCCGGTGAGCATGGCCTTGTACATCAATCATTACAAGAAATAGGTTATGCCCTCTATAAAAAGGGCATAATCAAATTTGATCATAAAACAAAAAGATATTATTTATTTCTTTCCGGAGACACGATTTAGTCTTGGATTTGCCTTATGGGCTGCCTTGGAGGCCCCACGGCTGGCAGCTGCCAGCACTGCACCGGGATTTTTGATCTTTGGATTTTGACCTATCTTTTTCTCAACTGCTGCAAATCCGGGATGAGCTTTACTATGCTTGGCCATTGACATTCTACCTTTCATGTCAAGATTAAATAACTTCCAGCTGAAGAATATACAAAGTGCCGGTATGTTACCCGGTGAAACCTGCGCCATCAAGGGGCAAACATGACAGACATAAGAGAATACACCATAATTTTGGATGATGTTATGCAAAAGTGGCTTGGAGAATTTAAGACCCTTGAACCATTGGATTATCGAATGCTGGCCATACTGCTTGATGACCCCATGAGTGTAAAGGAAGAAGGCATACGATTCGTGGTTGACATCAACAAGCCTGAAATTCAACGAAAACTGGACATGCTGAATGGACCCTACTTTAACACCATCATGAAAATGCTAGAACTAAGGATGTACAATGAAGACAGTAAGCGTAACAGCAAGGGAATTGAAAATAGCTGCCGAACATTGGTATGAGCTTCACGGGTTAAAATCTATCTCAATGTGGCATTACCTGGAATACCTTGGTGAAAAAGATCAAGCTGAAAAACTAAAAACAGCTATGTGGGGAAGAGCTGCATGGGACATTGAAGTATCTGAAGAGTCAGCCCGCAAAATCAAAGCGCTCAATGGGCCACACTACAAAACCCTGTTGGCCATCTATAAAGCCCAGAACATGATTAAGTAAGCAAAATGAAACAACCTAAGCAAGACCCCGGTGTAGAAATAGACAGTAGCAAATACTTCAGGGCACAATCACATTGGGTTGCCTTTTGGAGACAACAAGACCTAAACATACCAAGCTTTGGCAATTTCCTTGGCTTGACAAAAGGTGTCGTCATTCACGGACGAAAACATACAATGATGCTCAGAGCCAGCGCTGTAAGAAAAGTAGAAAAACTAGCAAGCCCATACTGGTACGCCATCCTCAAAGCCTATCAAGTCAGGCACTCCCGCACCAAACAAGAACGTGAATTCGATGACAATGACAGAAAAACAAATGACATTCATAGACGCGTTTGAGTTCATTGATGCTGTGACAGCTTGGTACACCTACAAGCATGATGACCCCAGCAAACGCTTCATGGATTATCTAGGCATTCACCACTATAGCACCTACGCCGATAGATTCCTGATGCCGGAACACGCTGCCCATAAACTCAGGATGCTTCTATCCCCTCACGCACAAACTATCATCAGGATGTATTATGCAAAACAGACCAAAACCTGACATTCATATTCCCAACAACAAAATGCAGCAGTCGTATTACAACTGGTGCCAAATCCCCATTGTTAACAAAAAGGAGGACTGGGCGATGTATTGGGATTATGTTGGAGCCTACAAACAATCAAATGAAGGTAGATGGATACTGACCCAAGATGGCGCACGCTGAGTTGACTACCTGCTAGGCCCGCATGCTGAAACCATGGTGATGGCATGGTTCAAAACCAATAAACCGAAAATCAAACGATTCAAATTCAAATGAGAGATATCATCAACATCAAAAATCTATGCATCAGCTGGCGCAGCTATGCCAGCCCCAGCTTTTTCTACTATCACCGCTATCATATTCATCACCAGAATGGAGACGATTACTTCCTGTTCATAGGCCCGTTACAGTTCAGATGGTGGAAAATGAAAGACTACAGCCGCATGATCAGCCGCCTAGATTATTTCAAGGCGATGGAAACCTATAACAAGATGGCTGAGAAGCTAAGGCTGGAAGCACCTGACTTCAGATTGTTCGTATCCCCTGTGCCCAAGGTAGACCGCCAACCCATACCGTTCAGGGCAATCTCAGAATCAGAACTGATTGAACTGACCCCAGAAGGATACCAGCATTACAAGATGCTATCCAACCAACATGCCACCACCTTGTTAGCAGTATGGATCATCAAACATGCAAATCACTAGGGTTGAATTGCGGGTAGCTTCTGACAAATACTGGAGGACGGTATTCAAGCTGCCATGGTATTTGCAGAAAGTGTGTCCTGCTTTCAAGGAGTATTTGGCACCGGACAAATACCCGTATTTGTACCAGAGGGATCAGGTTGAACTATCCATCAAAGGGGTGCAGCGCTATCAAAACCTGTTCTCACCCCATGTCGTCACCTTGCTAACCATGTATGCCTTGCAGCGGATAGAAGCTTCCACAGGAGAAATCCAAGATGAATGATCATCAGCATGTGTGGGCCGAAACAGGCAAGCAAGCCAAACACGTGGAAGGAAGCCTGTTCAAGTACGGGACACCTGTTGTGACCTATGTCTTATGTGTAGTCTGTGGACAAACAGGCTATACCAGACCACCTAGCAAGATCATTTATACGTGGAAGCTTCCTGAGAAGTAGTCTGATTTTTTCATATCTATCCTATAGGGAAGATAGAAGCTTCTTTGTATCCGTGGAAGTATCGAGATTTTTTACTATATATTGCAGGGGAAGGTAAGAAGCTTCAACTATCCATAGAAGTAACCTAAATAATTAATATGTATCCCACGGGGAGAATTCATATTTTTATCATCCGTGGAAGCATCCTAGAAAAATCGACTGCATACCATGGGTACATTATGCCCTTAACAGGGGGGAGGGGGTACCATTTTGTCATCCTGTGACAAAATCAGCTTTGTCAGTCAAGTAATATAGTCACCTGACTTCCACTGGTAAGCAACTCACCTGACTAACTCACCGGACGAAGACAACTAATACAAACAACAAAACAAATCACTTGAGTTGGTCAAGGATGATATTCACCTTGGCGTGCATACTGGTAACATACACGTGACACAAATTTGTATAATTATTTGTATTATTTTTGTTTGCATCATTAACATGCCACAATTGAATACTATGTTTGCATTGTTGACCGGGCCATATAGGCGCGGTGGTTCACCACTTAGGCCTTGCGGCCCAAACGCAAGGTGCGGCCCAAAAAGCCATAGCAACCTGAGCGCGCCCTAGCCAAGGCCTTTGATGGCCAGTGCTACGCAATGGGTAAATCAGCCACCCTATGAGGCTGATATTTGAAGGGTCAAAACTATGTCAAATACAAACGCAAATGATGCAAGTGCACTTTACCCGCTGTTTTTCAAAAAATGGCAACCGGCTGGCATGGCCAAGCTGTTAGGCCCCAAACCTACAGCTGATCAGCTGGCCAAGGTGCACGCGTTGGGGCCACGCCATGGCAAACAATGCTTTATCATTGCCATGTCACTGCGTGACTGTGGCGTGACCCCCGCGCAAATGGTGCTGATCACTGGTACCAAGCACCTCAACAAAATGGGTGACTTGACCACTGACGCCTACTTGCGTGAGGTGCTGATGCCGCAAGTTGACAGCATGAAATGCTACAAGCGTGTAATCACCCCCAAAGGTGAGCAGCGCATTGAGCGGTTTGTTAAGGCACAAGCCGCTGCGGTGGCAGCGGGTGAGGCTGAAGTGGTCAAGGCACCCAAGGTGAAGGCGGCAGCAAAAAAGCGCACCAGCGCACCGCGCAAGCCCAAGGCAACGGTTGCTGAGCCGCAGCCGCACGTGACACCGGTACCGGCCAATGAAATGCCTAACACTGACAAGGTGGTTAGCATTGAAATTGACCACCATGACAATGACGGCACAACGCCGTTGCCCGTCAATCAGCTGTAACTTCACAATGGCCGGGCGCAAATGCCCGGCCAAACTTTTGAGGTTACGGTCATGAATGATGAACAATGGCAATATTGGCAAGGCCTATGGTTTAGGGCTTGGCAACTCATGCCACGGCATAGCGCAACCATGCTGTGCAAGCTGCTAGGTTACAGCGTGGCCAAGCCACCTAAGCTGATCAATAGGTTTAATGGTAAAGCCTATTATGCCAGCAATGGCGCCAATAGCCGCATATACAGCAATTACAGGCGTGGCAGTAAGCCACGCTTGCCGGGCCAGCAACGTTTACTAAAAATGCTGGCTGGGCCTCACGGTGAAACAGTTGCTAAGGCAATTGCCTTGCAACGCGGGTTTGAATTCAAGTAAGGGCAGGCAAAATGCAACATGACGCACACGTTACCAGCTGGCGCAACTGGCTGGCTGATTTAGTCAAAGCGTTGCGTAAATGAAATTGAACGGGCAGGGTCAAACCTTGCCCGTTTTATTTTGCCCAGCTGAATTCGTCTTCTACGCTGTCTTATTCTTGCTTCCATTTAAACTGTGAAGAAGACTATTGGTGCAAAGAAGACTATACCTAGGAAGAAACTCATCTGGACGAAATGGCTCATCTGTCGAAGAAGTATAATTTTAAGACGACGACTTAATTCGCACTCATATTAATCCTCCTCCTCATCTGTCGAAGAAATCATTGTTATCTTCGTCGTATCCTTCGTTTCCCATGTCGGTAACCTATTCCATTGGTCTTATTAAGTCCCTATATGGCTCATCCAGCATCCACCAAACTCAATTTGTTTGCAGATGCATCCACTGCATCAGTTATCTTCCTATAATAATGCTTCCTCTTGATACATTGAATCTTGTGCTTAGTAATCTTATACTTCTTGGCAATACTAGAATAATCATTTAGATCAAGATAAATGCTTTTCACTACCTCATCTGGCAACCTCATCCAACCTTTGGTACTGACTGACTCACGTCGTCTATTATAACGCGTGGTATTTTCCTCAATAGTGATAGCTTTTACATTTCCACGCCTATATGAACCTTGATCACGATTGCGGGCCATTACATATTGTCCCTTCTTGCATCCACGCTTCTCAAGCAAATTTTCACCTAATTGCTCTACCCACCATTGACACCAATCTTCATATTCAAATTGAAATTTAATCCCACGATTCTTGGCAGTGTGCTTCTGGCCATCATAAGCAGTCTTTGATCTTGAACTCATTTCATCCTCACATTTTCGACTTCCACATATTATACACTTCCACCTTGAAAATCATTTGTGGGTTAGGCCATAATAATCATTTCAGGGTTAAGGGTCTGTTTCATGAGCTATGTACGCTGGTCCCCATCATCTGACGTCTACTGCTATGAACACATTGATGGCTACTACATCACCCATGTCACGGATGGACGAAACATCAAAGATAGCTCACGAGAAGACTTGATATTGACCTTGCAAATCTTGGCTGCATCTGGCCTCAAAATACCTGACTCCACTATTGCCTCAATTGAGGATGAAATCATGCAGGACAAACACCGGCTGTTCTACCGGGCCTATCATTATTTACGGGATCAATACCCTGCTTTGCATTTTCAATTGGATGGTGCATCCGTGGATGAACTTGATAGCTTGATCTGGTCTGCCTTAGGCTACCCTACCCCCTTTAAATTAAATACCCATGATCTCACTGAATATGATTGTTCACGGTTACAATTACTATGCGGAGAGCATGGCTTGAGTTTATTCAAGATGATGCTGGCAAGGCGATCTAGTGAGAATCGTGCCTATTGGGAAAAATAATGCTAGATTGGGAACTACGGATACAGGCCGGAAGTAAGCTGATTGAATGGGGCATTATCTCTCCTTCCAAGGATGATTTTTGTAGTTTGGGAGATAGAGATGATCCGGTCTATGCGCATCTAGCTTGGTTATTGGATTACTCAGATGGGCAGCAATTCATGTTTAGCTTCCGTGAATCTGATAGGGTAAAACTGCAATGGCTGTTGTCGCCTTATGGTTTCACCATCTACAAGATGCTGGTGTTGCGTAAAAATGTGTAGGCTCAGCATGTGTGATTGCAGTGGTTGCCTTCAAATACGAGTCATTAAAAATCTGATGCAGGGTGGATTAGCAGTTGATGAACAACAAGCATTCAACCTATTAACGAAACTACTGCCAATCAGCATGAACATGACCGATCAATACGCACGGATGAAACTGTTGGCAGGCCCAAATAGCTATGCCATCTACAAAATGATAGAGGCGCGAAATGGATGAATATGTGGTAATAAGATAAAGGGAAAACCTGGATGATGCATCTCACCCAATTGCTGAGCGGAGTCAAAGCTGGGGTTTGCCTGTTGCAAAACCTGCCTGATTTTGATGCGGATCAGGTGGCGTTTTTGTTGCGACGACGGTTGGTTGCTACCAGTGGCCAGCCTTATGCCATTGCCCAGCACAAGGCTGACCCATCTGATTGCTCGGACCGTACCGAATACTTTGATTGGCATTCAGATGGCCTGTATGTGATGCGACCACCGCATTATGTGTTGCTGCATTGCCTTGACCCCGGCGCTGGTCTGATTTCCACTGATCTATGCAGTGTCACAAAGGTTTTAAATAAGTTAAGCGAAGATAGCCTTTATACATTAGGCAAACTACGCTCACATTACATTGGACATGATGGGACCTTCAATCATCCTATCTTGAGCCTTAAGGGAATGCTATTGGCTTCACGTGGCTTTGTTGAACCTTTGCCCGGTTTATCCCTCGAAGAACAACCTTCCATTCGTGATATTACTGCTGCATTGTCAGAGCTGTATCATCAATTGGATGCAAATGCAGTTCCATATCATTGGATGATTGGTGATACATTGATTTTTGACCAATACAAATATCTGCATCGACGTAACAGTTCTATCATCGATAAGGATAGAAAACTGATCAGGATGTGGTTTACATGAGCACATCTTTTCAATCAGGGAAAATAATGATGGCCCCATTTCTCAAGGAAGATTGGTTTTTGCTTGGCAGCATTGCCTACGCTGAATTAAATAGTCAACTTTGGCAATGGAAATCCAAAGGTTTGATTGATTCCATATTGATCAACCCATACCCACAACCTTCACATCGGCACATAGCTGACATACTTGGCTATAAGAATACCAAAGATATGACAGAAAACTGGAATGAGAAATCAACTAACACCTTGAAGTTGTTATGTGGGCCATATGGCTACACTGTTTACAAAATGCTTGTGATCAAATGGGAGGATAAAATCAATCATGATTCCGGCGAAACGAGTGATTAGATTTACCATGGGATGTGGCTGTGCTATTTGTCAGGCTATAGATAAAGCCTGTATTCGTTTGCTAGAAGCTGGAATCTGTTTAACAAACAAAGATGCCAAACACGCTATCAAAAATGTTATACCTTGTTCAATTAATGCTCCTCTTTCAGAAGAACAATTAAAAACTTTGTATCGCTTAGGAAGCGAACATGGCGCTACGCTGTATCGAGTTCTGTTGGCTAGAAAAGCAGCTCCATAAAAACTGTGCAGAACCACAACTTCTGGCTTTTTTGACCTTTTGATTGCGGTACCGTTGGCTACTGTGCCTGATTTGCGCCTAAGGCGGCATAACTCAGGTACGCAAAAAGTTCAGTTAAGTCAAAAGCTTAGCTGAGCGCGGTCAAGCCCAACTGCAAAGCTATAAAGGGCCAAAAAACGCAGCAACTCAGGGTCACTATAAATAACAAAAATCTACGCTGGTTTATACGTTAGGGTTTATGTCACCTTGGTTTAGCCTAGCTAAACCATTGAAACTCATACGGTTTCACTGGCAATAGTGATGAAAGCACAGCTGCCCTGCTGGTACCCGCGCTGAAAGGCGCAAGTTCGCATGAGGCCGCCATATGCGGCGCAAGGTGTAAGGCCATAGGCGCATAATAAAAGGCGCTAACGGCTGACAAGCCCGCACATGCCAACATGGGGCCACAGTACCCATGCAATCATATATGCCTCAAGTAAAGCAGCTGAAGAATTAGTATTCATGATAGATCACTCACAGTTCAAAATGAGATGTGTTCATGGATACCGGAAATAAAGGCGCTTATAATGAGATAATAGCAACTGCGTGGTTACTTGATAAAGGTTATCACGTATTCAGGAATATATCAGCCTACGGGCCGGTTGACCTTGTTGCTATAAAAAACTCTGAGGTTACCTTGATTGATGTCAAAGCGGGCCAAATCTATGATGGTAAACGGCTGCGCAGGCAATTGACTGAGGAACAAATAGCTTTGGGTGTCAAAATCATAAGCGTATACCCTGATACCACTTGCATTTTGGATGCAAGCCCGGCGTCAACTCAATACGGCGCTAAGCTAATTCAACGTACCTGTGCATCATGTGCAAACCCGTTTGAAACTAAATTCGGCAGGTTTTGTACATCAAAATGTAAGTCACGGTATTACAACGCTAAAACAGCCCTCAAACGGGTCACAAATGGCTCACAGTGAGTTATTTTAGTTTTGGCTAGGGGTACCTAGCCCTTTCAGCAGGGGCCACACTTGAGGCTGCTAGGGCGTTTAATGAGCCATTGGCTTGAACACACGCTTACTGACCTAAAATGTAAAAACCTCTCAGGGTTCCACACCTGAAGCCGCTGAAGCCCAGCGCGGGTACTTAGGCAGCACACCCAAAGTAAATAAATCATGAGGTACTAAAACTTTGGCGCGGCGCAAAAGCTGATCAAAACTCAAAACGTGAAACATCACCCCAAACAATTCCCTTCAACCCTAACCAATGCAGCCCGCCGTAAAGCTTTGCTTTGTGGCATATATGAGCATGGGTAAATATCTCCTCCTTCTGTTTACAAAGGTGAAGGGGGTTGGCCTACGGGCCAGCCCTTTTCATCACCTTGATTATTAGCAGGGGCATCCTCTCAAACCTGAAAGGTCAAGCCCATGTTTATCATCACTGAAGATGACACTGACAAAACTGAAACCGCGCTGTATGCCAGCCAGTATGAGTGGATCAAAACTCATTACGGTGAACAAGCCGCTGAAAACGCCAACTATGGCTGGGCCGTTATCAGCAATGGTGAGTCGCCATTCCTTGAAGTGGCCACCAAAGTTTACGGCCATGGTCTCCTCATGAGTGACGCGCTCAACATAATAGAAGATGGCGGTGAGTTGCAAGTAACTCACCAATTTGAAGCCTCTTAAACATCCCTGATGCCCCTACTAATAATCAAAAGGAGGCCAACAATGTTTTGTTACAGTGAAGGCCGTCAAGAACCACCAGCGTTCTTTACGCCCTACAGCAAGCAGGATGCCAACAAGGCATACCTGCGCCATTATGATAACCTGCTTTACTTACAGTTTATCCTCTACAACCCCAAAAGCACACCAAAAGATCGCAAGCAAGCCAACAGTGAGTTGGTGATTTGTGATCGCAAACTCAATTGGTGGTTCAAACATCGTAACATCAATATGGTTGCAATAGCTGAAGGTAAAAAACTTCTTAATGCCCGTTGGGGCAAAAAATCCTGATTATCGGTGGTGAACAGTGCTGAGGCAACTACCTCTTCAAAGCCCCCGCAAGAGGATAGGGAAAAGGCTGCAACGGCCACTCATTCCCCCAAATGAGCGCAGCTGAATGTCTTTGTTGCTGTTCACCTCCGATGATCATGTGATCATCAAACAGGAGGAGAAAAGTCATGACTGAAAAAATCACAATAGTCATTACTACTTGGCAAGTACCATTCGATCAAATGGTCAAAGGTGTATTTGAGTTTGACGATGTTCAAGCCGCCACATCTTTCATCAATGACGCCAGCCACAAGTGGTGGGATGAAAACCATGGTGAAAGAGGCAATGCGCCTTACAAACCCATCACTGAGCTTGGCTATGACATGGCCCACTACGAATTGTGGGGCGGTGAAACCGGCTTCCATGCCATGCTGGATGACGCAAGTGCTTGGCGTTTGCATAATGCCCACTACAAGCTCGAATTCGATGATAAAGGAATCAAACGCCCCGGCTACTTACGCGTGGCATATGGTGAAAACGTAGATACCGAATTAGCTGAATTATACGCCTTTTATTCCCCCAAACACTGAATGTTTCGGCAAAGGCCCTACGGGGCCTTTAGCGAAGCAATCAGCTTCAAACAGGAGGAGAATATGCCAACTATCATCTTTGATGACAATTTCAATAACAAAGAAAAAGTCATCCTCTCAAAAACATTCAAGGCAAACTGTGAACACCTTGATATCACTAATCATGATTGCACAGTCATTGTGCATCGCCAGCATCTTGGCAAAAAGGGCCATCAAGGATCAATGTCACGTTTGGCATCTGATCATTTCTTGGTGCTGCTCAATTCAAATGGTTTCAACCTGTTTGAAGGCATCTCGGTGCTGGGGCATGAAGCGGTTCACATCGCCCAATACCTGCGCGGTGATTTGGGTGATGATCACAATGGATGCAATTGGCGTGGCCAACATTTTCCACGGTTCATCTGTGAAGCTAGTGCCGCTTATCAGCACCTTCCATGGGAAAAAGAAGCTTTAGGGCTACAACACCAACTGCATAAGCATGCCATCGATACATTACCTCGTACTGAATTAGGGCACGTGCTTGATGCTTCACGTTTCGCATTTGAATGAATATTTCGGCAAGGGCTAGGCTTAGCCCTTAGCGAAGCATTCAGCTTCAACAGGAGGAGAAAAATGGATGATCCTACTATGATGGAAATTGGTATCACAATTTTAAGGCTTGGCATGGGTACTTTCTTTTCCATCTCAGGTTATCTGAAATTGTTCAATCCCGTTCGTCATACCACCATAGCCCAAACCATGGTGGATGATCACATCCCCAAACCCAACTTCAATAGCTGGTTTGTACCGATAGCCGAGTTCATGGGCGGTTTTGCGTTGTTGATTGGCCTCTTTACACCAGCAGCAGCGCTTGGGCTCTTCGTCATCTGTTGTGGTGCAACGGTCACAGATGGCCTAAAACGCATTGGCGGCTGGAAACCGCTTAACAAGGCTGACTATTTGGATGACATACTATACCTTCCTGAGGCACTGTACGCCCTCATCCTCATTGTATTAGTCTTGGCGGGCGGTGGGCCATACGGTTTAGATGCCTCAATCTTCAAATGATCCGTATCACAGTCATCATCTGGTTGGTGACTGGGATAACCATTGAAATAGCAACTGCTGAAGAGCAGTTTGAAATGGAAGTGGCCAAGTCACAACGCAGCAATGTGTTCGATGATCGCATGAAGCTGCCCGTCATCCCATCAACTCATGACTAAGGAGCAAAAACATGAAAGCTATCTATAATTTCCTATGGGGCGCTAACGATGAAATGCCGGGTTTAATCCCATGGATTGGATTGATTGGCTCAATCATTCTAATCTTTTGGCTTTTAAGCCACACTTAATGTTTCTGTCCGGTGCTGTACGCAGCACCGTGAGAAGCATTCAGCTTCAAACAGGAGGAGAAAAATGAGTGGAATTTATAAATTTGATAACGGTAATGACGACAACCGACTTAACTGGGCTGGCATCGCGTTTTGGGCAGCATTTGCTGTCATATTTGCGTGCCTCTTCATCTAAGGAAAGAAGAATGCTCAAATATCACCGTTACATGCTGGTGCGCTGCTTACCAGCCTTTCTAGCCATTCAAAAACTGTACGCAGCCCATTGGCGTGCTCAAGATGAAGAGTTCATCATGGAAAGCTGAATGTTTCTGTCCTGCATCCTATGGGGTGCAGTGAGAAGCATTCAGCTTCAAACAGGAGGAGAAAATCATGGAAACATTTGCAAAGTGCGTAGCCGCTATCTTGATTACGGCTTTCGCATTGGCTGTGACATTCATGGTGCCTGCCGCGCATCTGCTCCGCAACTGTGGAGGCTAACATGGATGATGATGATCAAGATCAACTGAATAACAAGCCCCTTGTCTGGGGCTTCATTATTCTAGGCATCCTAGTGCTGTGGGTTGCTGCTGCCCATGGCCAATTGTAGGAGGCCGCCCGTGAAGTACTTCATCATCAGTGGAAGCCCCATCTATGGCTTCCGCTACATTGGACCATTTGACTCACAGCAATTAGCTATCCAATATCAAAAAAGAAATGCTAATTCAATGAGTCCTACTTGGTGGGTCGGTGAACTTTTAACCCCTACCGAATATAATCTCAAATTAAAATGAATGTTTCTGTCCTGCATCCTATGGGGTGCAGTGAGAAGCATTATGCTTCAACAGGAGGAGAAAAATGGATGATCCATTCAAGCGACTGAAAACCGTTTTTGCGGTTGTGCTGATGGGCTTAATTTCACTCGTTGTCATCAAAACTGACATCGATGCTGAACTGAGCATCACCAAGAACTTCCGGGAGGGTGTCTACGCAGCTGCAACGGCCAAGGCCGAAGCTGCTCAATTGGAGAAGTGAGCCATGAAAGGCTTCAAACTTTCCAAAATTCAAATCCATTGTCCGATCCGCAAAGTCAAGGTCAAGCGGCATTATTACCGCACGATCTTAATCTGTTCGGCAATTGGTATCTGGGCCGTGCATGTTTATAATCCTGACTATGAAATGCATGCAACCCTTCTCACCAACCTGTTGTTCGCACTCGACCCCACAGTATGAAGTGCTTCTGTCCTGCTGCATACGTGCAGCAGTGAGAAGCATTCAGCTTCAACAGGAGGAGTTAAAATGAAAGTTGAAAATGTAACCATGGCAGTAGGCTTCATCACATCCATTGTAACATTCGAAATCTACGAAGCCCCACTATGGATCGAAATCATCGGCGTTACAGCAGCAACATTTGTCGGCTGGCAAATGGGTTGTTTGCTCAATATCATCTGGGATTACCGGCATGTTACCGACCCCGATCCGGAACGCAGTGATGTTGACATTACTATGGCAGCCTTCCGCAAATACTCTGACCTGACCGCCGATGAACGAGCCTTCATTGCGGAACATGAAGCCCTGCACAACCGGCAGCGTCGCAAACCATATATTGAAGACAACATCATGGATGATGACATCAAAAACACCTGAATGTTTCTGTCCTGCATCCTATGGGGTGCAGTGAGAAGCATTATGCTTCAACAGGAGGAGAACATGAATAACAAAAACCAATGGTGGCTTGAAGGAGTACGTGCACGAGTTAACGGCTGGGGGCGCATTGCCAATCCTTATGCCACCTTGGCTGATTCCAAGCAGCCTGTGCAATGGTATGCCGGTTGGGATACGGCTGATATCATCCTCAGCATCAGCAACGTCAAGGAGCCTGCGTGATGGCTAGGAAACATCATTTGAAGTTGCTTCGCAAAAGCAGAGCCAAAATCATCAAGGCCCTGTCACCACCCAAAACAGCCAAAGAGTGGCGGCGTTGGCTCAAAGAAGGTGAAAAGTCTAAACTATCACCGCTTGAGCGGATCGCCAACACATGGGGGTAACATGAAACGACCTTTACGACGCTATATCAGACGCTTCTACCTAATATGCATCATCTGGTATCATTACACAGATTCATGATTGCTGACGTCCAGAAGCCTACGGGCTTCTGTGGTGAGCAATCATGCTCAAACAGGAGGAGATGATTATGCGTACAGATCTAATGTTACGGGGCGCTGCGTTGCTTGAGGCAGATGCAGCCAATCCAAACGGCGTCAAATTCAATCTCGCCACATGGGCTGCCGATTCAAGAGTTGACTTTGAAATAATCTTCTTTGACGGTGAACGCGAATACAAATTCCCAGAAAATGAACCAGTCGCCGTCAACTGTGGAACACAAGCCTGCGCTTTTGGCTTGTTTGCCATCAGTGGAGCCTTCAAAAAGGAAGGCCTCGACTACGTACTTCTGGATGGCTTAGTAACTCCCAAGCTGACACTTGCTGCCGGCACGATATTCTTAGGCTGGGAAGCCGTGTACCAGCTCTTTGATATCACTGAGCAAGAAAGTATGCATCTTTTCAGTTCCGTAGCTTACAATAAACAAAAAGGAGCTACTGCTGAGCTGGAAGTAGCTAAACGTATGCGAGAGATGGTCGTTGACCATCTCAACAAAAATGCTGGCGTGATCAATCAAAGCGATGAATGATCAACCTCTCCAGCCTTGGTCCAGAATACAAAAGCTGAATTTTTTCAGCTGGGTTGACAAATGGTTGGCCAGAAGTGCGCGAGCACTTTACTATGATTGGTCCAGCTAAGTGCTTCTGTCCTGCTGCATACGTGCAGCAGTGAGAAGCATTCAGCTTCAACAGGAGGAGTTAAATGGCAGTAACTAAAAAACGCACAGCAACTAAGAAACAAGTCATCCTTCCTATGGTGCCATCACAACTAATCGACATTGCCATCAAGGATATGCGTAAAGCTTTAGCAAAAAAATGGGTTATCAACATGAGTACTTGGTATAACCCAAAAACTAAGGTCGAATGCAAAGTTGACGATGATACCATTATTGAAAGATATACCGTTTGCAGTGGCTGTGCCGCTGGAAGCGTAATGGCTTTCTCATTAGCCAATGCCAATCAATTAAAAGTAAAGTTGGAACCGGACAACTTTAAGAAAAATAGCCAACAACTTTTGGCAATTGACCACCTACGACAAGGAGAAGCTGCAGAGGCAGCTGTTCAGCTGGGCTTAATTGATGGCCGCTACTCTGATTATGAAAAATACTTAGCTCTTAGTTCTCTAAACAATAAGAGCATCCCTTATTTCGACCAACAAAAGCCTGAGCCATTCTTCAAAGCCATGAAAGCTTTTTCAGCCAAACTAAAAAAGGCCGGTTATTGATCGCAACCCCAAACCCATCAATTATGGTGGGTTTGACGATGCGATTTGCATCAAACAGGAGGAGAACATGAGTGGCAATTTAGCAGAACGTGCAATGCTAGTGACACTGCGCATATCATCTTGGGCAGGGATGATGCTTGACAAGGAAATCACTGAAGATGTCAATCAAAGCTATAAGGCAGAAAAAGAAGCTGGGCGCTATAACAAGCGCCTCGTCGCTTCCAGCTTCCTCAGTGGTGTTTCACAAGCCCATTCCAAAGCTCGCAAAACCCACAAGCTTCTTACATTACCGTGGGAATATGACGGCACTGGGATTTTGGCCAGTGCTGGCTATATCAACTATGTAGGCTTGATGAAGGAATGCCGCCAGCAAACAGAGACTGAAGTCAAGCAGTTTCTGACCATGCGGGATGATTACATCAAGGAAGCTTCGGTGCGCCTCGGCAAAATGTTTGATGCCGATGATTACCCCAGCAATGATGAAATCAAGGAGAAGTTCGACTTTGACGTGGAAATCAAAGCAGTGCCTGAGGCCAATGATTTCCGTGTCACCCTTGGTGATGAAGCCGTCAAAGCAATCATCAAGGGTATTCAGACCCGCACCAATCAGCGGCTCCAAAATGCCATGGATGACATCTTCAAACGGATTGAAGAACTGGTCAAGCACATGGTCGAACGGCTGCGCGCTTATCAACCTGAAGCAGGCAAGCGGACGGATACTGTCATCCGGGATTCTATCGTACAGAACATCCTTGAACTAACCAAGGTATTGCCCATCCTTAATATCACTAATGACCCGCGCATCATTGAGCTAGAAAAGCGGTTAACCGCTGATCTGGTAACATCACCTGTGATGCTGCGCACCGATGCCAAACTGAGGGCAGTTACCATCAGCAAGGCCGACGCCATCCTCAAAAAAGTCCAGAGTTACATGAAATGACCCGGCTTCAAGAGGTAGCGCATGAATTTTCTACCGCTGATGAAGCCTTACGCAAAGCTTTACTATGTGCTGAAAAAACTGAGCGGATCATCAAGCAACTGAAGAAGATGATGCGCCCAGCACAACCAAAACGCATCGAAGTCATGGGACGCAATGGTCGGGAAATCTGGTCATTGCCCATTGAAGAAGTAAAATAGTGCAACTACGGAACACATCTACCAAGGTGTGTTCAAAGGTGCCCTAACGCGCCAAACAGGAGGAGAAACATGTCTAAAACTCAAACTACAACTGGGGTCACAGCAGTTCGCACTGAAACAATTGAAGGTGCGAAAGAGCTGGCCCGGTATTACAGGCAAGAAGATATTCCTCTTTACTTACACGGTGCCCCCGGCGTCGGCAAATCAGACATCATGCATCAACTAGCTGATGAAGACAAAGATGAAGGCAAAAGTGGCTTCATTGATGTCCGTGTCAGCACCATGTTGCCTGAGGACCTGACAGGTATCCCCGTGCCTGACCTTGAAAACCGTGTCGCCGTTTGGCTCAGGGCTACCTTTTGGCCTGAAGAAAAACGTGATGGTAAGCGGGGCATCATTGCATTTGACGAACTCAGTGATGCACCACGTAACCTGCAATCATGCATCTACCGTGTGATTTTGGATCGCCAAATTGGCGACTTCAAACTGCCATCCGGCTGGTGGCCTATGGCGGCAGGCAACCGCAGGGAAGACCGTGCAGCAGCACAGTCTATTTCCAGCGCACTAGCCAACCGATTTGCCCACATTCACATTCGGCCTGATCATGAGGCTTGGCTGCGTTGGGCCAATCTCAACAACATCAATCCTCTATTGATAGGGTACATCAAATGGAGGCCTGATATGATCCACAACATGAGCGGTGCTGACCTACTAGCATTCCCAACAGCACGTTCTTGGACACAAGCTTCCAAAGTATTTGGCAAGGAAGGCAGCCTGCGGTTTAGATTGCTATCCGGTATCGTAGGTGAAGGAGCGGCGACAGACGTAGAGACCTTCTTCACCGCGTTAAACCTGCCTGACTTTGAAGACGTCATCAAGGATCCCATGAGCACCTTGATTCCTGAAGAACCAGCTTCACGGTTTGCATTAAGCTCGTTGCTGGCAAGAAACATGACATCTGACAACATGGTCCAAATCATGAAATACATCAACCGGGATGCCTTTGGTGCTGACTTTGGCACTGTTGTCATCTTGGACGCCACCAAGCGAGATCAATCACTGTGTGAAACACAGGCGTTCATCAAATGGGCACGAACCAACAAGACTTTGCGCATCTAATCAACAGGAGGAGGAGAACATTGAAACCATTTACTAAAAATGATCGAAAACAACTAGTTGAAGACCTCAACTATTTGTCAGACATCTTAGAAAACATCATGAAAATCACAGAACAACTAACACCCGCTGACAAGATAGACGTGGCAGCCCGATTTAGGGCTGCTCACAAAACCATTGAAAAATTTGACAAAGATGTAAAAACCTATGTCAAAGATCATCTCAGGCACGCTGCAGGCGAAGTACCCGGCTATCAATTCAAAGCTGTGCTACAGATCGTCCCCACTAATCGGCTTGATCAAGAAGCCTTGAAGATCGACAAACCTGCAATAGTCGCCGCATACATGAAGCCAAGTGACGATGAACGTGTGAGTTACGAAATACGCTAGTGTTGCTTCAAGAAATGCCAATGTCCCTGTAAGCCGTCACTTCAGGCAGTCCTGCTTCGCAGGCTGGCTTACTGAAAGCGTAGGGGATCGGCTGGAGCACGTTTTTGACCTACCTCTACTCCAGCCTCATTTCTTGGTGAAGCACTACGCTTCAAACAGGAGGAGAATATGAAAATCAAAGATCGTGAGGCGCATGATTCCATCATCCACGCCCGCACCAATCTATTGGTCAGCAATGGCTTCTTTGGCTTTCTGGCCATGCAATTGCGGTTGATTGAAGACTACAACATGCCTACGGCTGCGGTAGATGGTATATCACTGTTCTACAATCCTGATTTCGTCAATCAACTAGACGACAGGCAATGTGAATTCCTGATATGCCATGAAGTCATGCACTGTTGCCTGAAACACTTCTCAAGACGGCAAGGACGACAAATCAAGCCGTGGAATGCAGCTTGTGACTTTGTAATCAATTTGGACTTGAAGGATTCAGGCTTCACCTTGATCCACGATGTCATGATCAGCGGCAAAAACTTCCAATGCTGTATTGATGAAAAATACAGAGGTATGACCTCTGAAGAGATCTATGATTCGTTCCCCAAAGTTGAAATTAACTTCTATATATCTGGGGATGGATCAGAATGGGACATTGGTGGTGTCATTGATGCACCAAATGGCCAAACAGGTGAAGAGCAAGCCAAACACACTTGGGATAAAGCCGTACGATCAGCCATAGCTGTTATGAAAGCTAGTGGTATTGGCAGCGTTCCCGGCATCCTACGTCACCTGATTGGTGAATTGAATAGACCAAAAGTTTCATGGAAAGATCTGACATGGAACTTCATTGATCAATCCATGTCCAAGGAACCATCTTGGGCACGGATCAGCCGACGCAGCGTAGCCATGGGTACCCTATTACCCGGCGTCATATCTGACCGGCTCAATCATCTAGTGTTTGCCGTGGATGATTCTGGCAGCATCAACGATAAAATGTTCAAAGAAATGCTCAGTGAAGTAGCTGGCTCTTTGGATCAAGGTACTGCTGATCAATTGACTGTCATCTATGCTGATACCCGTGCCCATGATATTTTCCATTACGTGATGGGCGACATTGTGAAGCCAGAACCTTTAAAAGGTGGAGGAGGTGGTACTGCTTTCAGTGATACCTTCAAATACATCAGTGAAAATATCCCCGATGCCAGCTGCATCATCTACCTCACCGACCTTGATGTTTATGATTTTGGTGACGACCCCGGTATTCCAACCTTATGGGCGGTATACACCCATGAAAGCCAATTTCCACAGCTGGCCGAAAAAGTACCGTTTGGGGTTCCCATCCATGTCTCAACAAGCATAAGCTAAGTGTTCACGTCCTGCAGAGAGGAGCCCCGGTATTAGTAGGCCACTCACAACTCCGGTGAGGGTGATCCGTCAGTGATGACGGATTGTGCCGGGGCTCCACTCTGTAGTGGTGAGCATTTGTGCTCAAACAGGAGGAGAATATGAAAACACCACAGGCCAAGTTTGAATGGCCTAAAATACCTCATTCACATCTCAAACTTATCTATTTCTCCATCACATCCTTCTGTTGTGCCATCACAGCTTTTGCTGACGCAATAGGAGTAACTATATTTTTCGGATTAATGACCGCGTTTGTCTTTATCAGCGTGATTGTTAATGATGATGATGACAAGGAGGAAGCATGAACTTCCAATTTGTACCGATGGATGTCTATCCATTGATTGATCGAAGCAAAATGCCACAGATCGATGACAACAAATATCCCGACTTGTTTGTATTTCTTGGTGAACAGGGAATGACTTTCAGCGCAGGAATCATTGATCCCACCCTGCTCAAACTTCACCAAGAAATAGATATTCAAAAAGCAATGAATATCCCTGACCACAGCCTTAGCAAACCATTGCTCATCACTCAAAATGAGTTTGTGTTGGATGGTGATCACAGAGCCTACCGGCATTTCGTCAACAAAACCAAAGCACCTTTCATCCGCATCGAGGCTGAGTTTTATGTGGCCTATACCGCCATCATGAAATTTCCCGGAACTTTCGAGGTGATATAATGACTGCGGGAAAATCAAAAGCGCATTATCAAGCATCGATGAAAGCACTTGCAGCGGCAGAACTTTCGTTCAAAACTGGAATACATGCAACTGCCGCTGCCAAAACACTTGGATCATCAAGATCAGCAGCTACTTACGCACGGCTCATTCTTGAGTTTGGATCTGATCAAGATATCGATGATGCACGTACTGGTAAAACTGGCTTACGGACCTTGGCTGACAAGATAAGGCCAACCCTGACAGCTGAAATTAGGAAGGAGCTTAAAAAACGTACTGGAGGAAAATTCAGCGAAGGTCATCTTCACAACCTCAAAACTGAAAAAGATCTTTGGGTCAAATTGAAAGTAGTCTTAGAGAACCTTTCTGAGTTACCTCATCCTAAGGAAATGATCCCAGTTGTGAAAAGCAATAACATGCGAGCACGAGCTATTCGCTTGCACTTACACAACGCAACCAAATGGATAGAGGATTTCAACAATGAGTGGAAGCGATCTGAAGAGGATACTTCTAACACCGGAGGAAGCAACGAGGCTGCTTGAATACAATACACTCAATCGGCCTTTAAATGACCAACACGTCAAACGTCTTGCTACTCAAATCATCGATGGCAAATGGCGTTTCAATGGAGATACCATCAAGTTTTCAGCCAAAGGTGAAATTTTAGATGGCCAACACCGTTTATGGGCTGTTGTAGAAGCAAAAATCGCTATTGAAACAATCATAGTGCGTGGCGTTGAAAAAGATGCCTTTGCTACCATTGATACCCTACGCAAACCACGTTCCGGCGCTGACATTTTAGCCCTCAATGGAGCAACCAAGCATCGAGCCATCACATCCGCCGCCCTTCAATGGCTACTACGTTGGCAGCGTGGTGTGCTTGAAAAATATGCGGCTCCCATCAACCGCATTGAAAATTCAGACATTGAAATAGCCTTTGAAAACAACCCCGGCATAGAACGGGCCGTAAGCCGTGTGATGGGATTACGTGGGTTAGCCAACCCATCATTGGTTGGATTTTTCTATTACATTCTAACCAACCGTTCACCAGAGCTTGCAGAGCGAATGGTTTTCACACTAGAAAACCCAGCAGGTGTTACCATCAATGATCCGTTCTTCAGACTCAGAATGTACTTCAGTTCAGACAAAGTAAAACGCAAAGACCCAGTGGTGACAATAGCTTTAATGATCAAGGCGGCAAATGCCGCCTACCACGGTACAGAAGTCAGAATGCTGAATTGGCGAAATCAAGGTGACCGGCCTGAACCATTTCCAAAACTTGAAGTATCTAGTTCAGGTAATGCCATTTAATTGCTGACGTCCAGAAGCCTACGGGCTTCTGTGGTGAGCAATCATGCTCAAACAGGAGGAGAAATAAAATGAGTGATGATCTTTTTGTGATTACAAACGTATTTGTCGACGGCAAAAACCTGAGTAAACTGCTCCGGGCTTCCGCCGGACTTGTCGTTAAAATGGATGTGCCACGCCCCGTCGTCAACGCAGTAATGGAAAAAGGCACCATCAAACAAGCATCAGGAGCTCGTGGCATCAAAGAAAAATTCACTGAATTAGTACGTCAATTCAACAAAGGAACGGATCTTCCCACAAGCCAACTCAGAACCCTAATGAAACAAGCAGGAGGATCTGAAGGGGGAATTGGATATTACACCCAAGCTCTAAAAACCGAGAAAATCCTGAAATTGAAAGAACGGGGCTTGTGGACTGTCATCTAATATGAGAGCATTTCTGTCCTGCCCCTTGTGAGGGGCAGTGAGAAGCGCTCATGCTTCAAAAGTGAGGAGAATCATTTATGGCTAAGCGTGGTTTCATCAAGTACTCAGGATACTTCTTCTCAGAGCAAGACCCCATCGTAGGCTACATTCTTGCTCTGAAACGAGAAAAGAAACTGACCAATACCAAGCTATCTGCCAAAACCAAGGTTGCTACCAGCACTTATGGAAATTGGGAGTCAAAAAAGACCAAGAGACCTCAATTCGCTACCATTGCAGCAACTGGCGTAGCCCTTGGCTTGACCAGCCTGCCTTTAACTTCTGAAGGGCGTAGAAACGGTGGCTGAGTAGCCCCATGATTAGACTTGACAACCAAGTTCCAGACTACTACGTCAAAAAAGAAGGAAAACTTAACAATTAACCCAACAGAGTATGTACATGGCAATAGATGACATTGAGGAATCCCGTCCCGCCAAATCCGTGACCAAAGCCGAAAAAAGCAATGGTCAGGACAAAGCCCCTACAAAGGCCGCTGGTAAGTCCGTGAAAAAGGCTGCCAAAGCCAAGGTAAGGACTAAAACCGCACCCAAAACCGCCGCTCGGGCGACAAAGACGCCTCTCAAGGCAAAGGTCACCAAAGCCAAGGCTGCAAGCAAGGTTGACAAGGACGGGTACGGCTTCCGTAAAGGAAGTGCCAAATCCAAGGCTATTGCCATGTACGCTCGCAAAAACGGTGCAACTCTGGAAGAGGTCAAGTCAGTGGTTGGCAGCATTCAGTTAAATGTTCTCAATTCACTTGAGGAGAATGGCGCACTGATTGAACGTGCCAAAGAGCAACGTAAAGGCCAGCGTGCCGTGACGAGGTATTTCCTCAAACATCTATAAGTGATAGTCGGGAGTCCCCGAAGACGTTTCCTCCCCTCCCGACTTTGACTGGCCCTCGCAGCTGTGATGCCTGCGGGGGCCTTTTTTATGTTTGTCCATTTTCAGGAGGTAACATGAAACATTCAGAATTCATGGTTGGGAACTTCTTCAGATGCGGTAACGATCAATGGATGGTGACTGATATCGGAGCTCGAACCATCATTGCTATTCATTTCAAGGAGGGCTGGATGCTGGGACCACCATATGCCTTGGCTGAAATTGTCTTTGATGAAAACGATCTGCCGGGGTGTACACCATGGCTCAATGGATAAACTTTGATCTTCAAGAGATCAACATCGAACGCAACAGAAATGGAAAAATGTCCATCTCACAAATAGTGGCTGAAAGAATAATCAGGGATTATCTCTTGAGCCTCAAACCCGTACCAGCCCCAACTGAAGAGGAGATGAATATATCATGGCCAAATTCGACAACTGGGACATCATAGCCGCAGCATCCTATGGCACAGCATGGTTAATACTCATGGGGATATTCGGTGGGCTTTTCCCCACCCCATGGGCGTGGATAGCTTTACTCCTTGGGGTCATCCCGGCCATCTACTACGTGAAAAGGCATATGCTATGAAACCCAAATCCCTACCTGATTTCCAAACCTATCAGGAACGTGATGCGTGGTTCACAGAGAACGCCGATTACTTCACCGTAGTCAAAAAAGATGGCGTAGGCCACGTGGCTCGCGATGAAGTACACACATTGGCAGATGCCGAAGCATTAGCCAAAACAAGACAAACCATCAGCGGTGGCCGATACCTGATTTTTGCCGTGGTCGGTGAACAGTCAGCGTTTGTCAAAACAGTCCCTTGAAGCCTGTTTTGTTTTGCTCTAAACTTTGAATGAGTGACCATCATGCAGTTTGCGGTCAGTTTCCTCTAGGACTGACTTAGCAAGGGTGCGGGCTGGGTTTTTAGGATTCTCCTCCTGTTTTCCCGGTCCGCAGTCCCTTCTTCCCTTAGGAAATTCTCATGCGTTATCATGCCTCAAAGGAGTGGCGCGAGCTATGGAGGGATGCGCTGCTCAATATGCCAGCAATGGCCATCATTCCAAGACGAGAACGAATCGTTAAGAGTGCCATAAATGGATTGACCATGACATGGTATCGCTCTGGTTACCACCGTGGTGCCGCTATAGCTCTGCGGCTCTGCCTTGGATACCACACTTATAATGCGCAAGGCCGTAGCAATGCGGCGGGCTGTATTTACATGGCCATACAGCGCGGTAGCGCGCCCCGTGGTGCGGCTAGGCAAAGGTTGCTTAGGGTACTGGCTGGGCCGCATGGCGCTACCCTTGCCCGCGCTAGGCTCATACAGCTAGGGCAGGCTGACCGTTTCAAATTTTGGCCCAAACCGGGCCAGTAGAAATATGGCGGGTACCCGCCATATACAGAAGCGGGGTATGAGCGCCCCGCTTTTGCTAACTCAAGGAGCTCATAAACAGGAAGAGAACCAAATGTCAAAGCTTCTCAAAAGGGTGATTGACAAGCATATGCCGCATCTGTCGCACAAGCTGACGGCTGAAAACGGCTATGACGAGGCCAAGCACCGCACCGTGGCTGACTTGCACAAGGCCAAGCTGATCAATGACGAAGAAAAGGCAGCCATTGACAGCTGCGTCGACGATCTGGCCAACCTCGATGATGACAGCTATAGCAGCAACGCAGCCAAGGTGCTGAAGGCAGTCAACAGCGGCGAGGTAAATCCGGACAGCCTGAATGATGACGCGTTTGCCAAAGCATTCATGGACACTACTGATGACAATGCTGACAGCGACGAGAACATTACCGCCTGATTCGGCGGCTAACTGAAACTAGGGCCGGGGGCTTCATTGCCTCCGGCTTTTTATTTGACTTCAAACATGAGGAAAAAGCTCATGCTACCTGCCAAACTGCTATTCAACGCCAGCCTCGTGGTTGCCACCCTATCTATTATTCTAATGGTGGCCAGTATCATCTTCAACGAACCCTTCATGGTGTTGGCCAATGTGGCTATCTTGGCCATCAGTATCCTTTGTGCATTGCTTAATTATAAGATGATATAATCATGGTAGATGATATCGACAAGGCAAGCTTTGTCAAAAAGGGCGAAACCCTTGAAAGTATCAGAACCATGGTGGGCCTGAACACCAAAGCTATGGCCGGTGAGTTAGGCCTCAGACACTATCACTATCTAAAACTTGAGGCAGGAGAATGGAAAACTCCATTTTATCATCTCAAGGCAGCCAAGAACGTGGTCAGGTGGATATATAGCCTGAACAAATAACCCGATTTGACAACAATAATGAAGAGGGGTACGAAATGTGAAGCCGCCCAGTTAGAAGCTGGACGGCTTCGTCAGATAACTTGCGTTACCAATTATCTGAGATTCGCTGCTCGCGGCAGCTAGGGTCTAAATAACCCAACCTCCGCCCCCGAGTCCAGACCCCTTCGGTAACAAGTTAGCTGGCCATAGCCAGCCCTCGGTTTGGGCCGACTCCATGGAAAACAAGACCGTGGGTGAATCTGTGGAAGGGCATCCATTACTAATAAAAGTGCAATAGCAATGTTGCATGGGAGAGGGCTCTCCATCGCTGGAACCCTCAAGCAGGATACTTTTCTAACATGCCTGACTTCTTGGAAGTATCTTGCTGCGTTGAGCCTTCGAGGCTAAGTAAGAAGTAAAAGCTGACCGCACAACCCCAGCTTACCAAATCAAATGGTTTTCTAGGCATGTCCGTGCTTCCTGATGGAGACACAGCTTTGTCGTTGCTAGGCAAAGCTGTATCTGATTGTAGGGTAGTAGGAGTTGTCTATAGATGAAACAGTATAAAGACAAACAGAGAAATTCAATAGGACATGGAAATATCTGTAGAAAATGTAGAAGTAAGATGATTCGTTATCAACATAGTAAAAATTGGATTCCACAATCTAACTCTTATTATTTTAAATATTGGGATAAATGTCGGAAATGTAAATATCTTCAACATTATGAAATTGCTAAAGTCTATGTTGGTGATGTTGAAATATGGGATGAGTAGAAGGAAGCTTGTCAAGATGACACATGAAGAATTCACTCTGTATTGGAAACCAGCAAGAGACACATTTGGTAAGGGGAAAAATGATGAAAACTTCAAGAGACATCCATCCTACTTCTTAGCTAAAGCCATAGGAGTGGATTATCCGTGTCCAGGACACTGGGATCAGCTTGAATTGACAGAAGACCTCAAAAACAAACTTCTGGCTTTAGTTGGTCCTCACCGAGAGACCATGCTTAGAATCTATCAAATCAAAAGGGAGTACCATGAGCAACAAAAGCTTGCCATCAAGCAGAAGCGTCGAGCCGATTTACGTCAAATTAAGCAAGATGATCGTGACGCAAAGGGTGAACTTGGGGATGACCCAAGTGCAATTGGCAGCCAAGACTGGGATTAGCAGGCCTTACTTGGCTAGGATGGAAACGGGCAAGCAGCGTATTTACCTGCATCACCTGCTCAAGCTGGAAAAAGCACTGAACTATCCACTACTGCTTCAATTTATCAGGAGGTCTTATGCCGAAGTTTAGTCGACGTGCGTTATTCCCGCTATTTGCCGCTGGTGGCATTGCTGCTGCGGATGGAAGTCAAGGAGCTACCCTAGATACAACTTTGCCGGGGATAGTAGCCAGAATAGCCAAAGGTAGAGATGGATGGTCCATCTTGGTGCCTGACTTTGACTCGATGCAGGGCTGGTGGCTACCCGGTTTTGTAGTCCCCACCAAGTGGGTGCCAATTGCCGAATACCTAAAACTTTTAGATGAAACCTACAACATGGAGAGCTGAAATGCTGACTGATGCCGAAATTGAGATCCTGATGATCTTGGTGCGTGCAAACAAGGAGTGGGCTAAGCTTGCCCACAATGATGACTTGGAGGAGAAGCTCAAGCAGATTTGTGCTAAGCTTGATGATATGGAAGACAACTACGGCTAAGGAGAGTAAAAATGCCAACGCCTAGATTAACTCCTGCCATGATGACTGCCGGTGTTGCGGCGGCACGTATCATTCTTGAAGAATATTCCAAAATTGCTTCAAGAGCAGTCAGTGATGACGAACTCTACACCATTGTCCAAACCGTAGGTATTGCCCTGCTGTCAGCACAAGAACCTGTCAATGATCAGTGATCGGTTCTTTTTGAAGGGGGCTGATGCTCCCTATATCACCGCCTTGAAATTTGTTTCCATTCACCAGTATGAGGTTTTGCTTTATGTCAGGGATAACCCTGACACTTCCTATAAAAAAGGAGCCAAGGAATTGGGTATCCCTATTGGCACATTCAAAACACGTTTGCACCGTGCTCGTCAGAAAATTAAGAACTGGCGTGAGGCACAGCTCCATAGTCCAGCTGGTCAAGACAACGGACTTTGACTCCGTAGACATCTGTTCGAATCAGATTGGAGCTGCCAAAATGAGAATCAATAAAGAGGGGAAAAGTGCACAAGAACTGGGTCGCGTCCGTGCCTTAAGGCATTATTATCGTAAAAGGACAGAACTACGAAATATATTAGGCGGTAAATGCGTCATTTGTGGTTCAGATTCTAATTTAGAATTTCATCATAAAGACCCAAATATAAAAGAATTTGATATTACAAGAAGGTATACTCAACCAACGGCAAAGTTATTAACTGAATTACAAAAATGTGAACTTAGATGTGAAGAATGTCATAAACGAATCCATAGGCTGTTAGGAATAGCCAATGCCTCTAACTAAAGATCAAATATTGGGGGCGCTTCCTAATCTGAGCCAAGCTGACCTAGCAATGGTGCATGCCATGTCAGGCCAGTTATTGGCCCCAACACAAGGCATGAGTGATACTAAACAGGTTTTGTTTGACGCACTGGCAGCCACCATAAGCCACCCTATGCCCTATTCAAACATGCCCACTAACCTTGCCAGTCAGTTTGAAAGGCATTTTCCTGATTTACTGCTTTTTTTTGATAAACATTTCAAAGGCTGGGATAGCAACAAAATTGTTCAAACAGGTTTTTTAAGAATGATATTCAGTTTGATAGCTGATGACCTTAAACGACATGGGGTAACCCCATCCATAGGAATGCTGGTGCACAACCTGCCCCGTATATATGAAATAGTGGACAATGCTTTCCCCAACTATTTGAAAAACAATATGGGGCATATGATCCTGAAAATATTCAGCAAAAGGAATGCGTAGTGCACTTCAAACTTATCATTTATTGTCTGTCATTCGGCATGACGTGCCAAGTGGTGCCGGATCGGCCTATTACTATGCAGCTGAATGCTGCTTCGTCAGCCCATTGTGTTCAGTTAGCTACTCGAGTGGTTAAAATACGAGGCTATAATCCTCGTATGCTAAGCATCAAATGTATCCCGCAATAAATGACTGTCAATTTATCAGCCATACAAGAAAATCTAATTGTCTTACTGACATATTCTGATGAACATTGTCACACAATTAGAAACTTAATTGAGCCAGAATGGTGGGGTGGCCCATTTAGGGAAATTTCACGTCGTGTTTATGATTATTGTGATCGTTACAAGAAAGCCCCCAAGGATCACATTGCTGATCTGATGGCTGACAAGCTTGAAAACAAAAAGAACCCTCGTGAAGCCAGCCTTTACGAGGATATCTTAATGAGTATTCACGGACAATCTGAAAATATTAATGCTCCCTACGTCATGGGGCAGTTAGAAAATTTCATCAAGCGTCAATCCTTGCGCACCATAGCCATTGATCTGGCCAAGGCATTGCAGCGTGACACAGACGATTCACTTGAAGAAGCTGAAAAGCTGATTAATGCATCACGGCATCAAGTGGCGTCTGTGTTTGATCCCGGCCTGCGGCTATCAAATCGAGATCGGGTATTGGATTTCTTAGACCAAGGTAACCACTGTTTTCCCACAGGCATACCAGAGTTGGACAAACGAGGGTTTGGCCCCACCCGTAAAGAACTGTGGTTGTACATTGCAGCTGCAAAGCGTGGTAAGACATGGATGCTTATCCAACTGGCTAAAATGGCCATCTTGCACAGGTTACGTGTCGTGCATATCACGCTTGAGATGTCCGAGGATAGGTCAGCGCAGCGTTACATGCAAGCTTTGTTCGCCATGTCCAAGCGTAATGAGAAACAGCTGGTAACCAAGTTTGAACGCGACCAGCTAGGTCGGTTAGTGGGGTTAGATGAGATCGAGATAAGACCCAAACTGTACATGAATGATCCTAATATCAGAAAAAGACTGGAAAAGAAAATTGACAGATTTGGTCCTCGTCTACTCGATAATGTTATTGTCAAGCAGTTTCCAACTGGCAGCCTCAGCGTTCGTCAATTGGAAGCCTATTTGGATAATCTGGAGTCTAATGAACGTTTTATTCCTGATTTACTTATTATTGATTATCCTGATCTTATGAATGTGGATAAAAACAACTATCGTCTGTCCATAGATGAAATATACAAGGATATCCGTGGTCTGTTGGTATCCCGCAACATGGCGGGTGCCGTGGTCAGTCAAGGCAATAGGCTATCTGAAAAAGCCAAAAATGTGGGTTCTGACCATGTGGCAGAGGCATGGAGCAAGATTGCCCATGCCGATTGCATCATTACGTATAATCAAACCGTAGCTGAACATAAAATGGGTTTGGCACGCCTCCACGTAGCAGGCGGTCGAAATGACGAAGATAAAATTACCTTGATTATCTCACAAAATTACGCAATGGGAACATTCGTTGTTGATTCTATATTCATGAACGGTGCCAACTATTGGTCAAACTTGCCAACTGGAGGCCGTGACGGTGAAGAGGATCAGACTTAAACTATCTACACCTACACCAGAATACTTTAGACTACGCTATTGGTGGCTGCATGAGTTGCGCACTTTACGTGCCAAACGCCGTATAGCTGGTTTGAATACTTCAAGAGAAATTAAAACTGCACAACGTGCATTAGCTAAAATTAGGAAAGAGGAACATGTCTAGAATGCTAAATGAAGTTGACGCTGTTAAACTGAGGGAAGCTGATGAAGATGTACCTGCTCAGAAACTGGCATTGGCTCTTCTGTTAATTGATGCTGATGGTCGTCTTGAACAATTTCAAGGTACACCATGGACTGATCTTCCTCCTATGTTCAGATGGATGGCGCATAAATTATTAGCCAATGACGAATTACGCGTCCGTATCGTCAAAGTTCTAAGGATGAATGACAAATGGCCAATGACGGGCTGAAACCTAAAAAACTGACAGCTCGCGATAAAGCTGAACTTTTGGTTCAAATGACCAAAGAAGCCAAGCAAATCACTCGGAAGCTCCATGCTTCCGCTTGCATTGTAGTTTGCATGTTTGAAGAAGAGGGGAAAATTCTGGTGCAGGATGCAGGCCTGTTTCCGATGCCCCCGACTGATTTCTATGAATTGTTGCAAAACGCTCACAAGAACGGTCAAATGGGAGATACGGCCAAGAAAATTCTCAGACCCAACTGAAGGAGAGTGCCATGATTAAGCTAGTAGCTTTGTTGTTCTTAGTAACGAATGGAGTTCCAGCCAGTGAACCCTATCACACTATCTCAAATAACAAAGAGTTCATGTCCAAGGATGATTGCCTTGAGTACCTCAAAACCGATCAAGGTAAAGCAGCTACCCAATATATGGAAAACTGGGCAGCAAACCAAAATGGCAAGATAGCTGTAAAATTTGACTGTGTGAATGTCAGCAAAGGCGAGAGTTTGTAATTGATCAATAAGAAGGTCGTAAAACAGTTCCTTGAACGTCAACTTGATAACCATGATTGGCTCAAGGGTTGCAAACGATCGATTTTAATAGAAGACTTAACGGCAGACATCAAGTATTTGCCGGGTTTTGAAAATTTATGGACCCACCAACTAGTCTGCCTCCTGCTTGTCATTGAATTGAAGCGATTTATGCTTCACATAGACATGGGCGGCGGCAAGACACTGATAGCCTTGTATTCTATCCTCAGGCGCAAGCTGATGAATGAGCACCCCCTAGCCATTGTCTTTGTGCCATATGTGTCCGCCGTGGATACATGGATTGAAGAGTGTAAGAAGCACACCCCAACTTTGAAATTAGTGCCTCTGATAGGTACCACAACACAAAACCTTCGCGTTCTTGAAGAACGTGAGGGAGATCTTTTTGTCATAGCTTATCAAAGTGCCGTAGCCATGCTCTCAGAAGAGCACCCTAAGAAAAAAGGCTGGACCATTGACCCAAACAACACCCGAAAAGTCTTTGAAGGTTTCAATACCTTTGTGGCGGATGAAATACATAAGTGTTCAAATCTCAACTCTCTTACCTACCGAATGTGTCGTACTATCAGTGCTCAATGCGAATACGGTATGGGGTTGTCAGGTACGCCCTTTGGCAAGGATGTGGGGGACATCTGGGCACAGTTCCACTTGATTGATTTTGGTAAAACACTAGGGGAAACTAAAGGGCTGTTTCAGGAAGCTTTTTTCAAGAAGCAGCTAGGTCACTTTTCAGGCTTCCCCGAATACGTGTTTGAGAAGGCAAAAATGCCACTTCTTAACAAGATCATCAAACATAGTTCCATCCACTATGCGGCCAGTGAAATGCATGATCTGCCTGCCAAACGGTACATCAAGCGTAAGGTACCACTTCCTACCGCCATGGCAGGCTACATCAGCAAGGCTGCTGAAGAGTTCATCATTGCCTTGAAAGCAGGTGGTACCCGACAAGCAGAAGCCAGCTACATGCAACTAAGGCAATTGGCGTCAGGCTTTATGACCGTGGACGGTCAAAATAACACCAAAATCAAAGTGGCATTTGACACCAACCCCAAACTTGACTTGCTTGAGGAGTACATTGATGCAATGGCGTATGCGTCCAAAATGGTGGTTTTTCATCATTTCGTGCACACTAATCACCTTATCAGTGAGCGTCTTAAAACCCGGAAAATCAGACACGCAAGAATCTGGTCAGGTCAAAAAGACGTACTCGGGGAACTTAGACGGTTTAGGGATGATGACAACTGCCGGGTCTTGGTTCTTAACGACCAATCTGGTTCCACCTCCCTCAACCTTCAACACGCGAATTATATGTTCTTTTTTGAAGAACCAGATTCACCGATCAACCGTCAACAAGGCGAAAAGAGGATCTATCGTGCGGGGCAAACCAAACCAGTCTGGATCATAGATCCATTCATGGAGGGTACTGTTGATGAACGTATCTTCTATGCAAACATGCAAGGCAAAAGATTGCTTGATCAACTTCTAAAGGGCGTACAAAAGCTATGAAGAATATGTATGAAATGCAACATACTGTCATACAAGATGCGAACTTATGGCAGCAAATCAGTCAGCAGTTTATTGCTGACAATGAAGGGGATTTCTTCTTTAGCAAATATGAAGTAGCATTGAGTACTCAAACAAACTCAAAACGAAGTGTGATACTCAAGCTTAAATCCTATCTCACTGAAGCAAGAATAACAATGCCTCTTGATAGCCGTACCGTTGTTATCACTGGGCATTGGAAAGCAATGCCAATATTGATTTGGACTTATATTGAAGATTACGGAGATGTTTGTAAATATAAGATAGATATCACAGGTCACCCTGACTATCTTGATGGGTTACTTTATCAAATTGGAAAGGATTTTTCCCGTGATCACTTGCCAGTCATCAAATGGTGGTTCATTGGCAAGCATGGTGAAGATACCCGTGAATTTTATCTACCTCCTACAGGTGACAAAATACTGAAGGAGTACTATCCCGGTTTGGAAGACCCTGAGCAGTATCTTGAAGATTACATGCATTCCAATGAATCTGTACTCTTGATTACAGGACCGCCGGGAACTGGCAAAACCACGCTGCTGCGGCATCTTATTACTAAATATAAGCTGAGCGCCCATATCATTTACGATGAGCGTTTAATGGAGCGTGATAGTCCATTTCAGGCTTTTTTGTTTGGGGAAAATGATGGCGTGCCGACCATGAATGGAGAAGCTGATCATATGGGTGGCGACATTATGATTGTTGAGGATGCTGATACAGTCTTGACCACCCGTGAACGGGATGGGAACAGACTGATGTCTAGGTTCCTCAATATTTCAGATGGCCTTATCAAGATACCAAACAAGAAAATGGTATTCACCACCAATATCTTGGATTTTCAAAATGTGGATGATGCCTTGATGCGCCCCGGCAGGTGCTTTGGTATCCTGCATACACGGTTGCTTAATTATACCGAAGCACAAGCCGCTGCTCAAGCGGGTGGAATGTCACCCCCTGCCAAAAAACCTGACCCTAGCTATAGCTTGGCTGAATTGTTCAATCAGGGTAAAACAAGCGAAGTGAGGAAAGTTGGTTTTGGTGTGAGGCATTAAAATGGATCGTTGTAAAAGAGGGCATCCTTTCATTGCCAGTAATGTGCAATGGATTAAGGTTAAAAAGGGAAAATATCGTGCGTGTAAAATTTGTAAAGCTGCACGAATACGGTTCCGCTATAAAAACGATCCTGAATTTAGAGCTAGGCTAATCAACACAGCATTAAAATTCTACTATAAGAAAAAAGCGGAGAAACAAAATGGAGTGGCAAAGGTTTCTGGATGAAAATAACATTCACTATGTCACTCGCGGGCCTAACACCAAACGAGGTGAAGTCTCTATTCAGTGCCCAATGTGCGCCGATGAGGACCCCTCCGAGCACTTGGGCATTAACCTTCAAAGTGAAAAATGGGGCTGTCACCGAGATAGCAACCACCGTGGGAAATCATCTCGTACCCTTGTCAAAGCCATCCTTGGCTGCTCAAACCCACAAGCTGGATTTATCGTCAAGCAATACAGCCATAGTGACCCTGATACGCTAGAAGCGGCATTGGCTGTTCTTGAAGCTGACAACAGAGGTGTCATTGAGCATGACGAGGATATAGTCAAGCAAACTAGACGTCAGCAAGACGGACCACAATTCAAGGATTTTAATCTCATTAAGTCACGTGGCATCACGCAACGTTTCTTTAAATACTTACAAAACCGTGGTTATGAAAATCCTCAAGATATCATTGATAGGTATGATCTCCGTTGTGCTCTTACAGGCAAATACAAGGATAGGATCATCATGCCTATCAAACACAGTGAAGAGCTAATTGGCTGGACTAGCCGTGCCATAGGGACGCCTAAAAATGCCCCTCGGTATCTTGCCAGTTCTGAGAATGTCAAAGCTTTTATATTCAATTATGATCAATTAAAATATGGGGGCCATCGACTAATTGTTACTGAAGGCCCATTTGATGCCATTAGAATAGATAGTCACAGGCAACTGAGCACTCTATTAGTTAGAGCCACATGCACTTTTGGAACCTCTGTAACAATCAGTCAAATAGCGTTACTTCGAACATTAAAGAAAAACTTTGATGAAACATGGATTTTGTTTGACCGAGGAGCAGATAGACCAGCTGTTGATTTAGCCGAATGGCTTGGTGCCAAGGTAGCCCACTTACCTGATGGCTATGATGATCCGGGTGAATTAGAATCTGAAGATTTAGATTATCTAGCAACTAAAATATTTCAAGGTTGGTGGGGTGATGGTGGATTATCTAATCTTCTCCGAAGATACGGCCATCCCTCCATTAAAGGTATAGCCAAGCAAAAAACACACAAGTTCTAGTGGCATTGACTTCTAGGCTTACTCTTTGACAATTTTACCGCCCCACTTCCCAAGGGGCATTACAAATGAAGAAACGTTCCCAGTTATCATGGCACCCTGTTTGGTCGAAACAAGTTGAATATTGGACCATAAAACAGGTTCATAAAAATCTCTGGCGTTTTGATAGAATGGAGGAATTCAGCGACATCATGCAGGATGCAAGAGTATTATTTTTTACCCTTGAAAAGAAATATCCTATTGTAAATGATATGCGGCATTTTTTTGCCTTGTATAGAACCTCGTTGAATAGGATGTTCCTTGATAAGACTAAGATAAAGCAAAGATCAGTCATTGACCAAAATGTTTTCCTTGATGACATTCTTGATGCATTGCACTTAGAAGGCACCCCTAATTATGGGCATCTGTCATTGCTCCTAGATGAATTGCCAGATGAGCTAAAAACTGTTCTGCAGGCCTTGACGACCGGTAGAGTTAGGCTCAAGCTGGATAGACCAACTAGGACAATGCACCAGAGAGAAAATCATAATATGCGCTTGAAAAGGCGCTTTTCTTTGTCACTGTCCAACCCTGTTGGTGAATTGCGAAACTACTTCGCCAACTCCTAATTTCCGAGGGTAAAATGCACGACATTGAACGTGAGCTAATAGAAGCTACCGGGTACAAGGCACGTCAAAAATATGCCAATCGGCAAGATTACCTCAAATCCATCCTGAACGCTGTAGCTAAACTAACTGACGATGATTTTGACGCATTGACAGATGAAACTGCCTTTTGGGTAAATGCAGCAGTCGAAGCTCATAATTCAAAGAATGAAGAAATAGTTGACTTCGACGAGCTAGATCCTACCACAGGTGAGGCTGATCCTGACACCCCTGATGTAGATTATGAAGATAATATTGATCCTGAAACAGGTGAAGTTCTTGAAAACGGTGATGAATCTGAAGATGATAATGAACTTCCTCACGATGAAAATACTGACGCTGAGGATGAAGAAGTTGAGGCTGAAGAACCGCCTTTGCTAAAGAGTATTACCACCATGGTCTTAAAGAAAGACAAAGCAGCTCGTAAACCTCAAAAAAACCAGAAGTTTGCCAAACAAATTCCAAGCCCAGAACGTAAAAAACCTCAAAAATCAGCCCCCAATAGAGTTCATCCACTCCATAGTGATGAGGACGTTATCCTTGATAAATGGGGTTGCATGGAGGGCAGTAAAAATTCTCAAGCTTTGGTCTTATTTGAACAAGGTGCCACCGCAGCTGAAGTCAAGCGAAAGCTAGGGGGCACTTACTACAACATCTTAAGCCGTTGCGCTGCTCAAGGCCATAAGATGGAAAAAGAAGGTCATATTATCAAGCTTACTCACAAAGATGATCTTGGTAAAAAAGCCACTGGAAAAGCAGTATCAGCAAAAAAGAAAGCGAAGTAACAATGACGTATCAGCATGATTTTATTCTGCTCGACCGATCTGGCTCCATGGCATCTCAATGGGATGAAGCCCTTGGGTCCATCAACACCTATGTCAAGGATTTGGCAACTAAAAAGGTGGATACCGGCGTTACTCTGGCAACCTTTGACGGAGGTGACAGGCTACAATTTGACATTATTCGTGACCGCATTACTCCCGAGACTTGGCGGCCTGTCAGTAACAAAGATGCTGAGCCTCGTGGCATGACACCCCTCAATGATGCAACAGCCAAAATCGTAGACTTGGCAACAGCTGGCAAATACGACAAACTAGCCCTTATCATCATGACGGATGGTGCAGAAAATAACAGTAAGGAACTACCGGGTCAGCAAGGTACCATTGCCGTTAAGAAAATGCTGGATGGTTGCCGTGCCAAAGGTTGGCAGGTGATTTTCCTCGGTGCCAATTTCGACAATGCAGCACAAGCAGCTTCCTATGGTGGACTTGCAGGACAAACCGTGAATTCCTCAACAAGGAACTTAAGAAATACCATGGGTAAAATGAGCCAGAAGCGTGCTGACTATGCTGCTACTGGTACCACCATGGATTGGTCTTCTGAAGAGAAAGATGAAGCTAAAAAACAGTAAGCAGGGCCTTGGCGGACCATAGGGCTTCTAACCCCGCGTGGTGGGGGTTCAATTCCCCTACTCTGCATCAATGGAGAATACATGGGTAAAATACTGCGTAAAAGACAAAAAGTTCTGAATGAACGGAAAATTGCTCATTCAAACACGCTAAAATCGCTTCCACACGGAAGCAATCCAGCAGCGTACCGGCAACCCGGTTCGATGAACCGCAAGGCAAAGAGGTAGGCCATGATCCATTTTTGGTAGATTACCAAGAGGGCCTCCTAGAGGCCTAAGAATAGTTCCCATAAACCCAAACCTCTAGGAACAGAAAATGAAATCACATCTTAAAGTCAAAGTGTTCACTCTTGCTGCCGAAATGACGTACATCAGGCGTCAGGAAGAAAAATGGAAAAACAAGGCAAGGTATGCCCGACAAAAACAATCAGTTGATATTAGGGCAATCCATCACAGTGATCGTTCTCAAGCTTATGCTGAAAGAGCTTTTTGGTCACACCGATGGCACCGTGAGGGTTTGAAGACAGATGCCCGTACCAGCCACCTTGCCTACGGCTGCATGCGGGGTGTCCCCTACGCACAAATGGAAACCATGTGCTATGGCCCCCTTAAAGGTTATGGCGGCTCTGAACCAGACTGGAAATCTATCGAGAGCATGGTGGAGCGTTTCTCAAAGGATGAAACTTCACCGCAAGACTTCATGCAGGCATATGCACAATGGCTGGAAGCTGCCAAAGTTTGGTATGATGGCAACCCCGAACGTATTAAAGCTTGGCAAGCACAATGCCAATACGTTCAGCAAGTGAAACTCGCTGATCCTGACTATCAAAAGAAAATCCAAAATTACAAAGCCAGAATGAAAGAACTTCATTCTCCTTTTAAGGCTTAAACTGAATTGGCCCGTTTCCCCCGAGGCGGGCTAATAAGAGGGGGGTTGGTTAGTTTCTATCTCGACCAGCCAGCCTCCCTACTTTAACGAAAAGGAAACTAAATGAAGCGCTATACCTTAGCTCTAACAATGTTGATAATCCTGACTGTACCTGCACAGGCGCAATATGATTATGATTATCCTGGTCCGCCAATGTGGAACAGAAATCGCAGGGATTATGAACCACGCCCACGTCGCTATGGTCCTCAAATGGTGCCTTGTATTTATTATGGTGATTGTGGAGGACCTAAATGGGGTGACCCATATGATAGAAGTACACCCGGTATGCCCCCCTTCCGATTACCGCCGCCCCCTTCACGCCGCTACTATTGGGATGACTAATATGGCCAGCAAGAGAAATGTCCGACGTAAATCATGTACAGGTAAAATTCGTCATCGAAATGTATATGACGCCATTCGTCACGCGAAAAGGCATCATATACACCCCTATCGCTGCAAGTTTTGTGGCGGATTTCATGTGGGGCATTAAATGCTGTTTAAGCGTTTAGACAAGGCCAGCGGTAAGGTTTTGAAACATAGCCGTCCTTTGCTCATAACGCCACAGCAGGCCTATGTCAGGCCCTCACAGGGCCGGGATTGGTTCAGCACCACTACTACTATCTGGCAAGTGGATGAAATTATCAAACGCCGGGTCCGTGACTGGCGCAGGTTGACAGATGAAACTGGCCATAGTGGTACCCGTAATCAGTCCTTCCGGGCTGATCACAACTCAATTTACACAGGAACACATAGTGTGTTCCCAGCCCCATTGATGGAGATGATTATTGTCAGATATGCTGGCCCTAGAGGTTCTCATATACTCGATTCCTTTGCTGGCGGTCCTCCCCGTGGCCTTGTGTCTGCTATTATGGGTCATTTATATACAGGTTTTGAAATTCGTCAGGAACAAATCAACGAAAATGAAGCCCTCCTCAAAAGATTGGAACTTAAAGGAGTAACCTATGTCAAAGGGGATGGCTGCCTTTTACGCACTCCTCAGTATTTCGATTGCGCTATTACCTGCCCTCCTTATTTTAATTTGGAAAAATACAGTGATCAGTCTGACGATCTCAGCAATCTTGATAATTACACAGAGTTCAATGCTCGCATGTGGTTATGCGCTCAAGCGCATCGAGAAAGAATGAAACCCGGTGCTTTTGTATGTATCATTGTGGGATTGTTCAGGGACAAAAACGGTGAGTTGGTTGATTTTCCTTCTGATACAGTTGAAAACTTCCGTGAAGCAGGCTTCCTATATTGGCAGAATATCATCCTGTCCAAAAACTTCGCATCAGCAGCAGTGAGAGCTTCCAATGCTTGGAAAGGCCAAAAACTGGTACCACGCCACGAAAATCTACTCATATTTAAAACGCCGGAAAGCTGAAAGACAGCAATTTGAATATGACAAGTGGAGATTACTAGTAAGTTTAAAGTTCCGCCCTAGAAATTGGAACTGTCTTGTCCATTCCAGTGGTGAAATTTTTCAATTAACAAATAACACTGAAAAAATGTTAATATGGATAGCCAATAAAGAATGGGGTTTGTATTTTACAGTTGAAGGCAGAAAATACGGAAATCCTATCAACATTCATGGTCGTTTTGTACCATGGAGACGTGAAGTTCTGAAACATGGATTAAGAGCCTCAAAAAGCCCATGGATAAACAGAGTAGGCCCAAACAAATGAACAGAGCTGAGCTAGTCCAAACACTTGAACTTGTAAAATCTGCTTTAGCTCCCACCAACATGATTCCAATCTTTCAATGCTTCACTTTTGATGGAGGATTTGTATCAGCCTATAATGATACCATAGCCATTATAGGACCAGCAGAGATTGAGGAAACATTTGGTATTCATGGCAATACGTTGCTTGGGCTTCTATCCAATAGTAAAGCTGAGACAATAACATTGTCGCTTGAACGTGATACCGCCATTTTCAAGCTTGAAAAAACCATCAGTAAACTCCCATTTCAGCCTGAAGAGAATTTCTTGTTCAATGAACCTGAGGATAAATGGAATTTTAGTATTCCCTACACTGAAAGCTTCAATGAAGCCATCAGACTATGTTTGGAAACTGTTTCATCAGATACCACACAAGCTGCTTTGTTAGGCATTACCCTTGAAAATGATCTGATGTATTCCTGCAATGGTGACTGCCTGACCCGTATCAAATTGAAGAACAAAGTCAAAGTAAAAAGCAGAGTGCTGATGCCAACAGCATTTTGTGAAGCTGCTATCAAACTATGGTCAACATTGGAAATGACATCAGGTACCCTTTATTTCAATGATGAATGGATAATGGTTAATTTTGGAGAATGGACTGTGTATGGGCGTATACTTGAAATCAAGGAACCTATTGATTTTGTGAAATTGATCAAAGACACTATCAATCGTAAGGCTACACCTGATCTGCCTATACCTAATGGTTTTTCAGAAGCATTGTCTCGTGCCCGTGTATTGGCTGATCCTGAAAGCCAAAAGACCGTCGTCACGATTGTTAATAGCAAGATGACGTTGCTGACCGAAACCCATATGGGTGAAATCAAAGATGATTTCAAACTAGAAGGGCATTCAGATGTGGTAGCCAATATTAACGCTAGTCATCTACAAAACGCCCTTAAATCTTGTAAGCAAATATCTTTCCATGAAAAATGTGTTATCCTTGAAGCCCCTGACGTATTTAAGCTCGTGAGCAATATGTCATGAGGCTAAATTAGTGAGTTTTTTCTTCACCAAGGAACAAGCCAAACCTGCAAGACGTGGAGGCACACCGGCCAAGCTAACACAGGCCGGTCAAGCGTCTAAAGACAGCCTTAACCGACTAGGCTGCAAGGCATGCCCTTTAGATAAAGTTGATAATCACACGCCAAAGATGGCACCTGTTTTACCTGATCAAGCCAATATCTACTTCTTAGGAGATCAACCTAATCATGAAGATGATGAAAAAGGGAAGCCGTTTTCGAGTGCAGCTGGAAAAATCCTTGTTCGAGTGCTTCGCGATGTTAGTGATGATGTTGATGGTATTGGGTTTGATAACGTTATTAGGGATTACGGGAGCCATTTTACTGAATCACTTCGACCCGACTGGGTCCCCATGGAATGTTGTCGGTCACTCATAATCAGCTCCATTGAACAAGCCAAACCCAAAATCATAGTAGGGCTTGGCATCTTGCCGTTGCAATGGATGCTGAAAAGCAGTGACATGATAGGCCTGAGAGGGCGTGTCTTTGCCGTACAAGTAGGGTCTCATAAATGCTGGTTTTTGCCTACCTACCATCCTCAATACATCATTGATACCGCCTATGATGACGCCCAGCCACTTCGTAGCAAACTAGGGCATTGCCTCAAATTTGACGTAGCGCGAGCCGTTTCACTGACAAATACCCTGCCAACCCCCACAATTGACACGCCACAAGCGGCTAGGGCAGGCATACAGCGCTTTAATGGCACGCCCCGTACCATGCTAAGCGCTTTACTAAAGCTTATCAGTGAAGCCCGCAAGGCACCTGAAAAAGCCATTGATTTAGAGACCAGCCACTTGCGACCCTATGGCAAGGACGCCAAAGTCTTGACCGTAGCTATCAGTTTTGGAGATACCAACTTCGCCTTTGCTTTAGATCACCCTAAATCAGGGTGGTCAGATATTGACAAGGATACGATCAAATTGGGCTTGATGGATTTGCTTTCAGATGAAACCACCATCATTGCCCACAATGCTCCTTTTGAATGTGAATGGTTGATTTTTTTATTAGGCAAAGATGTCATTTGGCACGACAATTGGGAATGCACTATGATGCAGGCCCATTTCCTTGATGAACGACGAGGCAAGCGTGGCGGCAATGATGAACAATTCCAGCCCAACCCGTACCAAGCTTTGGAC